>Ga0070715_10000513_pt1 | contig 10119 bp, 11 predicted proteins | sample LARL111metaG_FD_71394 | JGI IMG/M metagenome (GOLD analysis project Ga0070715, IMG submission 71394) | Corn, switchgrass and miscanthus rhizosphere microbial communities from Kellogg Biological Station, Michigan, USA - LAR L11-1 metaG | ecosystem: Host-associated > Plants > Roots > Rhizosphere ... | reverse complement strand
TTTGCGGCAGCTTTGCGGTCATTGACGGCGAGCGGCCGCCGCTGCGTCACCATCCCGGCGCGAACTTCTCGGCCGCGCCGCCCTCCGTTGCCGTGCCGAGCGCTACGGCTCGCCCTTGCGCGGGCGCGCCGCGCGGAGGAGAAAAGCCGTGAGCGCGGTCGCGCAGGCGCTCGGCGGGCTCAAGGTGCTCGAATTCGGCGGCTACGCTGCCGGCCCGCATATCGGCAAGGTGCTGGCCAATTTCGGCGCCCGCACAATTCACATGGAGTCGAAAGAGCGGCCCGACGGCTTCCGCATCCAATATCCGCCTTTCAAGGACGATCGTCCCGGCTACAACCGCAGCGGCTGCTTTGCCTTCTTCAACGACTCGAAATACAGCGTCACCGTCGACCTCAAGAAGCCCGCGGGTGTCGCGCTCGCGCGCCGCATGGCGCAATGGTGCGACCTTATCATCGAGAACATGCGGCCAGGCGTGATGGAGCGTCTCGGCCTCGGTTTCGCCGCGCTCGCGGAGCGCAACCCGCGGCTGGTGATGCTCTCGACCTGCAATATGGGGCAGACCGGGCCGCGCTCGGACCAGCCCGGCTTCGGCTCGCAGCTCTCGGCACTCGCCGGCATGTGCGAGTTGACCGGCGTTCCCGAAGGTCCGCCGATGCTGCTCTACGGTCCCTATATCGACTACATCGCCTCACTGCTCGGCGCCTCGGCCGCGCTCGCCGGCGTCATCCGCAGTCGGCAGACCGGCAAGGGCGCGCTGATCGATCTGTCGCAATACGAATGCGGCCTCGTGTTCATGGGCGCGGCGCTGCAGGAGTTCTTCGCCGGCGGCCGCGTTCCCTCCCGCTGCGGCAACGATGACCCGGTCGCCGCGCCGCACGGCGCGTTCCCGTGCCATGATCGGCAGTGGGTCGCCCTGTCGTGCTGGTCGGATGACGACTTCGCGGCGCTCGCGCGAGCGATCGGCGAGGGCAACCTTGCCGGCGAGCCGCGCTTTGCGACGGCGCCGGCGCGGCGGGCGAACAGCAGGGCCCTCGATGCCGTCATCTCGGCGTGGACCGGGCAACGGAGTGCCGAGGCCGCCGCCATCGCCTTGCAGGCGGCCGGCGTCGCGGCTTATCCCGTGGTGAGCATGGCCGGCCTGTTCTCCGACCCGCAGCTTCGCGCCCGCCGGCAATTCCGCGTGCGGCGCCATCCGGAGATGGGTGACCACGCCTATTGCTACCCCGGGTTCGATCTCGCCGAAGCTCCCGGCGATATCGTCGGACCGGCTCCCTGCGTCGGCGCCGATAACGATTTCGTGTTCCGCGACCTCATTGGACTGAGCGAGGCGGAATACGACTCCTATCGTCAGCATGGCGTGTTCGATTGAGACGTGTACTCCTGGAGGCTAGCTTGAGCCGGATTCGCAGGCCGAGCAAAGTCGCTCAGCCCACGCTCTTCTGGTGAACACCCGCACCTCGAGGGGCTCCATCGGCCGCACAGGGATACCGGGAGATTGCCCCTGTATTGCGCTCTCGGCATTGCGGAACTTGCCCGCACGAACTAAAGCTCGGAGTGGCAACGGAGGGATGGCTAGCGGCGCCAGATCAAATTATGAGCGCCAACTCGCAGCAGCCTGGTCCATCCGACGTCGGGACCTCGGCAGCAACTATCCCGATTAGCCTGCGAATAGTGGCTATCGTCCTTCGAGCGCTGTTTATTGGGGCGCTCATCGCGGTGACGGTACGCGTCAGCAGCCCTCAGAGCGAGACTCTTAGCTCCGTCTACGAGACGCCGGGCGATCTCATCAGGCTTGCGCTCGGATTCGCAGTGGGGCTGTGGATCGTGATCCATCTCTTCATGCTTCCCCGGACCGCCGAGGGATATAGGACGTGGGTTTACCTCGGCTTGGTGATTGTCCCGCTTGCATGGGCGGTGGCTATCTACATCTGGTGATGCCTTTAGTCGTCCAACCGATCACGCGCCGGCGGAGGGAGGGTCGCAAACGGGCAGGCCCATCTGTCGCGCATCGGGACGGACGAGCGAGAGCATGATGAAATCGCCAACTTTCCTGCTCATCACGATGGCTGCGGCAGTCCTCAACGCAACGCCTGCGGCCGCCCAACCCTATCCGAGCAAGCCGGTGCGGATCATTACCGCCAACAGTCCTGGCGGGACCAGCGACGTGTTCGTCCGTGCGCTCGCGGACGAGCTGCAGAAGCGCTGGGCTCAGCCGGTGATCATCGAGAATCGCTCCGGAGGAGGAATGAACATCGCCGGCCGCGCGTGTGCCGATTCGTCAAACGATGGATATACGATTTGCATTCTGCCCAACGAGACGCTGACGCTGAACCAATTTACCTATAAGTCGATCCCGTTCGATCCGGCGAAGGATTTCGAGCCCATCACCAACGCCTTCATCAACACCCAGGTCCTGGTGGTGAGCGCGGCGCTCAACGTTAGCTCGCTTGACGAGCTCGCTGCGCTTTCCAAAGCCAAACCCGGGACCTTGAGCTATAGCGCGCTGGCCATTCCCATGCAGATCACCATGGAGAACTGGAAGCAGAAGACCGGCGCCGATCTCATCAGCGTTCCCTCTCGCGGCGGCGGCGACATCGTGACCGGTCTTTTGACCGGAACGACGCCGGTGGCGATCGTCGGGTTACCCAACTTCATCGCTCACATCCGCAGCGGCACGGTCAAAGCGCTCGCCGTCGACTCCGACACCCGATCTCCGCTGTTTCCCGAGGTGCCGACCCTAAACGAGCTGGGCTTTCCGAACCTGGCGCCCGTTTACTTCGCATTCGTTGCCCCGGCTGGCACTCCCAAGCCCATCGTCGTCAAATTGCACGAGGAGATCAGTCGCATCGGCAACGAGCCGTCGTTCCGCCAAAAACGGCTCATCGACATCGGCATACAACCGGTTTTCGACGCGCCCGAACGATTCGCCCGTTATTTGGAGGAACAGCGAGCAAACTCGGCGCGGCTCATTCGCGACTCCGGCTTCCAGGCACGCTGATCACTGCCCGAGATCTCAGAAAAAGCCGAGGCACTCGCAACCCGCGCCGGCGCGGAAGCTGTGCTTCGCCCGGCGTTCGACCATATCGATGACGTGGACGGACCCGTCGCCCTGGCAAGCGACAAATAGTTCGTCACCGCGGAACGCCATATCCATCGGCTGGCTGCCCACCTTGATCGCGGTTTGCTGCCGGAACGAGGGATCGATGAGACTCACCGTGCCGCTATTGAGACTGGTGACGACGATCAGATTATTGTCAGGCGCATATCGCGCGATCTGTGCCGGCTTGGGCACGCCTTCCAGGCGCACTTCGTCGGAAACGCGGCCCACTGCGGTATCGATCAGGAACAGCGCAGGTTGCGCGTCGTCGACCGCCACGATCGTCCGGCCGTCCGGGGAGATCGCGATGCCGGCGAGCGGGCGCGGGGTCTCGATTTTGCCGAGCAGCCTGCGTCCCGGCAGATCGATCACCGAGACCGTGGCGTCCTCCTCGTTCTCGGTATAGAGCCGCTGACCATCCGGCGAGATGACCAGCCGATGGCCGTTGGTGGACCCGGAATCGATGGCACCGACCACTTTGTGCGTGGCGGGGTCGATGGTCGCCACAACGGCGCTGTTCTCGCAAGTGATGTAGATCATGCCGTCGGGCGCGAGTCTGAGCGTATGCGGCGCAATGTAAGGTGTGAGGTCGATATCGCCGACATGGGCGCGTCTGTGCAGGTCGATGATGCAAAGAAGATGACCCGGATTGGGATTGCGGCCGTGGATTCCGTCGCCGAAGATCGGCACATAGGCGAGCCCGGTGTCCGGCACGACCAGGAGCTCGTGCACCGTGCGGGGAAAGCCGTCGAGTACAACCTCGGTCGCAAAACTGACGGGATTGAGAAACAGAACTTTTGTGCCGATCTTGTCGACCGCGATCATTCCGTTCGAGGTATTGGCGCTAGTGCCCATGTCGTTCCTTCGCTGCCGATGCATTTTACCACGGTCGCCAGGCAGTAGCCCGGCTTGAGCGCTGCGAGATGCGCTTCCGCCTCGTTTTGCAAGAGTTACCCGGCAGCTGAGCGCCGAGCGCAGGTAAGACAAACGCGACGGCGATCCTGTGGGCTTAACCCTTCCCCTTGAACCTTGGCCGCGGGTGAGAATAGAGCCCAGGACATCCTTGCAACACAATGGATTTCGTGCGTTTGCTGGCATACAAACGGCCATGATGCGCGTTGATCGCAGGTCATGGCGGAGGAAACCGAATGCGGCGGCTCATTATCGGCATGACCGGCTCGACCGGCGCGATCTTTGGCGTGCGCATGCTCGAGGCGCTCAGGGAAAGCGAGGTCGAAACCCACCTTATCATCAGCAAGTGGGCACAGCGCACACTTGAGCACGAGACCCCCTACAGCGTCGAGCAAGTGCGCGCGCTTGCCGGGGTCGTTCATAGCCAAGGCGACATGGGCGCTTCGATCTCTTCCGGCTCGTTCAAGACCGACGGCATGGCGGTCATGCCGTGTTCGGTGCATACGCTTGCCGGCATCGCCAACGGCTACGGCGAGCACCTGGTCCATCGCGCCGCCGATGTCGTGCTCAAGGAGCGCCGGCGGCTCGTGCTGGTGGTGCGCGAAACGCCGCTATCCGAGGTGCATCTCGAGAACATGCTCAAGCTGGCCCGCATGGGAGTGACCATCGTACCCCCGGTGCCGGCGTTCTATAATCACCCGCAGACGGTAGACGACATCGTCAATCACATCGTCGCCCGCGTGCTCGACCAGTTCGATTTGCCCGCGCCCTTCGCCAAGCGCTGGGATGGCCACCTGCATACCGCGACCAAGATCGCCACGGTGGCGGGAAGCTCGAGCCCGGCCGCGAAGAGCGGAACGTGAGTGTCCAGCCCGGATGGAGCTAGCGACCTTCGCCACGGCTGGCGGCTGACCCGGATTTCGCTTTGCTCGATCTGGGCTATGCTGGCGCGCTGGAATTTTCTTCCGTCGCGGCGCATACTGGGTTGGTCGACGGAGGCTCCCGCATGCCTCTCACCGGACCGATTTCCACCGGCGGGACGTTCTTTTGTCCCCACTGCGGAGCACTTTATTCGGTGACGCATTCGCGAATCCCCCGAAGCGAAAGTAACGTTGCGAAATGCGTCGTGTGCCAGCAAACGATGGACAGGTGGGACTCGACCAAAGTTCCCACTTACAAGCTTATTCATCGGCCTGAAGATGCGTGATCGCGAGCCGCGAACGCCATCCGTCACTTCCAGCCCCCGCTGAGCAGAGACAAATCGATAAGGAGACCGAGATGACGCGACCGTTCGAGGGCATACGAGTGATCGACGTCACGCATGTTCTGGCCGGGCCGTTTGCGACCTATCAATTGGGCGTGCTCGGCGCCGACGTGATCAAGGTCGAGCACCCCGAGGAGCCCGATCAGAGCCGCGGTTCCGGCACCGACAAGGCGCTCAACCGCCGCAATATGGGCACGGCGTTCCTGACGCAAGCCTCCAACAAGCGCGCAATCACCCTCGACCTGAAGCGGCCGGCGGATCGCGACGTCCTCAAAAAGCTCGTCGCCACGGCCGACATCTTCGTCGAGAACTACCGGCCCGGCGCGTTCGAGGCGCTGGGGCTAGGCTATGAGACGCTTGCAGCGATCAATCCGCGGCTGATCTACGCCTCGTTCTCGGCCTTCGGCCAGCGCGGTCCGCGCGGACCGCAGACCGCCTACGATCACGTGATCCAGGCCGCATCCGGCATCATGGCGATGACAGGGACCGCGGACGTCCACCCGATCAAATTCGGCGCGCCGGCGATCGACTACGCGACCGGCATGACCGGCGCCTTCGCCTTGGCCTCGGCTTTGTTCCAGCGTGAGCGCACCGGACGCGGCCAGCGCATCGACATGGCCATGCTCGACGTGGCTATGATCCTGATGAGTTCGCATTTGACGGGATATCTGCGCAATGGCGTGCATCCCAAGCCGCACGGCAACCGCCATCCGCATGCGACGAACGGCGCCTTCGAGACCAAGGACGGACTCATCATGCTGGGCGCAAGCAATTTACGCCAGCAGCGCCGGCTGTGGTCGGTCCTGGAGCGCCCGGACATGATCAAGCGCAGCAACGACGAACGCGATGCCGATCACGATCGCGAGATCGCCGTGCTGTCGGAGATCATGCTGACGCGCACTGCGGATGAATGGGAGGAGTTCCTGCAAGCGCGCCACGTTCCGGCCGCGCGCGTGCGGACTATGGGCGAGGCGCTCGCCGACCCGCAGCTTGCGACCCGCGGCGTCGTTCACCGCCATGCCGCCGCCGCCGGACTGGAGGGTAGCTTCGGCGTGCCCCTCGCGGCCTTCACCTTTGCACATGGCGGGCCGCGCATCGACACGGCCCCGCCCGCGCTCGGCCAGCACAACGAGGAAATCTTCGCCGAGCTTGGCGTCGGCACCGTGGCGCCGAAGAGCCGCGAAGAGAAGCCGGCGGCCGTCGAGTAACCGTTGAACACCCGCAGGGAGATCGAACTATGGCCAAGTACACCTGGGACCACATCCATTTGCGAACCGCCAATCCCGAGGCGACCGCCCAGTGGTACGAGCGAATGCTTGGGGCCGAGGTGATCCGCACCATGCAGCAGGGCAAGCCCCGCATCGACCTCAAGCTCGGCGGCGCCAACATCTTCATCGCGCCGGTGGCGCCGGGCGATGGCGTCAATCCGCCGCCGGCGACGCCTTATCAAGGCCTCGATCACTTCGGGCTTACGGTCAGCGGCATCGACAGCCTTGTCGCCGAACTCAAGGGCAAGGGCGTCGAGTTCACCAGGGAGCCGACCACGGTGCGGCCGGGCGTGCGGGTTGCCTTCCTGCGCGCGCCGGAGGGCGTTTCGATCGAGCTGCTCGAGCGCAATCCGGTCTGAGCGCATGGGTACCAAGCCAAGCTGGTCATTGCCGCGCATCATCCGGCAAGCCATGTGACGGGAAGTGGAACTCTTGCGAAATCCGGGCGATGGGAAGCGGCGAACGAGTTGAGGAGTTGAGAGCCATGGAAGCGAAACGGTTTCCGGTCACCCGCACGGACGAAGAGTGGCGGCGGCTGCTCACGCAGGAGCAATACCAGGTGATGCGTCGGCACGGTACCGAGGCACCCGGCAGCTGCGCGTTGAATTACGAGAAGCGCGGCGGCACCTTCGCCTGCGCCGGCTGCGACCAGCCGCTATTTGTGTCGAAGATGAAATTCGAGAGCGGCACCGGATGGCCGAGCTTCAACGATCCGGTCGCGGGCGCGGTCGAAACCTCGACCGACCGCACCCACGGCATGGTCCGAACCGAGGTGCATTGCAGCCGGTGCGGCAGCCATCTCGGGCACGTGTTCGAGGACGGGCCGCCGCCAACCCATTTGCGCTACTGCATCAACGGCGTCGCCATGAACTTTCAGCCTGAGGCGACGTAAGCGGTTCGCCCAAGTCCTCGCCCAAGTCCTCGCTCGCCCAAGTCGTCGCCGCCCAACGGGCCGGGCGTTGCTTGGCGACCCCGCAAGGCTCGGCCCGACGCCTTAGCGCACGCCGGCGAGATCCTTTTTATGCCGTGACGCAGTCCCTGGGACGGCCTTCGAACATAGCCCGCGCGTTGGCAAGAATCCGATCGAACCTGGCGCGGTCGGACTCCACGACGCCCTCGGTATCGTTTCCTGTCTCCACCGTTCCACCGACCACGATGTCCCTGTGACGGCAGAATACGTACATGATCCTCCTGTTCCCGCAGCCGCCGCTGAAGAAGTAGAACTGCTTGGGAAGCGTCCTTCGCAGCACCACCAGGTGGCCGCGCTTGGCAACGACGTCATCGTCGTTCATTAGCGACTTGGCACCATAACCGGTGCAATTGATGATGATGTTTTCGCTCAGCGCCGCGAAGTCATCCTTGCTTGCAAACTGCCGTTTGCGGAATCGTACGGCGCTTTGCCTCAATTCGACGAACAGACGCGGCAGCAAGATCGTCGGATTGATCAGCCAGGTCCTGTATTCGCGGCCGATGGTGTTTAGTTTGGCGAAGGGGAGGGTGCCGGATCGGTAGTGGGGCACGACATCGTGCGGCGTGCACTCGTCGTAGGCGCCATTCCATTGGTCGAGCGTGTAGTCTCTTCGCAGCGCGATACCGTACGCATGCCAGCGCGAGGACTTGTGTAGCTCGAGGATTCTGTCGCGCGAACGCCGCAAATAATCGGCGAGAATATTCTTCTCCCCTTCGCCCTCGTATTCCGCGCAGATCCCCGAAGGCTCGAACTGACCGGCGGCCACGAACGATGTCGTCCTGCGGACGTCGAGGTCTTTGGCATAGATGGTGATGCGCAAGTTTCGCCACCTGCGCCGCAGCTCGGCCGCGACGGTCAACCCGATCACGCCGCAGCCGATCACCGCGACGGCCGGCCGGCGTATCTCTCGCCTCAGGGTGGCGACGTGATCGGCGACGACGCTGGCGCATCCGAAGCTGAGCGTGATCCCGGCGCCGCCGTGCCCGTAATTGTGAATCAGGAACTTGGAGCCATGCTGGCTCGGAATGAGTTCGTCGTCGAGCTTGAGGCAGACGCCGCCCTCGCGGTGCGGCCGAACGCCGACGAGATAGGCGTCGCTCGCCCGCAAAAGTGAAAAATCTGGATCCGGCAGAATCTCTCCGCCGCGCAGCGGCGCAGCAGGGTGGTCGTCGGCCAGACTTCGCGTCGCGGCGGCGGGCATCGCCAGAAGGCCCGCCGACGCCGTGGCGCCCTGAAGAAGTTGGCGTCGTGTCAAAACCACGGCTGTCACGAAGTACAAAAGCCCGGCAGTGGAGACTGCCGGGCTCTTTCATTTTTTGGCTTCGTCTGCTCGATCAGGTGAGCAGGCTGGCGGCCGCGAGCACGATCCCTGTGACGAACGCGGCAATGCAGGAAAACAGCAAGATGTCATTTAGGACTTTGGCCATGACAGCCTCCCCCGTACGGAAGTCCCCCTTCCGCTGGGTATAGGCGATCCCCGCACCATGGCTAAAAGGTGGCAGAGCCCGGGAAAAAATGCATGCCTTGGGGTCTATGAACCCGCAGAAATTCTCGCGCGGCGTCCGGGGTACGGACCAAAGTCGACGGCACGCCGGGCGAGGGGACCGGGGATATTCAGGTGCTGCTGCCGCGCGTTAGCGACGCGAGTCTGGTGCTGCTCCTGCATCACGCCCAGGGGGAGCGCGCTGAATCCATGCTGCTTGACCCGTGCTGATGCGATTCGGCCGTCGCTCCGACACAAGCGATGGCGAGAACGGATTCAAGACGCTTGGCAAAGTTGCTTCATTTGCAAAGTAACATCCCAGTGGGCGCCCATGAATTGAGTTCATTGGTCGACGGTAGGCCTCGGCGCGTGCGTCTACCTAAGTCTGCCGCCCTTGGTCCTGTCGCTTGAGAGGCCGAGCTTTTCGGAACTTTGTGCGATTTTTGCAACGCTTTGTATTTTTTTGAATCGCACCGCAATCCCGCGCTCATTTCTATTGCAATGTCGCCCGATCACAACAACGGGGGGCTTCATGAATGTGCAGGCGACGTACTACCGCCGACGAGCAATTGTGGCGAGGCAGTCCGCTGCGGCGGCGATGGATCCGTCCGTGAAGGCGGCGTTCGCAGAGGTTGCGTGCCACTGGCTCGGGCTGGCGGAACATACCGAGTGGCTGCAATCCATGCAGCGTGGGAGCATTCGGCGTGATTGCGGAAGCGGCGCGATGGGGACCGTCGCGGCCGTGCGGCGTATCCGCTAGACGGCGGAAAAGCAAAAAAGAACCTGGGACGAACGACTGCGGCGGGAAGCGGAGCAAGTCTGCTTGCTTCGAGAGGAGGATTGCCGTCATGGATCCCGAGGATAGTCGGATCATCGCCCGGTTCCAACGCTTGACGACCGAGCTGTTGGCCGAAAAGCGGCTGGGGCAGTGGCACCCCGAGTTGGTGGACGAGCTTTATCGGACCTCGCTCGAGCTTGAGGAGCGCGGGCTGAAGAAAAGTCCCGAGTATCGCAACGCTCTGCTGCGGGCAGACCAACACGCGTGGCGGCTGGTCGAGTGTGCGAGACTCAGTGGCTCTGATTCGCCTGGGCCCTCGGCTTCACCGCCGCAGGACGAGGAGGTTT
>Ga0070715_10000512_pt1 | contig 10141 bp, 9 predicted proteins | sample LARL111metaG_FD_71394 | JGI IMG/M metagenome (GOLD analysis project Ga0070715, IMG submission 71394) | Corn, switchgrass and miscanthus rhizosphere microbial communities from Kellogg Biological Station, Michigan, USA - LAR L11-1 metaG | ecosystem: Host-associated > Plants > Roots > Rhizosphere ... | reverse complement strand
GCCGGTGCGCAGCTGCTCGCCTGGGTCGAGACGCTGCCGCCGCAGGCGCTGCCGCTGTTCCTCATCTCCGGGGGCGCCTCGGCTCTGGTAGAGGTGCTGCGCGAGGGAGCGACCCTGCACGACCTGCAGGCGCTCACCCGCGAGGCACTGGCGCAGGACGTCGCCATCGGGGAACTCAATGCGCGCCGCATCGGCATCTCGCGCATCAAGGGCGGCCGGCTCACCACGCGCCTCGGCGGCCGCCCGGGGCGGGCGCTGTTCATCTCCGATGTCCCGCACGACGATCCGGCCGTCATCGGCTCCGGCCTCCTCGGGCCTGCCAGCGAGGGTGCCGATCGCATCGTGCGCCGCGTGGTCGCCTCGAGCGAGCAGGCAGTGGCGGCGGTGGTGGCGCGCGCGCGCGAGCTCGGCCTGAGCGTGCAGCCACCGGGACGGCGCTTCGCCGACAGCGCGACGCGCCTCGCCGCGCGCTTCGCGCACGAGCTGCACCTGTCGGCGGCCCAGGTATGCGTCTGGGCCGGGGAGTCGACCGTGGCGCTGCCGGCGCAGCCCGGGCGCGGCGGGCGCAACCAGCACCTGGCCCTCGCCGCCGCCCGCCTGATCGCCGGTCACGCCGACCTGGCGCTGCTCGCCGCCGGCACCGACGGCAGCGACGGGGTGACCGAGGATGCCGGCGCGCTGGTGGATGCCGACACCTGCGCGCGCCTCTCGATCGCCGAGCTCGACGCCGATGCGTGCCTGCGGCAGGCCGACTCCGCCGCCGCGCTCGCCGCCAGCGGGGACCTGGTGCACACCGGCCCCACCGGCACCAACGTCGGGGACCTGGTGATTGGACTTAAGCTGTCCGCGGCCGCCGCCCGCGCGCTGTGCGCTGAGCGTGGCGGGGCGGGTGCACGCGTGCTGTAATTCTTCGATGCGTTTGCTCTTGATCGAGGAGGACGCGCGCCGCTGCGCGCACATCCGCGAGCGGCTCGCCGCCTGGCGCCCGCGGGCCGAACTGATCGTGCACCGTCCGGTGGCGCAGGGGGCGCTCGCCCCGGAATTCCTGGCGCAGGGCTTTGACGCGGTGCTGCTCGCGGACGAGTGGCCCGGCGGGCGCGGCCTCACCTGGGCGCGCGAGCTCGCCGGGCGGGCGGGGTTTGCGCCGCTGGTGCTCCTGTGCCGCAAGGACCCCTCCCTCGCGCGCGAGGCCGCCGCGCTGGGCGCCTTCAGCGTCACTGCCGAGGAACTCGATCACGAGGCGTTCGCGCGCGTGCTGGCGGCGGCCGAGCAGCGCCAGTCGCACGCGCGCGCGGTCTGGCGCAGCAGCGTCGCCGGGCGCGACACGCAGCGCTTCGGCGACGCCTTCATACGCGGCTACCGCTGCATCCGGCGCCTCGCCAACGGCGCCACCACCGACCTGTTCCTCGCCGAAAGCGAGCGCGCCGGCACGCTGGTGGTGCTCAAGATCGCCCGCGACCGCCAGCACGAGCCGGAGCAGCCGGTGGATTCCTTCCGGCGCTTCCTGCAGGAGTATGAGATTGCGCAGCGCATCGCGAGCCCCGCCGTGGTGCGGCTGCATGACCTCGGCGTGAGCGACGAGCACGCCTGGCTGGTCATGGAGTACTTCGCGCGCGGGGACCTGCGCCGCCGCCTGCGCGCGCGCCTCACGCCGCGCGAGGCGCTGCAGTTCGCCGCCGCCATCGCCCGCGCGCTCGCCGCGGTTCACGCCGCCGGCGTGCTGCACCGCGACCTGAAGCCGGGCAACATCATGCTGCGCGACGACGGCAGCATTGCACTCATCGATTTCGGCATGTCCAAGGATGCGGCGCTGGCGCTCGACATCACCGAGACCGGCACCATCTTCGGCACCCCGCACTACATGAGCCCCGAGCAGGGGCACGCCGAGGCGCTCGATGAGCGCAGCGACCTCTACTCCCTCGGTATCATCCTGTTCGAGATGCTGACGCGCGAGAAACCCTACCGCGCCGAGAACCCGATGGCGATCGTCTACAAGCACCGCAAGGATGCCATCCCGCGGCTGCCGCAGAAGTTCGCCCAGGTGCAGCCGGTGCTCGAGCGCCTGCTCGCCAAGGACCCGGCGGACCGCTACGCGAGCGCGCCGGAAGCGGCCGCGGCGCTGGAGAGCACGCTCGCCCGCTGGCGCTCGCGCGCCGCGGCGTCGCGATGAACGCGCCGCCGGCCGCGGACACGATCCTCAGGGCGCCGACCCCGGCCGCCTGGGTGGAGGCGGCCGTCGCGCACTGGCCGGAACTGCTCATCGATCACGCCAACTGCGAGAAGAAGGCCGCCTCCACGGCGCTGGCCCTGATGTTCGCCTACCCCGAGGACCGCGAGCTGTGCGTCGCGCTCGCACGCCTCGCGCGCGAGGAGCTGCGGCACTTCGAGCAGGTGCTGCGCGCCATGCGCGCCGCCGACGTGTCCTTCACGCGGCAACGCCCCGGTCGCTACGCCCAGCAACTGCGCGCGCTCACGCGCACCGCCGATCCCGGGCGCAAGCTCGACCTGCTGCTGGTGGGGGCGCTGATCGAGGCGCGTTCGGCGGAGCGCTTCGGCCTGCTCGCGCCACGGCTGCCGGCGCCGCTGGCGCGGTTGTATGCGGACCTGGGCAGCTGCGAGGCCCGCCACTTCGAGCTGTATGTCGGCTTCGCACGCGCCGCGGCCGCGGATGAGTGGCGCCGGCGCCTGGAGGTGCTGGCCGCGCGCGAAGCGCAGCTCGCCACGACGCCCGAGGGCGTGCTGCGCTTTCATTCCGGGCCGCCGCCGCTGTCCGGCTAGGGCACAGTTGCTTACAAGCAGCGGGTGTGCCGATCATTAAAGGAACGTAAGACACTCTGCGGCACCAAATCAGCTGCCAGCGGTCTTTTGCCCCGGTATCCTCAATACTGAGGGCGCACGCGAGGCACGATGAACGACCGAGCACACCTGTTGATCGTCGATGACGATCGCGAGATCCGCGGACTGCTGGCGCAGTACCTGGAGAAGCACGAGTACCGCACCACCGCGGTCCCGGACGGCCGGGAAATGCGCCGTGTCATGGAGCGCTCGCACGTCGACCTCGTGGTGCTGGACCTGATGCTGCCCGGCGAGGACGGGCTGTCGCTGTGCCGCGAGCTGCGCGGACGCTCGCAGGTGCCGATCATCATGCTCACCGCCCGCGGCGAGGACGTCGATCGCATCATCGGCCTGGAGCTCGGCGCGGATGACTACGTGGGCAAGCCTTTCAACCCGCGCGAGCTCCTCGGCCGCATCAAGGCCATCCTGCGCCGCTCGGCGCACGCGCCGCGCGACCCGAGCCCGGACAGTGTGCGCGGTTTCAACTTCGGCGGCTGGCGGCTCGACACCGTCACGCGCGCGCTCACCGACAACGCCGGCAAGGAGGTCGCCCTGAGCGGCGCGGAGTACCGCCTGCTGGCGGTGCTGCTGGGCTCGGCCAACCGGGTGCTGACGCGGGCGCAGCTCACCGAGCTCTTGCGCGGCCGCGATGCCGACCCCTTCGACCGCAGCATCGACGTGCGCGTCAGCCGCCTGCGCCAGATTCTGGGCGACGATGCGCGCGCCCCGCAGATCATCAAGACGGTCTACGGTGAGGGCTACGTGGTCGGCGTCAACGTCGTGACCGACTGACACGGGACGAAACTTCCCCGATGCGCCTGCCCCTGTGGCCCCAGTCGCTCTTCGGCCGGCTGCTTGCGGCGTCGGTGATCGCGGTGCTGCTCGCGCAGACGGTGGGTCTGTTCCTCATCGCCCAGGAGCGCGAGCACTTCGTGCTGCAGGGGAGCGTGCGCGAGTGGGTGCGGCGCATCGCCGAGACCACCCTCATGCTGCAGGCGCTGACGCCGGCCGAGCGTGCCGAGGCGGTGAGCGAGCTCGCCGTCCCGCGCGACGGCCAGAGCGCACGCGTCACGCGCGCTCTGCCTGAGGGCACGCGCCGCGGGCTGCCGCCGCCGGAGCGCGTCTTCCTGCGGCTGCCGCTGCTGCCGGGCTTCGAGAACACCCTGCGCGAGCACCTGCATGCGACGCTCGGTCCCGAATACACCGTGGACGTGAGTCCCACGCCCGCGCCGCCGCCGCCGGCCGTGCCGGTCCCGGTACCCTTCTACGAGGCGCACGAGCTGGCCGCGCACCTGGAGGACGCGCTGCGCTACGACGTCACGGTGCGCTTCCCGGATGCCGACACGGTGGTGTACCGCGTCACGCGCATGGCCGGTGGCGCGCCGCTGCCGCGCAACCTGCTGATCAATCTCATCCTGCTGGTGCTGATCCTGGTCGTGGTGCTCTACCTGGTGGCGCGCAGCATCACCCGGCCGCTGTCCGAGCTCGCGGCGGCCGCGGAGCGTGTCGGCCGCCAGAGCGGGGTGGCACGGCTGAAGGAGCGGGGGGCCCGCGAGCTGCGGGACGCGGCGCGCGCCTTCAACACCATGCAGGATCGCCTGCGGCGCTACCTCGACAGCCGCACGCGCGTGCTGGCGGCCATGTCGCACGACCTGAAGACCCCGCTCACGCGGCTGCGGCTGCAGGTGGAGACGCTCGACAACCCGCCGATGCAGGAGCGCATCGGGCACGAGCTCGACGAGATGGAGGGCATGGTGCGCGATGCCTTGTCGCTGTTCCGCGGGCTGGATGATGGCGAACCGCTGGCCGCGGTCGACGTCAACGCCCTGCTCGCGAAGGTGCGCGAGGAATTCGCCGTCATGGGCGAGGTCACGGTCAGCGGCCAGGCAAGCCAGCCCTTCACCGCCAAGGGGCAGCTGCTCAAGCGCTGTCTCACGAACCTCATCGCGAACGCCATCAAGTTCGGCGGCCGTGCGGACGTCACCATCGAGGACGCCGCACAGCTGGGTATCCGGGTACGCGACGCCGGACCCGGGATCCCGCCGCAGGAGCTCGAGCGGGTGTTTGAACCCTTCTACCGCGTCGAGTCCTCGCGCAACCGCGACAGCGGCGGCACCGGCCTCGGCCTCACCATCGCCCGCGACATCGCCCAGGCGCACGGGGGCACGCTGACGTTACAGAATCTGCCCGGCGGGGGCCTGGAGGCGCTGCTGCTGCTGCCGCGGCGCCGCTGACAGTCTGGACCCGTGCGCAGCACACTCGTTAACGATTGTTCACTGCCGCGGCGCCACCCGGACCTTAGCTTAGACTGCGACACGGGGATTCACTGAACCGCCCCCCGCAAGGAGACATGAACATGAGAGCCACCCTTTTGGCGCTGGCACTGCTCGCCGCCGGGGCCGCCGGCGCGCAGCCGCCGGCACCCGCCACGGCCGCGAACCACGAAGCGCGCATGATGGATGACCTGGCGACGCTCTTGGACCTGACCGCCACGCAGCGGCCCCAGGTGCAGAGCATCCTGCAGGAGCAGCACGCGCAGATGCAGCAGCAGCACGCGCAGATGAAGGAGGCCTTCGAGCAGGCCAAGGCCGCCGGCACCAAGCCCGACTTCAGCCAGATGAAGGCCCAGCACCAGCAGCTCGAGCAGCAGACCATCGAGAAGCTCACGCCGGTGCTGAGCGCCGCGCAGCTGCAGAAATTCCAGATCCTGATGAAGATGCATCACCCGCACTTCCATCACCACGGACCGCCGGCGGGCGAGGAGCCGGCCTCCGGCTGAGGAATCCGTGATTACCCCGCAAGGCGCGGGGTCCGGGCCCAGGGAAGGGCCTTCGGCGGCGCGCGTGCCTCAGCGCGGCAATTCGATCAGCTGGTAGCTGCCGGCCTCGCAGCGGATGTAGCTGCCCTGCTGGTGCCAGGCGCCGAGCACCAGGCGCTCGGCGGCTGCGCCGTCCACTTCGTGGCGATGCACGCCGGGCCGGTGGGTGTGGCCATGGATCATGCGGCGCACCCCCGCGGCGCGGAAGGCGGCGGTCACCGCGGCCGCATTCACGTCCATGATGTAGGGCACGGTGCGCGTGGTGTGGCGGCGGCTGCCGGCGCGCGCCTCGTCCGCGAGCAACTCGCGGCGGGCGCGCGGTAGCGCGAGGAAGCGCTGCTGCCAGGCCCTGTCGCGCACCACGCTGCGCAGTTCCTGGTAGGAATGATCGTCGGTGCACAAGGCGTCCCCGTGCGTGAGCAGCACGGTCTCGCCCTCGATCTGGGCGACCACCGGATCGCCCAGCAGCTGGCAGCCGCTGCGCTCGCAGAAGCCGGCCCCGAGGAGAAAGTCGCGGTTGCCGTGCATCGCGAAGCACGGCACGCCGCCACACACCAGGGCTTTCAGTGCCTGGCAGACACGCTCCTTGTCCGGGTCGGCATCATCGTCCCCCACCCAGGCCTCGAACAGGTCGCCGAGGATGTACAGCGCCTGCGCCGCGGCGGCCTCGGCGGCGAGGAACGCCAGGAACTGCGCGGTCGCCTCGGGCGCGCTCACGTCCAGGTGCACGTCCGAGACGAACAGGCGCGCCACCGCGGCGGCCTATTTGGGCGAGAGGATGGTGTCGTCCTGCCGCGTGGGCGTGACGGGCGTCGCCGCCGCCGGGGCGGCCGCGGCGCTGGCGCCGATGATCTCGACCTTCTGGATGATGACCGGCTTGAGCGGCGCGTCCGCCTTGAACGGGCCCTGCGACCCGGTGGGGGTCTCCCCGATGTGCTCGATCACATCCATGCCCTGCACGATGCGTCCGAAGACGGTGTAGCCCCAGCGGGTGGGCACCGGGTCGAGGTCGGGGTTGTCCACCAGATCCACGAAGAACTGCGAGTTGCCCGAGTGCGGTGGGTCGCTGCGCGCCATGCCCACGGCGCCGCGCTTGTTCTGCAGGCCGTTGCCGGACTCGTTGAAGATGCTCTCGTGCGTGGGTTTGACCTTCTCGGTCGTGGCATCGAAGCCGCCGCCCTGGATCACGAAGTTCGCCACGACGCGGTGAAACAGGGTGCCGTTGTAGAAGCCCTCGCGCACATAGCGCAGGAAATTGGCGGCGGTGAGGGGCGCACGGTCGGCACGCACCTCGATCACGAATTCGCCCATGTTGGTGGTCACCCGGACCTGGGTGGGCCCGGCGGCGGGCGCGGCCGGGGCGGGGGTGTCTTCGGCGTACACGGCCCCTGACGCAGTGAGCAAACCGACGAGCAGGCCGCCGAGCAGGGCAGACCGGGTCCGGGACTGAATTGGCATCGATCCTCCGCGGTGGGGCTTGGTTAACGCGCCGGCGCGGATTTTATAGCAGTGCGGCCTGGCGCGGCGCTTTGTTGCGATTCACGCGTTTCCCGTAACATGGAGTCATGAAGTCGAGTGCAAGTTCACCCGCCGCGGCCCCGGCGGCCTCCGTGACCCGGTTTGCCCCGAGCCCCACCGGGCAGCTGCACCTGGGGAATGCGCGCACGGCGCTCTTTAACCTGCTGCTGGCGCGGCGCGCCGGCGGGCGCTTCATCCTGCGCATCGAGGACACCGACACCGAGCGCAGCAGCGCGGCCCACGGCGCCGAGCTGATGCAGGACCTGCGCTGGCTCGGCATCGACTGGGATGCGGGTCCGGACCGCGAGGATGCCCGGGGCCCCTACCGGCAGTCCCAGCGCGGCAGCCTCTACGAGCGCTACTTTGAGGCGCTCGAGGCGCGGGGGCGGGTGTACCCGTGCTACTGCACGCCGCTGGAGCTGGAGCTCTCGCGCCGCGCCCAGCTGGCCGCCGGACGCCCGCCACGTTATGCCGGCACCTGCCGCGAGCTGTCGGCCGCGGAGCGCGCGAGCCGCGCCGCGCAGGGACACACCGCGACGCTGCGCTTCCGCGTGCCCGCCGGCGAGCGCATCTCGTTTGTCGATTTCGTGCACGGGCCGCAGAGCTTCCTGAGCGATGACATCGGCGACTTCGTGATCCGCCGCGCGGACGGCAGTGCGGCGTTCTTCTTCTCGAACGCGGTCGATGATGCCAGCATGGGGGTCACCCAGGCGCTGCGCGGCGAGGACCACCTCACCAACACGCCGCGCCAGTTGCTGATACTGGCGGCGCTGGGGCTCGCCGCGCCCGCCTACGGGCACGTCTCGCTCATCGTCGGGGTCGACGGCGCCCCGCTCTCCAAGCGTCACGGCGCGGTGAGCGTGCGCGAATACCGCGAGCGCGGCTACCTGCCGCTGGCACTCACCAACCACCTGTTCCGCCTCGGGCACTCGAGCGCCGAGCACGGCCTGCTCACGCTCGAGGCGATGGCGCACGCCTTCGACCCGAGGCACCTCGGCCGCGCACCGTCGCGCTTTGATGAGCAGCAGCTGGACGTGTGGCAGAAGGACACCGTGCACCGGCTGAGCAACGAGGCCGCGCGGGCGTGGCTGGCGCAGGTGCTGCCGCAGGGCCTGGAGCCGGGCGCGGCGAGCGCCTTCGTCGAGGCGCTGCGACCGAACCTCGTGCTGCCCGAGGACGCGCAGCCCTGGGTGGAGATCATCTTCGGCGCGCCGCCGGCGCTCGGGCCGGAGGCGGAAGCGCTGGTGCGCAGCGCGGGTGCGGGCTACTTCGCAGCCGCCGCCGCGGCGGCTGACCGCGACGGGACCGACCTGCCCGGCATCGCCGGGGCGGCGCGCGCGGCCACCGGACGCAAGGGCGCGGAGCTTTACATGCCGCTGCGCATGGCGCTCACCGGGCGCCGCCACGGACCGGAGCTCGCGCCGCTGCTGAAGGCGCTGCCGGCCGGCAAGGCGCGCGAACGACTGGCACGCTTCGCATGATCCGCATCCACAACTCCCTCACGGGCCAGAAGGAAGACCTGACGCCCATCACGCCCGGGGAGCTGCGCATGTACGTGTGCGGTCTTACCGTGTACGACTACGTGCACATCGGGCATGCGCGCATGCTCATGGTGTTCGACGTCATCAGCCGCTATCTGCGGCATCGCGGCTATCGCCTGCAGTACGTGCGCAACATCACCGACATCGATGACAAGATCATCCGCCGCTCCGCCGAGCTCGGCGAGCCGATCGGCGTGTTCACCGAGCGCTTCATCCAGGCGATGCACGAGGACTGCGCGGCCCTGAGCATCCTGCCCCCCGACGCCGAGCCGCGTGCCACCGAGTTCGTGCCGCAGATCATCGCCATGGTGGAGGCGCTGCTGGCGCGCGACTACGCGTACCTCGCCGCGAACGGCGATGTCATGTACGCCGTGGCCCGCTTTGCCGGGTACGGCAGGCTCTCGGGCAAGCGACTCGCGGACCTGCGCGCCGGCGCGCGGGTCGAAGTGGACGAAGCCAAGCGTGACCCGCTCGACTTCGTGCTGTGGAAGCACGCCAAGCCCGGGGAGCCGGCCTGGGAGTCGCCCTGGGGTCCCGGGCGGCCCGGCTGGCACATCGAGTGCTCGGCGATGGCCACCGCGCTGCTCGGCACGCACTTTGACCTGCACGGCGGGGGACTCGACCTCAAGTTCCCGCACCACGAGAACGAGATCGCGCAGTCCTGCGCGGCCAGCGGCGAGCAGTTCGTGAACCTGTGGATGCACAACGGCTTCGTCAACGTCGACGAGGAGAAGATGTCCAAGTCCCTCGGCAACTTCTTCACCGTGCGCGAGGTGCTGCCGACGCTGCGCCACCCTGAAGTGCTGCGTTTCTTCGTGCTCTCGAGCCAGTACCGCGGGCCGATCAACTACTCGCTCGAGCAGCTCGAGCAGGCCGATGCCACCCTCAATCGCATCTACATGGCGCTGCGCGACGTGCCCGTCGTGCCCGCCGTGCCCGCCGGGCACAGCGCGCGCTTCCTCGCGAGCATGGATGATGACTTCAACACGCCCGAGGCGCTCGCGGTGCTGCAGAACATGCTGCGCGACATGAACAGCGCCAAGGATGCGGGCGAGGCGCAGCGCGTGGCGGCGCTCGCCGCGGAACTTACGGCGCTCGGGCAGGTGCTGGGTCTTTTGCACGTGCCGCCGGCGGAGTGGGCGCGGCTCGGCAAGCCCGCCAGCCTCGCCGGCGCCGAGCCGGGGTCGGTCGCGGCGGCCGCCGCGCACGCGCTGCCGGATGCCGAGGTGGAGAGCCGCATCGCCGCAAGCGTCGCCGCGCGCCAGGCGAAGAACTGGGCTGAATCCGACCGCATCCGCGAAGAACTCGCGGCCGCCGGCGTGCTGCTCGAGGATAAGCCCGGCGGCCAGACCGTCTGGCGGCGCGCCTAGCGTCCCTCAGAGCGCCGGCGGCTCACCCTGCAGCCGCAACGAGGCTTCGAGCGTGTTGT
>Ga0070715_10000507_pt1 | contig 10165 bp, 9 predicted proteins | sample LARL111metaG_FD_71394 | JGI IMG/M metagenome (GOLD analysis project Ga0070715, IMG submission 71394) | Corn, switchgrass and miscanthus rhizosphere microbial communities from Kellogg Biological Station, Michigan, USA - LAR L11-1 metaG | ecosystem: Host-associated > Plants > Roots > Rhizosphere ... | reverse complement strand
TTTTGATACTTAAGAAAGGTAAAGAGGATACTAAAAATTGTAATAAGATATGCCTATTTGGTATGAATATACCTGTACAAGAATCTAAGATTCAATATATTTTAAAAGCTTAGAGATTCTAAAAAGGGAGTAGTAAAATTATCCTATACTAATAATTCTCACAATCATTGGTCTTTGTATCTCCTTCTGAAGGATGATAATCTCTTACCGTATCATTTCCAAGACCACAGTCAAAATAGTCTGCACCCGGTCCACCAATAAGAATATCATTCCCCTGTCCACCAAATAATCTATCGTACCCGGCATCACCATATATAATGTTGTTACCTGATCTGCCTACAAGTATGTCATTCCCAGGTCCTCCGCATATTACATTATCATTAGTATGATCATCGCTACCACCTAATATTGATACAATATTATTGCTGTGATCCTCTCCTGAGCCGCTAGAAGCCATACTCTCAACAGCATTAGAACTACTACTTGGTACTATGCTATTAGCAGAATCACTCCCGATCCTTGATATTATAAATCTACTACTATTTCCATTGTCATTTTGGCTCTGATCTGTGACTGTAGAAGGTATTCCTATATTATTACAGGAAGATGTTGTTATTCTATATCTAACCTTTCCTATAAAATCGTCAATAGTACCATTGATTTGATTTCCTAGGCTATTTTTATTATTACTTGCGATGACGTCTGTCATATGCAATCCGTATAAATTCATCATAATAACTATTAATAAAATCAAAGTAAATATACCGAGAATTGCATTTCTCGGCCGACTTGGCTTAGGCATACATTATTCTTCTATTAATAAATTATATAACTCTCTCATATTTTAATCTACGAGGTTTATATCTATACGATTGTTTACTCATGCATATATGCCCAAGTTGAGAATAAGCTCGGTCCGGTAGTGACTATAGTTGGCATGTAAAAACATTAAAGAAACATATTGAATGTTACAGGCAATTACAAATGCATTTAATAGTACGCTTGACACGAGTCATCATACACAATTTCATACTAAATAACAATTCGAAAAATGATTACAACTTGAGAGTAGTAGCTAAGAATAGGTAATAACTAATAATACGAGTCAACTGCCCATGATAATTCTCTTTGATACAAGGTTTTAAAATACATCTACATTTGTTATCACAAGATTAGCTCGAAAAAGAATCGGCTGAGATTAATGATTTGGTCCTTATCGTATTATATAGATGAATATTATATAAATTCGACACTCCAATTTAACAAAATTTATTTCTTAAAGCAGGCTAATCAGGTAATTTTATTTCAAAGTCACTGAGTGATTGTAAGCTATGCAAACAATTGGCATTCTTATGCAGTACAGACAAAGAATTATGAAAAAAATATAGTGAATATATCTTCAATATGTCTTAATTTATTTACAAGGTATACCAGATCAAATCACACTATATAGCAATCATGAAAAATTGTTATCTATTTATGCCTAGCCTAGAGAGAGTTTTTAATTATATGTAAACATTCTCCCATACTAATTTTCCAAGCTTGTTAAGAGCCTGCTTCAATGGCTGATTTGTACTATAAACTATAAGTGTATGATCTCCTGTTTTCTGGTCAGGCCAAAAACCTCCAGGACAATATTTACATGTAGCATAATGAAAATTAAAGGTATCCAGTATTTTAAATCCATTTTTTGGAAATTGTTCTTTGTAATATCCAAGCCATCCAGGGTGTATTCCACCATCATTATCTTTGTTATTTGCTACCTGACTAGTAGGAGTGTAAAAGCCACCCATTATTAGATTTCCAACTGATTTTTGAGGATTAGAAACAACAGATAGGTTTCCTTTCATCCAAGGATATTTTGTATCTTGTATTGTATATTGTCCTACTGGCAAGACTTTCGCTGTCGAACTATTTGTGTAATCTAATTTACCTGTGGTATAGACAATATTGTTGGAGCTATCCATGATGTTTATTGTGTGAGGATGCGGTGTGTCCCATGGAGCATCAGCATCAAGAAAAGATATAGCTGTTCCTTGCTGTATTACCAGGTTCATTGGGAGATAGATAGGATTATGATCACTAATGTATTTGTGCCTCTCATTAACGGCATCTTCATGTGCTTCGTCTACTATATACCAGATAAATGTTCCAACTGATTGTGGCACTGTCATTGATTGTGATTGATACACTGATTGGGCAGTAGTAGAAGTAGTAGGAATTTTATCTGTAGTATTTGTACCAATTGTTATTTTGTTCATCACCGTATTTTTTTCTTGTTTTGCAATTGCTATAATATTTGACTGTAATGTGTTTGTTATTGTTACGACAAGTATAGATGAGAAGATTACAAATAATATAACATACGAAGTTGACACCCTAGACAAGTTTTTCATGGATCATTTATTTTCTAGGTATTAAAATATTTTTGGGTATAGGTATCAAATTATATTAAGTTAATATCCTTTTCACTTATTATTAAGAACTTTATAATATTTTCTTTAAATCGTCATTTTTGATAAATTATACAAAATAGAATATCCTGGTTATCAAAATTGATTATCTCATCTTAAAGTAATTGAATATCCTAGTATAAAGTTACAGCACTAATTTCCTTAAATCTAATATAATAAGCAGTAGTCAAAAATATAGTCCTACGAAATATCATCATAGTCGTCATAACAGTGCAATTATTCTATGGTTAGGTGTGACCATTTTTTTCGTACTCTTGTTAACGGGTGTATTATTGCCAAAAGGATCTCAAATAAATGAAGCTACCGCTAAAACGTGTACTAACGAGAATATCGGTCAAGCGACGACATCGTCATGTGGATCGCAAGTAGAATCTATCACATTTATTTTGTCCTCGCCAGGCAACTATGCAAAGATAAAAGCAAACGCCGGAGATATATTAACGACACATGCAAACTCGAAAAGTTCTAATTCTGGAGGTAATGGCAGAGGTTCACAGAATGACATCCCATTTACTCTACCTTTCCCATAGATATTAAAATAATTTGTGAGTATGAATCTCTTTTGATATAGCTACAAATTCTGGTTATATCTTAACGCTATTTGCCGGAATTTCCTATCATACTATTTGATAACTTCGATTAGTGTAATCTTACTATCTTACTATAATAGATTAAGGTTATTATTTTGATTTTGATATACTTAGGCGTCTGTAATTCCAATTCTGGCCTGAATCATAGGCGGATGGATGTCTCGCTCGGGGAGTAGGCATATTGGTACTATGAATTAGTCCAGGTAAGTTTGAAAATGCAACTGCATAAGAAATTAGAAGCTACAGCCTGATTTATTTTACTAGATTTGGAGAGCAGTCAGTCATTCATACAATAGTCCTCTCTTAAATTTAGATTATCTATATGTTACTACAGATAAATAAATGGATCATGTTTAAAATCATGGGATTACATGGTCAATACTTAAATATAGTTTAGAGAATAAACGCAAAAACGCTTTATTGGACAAGGTTGGTATTCTTATATGGGCTATGTTAGTGCAGGATCCAGTACTATTATCACACTGATTAAAGTTTTTTTAGCCGTCAGATATGGGGATAAAATCTTCCTTTCTTATTGTCATGCTAAAGTTAATTACCTAATAAATATAGTGCTGCTAAATTTCTGAACAGAATATCTGCTATAGATAATTAGGCTGATTTTGTCTCTGGCTCTGACTCAGATTCGGATTCAGGCTTTGGTTTTCGTTTTGGAGGCATTCGGTTATACATGACTATCATTGCCTTATGGTAAGGACACATGTCATCAAACTCCGTCTTGGCCTCTTCGTCTCCAAAAACGACTGTATTCTGACAATCTAACCAGATGCAATTCTTAGACATTTATCTAAACATCAAATTATATCTTATTCTCCTTCTTATACGAGTTTATGCATTTGCATTTGGTTATGACATCATCCATCGTCTCGCCCCATGCATCCAGCTTGCCTAACTCCGTATGAGTTTCGTCGCTCACCTTGATGTTTTTCAACGTTACTATTTACTCATACAGTATACTATAAACCCTCAGTCTAATAAGTGCAATCAGTATACCAACTATACCGAGTATGTATTCTGGTGCGTACAGCATACCAGGTAGAAATAATATGCTAAGCGAAAAAAAGAGATATGAAGGAACTAGGATGATTGCATATCTGCAAGACAACGAGTTTATGGACTTTTGAGCAGGCTGGTGAAGAGGAGATTAAAGGCGGTGCAAACGAGGCAGGATTTGAGGTTGAGGGCTATGGTTGTTATTTCGACATGGTCTATCGCCATTGGTGAAAATGCAATTAAAATAGCGATGTGTAGAACAATCATATTGATATTATCCCCATTATCGTTATCGGTAACGGATTTGTATTAGAGTGATAGTTTGGAATGAAAGCAATAGCAAATGCTCTGTTTGCTGTAGTGCTGGCAGTTATGATGATAGCCGCATCTGCTTTGTTTATTGCGGGTTATACATCTGTGTTGGCCAAGAAGAGTAAGGATTTAGATAGTGATGGTGGTGGTAACGGGGATTCTAGTAGTAGTTCGTCTAATTTGGATAATGGCAACAAAGGCCCCTTCAGGTCCATCTAAAGAGGACACAAAAGACATGACTAGCGACGATTCAAAGGTCGAGCCAGGTATTCCTGGTCATGATGGAGTTCCAGTCAAACGTAGTGATGGCGATACTACTGCTAGAATACCAGAACTAGGTTGTGTAGATGGAAAATGGACTGGTGGCACTGATGAAATGTTCAACAAAGGTCCTAATGGCGATGGCAAAATTCCACGGGGTGCACATTTGGTGGTTGCACATCATAACCAATTCAATCACCACCATCTGTCTCAATCACAATAATCAAGCAAAAGATAGACACCGACATAATAGTAAAGAATATCATTCATAGTAGTGGTGGTGCAGTAGCGGCAGTAGTGGCAGTAGCAGCCATAATTTGAGCTCCAGTTGCTTTGATACGATAAAGATTGCATGGTTAGATAAAATCCAGAGGCCAGAATCACGAAGTCGACCAATTCACGGACAAGTGTTTGAGAATGAAGTAAGTTTGGTTCAGACTGCGTTATTATATCATTAGCACTCCTGTTCTGAAGATGATATCTAATGTCACATTCCTTATCTGGTATAGTTCTTCTACTCCAAGCAGGCCAAAGCTAACATAGCAAAGGCTGGTGGAGAATCACAACCTGCAGAATCACTCTTGCAACTTTAGATAGGTGTATCATAATTTGTGCATCTTGTTTCAATTTTCACATCGGTCCAGTAGTTAGGCCCAAAGCAGGTTCTATAATTATGACTTCCAAGTGGTTCTAACTCATATTGTATTGTATGGATTCAGACAGACCTTCTAAAGCAAAATTTACTTCCCTTCCTTGGTATGCAGAGTGAAGTGTAATAGCCACCTTTAATACGTTATTTTGTTTTGGGATTAGTAGTAATAATGAAATCTGCTCAAATTAGTAAGTATGGAGGCAGCGAAGTTGTCGGAATCACTCAGAATGCCACTATACCAAACATGCCTGCAGCTGGAAAGCTTTTAGTCAATATAAAAGCAGCTGGCGTAAATCCTGTAGATTGGAAAATTCGTGAAGGTTACTTCCAACAGATGATGCGACTCCAATTCCCCTTTACATTGGGTATGGATTTTTCAGGTATCGTCAAAGAAATTGGAGAAGGTATATTAGATTTCAAACAAGGAGATGAAGTATATGGCCAAGCTGGAGTAGCTACTGGCGGGTCAGGAGCATTTGCAGAGAAGGCAATGGCAAATGCGGAAAATATCTCCCATAAACCAAAGAGACTAAGCCATATCGAAGCAGCTGCCTTACCGCTTGTAGGTGTTAGTGCCTGGCGAGCACTTGTTGAAAACATTGGATTATCAGATGGTCAGCGAATTCTAATTCATGGTGGAGCAGGAGGTATAGGATCAATTGCTATACAGCTTGCCAAGAACTTGGGAGCATTCGTAGTGACAACAGTAAGTGCAAATGACAAGATGTTTGTCCAAGAACTGGGAGCTGATCAAGTCATAGACTACAAGAGTCAGAACTTTGAAGATCTGCTGCATGACTATGATTCAGTCTTTGATACTGTCGGTGGAGAAACATACAAAAGGTCTTTCAAAGTCTTAAAGAAAGGTGGCATAATTATTTCTATGCTAGAGCAGCCAAACTCAGAGCTGATGAATCAATATAATGTCAAGGCAATATTTCAGTTCACACAAGCAGATAGAGAACGGTTGACTAAATTGGCACAGTGGGTAGATCAAAATAATATAAGGATAAATGTAGACAGGACATTTTCACTAGATGAAGCTGGTAAGGCGCTAAACTACCAAAAGGATGTCCACCCAAGAGGTAAAGTAGTCCTGACCATGTAGTAACAGAAAGTAATAGTAGCCATTAAATTTTTGAAAGCTTCCGTATTTACTGCTTATAGTTGAAATATGAAAAGTAGGTCCTGACAGTATCAATAGTAATGAGTAACAATATGAGAGTCTTGAAAACAAGATTTTAGCATTATTGATACAGTTACCACCACCTTCGATGGGTGCCTAAGCCAGGAATTACTAAAGAATTAACTAGACAGGCTAATGACTTCAGTTATAGTATCTATCGCCTGTTCTCCGTATGCCGCAAGGGTATCGATTGCTCCAGTTTGAACTACTGATTCGCTAGAGTAATATGATCTCTTCCCTCACGTTTGACAAAATTTCCTATCTACCACACCTGCACTACTAGATTGGTTGCTGTAGATGGAGTAATTCAGCTTGCTAAGGACTTTTAATTACTGACTGATTTAGGACTTTGCCTCGTATACTATATTAAGCGAAGTCTCAGCTGCTCGTCTAAAACGCTTAAAGCCAGCTGACTTTACTACTTGTGACATACCAGGTTCACCTGTTTGTGCACCTAGTGCAGGTCCATTTTTGCTCAAGGATGCAGGGACACACACCATGGTTGATGCAGCATAAAGCAATCGGCCTAAAAGATTCAGATTATCTTCAAATTTGATATTTGCAAATGGTTCTACTAGCATTAGCGTTCCTTCTGATTTTAACGCCTTTAGTGCATATGCTGCTGCTCCTATTGGATCTTCCATATCGTGTAAACAATCAAAGAATGCTATCAAATCATAATCATCACTTGGATAATTAGTTGCAGATGCAATCTCAAAATGTATTCTGTCTTCGTCTAATCCTTCTGCTTTAGCTTTGTTTCTTGCATATTCTATCGATCCTGCGTGGTTATCAAATCCATAAAATTTTGAATTTGGATAGGCCTTTGCCATTAGTATAGTAGAAACTCCATGACCACATCCAATATCTGCAACTTTTAGACCATCTTTCTTAAGTGCCTTTTCTACGTTGCCATTATCAAGGGCAGGAATCCAAGAACTTACTAGGTTTGCTTCATAAGCTGGCTTAAACAATCTTTCTGTTCCTTCAAATAGATCTTTATCATGATCTCCCCATGCTACTCCTTTACCTGTCTTGAACGCTTCTAATATTTTTGGAGCATCTTTGTAAAGAGACATTAAAATCTGAAAACCTCCAGCAGAATAAGCAGGACTAGTTTCATTAACCAGTGCTTCTGCATGTTCAATGGGTAGTGTATACCTATTAGATGAAGAATCATATGTGATGTATCCACCGGCAGCCTGGTTTGCAAGCCATTCTCTTATATAACGTTCTGACGTTCTAGTATTATTTGCAAGTTCTTGTGAAGTTATCGGTTTTCCAAAATCATACATGGCCTTATACAATCCGAGTCTATCCCCAATGTACGTTAAAACTGCACTTGCCGCACCACCAAAATCTGATAATACCTTTCCCATAAATTGCTCAAGTTTTTCTTGATTGATCGATGGAACTGTTGTTGTCACGGGAAGATCAATTGAATACTCAAAGAGGAAATTATATAAAGAGTTCTTTATCACCAATAGCCCACTTTAATCGCAAACCAGATTATTGGATTTTCTGACTCTTTGATCACCAACCATTCATAGACAAATAAAGTCTATAAGATCAGTTAACGATATATACATAACGAGTCGTATTCGTGTTGTCGCTGGCGATGCTGGATTCAGTCTCAACAATCCACCAAACCTGATGGGATTGAGTTCTAACCAGCGGCTGATGATACACAATTTATCGACTAATGGAAACTGGTTTTTTGAGTATTAGATAGCAAAGCACTGGTTTTGTCTTAATCCATTTGGACTTGGCTTATTAGGATAGCAATGTTGATTAACGTTCATAGAGAAGTCTGGCGGACATTTGCCAGTTATTGGATCTGGCCTGCACTTCATTTGTTCTGGGTGAAATAGGCAGCTATCATCAGGTTTAGCTGCCTGTTGTTCGTCCAGTTGTTGCTATACCTGTAATTGTTCTGGTTCTTGACAAGCAGGGTCATTCTGACTACTATTGTAAACTTGAGACTGCGTTGCTGATGATTGAGAGGATGGATCTTACTTCCTGTTAGCAGTAACATTAGAATAGTAATACGAAAAAAGATCGATTTTACTAATACTGTAGCAACAATGCTGGCTAGTATAACTATATTGGTTTTCCTCTTCGAAAGATATGTCTCATCCATTGCACCCAACTGCCCATTCATTATCATCAAGTATATTTCTTTTATGCATTGTATATGCATGGGAACATATCCACAATATATAAAATGAGTGTGCATCCTCCCGTGATATGTTTATTTCACTATCTATCACTCTTCGTATCGATGGGTCTTCTGTTGCACGCTCTACCATCTTGAGAAACTTTTCGCCCAAATCGTTAAGACCTCTAGTTTGTGTATCGGTTGACAGACTCTGTATTTGCTTCTTTGAGAAAAAAAGCGTCAATACCACAGTTCCTACTATTCCAATTGTTTGTGGTATACTCAGCATGTCAGAAAATCCTATTATAATACCTTCAACCATTAAGCAGGATCGTAAAATATCAACAATAAGCATTAATGACGTAGCGAATTACTATACATATATCATAATCATTAGAACCCCCTTTTCAGAAAATGTGATTAATTGTTGCTGATGCTGTTTCTCAGCTTTCAATCTTGCTCTTCTTCATCATTAATCAGACTCGTTTATTTCTTGATATTATTTGCACTATTGAAAGAAGAGCAATAGCAAGAGAAGCAGATACAAAGCTAAAATATTAGATAAATTATAGGGTGATATGGCTGCAACAGCAACAACAGCTTCATCCACAGCAGCTACTACCACAAATACTAACACTATTCCCAAATGGAAGGCTTCTGGAGACTGGTTTGACGTTTGTAAGTGTAATATACCATGTCCTTGCGAATTTGCTCAAGCTCCAACATATGAGGAGTGCGACGGTATTTTGGCATATCATATCAAGAAAGGTAACTATGGTGATATTCCACTTGACGATCTGAACGTATTGGCCTTAGGAAGTTTCAAAGGTAATATTTGGACTGGTGATGGATTGACCAGAGTAAACATGGCTATCTTTTTTGACGAGAAAGCTAATGAAAAGCAGAGAGAAGCACTCAATATGATTTTTAGTGGTAGAGCTGGTGGTTTTATGGCTGAATTTGCAAAACTCATAGGTGAAATTCGTGGAATAGAATATGCCTCTATCAAATTTGAACTTGCAGATGATCTGTCTTATTGGAATGCAGAGATACCAGGTAAAATTCTAGCAAGAGCTGAAGCATTAACTGGACCTACTACACCCCCAGGCAAACGAGTTCAAACTATTAATCCACCTGGAAGCGAGGTAGGACCAGGAGGTGGAGTTGCAACTTGGGGAAGATCCCTTGCTGATGAGGCTGATGCAATGGGCTTCAAATGGGCAAGAAAAGGAAGATCAAGTAAGCACATTCCTTTTGATTGGAGTGGTCCATAACCCCTTTGGCTTTTTGAACTATATAATAGCAACAGTTTAGAAAACCATATTTTTTGTTATTTCAGCCTCATTCATCGATTGCGTAAATAAAGTGGTAACATTACTTTATTCTTTCTTTCTTATCTTTATAGTTTGAACAGATTTATTTGAGGGTGCCTTTCCCACTCTATATCCTTTTTAATTACTTTGAACCAATCGATTCCATCCCATCGTAAGTCCAGCAAAAGGCAGTCAAGAGTTAATTGGA
>Ga0070715_10000498_pt1 | contig 10238 bp, 12 predicted proteins | sample LARL111metaG_FD_71394 | JGI IMG/M metagenome (GOLD analysis project Ga0070715, IMG submission 71394) | Corn, switchgrass and miscanthus rhizosphere microbial communities from Kellogg Biological Station, Michigan, USA - LAR L11-1 metaG | ecosystem: Host-associated > Plants > Roots > Rhizosphere ... | reverse complement strand
TGCACCAGGGTGCGGGCGATGGCGGCGCGCTGCTGTTGGCCGCCGGAAAGTTCCGAGCCGCGTTTGAGGGCATGCTTGCTCATGCCGACGCGATCGAGCGCGTGCATCGCTCCGCGCTTTTCGTCCATGGTGAAATTGTTGAGCGTTCCCCGGAGGAACGGCATCCGGCCGAGTAGCCCGAGGCAGACGTTGGTGAGGACCGACAATCGCGGCACAAGATTGAACTGCTGGAAGATCACGCCCATGCGAACGCGCAGTTCCTTGGCGCCGCTGACGATTCTGCCGTCGCGCTGGATCGGCTCACCGAACATGGCAATCGTCCCGCCGCTCCCCGCCGCCGCGGCAGCCCGGTCGATCGGCACGAGGCCGGCGAGCGCGCGAATGAGCGTCGACTTGCCGGAGCCGGATGCACCGATGAGGGCCACCATCTCGCGCCGGGCGACCGAGAAGGTCACATCGTCGAGCACGCGGGTGCCCCGCTCGAACGACTTCGACACACGCCGCACATCGATAACGGCTTGATTGGACACACCGATTGCCTGGAATTTGCGCCTATTTTCCGCGAGTTAGGCCTAGCAGCCGCATATGACAGCGGGATGAAACGCGGCGCGGGGCGCACGGCGAGCGAGGGGTTTTGCACCGCCTGACCACAGGGCGATTGTGCGATGCGGTAAGGCCCTACTGACCCGGACGCAGCGCCGTCAGCGCCGCCTCACGGACCATGCGGAACGGGCTCGCGCGTCGCTCCTGGCGCAGCAAGGTGACTTGACTGACCGGCAGCACATGCGCGCCCTCGATCGCGTCGAAGCGCGCTTGCAGTAACGCAAGGATCGCGCCCCGACGGCCGGCCTCGATCCGGCCGGTCAAGGTCATGTGAAAGCGAAAGTCATCGAAGACGTAGGGGTAGCCCCACCGATCGAGGTTGTCGGTCTGGCGTTCGCTCAGCCCGGCGCCAAGCCGTTGCTCCCGCTCGTGCGAGCTCAGCGGACACCGGAACCGGTCGAATGCCATCACGGCGTCTGCCGCCAAACGATCGAGATCCATGCTTGGCATGTCGGCGACGACGGCAATGAATCCTGCGAGCGATTGGACGATCGGTTTGATCTCGGGGAGCGTTCGCGGGATGGCGGCAAATCGTTCGAGCTCGGCCGTCAAATCCACTTCGCTGAACGGCGGCAGCAAACGAAATGGTGCCTTCAGCGTGGCGTGAAAGCCATATTTGCGCGCGTCGCGCGTGAGCGCGTCCCACTCCGACGCCGCGAGCGCGACGTCTTGCGGATGCGGGAGGCTCTCGCCGGTATAGCAGTCATAGCCGAGGAAGCCGGCGCCGAAGTGGTAGAGGGCGGAATCGGCCGGCGGCACGAAATAGATCGCATATCTTGGCTCGTCCATGCGCTTTCAAAAGAACAAACGCTCACCGCACGGGGGGGGCTGGCGTCGTCATGCGACAACAACGGAACCCCGCTCGCATTGGCGGCGGCGGCGAGCCGCCCGATCGAAGCGGGGACGTCATCGGCCCGGCGTTTCGTGCGCTCCACTACGGCCAGGAAATCTTCGCGCGTGACGCCGGCGCGCTCGACCATTTGCGCGAGGTGTCGCGCGCGGCCCGGTGCATCCACCGTCGCCATGTGATCATTGAAGGCGATGGCGTCGATCCGGCGCTCGGCGAGCCAGGCGATGATCTCGTCCTCGGCGTCGAGATTGTAGGTCTCGTGACGAAGATGGTAGCGGGTGTCGGCGCCAAGCCGAGGCCGCAGCCGCTCGATGCCGTCAAGGATCGCCCGCGCATTCTCCGCTCCGCGCAGGCCTCCCTCCCACGACCAGGTCACGCCATGGAAGACGGTGGTGATGCCGTTGGCGAGCGCTTGTCGATCGCTTTCAAGCAGTGCCACGTCGATGGGAAATCCGACTCCCGGCCGCGGCATCATCTGCCGCTCGAACGCGTCGCCGTGCATGTCGACGATCCCGGGGAGGATCAGAAGGCCAGAGGCATTGATCGCCCGCTCGGCGCGCGCTTGTGCGCCGATGCCCGCGATCATCCCGCTCTCGCAATCGACATCAATGCTGGTTTCCTCGAAACCACTCTCGAAGAGCGCGCGACCTCCTTCGATGCGCATCATCATGATCGATGAATAAGCGGTGTGAGCAAAAGCGTCTTATTCGTCATGGACGGATAAGCGCCGGCGGGCAGCTCACGTTTCCCGCCGCTCCGTGACAGTTCGATGACAATGCCAGTTGCGAGCATGGCGAGGTTCAAGTCTCTATCACCAGTTCGATGCGATCTGCGGCGAGGCGGGCCCGCGTCGTGAGGATCGGCTGTCCGTCGGCGGTGACGTCGGTGCTGTCCACCACGATCAGCGGGCGGCCGGGCGCAAGCCGCAGCCGCGCGGCATCTGCCGCCTCGGCGATGGCGGCTGAGATCCACGTGCTATGGCGGCGAAAGTCCGCGATGCCGATTCGCGCCAGCGTGCGGGTGAGCGAGCGGGTTTGCCGGTAGATGCGGCCGGCATCCGCGGCGCGGTCGGCCGGCAGCCAGGTCGTCGCCGCGGAGACCGGCACGCGATCGACGCTGCGCAGAATATCGAGGCGGATCACCGCCGTGCGCGGCGCAAGCGCGAGACGTCGGGCGATCTCGGGCTCGGCCTCCTCGATTCCGCTGCGCAAGAGGCGGCCTCCCGGCTCGCGGCCGGCGGCGTCGACGATCTCGGAGAAACGGGTGCGCGAGCGGATCGGGTAGCGCAGGCGCGCCGTTTCCACATACGTCCCGCTGCCGCGCTCGGCGCGCACGAAGCCGCGCGCGGCAAGCGCCGCGAGCGCGCGGCGCACGGTGTGGCGATTGACGCCGAGCCGTTGCGCCATGTCGATCTCGCCGGGCAGCCGCGTGTCTATCGGATAGCGGCCGTCGGCGATCGCGCGCTCGAGCTGATCGGCGACCCGCCGCCACAGCGCGACCCCGGCGCTCTCGGCGGTGCGCATCGCAGCCGCGCGCTTGGCAGGTTTCACCAGGCCGCGTGTCATTTGGATCGTCATGCCGGCGTCATCAAATTTTCACGCGGTGGCGCTACCAAGTTGTCTATCAGACTAGACATCTTTCAAGATGTCCCATAACATAGACAGCATGACCATGGCAACATCCGCGCCCATGAGTGCCCCGCAAAATTCGCCCGCGGATCGGCCCTCGCCGACGACGGCGGCGCGCCGCGGCGCCATGGCGGTGCTGGCGCACGCGCGCGCCGAGGAAATCGAGCAAGGACTCCGCGCGGTGACCGATCCGCTCGACTACGCCGAACTGCGGGCGCCTGAAACCGGACTGGTCATGTTGCGCGGACGAATCGGCGGCGACGGCGCGCCCTTCAATCTCGGCGAAGCGAGCGTCACGCGCGCGGCGGTGCAAATCGCGTCGGGTGAGGTCGGCATCGCCTACATCCTCGGCCGCGATGAGAAAAAAGCGCGCTTGTCGGCGATCTGCGACGCGCTTTGGCAGAACACACTCTACCGTGACGCCGTCGAGCAGCGAGTGCTCGGCCCGATACGAACGCGCCTCGATGCCGAGCGCGACCGCGAGCGCGCCAAAACCGCCGCCACGCGCGTCGATTTTTTCACGCTGGTGCGAGGTGAGGATTGAGTCGCATGACGGCTGCCGCTTTCCCCGCGCCGGTGCTCGCAGGCCAAGCCACCTTTCGCGCGATGATGGACGCATTCGCGCGGCCGGGCACCGTCCAACGGCTGCCGCGCGGCGTTGCCGCCCCCTCGCCCATGAGCGCCGGCGCCGCTGCCGTGGCGCTGGCGATGCTCGATTATGAAACGCCGGTGTGGCTCGACGCTGCGCTCGCACAAGACACACAGGTCGCCGATTGGATCCGGCTGCAGACCGGCGCACGGGTAACCACCGAGCCCGCAGAGGCGGCGTTCGCCTTCTTCGCCGATCCCGAACATGCGCGGGCCTTCGATGCGTTCGCGCAGGGAACACCCGAATACCCCGATCGCTCGGCGACGCTCGTGCTGCAGGTCGAGGATTTCGGCAGCGGGGACGGCCTGGTGCTCTCGGGCCCCGGCGTCGCCGATGCGCGCAACTTTTCGGCGCGGCCGTTGCCGAGCGATTTCCAAGCGCGCATCGCCGCCAACCGCGCGCTGTTCCCGCGCGGCGTCGATGTGGTCCTTGTTTCCCCCGCGGCCGTCGCGGCGTTGCCGCGCTCGGTCGCAGCGCAGCGGGGCTGACGATGTACGTTGCGGTCAAAGGCGGCGAGCGCGCAATCGAGAACGCCCACGCGCTGCTCGCCGATGCGAGACGGGGCGATCGCTCGATCGCAGAGATTTCGCTCGACCAGATATCGCAGCAGCTTGCGCTGGCCGTCGACCGCGTGATGGCCGAGGGATCGCTTTACGACCGCGAGCTGGCGGCGCTCGCCATCAAGCAGGCGCGCGGAGACCTGATCGAAGCGATCTTTCTCCTGCGCGCCTTTCGCACCACATGTCCGCGCTTCGGCGCGTCCGTCCCGTTCGATACTGCCGGCATGGACGTTCGCCGCCGCGTCTCCGCCATTTTCAAGGATCTGCCCGGCGGGCAGGTGCTCGGGCCCACCTTCGACTATACGCACCGGCTGCTCGATCAGATGCTTGCCGGCGCGACCGACGTCGCCGAACCGCCGAGTGCGGTCTGCGATGGGGCTCCGATGCAACCGGTAACCGATCTGCTCGCGCGCGACGGGCTCATCGAAGGCTGCGCGGCGGGCGCACCCGACGCGGCAGTGGGCGATTTGACTCGCGAGCCGCTCTCGTTTCCCGCGCAGCGAGACGTGCGGCTGCAGAATCTTGCGCGCGGCGACGAAGGTTTCTTGCTTGCGCTGGGCTATTCGACGCAGCGCGGTTTCGGCCGCACGCATCCGTTCGCCGGCGAGATCCGCTGCGGCGAGGTCGAGGTCGAGTTCTTCGCCGAGGAGGTCGGCTTCGCAGTCCCGCTGGGCAGCATCGCGTTGACCGAATGTCAGATGGTCAACCAGTTCAAAGGCTCGGCCAGCGAGGCGCCGCGCTTCACCCGCGGTTACGGTCTCGCCTTCGGGCAGAGCGAGCGCAAAGCGATGTCCATGGCGCTGGTCGACCGCGCCTTGCGCGCGCGCGACCTCGGGGAAGAGGTCGGCGCGCCGGCGCAAGACGAGGAATTCGTCCTCTCGCATTCAGACAACGTACAGGCCACCGGATTCGTCGAGCACTTGAAGCTGCCGCATTACGTGGATTTCCAGTCCGAGCTCGGATTGGTGCGGCGGATGCGCGAGGAGTTTGCGCTGCGGGACAGCGCCGGCGCGATGAAGGATGCGGCTGAATGAACGCACCGGTCTACAACTTCGCCTACCTCGACGAGCAGACCAAGCGGATGATCCGCCGCGCCATTCTCAAGGCGATCGCGATCCCCGGCTACCAGGTCCCCTTTGCCAGCCGCGAGATGCCGATGCCGTACGGCTGGGGCACCGGCGGGGTTCAGGTCACCGCGGCGATCCTCGGCCCCGACGACGTGTTGAAGGTGATCGACCAAGGCTCCGACGACACCACCAACGCGGTGTCGATCCGCAAGTTTTTTGCTAAGACCGCGGGCGTTCGCACCACCACGCGCACCGCCGAGGCAACGGTGATCCAGACGCGGCATCGGATTCCCGAAACGCCGCTCGGCGAGCATCAAGTCCTGGTCTACCAGGTTCCCATTCCGGAGCCGCTGCGCTTTCTCGAGCCGCGCGAGACGGAAACCCGGCAAATGCACGCACTGGCCGATTACGGCGTGATGCATGTCAAACTTTATGAAGACATCGCCCGCCACGGCCACATCGCCACCACCTACGCCTATCCGGTGAAGGTGAACGCCAGATACGTGAGCGACCCTTCGCCGACGCCGAAATTCGACAATCCGAAAATGAACAACTCGCCGGCGCTGCAGCTGTTCGGCGCCGGCCGCGAGAAGCGCATTTATGCCATCCCGCCCTATACGGCGGTCGTCTCGCTCGATTTCGAAGATCATCCGTTCGAGCGGTATCGCCACGACGGCAGCTGCGCGCTGTGCGCGTCCACGGAAAGCTTCCTCGATGAGGTGGTGATCGACGATGCGGGCGGGCGGATGTTCGTCTGCTCGGACACCGATTATTGCGAAGCTCGCCGCGCCGCGGCGAAGGCGGGCGGGCAATCCTCGCCTGCCGGGCCCGCGAGCATGGGGCCGCCACATGCTTGAGCCGGCAAAACTGCGGGTGCGGCCGGCGACGGAGTCGGACCTGGAGAAAATCCTCGATCTCTACGCGCAAACCGAATTCGACGCGGGCGATGTGCTTCCGCTCGCCGCCGCCAAGCATGTATTCGAGCGCTTCGCCGATTATCCCGACTACACCCTCTACGTCGCCGAGCATGGCGGCGAGATCGTGGGCACCTTTGCCCTGCTGGTGATGCACAACCTCGGCCACCTCGGTGCGCCGTCGGCCATCGTCGAGGATGTCGCCGTGGCGCCGACGCTGCAGCGCCACGGCATCGGCAAGGCGATGATGCAGTTCGCGCTCGGGCTTTGTCGCGACAAGGGCTGCTACAAGCTGATGCTGTCCTCAAACGCCAAACGCGAACGCGCACACGCGTTCTACGAATCGCTCGGATTCGAGCGCCACGGCTTCAGCTTTCGTCTCGATTTCGTGCGAGGCGCGGCATGATGGAGCGCGAGGAAGATCAACCGCTACTGCGCGCCGAAGGCCTGAGCAAATGGTACGGCAACCAGCTCGGCTGCCGCGACGTGTCGTTTGCCGTTCATCCCGGCGAGGTGATGGCAGTGGTGGGGGAATCCGGGTCCGGCAAGACCACGTTGTTGCGGCTTCTCTCGACCCAGCTCGCGCCGTCGGCCGGCCGGGTGCTCTATCGCATGCGCGACGGGACGACGCGCGATCTTGTCTCGCTCGGCGAGGCGGAGCGGCGCTTCCTGTTTCGCACCGACTGGGGCTACGTGCATCAAGATCCAGCTATGGGCCTGCGCATGATGGTGTCCGCGGGCGCCAATGTCGGCGAGCGGTTGATGGCGATCGGCTGGCGCCACTACGGCGGCATCCGCCGCGCCGCGGGCGATTGGCTCTCCCGCGTCGAGATCGACGCCGGGCGGATCGACGAGGCGCCGGACACTTATTCCGGCGGCATGCGTCAGCGGTTGCAGGTCGCGCGCAACCTCGTCACCCGGCCGCGGCTCGTCTTCATGGACGAGCCGACCGGCGGTCTCGACGTTTCGGTGCAGGCGCGCCTGCTCGATCTGTTGCGCGGGCTTGTGGCCGAGCTAGCCCTCGCCGCGGTGATCGTGACGCACGATCTTGCGGTCGCACGGCTGTTATCTCACCGCATCATAGTGATGAAGGATGGCGAGATCGTCGAGACCGGCCTCACCGACCAGGTGTTGGACGATCCGCACCAGCCATATACGCAGCTGCTCGTGTCATCGGTCCTGCCGCCGTGAGGATGTCATGTCGACGGTACTCGAACTGACGGCCGTAGCGAAGACGTTCACCATGCATTTGCAGGGAGGTATTCGCCTGCCGGTAGTGACGGGCGTTGCGTTTACCGTGCGCGCGGGAGAGTGTGCCGTCCTTGCCGGCCGCTCGGGTGCGGGCAAGAGCTCGATCCTCAAGATGATCTTCGGCACTTATCGCTGCGACGCCGGCAGCATCCGGGTTGATGCCGATGGCCGCAGCGTCGACGTCGCCCAAGCCGAGCCGCGCCAGATTCTCGCGCTGCGCGCGCGCGCGCTCGGCTACGTCAGCCAGTTTCTGCGCGCCATCCCGCGTGTGCCGGCGATCGACATCGTGTGCGAGCCACTGCTGATCGCCGGCGTGCAACGGGGTGAGGCGCGGCAGCGAGCGGCCGATCTCCTTCGGCGACTCAATATTCCGGAGCGGCTATGGCAGTTGCCGCCGGCGACGTTCTCGGGCGGTGAACAGCAGCGCATCAACATCGCCCGCGGCTTCATATCCGATCTGCCGCTGTTGCTGCTTGACGAGCCGACCGCCTCGCTCGACGCTAGCAATCGCGCGGTCGTCGTCGACCTGGTGACGGAGAAGAAGCGGCGCGGAACGGCGGTCGTGGCGATCGTGCACGACGAGGACGTCCGCGCTGCCATCGCCGACACCGTCGTCGATGTGAACCGCTTCACGGCTGCGGCCTGAGGGATCATCATGGCGCGCGACGTTCTGCTTCTGGCCAATGCTCGCGTGGTCCTCGCGGAACGCGTGATCGAGGCCGGATGGGTTGCGGCCGAGAACGGCCGCATCGTCGAGATCGCCGAAGGCCGTGCCTCCGATCATGCCGAGGATCTCGCCGGCGACCTGCTGCTTCCGGGTCTGGTCGAGCTGCATACCGATCATCTCGAGGCGCATTACGTGCCTCGGCCCAAGGTGCACTGGGATCCGGTCGCGGCCGTCGTTTCCTACGACGGACAGCTCGCGACCTGCGGCATTACCACCGCGCTCGATTCGCTGCGCGTATGGCGCGAGGAGGGAGCGGAAGACGTCGACGGCCAGGCCGAGATCCTGGCCGATGCCATAGCGAGCGCGCGGGCGGCGGAGCTTCTTCGCCTTGAGCACTTCCTTCACCTTCGCTGCGAGGTGCCGATGCCGAGCGTCGTTGCGGAAACCAGGGCGCTGATCGACCGCGCGGATGTCCGCCTGGTGTCGCTGATGGACCACACGCCGGGGCAGCGGCAATTCCGCGACGAAGGCAAGCTGCGAGACTATTACCGCGGCAAGAACGGCGGCATGACCGACGCCGAGCTCGATGTGCTGTTTGCCAAGCGTATTGCCTATCAGGCGGCGCATGCCGAGACGAACCATCGCGAGCTCGTCCAGCTCGCCCGCGCCCGCAACCTACCTTTGGCGAGCCACGACGACACCACTGCCGATCACGTCGCCGAAGCGATTCGCGACGGCGTGGCGCTTGCCGAGTTTCCGACCACGGTCGAAGCGGCGCAGTCGCTGCACGCGGCCGGCATCCGTGTCTTGATGGGAGCGCCCAATCTCGTGCGCGGCGGCTCGCATGCCGGCAACATCGCCACGCAGGAGCTGGCGTGCGCCGGCGCGCTCGACGTGCTGTCCTCCGACTACGTGCCGGCGAGCCTGCTAATGGCAGCGCTGCGTCTGCCGCAGGCCGTTGCAGACATCGAATTGGCGGCGGCGGTGCGCATGGTCAGCAAGACGCCCGCCGAGGCGGTCGGGTTGCACGACCGTGGCGAAATCGCCGTCGGCAAGCGCGCCGATCTCATCCGCGTGCGCCTCGCGCACGATGTGCCGGCGGTTCGCAGCGTGTGGCGCGGCGGCCGACGCGTGGCATGAGGTGGATTGCGGCAGCTTTGCGCTCGTTGACCGCTCGATCGAAATCGATCGGTCCCGGACGGCTAGTGTTGGTCGTCGGACCGAGCGGCGCCGGCAAGGATACGTTGATCGCGCACGCCCGCGCGGCTTGCCGCGGCGACACGAGCGTCGTTTTTCCCGCCCGCGTCGTCACGCGGCCGCCCTCCGATTTCGAAGATAATGAATTCATGCCGCAGTCCGCATTCGAGCAAGCGGCGGCCAACGGCGCTTTTGCGGTCTGGTGGAGCGCGCACGGCCACATGTACGGAATTCCCCTCGCCGTCGATTTCGATATCGAGGCCGGACGGACGGTGGTCTGCAACGTCTCGCGCACCGTCGTCGGCGCCCTGCGCGCGCGTTACGCCAATGTCGTGACCGTCCTGGTGACCGCGCCGCAGGACGTCCTGCAGAGTCGCCTCGCCGCGCGCGAGCGCGCAAGCGACGGCCGGGTCTCGGATCGGATGCGCCGCCTCGAGCTCTCGGAGGGCAAGTTGCGCCCCGATGTGATCATCAACAATGTCGGTGACCCGCAGAGCGGAGCGAGCAAGCTTGTCGACACGCTCTATGCCAGCGGCGCGCTCGCATGAGGCGAAGCCTCAGCAGGTCGCAAGCACAACGACAGCGGGATGAGAGGTAGAATCGTCATGCCGTTGATAGCGCGGCGGGCAGACCCCCGGTAGATGTTGGCATCGGGGTACGGCCGGATATGTCCGCCGGTGAGGATGATTTACGGCAATTCGATAATCTTGTTCACGCTCTCTACGCCGTCATACACCGCGACCTGAAGGATCGGGTGCTCTTTCTTGATCCCCAATCCCGCTTTTTCGGCATCTTCATAGCTCGCATACGAGCCTTTCGTTTGCCGATCTACCTGGAGGCGAAATCGGCCGG
>Ga0070715_10000495_pt1 | contig 10272 bp, 14 predicted proteins | sample LARL111metaG_FD_71394 | JGI IMG/M metagenome (GOLD analysis project Ga0070715, IMG submission 71394) | Corn, switchgrass and miscanthus rhizosphere microbial communities from Kellogg Biological Station, Michigan, USA - LAR L11-1 metaG | ecosystem: Host-associated > Plants > Roots > Rhizosphere ... | reverse complement strand
CCGTCCGTGCAACCGCACCCGGTTCCGTTCTTCTTGAAGCGGACCTCCGTCGGTCCGGCGCGAGCGACGATCGCGTCCGGCGCCCGCAGCGCACCGAACTGGTGCGTGCCGAGGGTCACCGACACCCATTTGATCGGGGAAGCCGCGGCCGTCCCGAGCGTGATCCCAGCCAAGAGGATGGTCAGGGCCAGGACCGTCGATGCTGCTGCTGTCCGCGTGGTGGTCATGACGACTCCTTTCGTTGGATTTGCGCAGAGCATCGGCGGCGGCGGTAAAGCCGCGTCCAAGCGGCGGTAAAAGCGTGCGATCATCGCTTGGTTGCTGGAATTTCACGTTCTCGGACCGGTCGAAGTCAGTGCCGACGGACGGCCGGTTTCACTCCCGGCGGCGAAGCCTCGGGCGCTGCTGGCGGCGCTTTTACTGAGCACTAACCGGGTCGTCTCGGTCGACAGGCTGATCGACGATCTCTGGGGTGAGGAGCCTCCGGAGACGGCGACGAAGGCGCTCCAGGGGTACGTCTCTCAGCTGCGAAAGGCGCTCGGCGCAGATCGGCTGGTAACCAAGCCGCGGGGCTACTCACTGCGCGTCGAGGAGGGCGAGCTCGACCTCGACCGCTTCGAGCGGCTTGCTCGGGAGGGACGCGAGCTGCTCGCCGGGGGAGACTCGAAGGCTGCGGCAAAGCGTCTCGCCGAGGCGCTCGACCTCTGGCGCGGCGCGCCGCTGGCCGAGTTCTCGGAGCCGTTTGCCCGAGACGCAGGTGCGAGGCTGGAGGACGCCCGCCTGGCCGCGCTCGAGGAGCGGATCGAGGCCGACCTCGCCCTCGGGCGGCACACACGCCTGATCCCGGAGCTCGAGGAGCTCGTCGCACGCGAGCCGCTGCGCGAGCGCCCGCGGGCCCAGCTGATGCTCGCGCTCTATCGTTCGGGGCGCCAGGCGGACGCGCTCGAGCTCTACCGCCGGACCCGCGAGACGCTCAGCGAGGAGCTCGGGATCGAGCCCAGCCTCGAGCTGCAAGAGCTCGAGCGACGGATGCTCCAGCACGACCCGACCCTCGAACGGGCGCGGACGCCCGCCCGGGAGGTGGCGGACGCGGAACCCGTGCCACTTGCCCGCCGACCGCAGTTCCTGGTCCTGGCTGCGCTTGTCCTCGCGGTGGTCGCGGCCGTGATCGCCGCGATCGCGCTGACCGGCGGCGGCTCGTCAGGGACGAACAAGTCCGGAAGCGGCGAGCTGCGGTCCTTCGTCGACAAGGTCGAGGGCTTCCTCGGCCAGTCCCACGATGGCCGTCTCGAGGTTGCGGCCGCGGTCGACGGCGCCTTCAACTGCAAGCTGACGCCCCGAGTCGCCCTCGCGCGGCTCGACCGCGTCCAGCGCAACCGGCAAAGCCTCCTGCAGCAGGCAGCGGCGCTCTCGGTCCCAAGCACCGAAGAGGCGCTCAACGCGTCCGACCTGCTCCAGAAGTCCGTGCACGCCTCGTTCACCGCGGACGGTCACTACAGCGACTGGCTGGCCGGCCGCAAGCGTTGCGGGCCGCCGGACAACAGTCCAGAACTCGAGGCGGCGCGAGCTGCCGACAAGACCGCAACGAGAACGAAGCGCATGTTCGTGGCAGCCTTTAACCCGCTCGCAACCCGTCTCCACGAACGGGTCTGGTCGGCGAACGAGTTCTAGCAACGGCGCCGAAGCGCGAGCACGTCCGCCGCAAACCAGCGTCCACGTGGGCCGATGCCGTACCTGCGGACGCGCGCCGGCCCCGTGTACCAGGCTGCGAGCGCCTTCCGCGTGTCGCCGAAGGTCTGCAAGAGATGCCGGAGGAAGAGCAACCCGACCCGCACCTGCCCCTCGACGTTACGCGGGTAGCGGCGATCCGCGAGAACGTGCTCGACGTAGTCCCACGTCGCCGGCTGAATCTGGAACACGCCCCACGCGCCCGTGCTGGAGACGACGCCCGGCTGGTGCCCGGACTCCATCCACGACAGCGCGCAGGCCAGCTCCGAGTCGACGCCGTAATGACGCGACCAACGGTCGATCTGGCCACGCACCTCGGCCTGGATCCCCAGCCGATAGATGCGGCCGCCCGTGTGCGTGAGGACGCCGATCGTTTGGGCGCCGACGATGCCGTCCGCCGTCAGACCCATGCCTTTCTGCGTCCCCACAACAGCTGCCTGGGTGACCGGTCCGAAGTCGCCGTCGATCGCGACGAAGATCCCGCTTCGTCGGAGAAGGAACTGCAGCTCGGCGACGTCCCAGCCGCGACGTCCGCGCCTGAGCAGCCGGTTGCCGAGCTCGTAGCGGGCCCAGCTGCCGAGCTTCCGCCGGGTTCTGGGGCCGGCGACGCCGTCCGGCGTCAGGTGATGGCGGCGTTGGAAGCGCTTCGTCGCGCGCCGTGTCTGCGGGCCCGGGATTCCATCGAACGCCCCTCGGTAGTAACCGCGGTCGAAAAGTGCGAGCTGGAGCGCAGCCACGCTGGGCAGGGCAGAGCCCGCGGCGGCGGTTGAGGCGCTGGCGAGCGAGGCGGTAGCCACCAGCGCGAAGATGCAGGCGCGACGGCGCATGAGAGTGGACCCGGTTCAACCGAGCCGTGAGCATTCCTGCTCCGCCCGGATATAGGATCCCCGCCGTGCCAGGCCCTAACACCGAACTCATCCGTAGCGTGCCGCTCTTTGCCGATGCCGACGACGCCTTCCTCCAGCGGCTGGCCGACGAGTTCATCGAACGGACGTACGCGCCCGGCGAGACGATCACCGAAGAGGGCGAGGCCGGCCGCACTTTCGTCGTGATCGAGAGCGGCGACGTGACGGTGACGGTCCACGGGAAGGAGGTCGGCAAGCTCGGCCCCGGCGATTCCTTCGGAGAGATGGCCCTGATCGACAAGTCGGCCCGTACGGCGACGATCACGGCGGACACCGAGGTGCACGGCTACCAGCTGCCCGTCTGGAGCTTCCGGCCGCTGGTCGAGAGCCATCCCGAGATGACGTGGGCACTGCTCGAGGCGTTGGCCGAGCGGGTGCGCGTGGCCGAGGCCCGCACCTAAGGCGTTCGCTTGCGACGCCGTGTAGAGGACGTCGCGGCTTCGCCGGGACGTCCGTTCAACCCGAGCTCGAGGAACACAAACGAGGGGACCTGGGACTAGCGCCAGGCTCTAAGCTGCGCGCATGTGCCGAAACATTCACACGCTGTTCAACTTCGAGCCCGCCGCGACCGACGAAGAGGTTCGCGATGCGTCGCTGCAGTACGTCCGGAAGATCAGCGGCTTCACGAAGCCTTCTCAGGCGAACGAGGAGGCATTCGCGCGTGCGGTCGACGAGATCGCCGACACCACGAGAAAGCTGGTCGACAGTCTCGTGACGACGGCGCCCTCGAGGGACCGCGAGGTCGAGGCGGCGCGCCGAAAGGCGCGGGCGGCGGAGCGGTTCGCGACCGCTTAGTCGGACTCGTGGGAGTCGCGGGTCGCCGCGAACGACTGTTCCCAGCCGACGTTGACGAGCATGGCGCCAACCTCGCGCACGGCGAGCGCGATCTCGAGGCCGATCTCACGGATCGCCTCGGGCTCGCGGGGCGTGGATGCGCTGTCCCTCAACGCTGAGAGCAGCAGTTCGAGCCGTTCGATCTCGGCGTAGTTTTTCTGCTCCGGGCCGTTAACCGACATCGGGCTCCGCCTCGCCAAACTCGGTCGCGACTTGCTCCTCAGGCAGCGGCTCACCGGCTGCCTTCGCCGCCTTCGCCGCCTGCTTCTTCAGGCGCTTCAACGTCCGTTTTTCCTCGACTGCCCGCTCGCGGTTCCGCTTGGCCATCGTCTGCTGGCGCTTCGCAGTGCTCATCGGCGGACACCGCCTCGACCCCGCATGCGGGCGCGCCGGGGGGAGGCCTCGTCGACAAGAGCCACGTTCGTCGCCTGCCGGTCGCCTTCGGTTTCGGTGATCTCGAAGCTGACCTCGAGCTGGGCGCAGCGGCCCTGCGGTCGTTTGCCCTCGGCAAAGCCGTCGCCGAGGACGGAAAGCCGTTCGCCCTCGTCGGTGAGGATGAAGCCGAGGTCCTTGACCTCGTTGAACCAGAGCATCTTCCCGCGCATGGGCGGGTCCTTTCGCCGTGAGACGGCGCGCGCCGGGTCACCGGCGCGCGCCGATCTCGCTTACGCGTTCAGCTGAACGACGTTCTTCGCCTCGGGGCCCTTTTCGCCCTCAGCGGCGTCGAACTCGACCTTTGCGCCTTCGCTCAGTGACTTGAAGCCGTCACCCGCGATCGACGTGTGGTGGACAAACAAATCCTTGCCCTCGTCCTCCGGGGAAATGAAGCCGTATCCCTTGGAGTCGTTGAACCACTTAACTGTTCCAGTCGCCATTAAAAAACACCTCCTTCTACCTTTCGTGAACGGTAGATGGGAGGCGTTCGTGCCGACCAGTTACTCGCTCTGTGGTCTACCCAGCGTAGCAGCCTGCCCGTTTGCAGGCAGTTTTCGTACCTGGCGCGGATCACACAGACTGTCGAAGGGCTCGGGCTGCAGCCTGCAGCCGGTCGCTGACCTCCCCGAGTTCCTTGGCTGCGGCGTCGATGCGGTCTTGCTGTGTATCCGCGCGCTCTTGCTGAGTTTCGGCTCCTAGGCGAAGCGTGTCTAGCTGCGCTTTCATCTCTTCCACCGTCCGGGTGAGATCCGCCAGTTGGGCGGCAACGCTCGCGATGTCTTCCTGGGTGGTCGTAACAGCCCGATCTTAGGGCTCATTCCCTGATCGCGACGGCCTCTATCTCGATCAGGACGTCGTCACGGAAGAGCCCGCTCACCTCGACGAGCGTGCTCGCGGGTGGCCGCTCCGTGTCGACATACTCGTCGCGGATGGCGCGGACGAACGTGATCTCGCCGACATCACGCAGGAAGTAGTTGAGCTTGACGACGTCGTCCCAGGAGGCATCGGCGGAATCGAGTGCACGCGTCAGGTTCTCGAAGACTTGTCGCGCCTGAGCCTCGAAGTCCCCCTCGCCGACCAGTTGGCCGTCGGAATCGAGCGGGACCTGCCCTGAGATGTAGACGATCCGGCCAGCCGGCGAATCGACGACGTGGCTGTAGCCGAACGGCGCAGCCAGCGTGTCGGGGGAGAGAAAACGCTTCTCGGACATGTGGCCGGATGCTAGTCGCGTGACGCCTAGAACAACGAAGGCCCGCGCGTGCGGGCCTTTGTTGTTGGTTGGTTAGGCCGCGGCCCGTGCGCGCCGGCGCTCGAAGCGCTCGATCCGGCTGCCGCGGCTGACCGTTCGCTCCCTACCCGTATAGGCGGGATGGCACTGCGAGCAGACCTCCACCTGGAGCGAAGGCCGCGTCGAGCGCGTCTCGAACGTCGTGCCGCAGTTTGTGCAGCTGACGGTTGTCGCCGTCAGCTCTGGATGGATTCCGGTCTTCATTGTTTCCTTTCGCTTTACGCGGCGAGCGGCAGCTCGTCGTCGTCGTCTTCGTCCTCTGCGGGCTCGAAGGCACCGAGCGTGCCGCTGAGCCGTGCGAGTGCCTGCGCTTCGAGCTGGCGGACTCGCTCGCGGGTCAGCTCGAGCTCGGCGCCGATCTTCTCCAGCGACTGCGGGTCGGAATCGATGCCGAAGCGGAGCTCGAGGATCCGGCGCTCACGCTCGGGAAGGTCGGCGAGTGCCTCACGCACCGCACGGGCGCGCAGGGCGTCCTCGGCGAGCTCCTCCGGGCTATCCGCGGACTCGTCGGCGAACAGGTCGCCGAACTCGTTGCCGTCGTCGTCTCCGACCGGCGAGTTGAGCGAGGCTCGCGCCTCGGGGACCGAGAGGGCCTCGACCACGTGCTGCAGCTTCAGGCCGCTCGCCTTGGCGAGCTCCTTGTGCGTCGGCGGCCTTCCAAGATCCACCTCGAGCTTCCGCGCGTGCCTGCCGAGCGTCTGCCGGCGCTCGTGCACGTGCGTCGGCACGCGGATCGTCCGCGCCTGCCCGGCGACGGATCGCTGGACGGCCTGGCGAATCCACCAGGTCGCGTAGGTGGAGAACTTGAAGCCCTTCCGCCAGTCGAACTTCTCGACCGCCCGGTTGAGCCCGATGACGCCGTCCTGGATCAGGTCGCCGAACGGAACGCCGTGCCCGCGGTAGCGCTTCGCGACGTGGACGACCAGGCGGAGGTTCGAGTTGATCATCCGCTCCTTCGCCTCGCGGTCGCCGCGCTCGACGCGCTTTGCCAGCGCGACTTCCTCCGCCGCGGTCAGCAGCGGGTAGCGGCCGATCTCGTTCATGAACAGCTCGAGCGAGTCCGCGGACGCGGGGAGCGCCTCGGCCTCGTACGTATCGTTCTCGGACGCCTCGAGCTCCTCTTCCGAGGCCTCGAGCAGCGTCTCGATTTCGGGGGTTTGCAAAGTGGTGCTGATGGGTGATTCCTTTCACTCGTCGGGATGGACGGAGCGGCTTCTTCGCCGAGGGGGAGAGGCGCAGAACGGCCGCTCGCGTCCTCTTTATAGAACGACGACAGGGGGCTTTACATTTCCGCCGCGAAGCCTTGCTGCAAGCCGAAAATCGGCCCTTAACGAAACTTTTGCAACAAACTCTCCGCCAGCTGACATCTCAGGCGTAGCGTCCGCCTCCTCAGCCGTCGGAAGTGGAGGGCCGCCGTCATGTCGAGGTTCCTGCCGGTCGGAAAGGGTGTGCGGGGAGCAGCTGGGTTCCTGCTCGCGGCGATACCGGCGCTCGGCGCTGTCCTCACCGGGCTTGCCATCACCGGAGGCCTGGTCGGTCACATGGCCCGCGACCACCCGTTCGCGAGCTACGGCGCCTTCGGGCTCGCGGTGCTCGGGATCTTCGCCGGCGCGCTGGCCACCTTTGCCTTCCGTGCAGAGTCGACCGAGGAACAGGTCGCGATCTACGCGGGGCTCGGATTCGTGGTTGGAAGCCTGCTCTTCGGCGTCTACGCGGGCGTCCAGACTTGGGGCGACCGCGCGCAGCCGAGCATCACGCTGACGCCGAAGGCCGGCCACACGGTCGCCGTCACCGTTCGTGGTGGCGGGCTTCGCTCGAGCGACCACATCGTGGTCGAGGTCGAGCAGCTCGTGCGGGCGCCGAACGACACCGGCCGGCTGACCTGGAGGGCAGGCGAGCCTCTCTACGGCGCATCGCTCGGGCCCGACGGCGACGGCAAGATCGCCTACACGGTCAATATCCCGCTCCCGGCAGGCGATTACGACGACCTCGGGGCGCGGGCCTGGGTCGGCGAGGAGCCGAAGGCGTGCTACGCCCGCGGCAACACGACCGGGTGTGTCCGCGTCCATGTGCCGCGCCCGCAGGAGCGGCCGCAGCTCGCGGTCTCCTGGGAGACCTTTGTCAGAGCGCCCCGCCTGCTGATTCGGTTGACCGCGAAAAACCTGCCTCAGCGCCCGTCGAAGTCGATGACGCTGCGCGTCTACGGAATCACCGCCGACCACGCTCGTCGAGAGCTCGCCGAATGGTCGCTCGCGCCAGACGCCGAAGGGGTGTTCGACCGTCGGCTGGCGGTCGTCGTCGGTCACGCGTTTGCGGATGTCTGCGTCGTCGCGAGCACGTCGACGCTGGAGCCGGCCTGCCCCGCGCCTGCGGAGGACGGAACGGTCTGGTCGCAGCTGGCGGTGCCCGCGGTCTGATCGGGGTTAGCCTCCGGGCGATGCGCCGGCGCGTCGTCGTCCACGGCCAGGTTCAGGGTGTCGGGTTCCGTTACTCGCTCGCGCGTGCGGCCGCCACCCGCGACGTCGCGGGCTGGGCGCGCAACCTGGCGGACGGGACGCTGGAGGCTGTGTTCGAGGGACCGCCGGATGTGGTGGAGTCGCTCATTCGCTTGTCCAGCGAGGGCCCGCGCGGCGCCGAGGTCGAGCGCGTCGAGGTCTTCGAGGAAGAGCCGGAGGGCCTAACGCGCTTCGAGACCCTCTGAGGACTCGTAGCCCGCGCCGCACCGCGTTACGGTTTGCGAGCCTTGGACACCAGCGAAGAGCTCGCTCGCGGGCGCGAGTCCTACTCGAGCTCCGCCTGGAGGACCTCCTACGACTCGCTCGTGCGAGCCGACGGGCTCGCGCCGCTAGCGGCGGAGGATCTCGAACGGCTCGCGATCTCGGCCTACATGCTGGGCCGAGAGGACGAATGGATGCAGGTCCTGGAGCGGGCTTACCGGGCTCATTCCGAGGGCGGCGAGGCCCGGCGTGCTGTGCGGTGCGCCTTCTGGATTGGTATCCAACTCGCGTTGAAAGGTGAGATGGGACCCGCCACCGGCTGGCTCGGCCGCGCCCAACGGCTGCTCGAGCGCGAGCAGGGCGAGTGTGTCGAGCAGGGTTACATGTTGATGCCGGTCGTGTTCCAGCACGAAGCTGAAGGTGACCTGGAGGGCGCGTCCGCAACCGCGGCCGCGGCGGCGGAGATCGGCGAGCGCTTCGCCGATCGCGATCTGTTTGCGCTGGCGCTTCACACGCAAGGCGACATCCTCGTCAGGTCAGGGCGGGTCAGGGAAGGCCTCGCTCTGCTCGACGAAGCGATGGTGACGGTTACGACTGAACGGCTCTCCCCGATCGTCAGCGGGATCGTCTACTGCGGCGTGATCCTGACCTGCGAGCACGTGTACGAGCTTCGTCGCGCGCGCGAATGGACGGCGGCGCTAACTCGCTGGTGCGACAACCAGCCGGACCTCTTGGCCTTCACCGGCCGTTGCCTCGTCCACCGCGCACAACTGATGCAGCTCCAGGGGGCCTGGCACGACGCGCTCGAGGAAGCCGACCGTGCAGGCAGGCGCCTCGAAGAGGCGATGAATCAAGCGGCCGCGGCGAAGGCCTGCTATCTGGCCGGTGAGGTTCATCGGCTGAGCGGTGACTTCGACCAGGCCGAGGAGGATTACCGGCAGGCGGGCCGCTTCGGCCTGGAGCCGCAGCCGGGCTTGGCGCTGGTGCGGCTTGCGCGAGGGAACGCAGCAGCGGCGCTCGCGGCTATCCATCGCGCGCTCGCGGAGACCGAAGACCCGCTGAGGCGGGCCGGTCTTCTTCCTGCGGCCGTCGAGATCACGCTCGCGACCGGCGATGTCGACGAGGCACGGAGCGCCTGCCGCGAGCTCGACGCGATCGCTTCGAAATACGAAAGCGAGATGCTGACGGCGTTGCACGACCAGGCCAGGGGCGCAGTCGAGCTGGCGGCAGGCGACGCCGCTGCCGCCCTCGTCAGTCTTCGCCGCGCTTTGCAGGTCTGGCACGACCTCGAGGCTCCCTACGACGCTGCGCGGGTGCGCGTGCTGGTTGCGCGCGCTTGCCGGGTGCTCGGCGACGAGGAGGCATTTGCGGCCGAGCTCGACGCAGCCCGGGCGGTGTTTCAGGAGCTGGGCGCCGCTCCGGACGTCGCCTTGGTCGACGCACTCTCCGGCTCGGCGGACGACTCGCACGGTCTCACCGTTCGCGAGCTCGAGGTGCTCCGCCTGGTCGCGAGCGGCAAGAGCAACAAGGAGATCGCCGCGGCGCTCGTGATCAGCGAGCACACCGTGGCCCGACACGTCCAGAACATCTTCGGCAAGCTCGGCGTCCCGTCCCGGACTGCGGCCGGTGCCTACGCCTTCGAGCACGACCTGATCTGAGCGGGCTGCTCAGAATTAACCACGCCGCGCCGCGGCAAGTTGATGGATCTGCGCGATGCGGGCCGGGCCGTTCCTCCCTACGGTCGAGAGCGAAGTCATTCGAACCCAGGAGGAACGGTCATGGCGATCCAGGAGACGGTAATCGAGAGCGGCGGCGACGAAGGTCAGGCGACCGAGGCGTTCGACACGATCGTCATCGGCGGCGGCCAGGCCGGCCTGGCCGTCGGCTACTACCTGAAGCGCAGCGGCGGCTCGTTCGTGATCCTCGACGCCAACGAGCGGATCGGGGGCTCATGGCGGACGCGTACCTGGGACTCTCTCCGCCTGTTCACGCCGGCACGCTACGACGGCCTGCCGGGCTGGCCGTTCCCGGCCCCGGGCTGGTCGTATCCGACCGCGCGGGAGACGGCCGACTACCTCGAGGCCTACGCGGCGCGGTTCGAGCTGCCGGTGCGGACGGGCATGACGGTGGACCGGCTGACCAAGAACGGCGAGCGATTCGTCGTGACGTGCGGCGAGCGCCGGTTTGAGGCGGCGCAGGTGGTCGTCGCCACCGGCTTCTACGGGACGCCATCAGTCCCTGAGTTCGGCGCGGCGCTCGACCACCGGATCGTCCAGATGCACTCGAGCGAATACCGCGACCCCTCCCAGCTGCGGCCTGGCGGCGTTCTCCTGGTCGGCGCCGGCAACTCGGGAGCCGATATTGC
>Ga0070715_10000492_pt1 | contig 10276 bp, 6 predicted proteins | sample LARL111metaG_FD_71394 | JGI IMG/M metagenome (GOLD analysis project Ga0070715, IMG submission 71394) | Corn, switchgrass and miscanthus rhizosphere microbial communities from Kellogg Biological Station, Michigan, USA - LAR L11-1 metaG | ecosystem: Host-associated > Plants > Roots > Rhizosphere ... | reverse complement strand
CGGGCAGACCGGCTCGCACGCCCCGCAGTCCACGCAGGCGTCAGGGCGGATGTAGCTCTTCCGCACGCCGTCGAAGATGCAGTCCACCGGGCACTCATCGACGCATCCTCGGTCGTGTACGTCCACGCACGGTTCGGCGATCACGTAGGCCATCGCGGGACCTCCTCGCTCGAAGCGCCGACCCACCGGCGCACTCGAGACGAAGGTACCGACGCGCGCGTTAGCGCCCGGCTAAGGACCGATGAAGCCTCGTCTCAGATCTCGCGGTGCCGCTCGCTCACGCGTTCGCGACGCCGACGATGTGGCCGACCCACTCGTCGTGCGTGAGCGCGTCCAGGAGCGTGGCGGCGAAGTCGCCTCGGGTGAGCGACCGCGCCGGCGGTTTGCCGTCGACCGCCGTCGTGACGTTGCCGGTGGCCGGATCGTCGGTGAGGAACGGCGCGGCCAGCAGCGTCCAGTCGAGCCCGCTCGCAGCCAGGATCGCGGCGTCACGGCGATGCTCCGCCGCGACGTTCGCGTACTCGCCGATGACCTCGTCGGTGGTGAGCACCTTGCCGTTGGCCGCTGCGACGATCCGCCGAACGCCGGCACGGATCATCGCATCGACCACCGCCTGCGTCGCTTCCGACACCTCGGTGACCGTGACGCCGGTGATCGGGCCGATCGCGGACACGACCGCGTCGGCCCCCGCGAGCTCCGGTGCGATCGCGTCCTGATCGCGGAGGTCGAGAACGGTCACCCGCACCCGTGGGTCAAGCGGCGACTCGGGCTCGTGACGGACCGGCGCTGCCACGTCGTGACCGCGCGCAAGGGCGAGCTCAGCCACGATGCGGCCGGTTCCCCCGGTGGTACCCAGCACGACGACCCGCACGGTTCTGCCCTACCCCGGAGACCGCCGCCTACGCCGCGGACGTCACGGCGGCAGGCTCCTCGGCGCGAAGCGCCACCGCCAAGACGTCACGCACGTCCTCGACCGGGTGGAAGGTCATCTGCTCGCGGACCTGCTCGGGCACGTCGTCGAGATCGCCCTCGTTCCGCTTGGGCACGATCACCTCGGTGAGGCCCGCACGGTGCGCCGCGAGGACCTTCTGCTTGAGCCCGCCGATCGGCAGGACGCGGCCCTGCAACGTCACCTCGCCGGTCATCCCGACGCTCGCGCGCACCGGCTGATCGGTCAGCAACGACACCAACGCCGTCGTCATCGTGATGCCGGCGCTCGGGCCGTCCTTCGGCACCGCGCCCGCCGGCACGTGCAGGTGGAACCGTCCGTGTGCGCGTTCGCTTTGGATGCCGAGCTCGGCCGCGTGCGACCGCACGTAGGACAATGCGATCTGCGCGGACTCCTTCATCACGTCGCCGAGCTGGCCGGTGAGTGTGAAGCCATCCGTCGCCTCGCCCTCCTCGCGGGTCGCCTCGATGAACAGCACGTCGCCGCCGGTTCCGGTGACCGCCAGGCCCGTGGCCACGCCCGCAACCGCGGTGCGCTCCGCGACCTCGAAGAAGAACCGAGGCCGGCCGAGATAGCTTCGGACGTCGTCCGCCTCGACGACGATCGGCGTCTCGTGGCCGCCGGAAGCGATCGTGGTCGCGGCCTTGCGCAGCAGCTTCCCGAGCTCGCGCTCGAGGTTGCGGACGCCCGCTTCACGCGTGTAGTCGGCGACGATCACACGTAGCGCCTCGTCGACGATCGTCACCTCGTCGGCGCGCAGACCGTTGCGCTCGAGCTGCCGCGGCAGCAGGTGATGGCGCGCGATCGCGACCTTCTCGTCCTCGGTGTAGCCGTCGATCCGGATGACCTCCATCCGGTCGAGCAGCGCCGCCGGGATCGTTTCGGCAACGTTGGCCGTCGCGATGAACAGCACCTCGGACAGATCGAGGTCCACGTCGAGGTAGTGATCGCGGAACGTGTGGTTCTGCGCCGGGTCGAGCACCTCGAGCAGTGCGCTCGAGGGGTCGCCACGCCAATCCGCGCCGACCTTGTCGATCTCGTCCAGCATCATCACCGGGTTCTTCGTGCCGGCGTCCTTCAACGCGCGCACGATCCGGCCCGGGAGGGCGCCAACGTATGTGCGCCGGTGGCCGCGGATCTCGGCCTCGTCGTGGATCCCGCCGAGCGAGACGCGCACGAAGTGGCGGCCGAGCGCACGCGCGACGGACTCGCCGAGCGAGGTCTTGCCCACACCCGGAGGTCCGACCAGCGTCAAGATCGCGCCGGAGCCGCGCCCGGTCGCCTCGGCCAGCCCACGCTCCTTGCGGAGCTTCCGCACGGCCAGGTATTCCAGGATCCGGTCCTTCACGTCGTCGAGGCCCTCGTGGTCGGCGTCCAACACCGCGCGTGCCTGATCGATCTCGAGGTTGTCGTCGGTGCGGACGTTCCACGGCACCTCGGTCAGCCAGTCGAGGTACGTGCGGATCCATCCGTACTCGGGCGATTGGTCTGACGTCCGCTCCAGCCGGCCGAGCTCACGCTCCGCCTGCTCGCGGACCTCGTCGGGCATGCCGGCGGCCTCGATCTTCGCCCGCAGCTCGGCGATCACGTCGTCTCCGTCGTCGTCGCCGAGCTCCTTGCGGATCGCCGCCATCTGCTCGCGCAAGATCACCTCGCGCTGGCGCTTCTCGAGGTTCTCCGACACCTCGTCGCGGATGCGCTCCTTGACTTCAACCTCGGCGAGCGTGTCCTTCGCCCACGCCAGGACCTTCTCCAGCCGCTGCTCGACATCGACGGTCTCGAGGATCTCGACCTTCCGCTCGAAACTGAGGTCCGGCGAGTAGCCGGCCATGTCGGCGATCTGACCGGGCTCGTCGATCCCGCGGAGGAACTCCGCGATCTGCGGCACACCGCGCGCCTCGACGATGGTCTCCAAGGTCGCCCGGTACTGGCGAGCGAGCTCACGGGCCCGTTGGCTGGGCTCAAGCTCTTCCACGGGGTCGATCTGCACCCAGGTCGCCGAGCCGGTGCCGGGGACCCCCACGCCCACAACACCGCGGTGCAGACCACGGATCACAGCGGCCTCAGCGCCGCCGCGGACCTTGCCGACCTCCTCGACCTTGGCGACGGTGCCGACCCGTGCGTAGCGCCCCTCGATCCGAGGAACAAGGATCAGCTCTCCGCGGGCCGCGGCGTCCAAGGCCGCGGCAGCGTCAGGCGATTCGATCGTCAGAGTCACGACCATGCCGGGCAAGACCACGCCGGTCGTAAGTGGAAGCAGTGGAAGGGTTTCTGTGTGGAGTTCGGTCATCTCGGTTGCATCCCCTTCGGGCTCTCGTACAGGGTGAAACGGGCCTCGCGGCCTATGCATTCCATGTAAGGATGATTACAGACTTTCGAAGAAGGGTCGGGCGAGGGCATCGGATCGGGCGGATCTGAGGCGCCGGACCCGCTCACTCGACTGCTCGCGTTCCCGCCCCAGGACCAGGGCGGACCGGTCCAGGCCCGCTCTTCGGCTCAACGACGCGCAGGGCGGTGTGTGTTCCGGGATGGCGCGAGCGGGCGCTCAGGAGGCATCATCGGGCCGTCTCGGCTCCCCGAGCGGCCGAGCAGACAGAGGGAGGTTCCACGATGCGGGCTCGTGTCATGTACCTGGTTGCTGCGGTCGGCGTGGTCGCAGCACTGCTGACGATCCCGGGGACGGCCGGCGCCGCGACGGTTCCCGCGCCCCTGGCGTGCCAAACGAGCCAAGGCGCCTGCTGGCATCCCGCGCTGAACGCCCGCTGGCAGTACCAGCTGCAGGCCGTGTCGGGCTTCAACTCGACGGGCGGGATCAACGTTGGCATCTCGGCTGCGCCCTACACAGGCGGTGCCGCCGTGAAGCCATCCGTGTTCGACATCGACCTCTTCACCGACCAAACCATCGCCGGGAACAACACGACGTTGAACACCGCCGCCGTCAACGCGATCCATCAGGCCGGCGCCAAGGCGATCTGCTACGTCGACGCAGGCACGTGGGAGAACTGGCGCGCCGACGCGAACCAGTTCCCCGCATCGGTCCAGGGCAGCAAGAACGGATGGCCGGGCGAGAAGTGGCTCGACATCCGCCAGACGTCGATCCTGCTGCCGATCATGCAGGCCCGCGTGCAGAAGTGTCAGCAGGCCGGCTTCGACGGGGTCGAATGGGACAACGTCGATGGCTACTCGAACAAGACCGGGTTCCCGCTGACGGCGAACGACCAGCTGGTCTACGACGCGTCGCTCGCGAACCTTGCGCATCAGTACGGTCTCACGGTCGCCATGAAGAACGACGTCGAGCAAGTGCCGAACCTGGCGTCCTACTTCGACTACGCGATCAACGAGCAGTGCCAGCAGTACAACGAGTGCGGCAACTACACGACGTACTTCGTCAACGCGGGCAAGACCGTGTTCCAGGTGGAGTACAAGCTGTCGCTCGCGAAGTTCTGCCCACAGGCCAACGCGGGGAACCGCAACGCGATCACGAAGACCTTCGATCTGTTCGACACGCCGTGGACGCCGTGCCGCTGAGCTAGAGGGTCGTCGGGACGCTCTGGGCGAACCGGAACACGTCGTGCGGGTCGTAGCGGTGCTTGACCTGGACCAGCCGGTCCAGGTTGGCACCGTAGTAGGCCTGCTTCCATCCCTGGAGCTCGGGATCGATGTAGTTCACGTACGCGGCGCCGCTCGCTGAGCTTCGGAGAGATCGCCACAGGCTCGTGAGCCACTGCCGGTTCGCGGTGAGGGTCGCGTCGTCTGGCGTGCTCGAGAACGTGACGAACTCCTGCGCGAGGAATCGCGCCTGACGATGAGGGAACGCGGTTGCGTGGTCGCCGAGCTGCGCGATCTGGCCGCCCCAGGAGTCGAAGATCACACCGCCGGAGCTGCCGTGAAGGGCGGGTGCCGATCGCGCCTCGATGCGGCCGAGCATCGCGTCGACGTCGACCGCCGAGATCCGATGGTCGAAGAAGTCGGACTTCGCGAGGGAGGCCTGCCGCGGCAGCGTGCCGCCGTGGATCTGCAGTGAGCACTCGTCGGCGGTCTGGCCCGCGCAACCGGCGTAGAGCTTCGCGACGTCGAGGTAGGGAAGCGTCGAGGTCGACTTCGAGACCGGAGGAACCGACGACGTCAGGTGGCTCAGGACCGGCGGAAGGCCGGACGGCGATCCGGACCAGGTGCCGATCATCGAAACCTGCGGGCCCGAGCCCGGGATGAAGCGGAAGCGGAGGCTCGTCCAGAGGTCGTGTGGCGCGGACGGGGCCCAGTCCGACCACGCCCGGAGGACGTGGGCCGCGCTGGACCAGTGCCACGACAGCGAGCAGATCATCAGGTGCGTCAGCGGATGCGCCGCGAACGTGAACGACGTCACCACGCCGAAGTTGCCGCCGCCGCCGCCGCGCAACGCCCAGAAGAGGTCGTCGTGCCGGTTCGCGTCGCACTGCACGGCCGTGCCGTCGGCGAGCACGACCGTCGCGCCCTCGAGCGAGTCGCACGTCAACCCGAACCGCCGGCCGGTGACACCTTGGCCGCCGCCCATCGTGAGCCCCGCGATGCCGACCGTGGCGCATGTGCCGCCGGGCACGACGAGACCGTGCGGCGCGAGCGCGTTCGCGACCTGCATCAGTGACGCGCCCGAGCCGATCGTGGCGCGCTTCGCCGCCGTGTCGGCCGTGACCGTGTCGAGCCTGCTGACGTCGATCACGATGCCGTTGCTCAGGGAATAGCCGGCGTAGCTGTGACCCCCGGACTTCGCCGCGAACCGGAAGCCGTGGTCCCGCGCGAAGGCGATCGCGCGAGCGACGTCGCCGGATGACGCAACCTGCACGATCGCGCGCGGCCGGATGTCGTCGAACAAGGGGTCATAGGCGAGCCGGGCGGTCGGATACCTCGGTGAGCCGGGCCGGATCAGGTCGCCGTCGAGGCTCGCCGCCAGCCGGTGCCACGCCGTGCCGTTCGTCCGGGCCGTGCCGGTGGTCAGGCTCGCCGCCGGCGCCGCGCTCGACGACTCGCCGGATGCCGCGGTACATGCGGCGGCGAGGGCCGACACGCCCGGGATCGCGAACGACCATCGGGCGGCCGAGCGGAGGAAGGACCGGCGATCCACCGAGCCGATGCTACGGCGGTGGGAGGGAGAACGACGCAGCCCACGGAACGGGACTCGGGTATCGTCGCCGGGTCATGGACGCCAGCGGGCTCGACGAGCTCCTTCGTGCCGACGGGCCGTCGCGCGGCCACGCCACGGTGCGCATCGGCGAGCTGCCCGGCGGGTCCGCGATCGATGTGCCTGCCACCGTGATCCGCGGCGCGGCGCCCGGATCGACCGTGTGGATCATGGCGACCCGCGACGGGGACGAGGTCCACGCGACGCTGGTGGCGATGGCGCTGCAGCGCCGGCTCGACCCCGCCGACGTCACCGGCACGGTCGTCGTGATACCGATCGGCAACGTCCCGGGGTTCGGCGTGCTCAGCCGCGAGCATCCGCTCGCGCCGACGTACCTCGAGCACCAGATGGATGACCGCTACTTCGATCTGATCTCCGAACGCGGCGGCTCCTTCATCGACCTGCACAGCGCGGGGGTGCCGTCGGACACGGTCGACTGGACGCTCGCCGTGCAGGGTGACGAGACCGGAACGGCGATGGGGCGCGCCTACGGGTCGCCGTTCCTCTACGAGCACCGGATGGGCGACCCGGACACGGATCCAGGGCTCCTGGACGGCGCGTTGTACGTCCGCCTCTCGCGCGCGGGCGTCCCGGCGATCTTGATCGAGGCCGGCGGCGGATTGCCGCCTTCACAAGCGACGGTCGAACGCGCAACCAACGGTGTCTGGAACGTCCTGCGGCTCCTCGGCTCCGTGCGAGGGCTGGTCGCGGATACCCCAGACCCGCGGATGATCCATGGCTTCAAGATCGTGACGCCCGACCACGGAGGACTCTTCGTCGATGGGGTTGCGATCGGTGCCGAGGTCTCGAGGGGCGATGTACTCGCTCGGATCATCGATCCGTTCGGCGAGGTCGTCGAGGAACTCCGCGCGCCCGTCGGCGGGGTCGTCCTAACGATCCCGGTCAATCCAGCCGTCGGCACCGGCACTTGGGCCTACGAGATCGGCTGGTAGCCGCCCCGGCCTCTCGCGATGTCCGCTTCCGAGAGCCGCGCCGACCCGCCGAGCGATCGCGTGCTCGAAGCGTTCGGTCGACACGGCCGGCCGCAACCGCTTTCCGATAATCACCACGCCACGTGGCGCGTTGGCGATCTCGTCCTGAAACCCGCCGATACCTCGCACGAGCAGCTCGAGTGGCAGGCGTCGCTGCAGCGGCGGCTCCGCGATCACGACGGGTTCCGGATGCCACAAGCGGTCCGGTCACTCGACGGTCGTCTCCTCGTCGACGGGTGGTACGCGATGACGTTCCTCGAGGGACGGCACGAGCCCGCACGCTGGCCGGACATCATCGCGGTCGGCGCGGTGTTCCACGATGCCGTCGCCGACGAGCCGGTCCCTTCATTCCTCGAACAGCGACGCGATCCGTGGTCGATCGGCGATCGGGTCGCCTGGGGAGCGCAGGCGGCCGAGGACTTGCCCGAGACGAAGCACCTGGATCGACTGCTCGCAACCCTGGCTGGCCTCGATGCGCGATCGCAACTGATCCACGGCGACCTCACCGGCAACGTCTGTTCGACGACCGGCTGCCGCCCGCGATCCTGGATCTCTCGCCGTATCACCGGCCGAGGGACTTCGCGTCCGCGATCGTGGTTGCGGACGCGTTGGTGTGGGAGGGCGCGGACGAGACCCTCGTTCGCGCGTTCCGCGCGGATCGCGACTTCCCGCAGTATCTGGTCCGAGCGCTGATCTACCGGATCGTCACCGACCGTCTCTTCAGACGGAACGAACCACTGCGTGCCGATGCTGACGATCCGTACGCGCGACCGGTCGAGCTCGTGGTCGCGCTGGCCGGAGGGTGATCGAGCGCGCGGTCGAACGGGAGTGCTACGCGAGCACCGACGGCTCGTAGGAGCGAGCGAACGCCTCTGCCGCAGGGAGCGTGAGGGGACCGCCGGCCACTCGTGCGCTCCGGAACAGCCGCAACACCTCATCGGCCGGCATCGGCTCGGCGAACAGGAAGCCCTGAGCCAGCCCGCATCCGAGATCGCGGAGGAGCTTCGCCTGCGTGACGTCCTCGACCCCCTCGCTCGTCGACACGAGACCCAGCGAGCCCGCGAGGCGCAAGATCGCGTCGACGAACGTCGGATCGGGCTCCGTTCCGATCAGCCGATCCACGAACGGCTTCGGGATCTTCAACAGCTCGATCGGGAACTCCGCGAGCCGCGACAGCGACGAATAGCCGGTGCCGAAGTCGTCGATCGACAGCCGCACGCCCAACTCCCGGAGCCGTTCCATCGCTCGGATCGCACCCTGTTCGTCCCGCACCACCGACGACTCGGTGATCTCGACCGTCAGGCGCCGCGCATCGATCCGTGAACGGGTCATCGCAACCGCCAGGTCCTGCATCAGCCGCTCGTCGGTGAGCTCACCGGGCGCGACGTTGACCCAGATCCCGAGGTTCGCGGCATCCGGGTGCGCGTCGTGCCACCCGCTCACCGCCTGCAGCGCCTGGGCCCGCACGCTGGCACCGACCTCGAAGATCAGGCCGGTCTCTTCCGCGACGCTCAAGAACTCGGCGGGCTCGAGCAACCCGCGCTCGGGGTGCTCCCACCGGGCGAGCGCCTCGAACGCCTGGATCGTCCCGTCGACAAGCGACACCACCGGCTGGAAGTGGGCCACGAACTCGCCACGTTCGGCGGCACGCTCCAGCTCGAGGGCGAGCGACTGGCGAGCGCGGATCCGATGGTGCAAGGCCGGTTCGAACAACGCGTACGGCCGGTCCTCGCTCTTCGCCGTGTACATCGCCAGGTCGGCGTTGCGAAGCAGCTCTTCGGGGGTGCGGGCATCGGGTCCGGAGACCGCGACGCCGACGCTCGCGTGCACCGCCGCCTGCTGACCCGCGGACAACGTGATGGGTGCGGTGATCACATCGATCAGACGGCGTGCGGCTCGCAACGCGCCCGCCGGCTCCGTATCGCGGACCAGGACCGCGAACTCATCGCCGCCGAGTCGCGCCGCGGTGTCCTGGGGTCGGACGGCGGCGCGGATCCGGTCGGCGACCTGCGCGAGCAACTCGTCGCCCGCCGCGTGGCCCCAGCTGTCGTTCACGACCTTGAACCGGTCGAGGTCCAGGAACAGGACCGCGTGCGCGCGACCAGGGGTCGGCTCCTTGGCGAGCGTGTCGGCGAGACGCTCGGTGAACAGCAGGCGGTTCGGCAGCTGCGTGAGCGCGTCGGTGTACGCCTGGTGATGGAGCTCTTCCTTGAGCTCGGTGACCTGGGCCAGCGATCGCTCGAGCCGTCCGTTCTCGAGCAGGACGCTCGCATGGCTCGCGAACGTCTCCAGGAGGGCGACGTCCTCGCGTGCGAACGTGCTCACGTCCCCGACCCGGTTGCCGACCAGCATGATCCCGAAGGTGCGCTGCTCACCGATGAGGGCGCACAGAAGCCCGTCGCGGAGACCGCGGGCGCCGAGGAACGCCTCGAGCGGGTGGGCCGAACGCCGGCGCGGGAGCAGGATCGGATGCGTCGAGGCAGCGATCGAGCCGACCGCGCGCTCATCGATCGCATCGAGCGTGACGCGTTGCATCAGCCGCTCGCCGTCCACGCCGCTCACGCTCCGCAGCGCGTCCTCGCCCGGCACGGGTGACAGGAGCAGGATCTCCGCGTGATCGGCGCGCAGGAGTCGCCGGGCGGCCACGAGCAGCTCGCCGACCGCGAGACCGAACTCCGGGGCGCCTTGCGTCGCTCGCATCGATTCGTAGAGGAACTCGACCCGCTCACGCTGCTCGCGCTGGTGCATGTACGCGCGGAACGAGACCCCGCAGGCGACCACCGGCAGCGCAAGCAATAGGAGCGCGACCGGATCGTGGGCAAGGAGCTCAACGACGAGCAGACCTAGGCAGCACGCGGAGAGGGCGCCGATCGTCGACACGACGAGGACCCGTCCGAGCTGTGAGGCAGAGAACAGCCCTTCCGCGACGGCGATCACCGCGGTGACGAGGAGCACACCGACGGCGTGCGCCACGACGGCCGCGAGGAGCGCCGCGAACCATGTCGTCACCCCGGTCTCGCCGCCGGAGACGATCGAACGGAACACGAGCAGCCCGAGCCCGGACGAGAGGGAGAGCTCGGCGAGGTTGAACCACACCTTGATCGGCTTCTGCCGGCGATTCACGATGATCGCGACGCCGGCGCCGACCAGTTGCGCGGCGAGCAGGCCCGCCGGCGA
>Ga0070715_10000491_pt1 | contig 10305 bp, 6 predicted proteins | sample LARL111metaG_FD_71394 | JGI IMG/M metagenome (GOLD analysis project Ga0070715, IMG submission 71394) | Corn, switchgrass and miscanthus rhizosphere microbial communities from Kellogg Biological Station, Michigan, USA - LAR L11-1 metaG | ecosystem: Host-associated > Plants > Roots > Rhizosphere ... | reverse complement strand
GCCGGGGCCGGGGACTACCGGCTCCCGACCGACACCGAGCCGCCGATTGAGGGTCTGCTGCTGGCGTACTCGCGGCTGATGGAAAGCCCCGATCCCGGCGTCCGCAGGCGAGCCGCGGCCGAATGGGTGGCCTGGGAGGACGCGGTTATCTCGGCCGAAAGCAGCGGCAGCCCGGGCGCGTTTAGTGACCGGCAGGGCGACGCGCGGCTCGCCTTCGTGCGGATCTGTTCGCACTACTTCGCTCATGGCGCCTTCCTGGAGGACGGCGTCCTCATCCGTGAGGCGGGCAGGCTGGCGGGCATCCCCGGCATCTTGATCCAGGGGCGCAATGACCTCGGCGGCCCGGTCATCACCGCCTGGGAACTCGCCCGGGCCTGGCCCGGCGCCGAACTCGTGGTGATCGCGGACTCCGGGCACACCGGCAGCGCAGCCATGGAACACGCGCTCGATGCCGCCGCCGACCGCCTGTTCACCGCGATCAGCGCCAGCCATGCCGATCCCTGATCCACCGCGGCCCTCCCCCGAGGCCGACGGCGAGGAATGATTCCAGCCAGAACCACAGGTCAGCAAAACGGCGGCCGCGCCGGGGATCGCGGCCCGGAAAATGTCACCCTCGCCCGGACGCGAGGCCACGGAACAGACCCGGCAATCACCGTCCTTCCCGGGTTCCCGATGGCGCGCTCATGCACTAATCTCAGCAGGTCTCCTGAACGGGACGGCGCCACGCCCGAAATGGGCATGTGGCCCGGCCGCTCCTTCCGGAGCTGATGCCAGCACGAGCGGCAAGATGGGCGCGGCCATATCGTCTCGTGCGGTATCTCTCCGGTAGGCGTGCATGACAACATGATCTGTGGAGGGTGACACGCGAGATGATCGCTTCAGGTAGCTCCGGCCGCTATCGGGAAAGCGCACCGTCGCCGCCGGCGGCATTGGGGCGGACAGCTACTGGCCACCGATGACGGGCGGGGGGTGACAGGTGCCGACCGGGGAACGGGTCCGGGCGGGCGCGGTGCCTCCGCTCGCCGACGGTTTCAGCGCCAGGCCTGAGACCGCGGCTGCGCTTGAGTCTGCGCTGGTACCGGGCGCGACGGTGGCGCTGGCACCAGGCCGTCCGACGCCGGGGCGCTCGGGAGCCTGGCTGGAGGCATGCGGCAAGACGCAGCTCGCGGCGTCTTCCGCGGAATGGCTGTGGCACTCAGGCAAGGTCGACCTGCTGGTGTGGGCCGTCGCCACGAGCCGGGCATCGGTCCTGTCGGCCTACGTGGAGGCCGCGGTCATGGCTACCGGAGCCGACCCCGGGGGCGACGCCGAGACGGTCGCCGGCCGCTTCCTCAGCTGGCTGACCGAAACCAGTCAGTCGTGGGTCGTGGTACTCGACGACCTGTCCAGCTCGGCTGACCTGGAAGGGCTCAGGCCGGAAGGGCCGGCCGGCCGGGTCCTCGTCACGACCAGGAACGCAACGGCCATCCCGGCTGATCTGCGCGCGCTGGTTCTCCAGGTCGGGGGCTTCAGCCCCCGTGAGGCGCTGAGCTATCTGATGGGCCGCCTCACCGCGGATCCCGACCAGCGCCTCGGCGCGATCGATCTCGTCCAGGATCTCGGCTACGACCCGATGGCGCTTGCCCAGGCCAGCGCGGTGATCGCGAGTTCGGTGCTGTCATGCCGTGACTACCGCGACTACTTCACGCGCAGGCGGGAGCACATGGCCCAGGCGGCGGGCGGCGATCCGGCGGCCGCGGGGGTCACCTGGACGTTCTCGGCCGAACAGGCCGAGCGGCTGCTGCCCCGCGGGGCCCAGGCCCTGCTGGCGCTGGCCGCGCTGCTCGACGGTAACGGAATTCCCGCCCAGGTGTTCGAGACCCCGGCCGCCTGCGGGTACCTGACCGGAGAAGGGGCGGGCCGGCCGGCCGGGCCGGAACTGGCCCGGGGGGCACTGGCCGTGCTGGAGCGGGTAGGGCTGCTGGCAACCGGCTCGGCGGCCACGCCGACGGCCCGGGTGAACCCGGTGATCCAGGCGGCGGTCCGGGCGGCGGCGCCGGCCGAGATGCTGGACCGCGCGGCGAAGGCGGCGGCCGACGCGCTGCTGGAGGCATGGCCCGAGGACGAGGCTGGTGCGTGGTCCGCCGAGGCCTTCCGGTCGTGCGCCGCCAGCCTCCAGCGGGTCGCCGGCGATCTCCTGTGGGCGGGCGGCTGTCACCCGCTCCTGCTGCGCGCCGGGGAGAGCCTGGACCGCGCGCACCTAGCCGGCCCCGCCGTCGCCTACTGGCGGCAGCTCGCCACGCTCACTGACCAGGTCCTCGGACCGGACCACGCCGATACCCTGGCGGCCGGGCACCGGCTCGCCCGCGCGTACCTGGTGGCGGGCCGGGCAACGGAGGCCGTCTCGTGGTTCCAGTGGGCCCTGGCCGACCGTGCCCGCACGCTCGGGGCAAATCATCCCGGCACCATCACGGCGCGGCTCAACCTCGGCCGTGCCCTCGTGGCGGCGGACCAGCTCGGTGACGCGATCACCGTCCTCAACGCGGCGGTCAGCGACTACGAGCACGTTCGCGGCAAGGACCACCCCGACACGCTCAGCGCGCGGGACGAGCTCGCCACCGCACACCAGGCCGCCGGGCAGTTCGGGGACGCGACCCAGATGTACCGCCGCACGCTCGGCGACCGCGAGCACGCCCAGGGAGCGCAGAACCCGGATACCATCGCCACCCGGCAGAAGCTGGCCGACACGTACCTGGCTGGTGGCCAGGTCAAGAACGCCATTTCCGAGTACAAGCGGGTCCTCGCCGACCGGGAACGCGTCCTCGGGCCGGACCATCTCGACACGATTGCGGCCCGCGCCAACCTTGGCGCCGCCTACCATTCGGCCGGGCGGATGGCCTCGGCGATGCAGTTCAGCGAGCAGGCCAGCGAGGGTTACGAGCGGGTCCTGGGCGCCGACCACCCGGACACCCTGGCCAGCCGGCTGAACCTGGCCCACACCTACTATGCGGTGGGCCGGCTGAGCGACGGGGAGGCAGTGCTCCGCGACACCGCCGGGCGCTGTGAACGGGCCCTGCCACCCGGGGACCCGCTCACGCAGACCGTGCAGGAGAGCCTGGCCAACATCGCGGGGGGCTGACTGCCCGGACTGCTAACCGGTCCCAAGCCCTCCGCTGACGCCCGCCCCGCCGCCGCGGGCCGGGCGGGCCCTTCGTCGCGTTCCGGGTTCAGCTGTCCTTAACGGACGCGCTCTCCCTCCGGATCTGGAAGAACGGCGACCGCAAGATGAAGCGTGCGGAAAGCATCATGATCAGGCCGAAGCCGATAATGCCGAGCAGCGACCAGATCTGCGGCTTAGCCGCTTCCCTCACCGAGTCGTAGAACATCCAGCCGAGGAATCCGGCTGCCCCGAGGGGTAGCAGGCCCAGGAACAGGAAGTCCCCAACGCCGCTGAAGACACGGCGACGGTAGTAAACGACAGTTGCGAGGGCGGTGAGGATGTAGAACATGGCGAACAGCAGCCCGGTCACGTCGATCACGTCGGTGAAGGCGTTCTGCACCGGCGTGGCGAGCAGGTACACCCAGGTCAGCGCGATGAGGAGCACGCCGACGATGATGCTGGCCGCCACCGGGGTGTGGAACCGGCGGGAGACGTTGGACAGGAATCCCGGCAGCGTCCGGTAGCTCGCCATGCCGTAGGCGATCCGGGCGCTGAGCACGATGCCCGTGCCGGTCGTGGCGATGACCGACAGCGCAATGGCGAGCGCCATCATCTTCGCCCAGAAACTGCCGCCGAGCGCATTGGCGACGTAGACCAGCGCGGAACCGGAATTGGCCGCGGACTGCAGCCTGGCCGGCGACACCACCCCTTGCAAGCCCACCTGTGCCAGCGTGTAGATGATCGCAAGCAGGCCAACGGCCATGATGGCTGCCCGACCCGGGTTGGTGCGGCGGTGCTTCACTTCCTCGTTGACGTACAGAGTGCCGTCCCAGCCGCCGTAGACGAACACGGCGATGAGGAAACCCGCGATGGCGTCGCCCTTGCCGCCGATCCCACTCAGGCTGAACCAGCCGCTCGTGATGTGGAAGGTGCCGGGGTGGTGGTTGATCACCGCTACCAGGCCCCAGATCGACATCCCGATCAGGATCAGGTACTCGATCAAGGCAATGCCGACCTGGGTGCGCGCGGTGATGCGGATGCCAACGACCGAGATCACCAGCATGATGACGCCGACGGCGGTGCCGATGGCGACCCACGCCCAGGGATTGGTATTAGCGGAGCCGAAGACGGCGAGAATCGATGGCCCGAGCAAAAGGATCTCGGCGACCGTCCCGATGATGTATGCGACCACCATGAACCACCCGGTCAGGAAACCGAGGTACGGGTTGATCGCCCGGCCGACCCATTCAAACGAGGCGCCGCAGTTCGCGTTCCACATGTTGCACCGGCGGTAGGCGTTGGCGATGACAAGCATGGGAAGCGCGGTGAGGATGAGGATCGGCCCGCTGCCGTAGGCGGTCGCCGCCGCGAGCGCTGCCAGCGACAGCCCGATCGTCGCCGCTGGCGCGGACGACGCCATGCCGATGACAGTGTCTTGCGCCACCCCGATCGCATCGGGCTCGAGTCGGGCCGCCGGTGACGGAGCCGTGCCGGGCTTGGCAGCGGTGGATCGATGCGTCATCTGTTCTCCTCTGATGCTGGCCCAGGTGCCTCGAATCTTCTCGTGGCAGCTGAAAACCCTCGTTCAATGCCCGGCGGGAGTGCTGGATTGCCCAGAGCCGCGCGGAACTCTGCCAGATCCGCCGCTCTCAGCCACGGTGCCCCTAAACCCCTCGCCTCTTGACACGACAACGACGTGCCCCGACGGGTGGGTCACCCGCGAGATCATAGTGGTTATTTCCTGTGCTTCACAAGCGCCATAAATGTTGTGAATGTGACAAATCCTCCACTACTCGCTTAACCCATTAATCGTCACAGAGCGTAATCGCAGAATGGTTTCCGGCGCGCCTAACAGGCCAGCTCGATGACTGATCACCAGAACCTGCCAGCCCAGATGTAACGTGCCTGGTCAATCGTCACACGCCGCGATTACTGGACGGTTACGGGGACAGGCGCGCGGGCAGACGAGAAGCCGAGCTCATCTTAGGGGATTGTCATCTGAACTTCTCGAGCTTTCCCTCAAGTGAATAAATAAGCCGGCCTGCACGCGATTGCGGCGCTGATCCGGCCGCATCAAAGCGTTAGGTGCCTTACAAACCAGTCACGCGCCGCGCCACTTGAGGCCTCGAAGCCCACCGTGTACGCGTCGAAGTGGCCGCCGGGCAGGATCACCAGTTCCTTGGGCTGGTGTGCCTTTCGTAGGCCGCGATGGCGAGCTCGGCGGATACCAGGTGGTCGCCCTCGGCCACCGCCAGCAGGAGCGGCGTGGGGCTGATGTCGGGCAGGTGGGCGACGGGCTCGTACTCGGTGAACATCTCTACGCTGGGCAGCGTCACCTCGTTCAGCCAGGTCGGCGCGCGTCTTGCCAGTCTCGGTGAACCACTACCAGGAGTCGGCGGTCGGCAGCGCCGAGGGCGCCAGCGGGTCCTCGTCCACCACTGGCACCATGACCGGTGACTCGCCGCTGAAACGGGCGAGGCGGTTGGCGTAGATCTGCTCGCGGAGCCCGGCGGACGCGCAGCTGGCCGGAGATCGGCAGGACACGCGTTGGCCTGCCCGGTCAGGCCGACGGGCCACCGAGCCCGGCGGGAGGCTTCCCTACCGCACCGGCGCCGGGTCGAACAGGCGCAGCCGGTAAGCCGCGGCCGCAGCCTCGCCACGGCTGCTCACGCCGAGCTTGGCCAGGATGTTCGAGACATGCACGCTGGCGGTCTTGGCGGAGATGAAAAGCTCCGCGGCGATCTCCGGGTTCGACCGCCCGGCGGCGACGAGGCGCAGCACCTCGGACTCCCGGGCCGTGAGGCCCAGAGGGCGCGGCGCGGCGCTGGTGTCGTCGCGGCCAGCCCCCAGCGCGAGCCGCGCGCTCCGGGCAAACAGCCCGATCTCCTCGGCCAGCGGGCGTGCGCCCAGCTGATCCGCCAGTTCCGCCGCGCTCCGCAGCCGCTCCGTCGCGACGTCACGGTCCCCGGCGGTCATGGCCGCGTCGGCGGCCCGCAGCATCGCCGCGGCGACCTGGTAGGGCTGGGCGGCATGCTCCCAGGCCGCCGCCGCCGCGTCCCATTGCGCCAGGGCCCGGCCGTGCGCCAGGGCCGGATCGCCGTCGGCCTCATCCACCAGCTCGGGGCCGGCCTCGGCGGCGAAGGTGAGCCGGCCGGCCAGCTGCACTGGACCCCGGGCGTCCATCTTCGCGGCCAGCGTGCGAAGCCGGCCGAGCAGATCTCCCGCCCGTTCCGCCGCGGCCGGGCCCCTGACGGTGGCAGGCGCGGCGCAGGCGCGGGCTCCCACGGCGAGCAGCGGCCATGCGTATCGGGGACTGTGCACCAGGTCGAAACAGTCGGCCGCGGCCGTCACCACGTCCCGCGCGTCCGCCGGCCTGCCTTCGGCGAGGAACAGTTCCGCCTCCAGCCGGGCCACTGGCAGGTTGCACTGGGCCTCGCGGCACCCCTGCTTTCCGGTCCGGCTGAGTGCCGCGCTCGCAGCGTCGGCCAGCTCCCGCGCGCCGGCCAGGTCGCCGCGGCGCAGCGCGATATCGCCTGCCAGCTGCCGCAGCGCGAGACGGTTGCCCCGCGGCGGGGATAGCGCCAGGGCATGCTCGATGGCCTCGATGGCCTCATCCCAGCGGCCGAGCGATACCAGTGGCTCGGCCACGTTGATCGCCAGGAACGTCCCGGTCGAGCGGGCCAGGCCGTAGTCCCGGGCGCTGGCAATACCTGCTCGCGCCACCTCGGCGGCCCGTCCGTGTTCCCCCATTCCCTCCAGCACATGGGACTCGTTGATGGCGACCTTCAGCAGCGGCCGGAGGGCGCTTGCCTTTCCGGCCAGCAAGCGGGCCTCGGCGAGCATGGCCAGCGCGGCCGCGTCGTTGCCGTCGTGCGACTCGATGCAGGCCAGCTCGCACAGCGCACCGACCTGGGTCGCGGTATCGCCGACCCGCTGGGCCAGCGACAGGGCTTCCTCGGCGGCGGCGCGCCCTTCTGGCCCGTGCGGCTCGCCCATGTGCTTGGCCTCGCTCACCAGCACCCGCGCCCGGGCGGCATCACCGACGCCGGCCGGCACGAGTTCCAGCGCCGCCCGCAGGTCCATGGCCGGATCGGCCTTGCCGCTTTGATCACCCAGCGTGGCCCGCGTCTCCAGCAGTAGGGCTGCCCGCACGGGTTCGGCGGCCCGGTCGACCTCCTTCAGCGCCGCTGACGCGAACGCAATCCCCCGCTCGGGCTCGTCGGCGCCCTGCGCGGCGGTGGCCGCCCGTTCGAGGACAAGCAGATGGCTGGCACCGATGCGCTCAGCGGCGTCCGGCACCTTGTCCCACAGCTCGAGGACCCGGGCCAGCAGCGTGAGCTGCTCGGCGTGGGCGAGCGCGCGCCCCGCCGCCGCGGCAGCCTGCCAGGCGCTCACCAGCGCCCAGGGCATGTCGTGCGCGTGATACCAGTGATGCGCCTGCTCGATCAGCCCCCGGCCAGGAGCGACCAGCCCGGCATCGGAGCTCAGGGCCTCCGCGAAACGGGTATGCAGCCGGGTGCGCTCGCCGGGCAGCAGATCGTCATAGATGGCCTCGCGGCTGAGCTCATGCCTGAACGCGTACCCGTCCTCGTCCGCCCGCAACACGTTGGCCGCCACCGCGGGCCGCAGCCCGCGCGCGAGGTCGTCGGCGTCCAGGCCGGTCACCGCCGCGAGCAGCGTGTGGCCGCTGCGCTGTCCGCCTGGGCTCGCCGCCCGCAGCAGCTCCTGCGTCTCTTCGGGGAGCCGCTGCACCGCGGCGAGCAGCAGGTCCCGCAGCGACTCGGACAGCTCGGCGGTCAGGCCGCCGTCGCAGCACAGCAGTTCCTCGACGAACAGCGGATTGCCCTCGGCCCGCAGGTATATCTGGTCCGCTAGCCGCGGTTCCGGCTCCCGGCCGGTGATGCGGGCCACCAGCTCGTCAGCCTGCAGCCGGCCCAGCCGGGGCAGCTCCATCCGCTCTACCCAGCTGAGCCTGGTGAGCTCGGCGAGCAGCGGCCGCAGCGGATGAGTGCGGTGAAGATCATCGGACCGGTAGCTAACGACGATCAGTACCCCGTCCAGGACCTGCTGACTGCCAATCAGGAACGCCATCAGGTCGCGGGTCGAGCGGTCGGCCCAGTGGGCGTCCTCGATGATCAGGACCACCGGCCCGGCCTCGGCCAGGCGTTCCAGCAGCGTCAGCATCTGCTCGAACAGCCGCGCCCGGGCGAAGGCCGGGTCCGCCTCCACGCCTGCCTCGCCGAACTCCGGCAGCAGCCGGGCGAACTCGCGCGTCGCCTGGGCAGGCAGCAGCGCGGCCACGCCGTCGGCCCCCAGGTCACGGACAAGCTCCCGCAGCACCGCGGCGAACGGCGCGAACGGCAGGCCCTCGGCGCCCAGATCCAGGCAGCCGCCCGCCAGCAGCCGCGCGCCGGACGCGGCCGCCCCGGCCGTGAACTCGGTCAGCAAGCGGGTCTTGCCGATCCCCGCCTCGCCACCGATGAGCAGGGTGGATGGCCCACCGGCGCGGGCGCGTTCCAGAGCGGCGTCCAGGATGGCCAGTTCCTCGGAGCGGCCGACGAGGACGGGGCTTCTCAAGCGAGCGCTCACATCTTCCAGGATGCCATCACCCTGTGACATTCCAGCCGGGCCGACCCTGACAATTCCGGCCGCGTCGACGCTGACACGCCGGGCGGCGATCACCATGTCATGCCGCCCGGCTGCCCGCCGACCTGCGCTCATCGGCCATGGCCGACTGCCTTTCGGCGCTGTCGGCCCGGCCCGCCGGCTGGGCGGGCGGAACGCGCCGGATGCCCAGTGGCGCCAGCGCAGCGGCAACCAGTTCCCGGGCAGACCGGTGGTGACAGGCGGGCCGGGCGCGCCGGGACTCTTTGATCCACCGCTCCTGCTCCGCCTGCCGCTGCCAGTCGCTGATCCGGTCCCTGGACAGGGTTTGCATCAGGTAGGGATGCACCGATTCCTCCGCAGTTCGGGGCCGGTCGGCCCCGTCCCTTCGAGACTCGCCGTAAGGCGCCGGCAACCGCATCGGGTAGTTGCCTTATCTTCAGCCGGGCTGCCTTAGCGGCCGGTAAGACGCTGGCCCTGCCGTCTGCACGCCCCCGGCACGGCCCCCGAGCACGACCGCCGACACACGACAGCCGGCACGCGTACGGCGCGGCGCCGAGCCGACCGGTCCGCGCTTCGTCGCCGAGGTGGTCGGCGCGTGCGCCTCAGCCTCTACGAGGGACTGGGCTGGATGATGTCGTCGAGGAAGTCCAGCGTGGCCGCTGCGTTGGCGCGGCGCCAGGCGAGCAGGGTCGCGTCGAAGCCCTTCCCCGGCGGCCGTTCGGCCTTGATGGCGGCGGCGATGGGCTCCAGCACGGCCCGCTGCCGCCGGATCAGGTTGGTGGGGTCGCGTCCCGCGCGGTCGAGGAGCGCGAGCTTGAGCAGCAACTGCGTGCGGACGTCGCGGACATGCTCCACGGGCGTGTCCAGCCAGCGCGCCGCGGCCTGCCGCCCCTGCGCGGTGACCGTGTATATGGTCCGCTGCGGGCCGCGGCCGGATTCGACGGCGGCGGGGGTGATCAGCCCGGCGTCCAGGAGCCGGCCGATCGAGCGGTAGACGACCGGCCGGGGGATGTGCCAGATCCGGCCCAGCTCGCCACCGTGCGCGGTGAGCCGGGCGATGGCGAAGCCGTGTGCGGGCCGTTCGCTGAGCATCGCCAGGACGGCCTGCTCGGCCAGCGACAATGACGGCCCCTCGGTCATGAGTCCGAGCGTAGTGGCCCGGGCTGTCCGGCCAGCAGAGCCGGGTGGGTCACCGTCAGCCAGACGCCGGCATGGCTCCAGCCAGCCGCCCGCGTCCCGGCCCGTGACCAGACGCCTATGTTTCGGTAGTCTCAATGTGACTAGCAGGGCCCATCCGGAAGGCCGTCATGTCTGTCGTGGTGATGAGCGCGGTAGCCAGCCCCCCGCCGGCGCTGCCACCCTGCGGGCGCGCGCCCTGCCCGCCCCTCGGCATACTGGCGGATGGCACACCCTTCTACGCCCCGATCGGCGAGGTAGCTGCCGACGGCCCGCTGCTCACGTGCCATCTCTGCGGCCGGGCACTGCGCTCGGTCACCGCCCACCTCCGCGCGCACGGCTGGACCAAACAGGCCTACTGCGAGGCCTTCGGCCTGGAGCGC
>Ga0070715_10000490_pt1 | contig 10311 bp, 10 predicted proteins | sample LARL111metaG_FD_71394 | JGI IMG/M metagenome (GOLD analysis project Ga0070715, IMG submission 71394) | Corn, switchgrass and miscanthus rhizosphere microbial communities from Kellogg Biological Station, Michigan, USA - LAR L11-1 metaG | ecosystem: Host-associated > Plants > Roots > Rhizosphere ... | reverse complement strand
GGCGCCCGCCGCCCAGGTGCGCGCACCCGCCGTGGTCGCCGCCTGGAACTGGATCAACTTGGCGCCCGGCGTCACCGGCACGTTGATGCGGTGCCACGCGGTGCCCGTCCATCGCGTCACCAGAGGGAGCCCATCGCCACCGATGTAGTGCACGCCGACCGCGGTCGCGTGATCCGGCGGTCCGGTGACGGCGAGCAAGAGATCGCCGGTGACGGTCGCGTCGGGGATCGCGGCGGTGCACGAGGTCGATGCGCTGGTCACCGCGGCGGAGGTCGCGGGCAGCACGACGGCGAGCACGAGCGCGCCGAGCGCCGAAGCCTTCTTCACGCGGGAACCGTTCCTCATGGACCGGTGTAGGAGGGTAACGCCGCCGCGCTGTGGCCCGTCCACGGGCCTGGGTAGAAGCCCTGCACGATACCGTCGGGACCGACCACGATCGAGAACGGCGTCGGCGGCGTGAGGTCGGGCAGGACGACACCGTAGGCGGCGGTCGCCATCCGGCCGAGCGGATCGAACGCGATCTCGTATCCGAGGTTGAGCGCGCGCACGTCGTCGTTGGACGAACCCGACGCGTCCCACGAGGAGACCGCGATCACGCGCACGTCCGGGTGCGCGCCAGCCCATGTGTCGAGCGCCTGGAGGTTCGCCGTGCAGCTCCGGTCACAGGTCGGGCCGTAGAACGAGAACAGCGTCGTTCGGTGATCCGGGCCCCGCACGCGCTCCGGGCCGTCGACGCTCGGGAACGAGAATGCACGCAGCTCACCGCCGACGTGGTCGATGTCACCGTTCATGACCACGGCCGCCGGGTCGTGGGCCACGTAGCCGGCCGGCCCCGTGCGCCAGACGCCGACGCCGTCTCCCTGATGCTGCTCGACGAGCCCGACCGAGTGGAGCAACGGCCCAAACTTCCACACCGCGTCGTCGTCGACCAGCACCGCGGTGACGCCGTGATCCTGCAAGAAGGCTGCGAAGTCGGCCGGCGTGGGGATGTACGGGTTCAGCTGGTTGACGGCGAGGCCGCGGTAGATCGGCTGTCCTTCGTACTCCGGCGGGATCGGCCCGATGTAGGCCTGGGGGACCTGGTACCAGAAGCCCGACGCTGCAAGCCATTGCAGCTCCGACGCCGGCCGCTCCGTGACCGAGAAGACCATCTCATCTTGCTTGATCCACTGTTGGACCTCGCCGTTGGTGAAGAACGCCGGCGTCTGACCGTACGCGTGGAAAGCGCTCGGATCGGGTGCCGGCAAGATCGCGACCGCGGCGAGTCCCGCAACGACCCACCGGATCCACGCGGTCCAGCCGGTGCCGCGCGAAACCCAGATCGCCGCGATCACGCCCAGCCCGAGCGCCCCGTACGCGGGGAACCGCTGCGGCGTCGCGTGCTGCAGCAGGGGCACGTGCGTCAACCACTCCCCCGGCAGACCGATCGTCGGGCGCCCGAGGATGTGCAGTACCGGTCCTGACGCGAGTACGGCGACGATCGCCAGGAACGCGAGCAGCGCCCACGTGCTTCGCCGCTTCCACTCGGTGATCGCGAACCCGACGAGCATCACCAACGCGACGATGCCAACGTAGCCCGCGTCTTCCTGCGCCGATGCGGTGAAGCGGGAGGTGATGTTGGTGAACGACTCGCCGCCGATCCGCGTGTGCTGCCGCGGCACGACCCAGCTGCCGAGGTCGATCGACGTCTTGTCGACGGGGCGCAAGACCTGCGTGGGTTCGTGGTTGAGCGCGTTCGTCAGGAACGACAACAGCAGAACTCCCACCATGAGGTAGCTCGCGGCGACCAACAGGCCGGCTCGAAGCACACGCCAGACATCGCGCCCGGAGAAGACCAGTGCGATCACGAAGGCGATCGCTCCGAAGAACGTCGTCGTCGCGAACAGCTCGGTCGACACGCCGAACGCGAAGACGAGGTCGAGCGTGAGCAGCACCACGAACGAGATCGGTGAGAGCGATCCTTCGATCCTGCGGATGACGAGGTACACGGCGAGCGGCGCCGTGAAGATCATCACCAGGTTGAGGTGATCGACCATGTGCCCAGCGATGTAGCTCGAGAACCCGAAGAAGAGTCCGCCGAGCAGCGACGGCCAGAACCGCTTCGTCACTCGGACGCACACGAGGTACGTCGCCCACGCGGCGAGCGCGGGCGCGAGCAACATCAAGATGTTCAGCGTCACCAACGAGCCGAACAGGCGCTGCAGCGGATACGAGACGATCCCGAGGCTCGGCACGAACGTGACCCACGTCAGGTTCACACCCGCCGGTGCGAAGACGTCCGAGGCGAACAGCGGCGGATGTCCGTGGAGCAACGCCCACGGCGTCCATGCCAGCCCCCATCGGTACAGACGTGCGTCCGCCCATCCGTCCCCGACGTAGCGCGTGCCGATCGCCGCCCCGATCGGCGGGAGGTATATGGCGCACGTCAGCGCCAGGTACAAGAGGAACGCCGCGAGGCCCTTCAGCCAGGGGCGTGCGTTGCGCACCCGATCGACGAACGACCGCCGGTCGGGAGCTGCGTCAGGCTCGGCGGCCACCTCGACATCGGACACCGGCGCATCGTAGCGAGGGCGGTCCGGCGCCCGACGCATGACAAGATGCGCGGGCCATGGCCAACCCAGAGCCCTACTACCGCGCAGACCTGGCTCGGATCCATCACCTCGGGTTCGGGTTCCACGCGGAGGCTTGCGCACCGGGGATCCTCGCGCTGCTCGAGCCGGTCCGAGGTGGCCTTGTCGTCGAACTTGGCTGTGGCAGCGGTCTCCTGACGAGACACCTCGTCGACGCCGGCCACGCCGTGATCGCGACCGACGCCTCGCCCTCGATGCTTGACCTCGCGCGCGAGCACGCGGTGGGCGCGCAGGAGATCCGCCAACTCGTCCTTCCCGACGACCCGATCCCAGAGGCCGACGCCATCGTTTCGGTCGGACATTCGCTGAACTATCTGCCGACAGCCGACGCGATCGACCGAGCGCTGATCTCCGCGGCGCGATCGCTTCGACCGAGAGGCGTCTTCGCCATCGATCTCTGCGACCTGACCTACGTCGAAGCGCAGCACGTCCCGGACGTGAAGACCTGGATCGAGGACGACTGGTCGCTGATCACCCGGCGTTCGGCACCCACGCAGGACACATTCGTCCGAGAGATGACGATGTTCACCAGGAACGACGACGGGACGTGGCGCCGCGACGACGAGCGCCACGACAACGTCCTGATCGACACGAGCCATGTCCCGCCGCTCCTAGCCGAGCACGGCGTCGATGCAACGGTTGGAAGCGCCTTCGGCAGCGAGAAGCTGCCCGACGGACTGCACACGATCATCGGAACTCGCCGCCGAGAGGGTCCTTCCGGCTGACGCAAGGGGCACTCCGGGGTCCTAGCATCGCCGCATGGGCAGTGTCTCCCCACCCAGGAGCCGATATCGCAGCCTCAAGCGGGTGCCGCACGCCGCGTTCTCATTGTTCGGTCGCAGCACGTGAGGTCCCGCGCACACCACATGTAGGCTCGACCGAAGCCGCAACGCGAGAGTGGCGGAATTGGCAGACGCGCTGGACTTAGGATCCAGTGGCCGAAAGGCCGTGGGAGTTCAAGTCTCCCCTCTCGCACTTCTCTGAGCAGCAACTGTTGGTGGTTGTCAAGTCTAGGTTGCATGCCGGAGGCGCGCACAGGGATCGCGCTCGCGGCGTGGGGGTTACGACTCCGCTCTCGCACTCCGATCGCCAACGGGTGCGTCCTACTCGCACCGTTCGATGAGGCGCGACGCGACCGTTCCTCCCTACGCTGATCGTTGTTCGGCCACATCGCCGACCAGTCGGAGCGGGACCGCCGCCGGCGCCGGCGTTCGCCGAGCCGCACGCATCCCTGCCGTCATCGCGCGGAGCAGGACGAGGAACAGCAGTATCGCCGTCGTCGCGAGGTAGAACCAGAACATCGTGGGGCGCGGCGAATCGGTTCCGGTCATGAACCCGTGGGCGAGCGCCAGCGAGAACGCCGGCACCGACATCGCATGGAACCGACGCCACCAGGTCGGCTTGAACTGCTTGCGGAACCATGAGGTCAGCAACACGACGGCCATCAGCATCATGGCCCCGATCCCGAAGGCCACCCCGACCGGTCGATAGGTCGCGCGCAGCGGGATCACCAGATCGAGCCAGGCGAACGGCATGAAGCTGTCGACCAAGAGCACGCCAAGATGTGTGATGAGCAACAGGAGCCCGAGCGTTGAGAACGCCTGATGCAGCGCCACGCTCGTCGCCTTCGGTACCCGCTTGCCGAACAGGGACGTCGTCGCAACGAGTCCCCACGTGACCGATGCCCACAGCATCAGATAGGCGCCGATCCCAGCGGCGCGGATGATGTTCCACTCGATCACGCGGGCACCTGCTCGTCACCGGCGGCCGGCAGGTTCGTGACCACCTCGCCGCTCGACAAGACGAGGCTCGCCGAGACCCGGGCCAAGATGTCGGGACCGCCCAGCAACGCGGCTTTCGACCACACCTCGGCGTCGACGCACGTTTCGCCCCACACGGTTGCCTGCACGACGTCGGTCATCGCCGGAAGCGAGGTTCGGGGGTCGATCACATGGTGGTTGCCCTGGCCCCACGCGCGAACAGTGACCGACGTGGTTGCGAGCGCGCCGGCGGAGAGCCCGAGCCGGAGCGCCTCGACGTTTGCGTCGTGTGGATCCTCGATGCCGACGTCCAGGGCGCGGGGAGGCGTCCCGACGACGCGGAGGTCTCCCCCAGCGTTCACGATCGCCCAGCCGAGGTTGGGGAGCTTGCCGGCCGCACGATCGACGGTCCAGCCTTTCGCGATCCCTCCGAAGTCGAGCGCGGCTCCCTCGGGGATGCGCAGGTTCTGACCGTCGAGCTCGATCTCGCGCCAGGCGCCGCACGCGGTGCTGTGCTTGATCATCAACGCGGTGAACTCGCGACGGATCGCCGCGAGTTCCTCGTCCTCCTCGTCGCCGCGCGCTTCCACCTCCGCCCAGTCCCGGTCGTAGCCGGCGGCGGCAAGCGCGGGAAGCACGGTCGGGTCGAACAACCCGTCGGTCTCCTCAGCTGCCCGGAGCGATCGCTGGGTCAAGACCGCGAACGGACGTGACACCTGGACCCATCGCCCGGCGGCGGCGTTGACGCGCGACAGCTCGCTGTCCGGCCGGAACCGCGAGAACCGACGGTCCTCGCGCCGGAAGACATGCTCCACCGTCTCGGCAGCGCGCCGGAAGGTCCGTTCCCCCGTCGCGTGCGGCGCGATCAGCGTGACGACGGTCCCCATGGTCGTGAACGAATGCTGGACCGGTGACTTCATCGGGTCTCCTTCGCGCTAGCAGGGGTGGGTGCCGCACGAGACCGCGACGGGCGCGGCGGGCGCGGGCGCGTAGACGTAGTTGATCGGTGCCGAACCGGTGGTGGTGCGTTCGGGCACCGATGGCGCAGTGGGCGCCGTCACGATGATCTTCTTCGTGACCACCATCACGACCGGCCGCTGCGGGGGCGCCGAGGGCTTCGGCGCCCGCGTCGGGGCGGCGGCGGCGGGAGGCTTCGGCGACAGACCGAGGATCATCCAGGGCGCGAGGAAGCTGAACGTGCCGAGGATCCACGCCCACGCTCGGACCGCGCCCCGGCTCGCTCGCCGCTTCGCGGGCGGCCGCGTCTCGGGCATCAGTCGTCCGATCCTTCGTGCTCGTGCTCGTTCTCGCCACCGGTGGTCGCGCTGCCGCCCGTGGTGGTGACCGACTTCGACGTCGTCGTCGTCGGCGCAACCGCAGGCGCTGGGATCACAACGGTTTGCGACGCCGGAGGGGTCGCCGCCGCCGCCGGAGGTGGAGACGGCGCCTTGCGATGGATCACGATGGTGCGGTGCTTCACGATGGGCTTCAAGGGCTTGGACGGCTTCACCGAGATTGGCGCCGACGCCACGGTCGACGCTGAGGACGTGCCCATCCCCCAGTGGAACGTCACCGCCGCCGCGCCGGCCATGAAGGACGCTGCCAGCCCGCCCGCCGTGAGCACCGCCGATCGCTTGTTCCTCATCGCTCGCTCCTTCCTGCGGAATCTCCGACGGTGACGCTAGAGAAGCGCGATCCAAGCGCCTGCGAAGCGCGGGTTAAGAGGGAACAAAGGATGGTGGTCGGACGAACTCGGCCTTTCTTCCGCACAGACGCTCACACGGCTAGCCACGCCGAGCGGAACTACCGGTGCGCAGGAACGTCCTGACGAGGACCAACACACCGACCCCGATGCACGCGATCCCGATCCACATCCACACCGGGGAGCCAGTCATGAAGCTTCCCTTGAGCGCTCCATACCCTTGGATCGTCCAAACGGCGCCGACGGCGACCAGCAAGACGCCGATTGCGGGCCGGACGAATCGCATGCCTCCAGTCTTCCACCGTCGCGCGCCTTCGGTGGCACGATGGAAGTCGTGGCCGGCCGCCGCGCCGGGCCACGGCGTGCCGGCGCGGTTGGTCGTGTCGGGCCGCCGCGGCTACTGGTGGGTGAAATGGGTGACCGCTAACGACGTCGACGACACGCCGTGGTGGTGGCAGCCGCCATTCCCCGTGACGTAGCGCGGTGCGCGGACACGACGTCTGCTCCCGCCCCGCCTGATCTCGACTACCTCTTCGTGGTGTTCAGCACAATCGCGTCAGCGATCAGGGCCTTCAACGCGGCCGTGTTGACCTTCTCGCCCTCGTGCACGTCGATCGCGCGAACCGTCTTGCTGTCGAGCCGCGCGTTGAAGAGCCTCTGAGGGTCCGTGAGCGACGCACCTTTCGGGAACGTCAGGCGCACCGCGGACTTCAACGGCTCCCCGACGCAGATGATCCCGTCGCGCGACCAGACCGGCACTCCCGAGGGTCTCGAGGGCTTCTTCCATTTCACCTCTTCGACGATCGACCGGTCAGCCTTCGTGATCGATGTGCGCAGCTGCGACAACGTGACGCCGCGCCAGTCGTCCAACCCGGCGATGATCAAGTCGATCTCGGCGGCGACGCGTGCGTCGGTGCCTGCTGGAACCTTCTTCGTCCGATCGGACATCGTGCCCTCGATGCTACCGGCCGTCTGACAGGAGCAGGGCGGCGCTCGTGACCTCCGATCGTCACCTCTCGCCCACATTGCGGTGCGTTCGTGACCCCTGTACCTTTCGGGCCTCTGCCTGACACGAGAGGAGCGCTCCATGCGTCGCTGGATCCAGGTCGTTGGCGTAGCGTTCGGCGTGGTCGTTCTCGTGGCGGGAACCGCGCTTGCAGCGACGCCCGTGAAGGTCTTGGACAAGAAGGGCGTGATGGAGTTCGGAGGCTCCCAGATCGACGGGTGGCTCGCCTGGGATCAGAACTCCAAGGCGCATCCGAAGCGGTTCCACTCCTACGTGCAACCGGACGGCGGCTCGGCCGTTCGTGTTCCGATCAAGGGTGGCACCCGAAGCGGTGACCTCATCCAGACGGGACCGAGAGCCGGGCAGCTGGTCTTCGAGGCCCTCTCGTTCGGCAAGGGCGACATCCGCTTCTACGACCCGAACACGGACACGGTGCTGAAGGCGCCGAAGGGCATCAACACCTCCCGCCAAGAATTCGCGCCGCGCTCGGATGGCGACTATCTCGTGTTCGACCGCCTGCGCGCCGACGGCTCCTGGAACATCGAGCTCTTCCAGTACAGCACCAAGAAGCTCACGGTGATCGGCCGGAACAAGTCGGTCGGCCAGATCAACGGCGACTACATCTCCTTGTTCATCTGCACGAGGACGACGTGCAACGTGTGGCGCTACCAGATCTCAACCGGACACCTGAAGAAGGCGCCGTCGGCGCCGGCCGGGCGCGCCAACTACTGGTCGGGCGTGGCCGCCGACGGGACGCTGTATTGGGTCCAAGGCAGCTATTCGAAGTGCGGGATCCACACGAAGATCAAGCAGATGGTGGGAAGCACCGTCACGACGGTGGTGAGCTATCCGAACGGCAACGAGCTCGCGGCGCTCGAGGCTCGCACCCTGATCGGCGGCCCGCAGGTCTTGTTCACCAGGATCCGGTGCTCCGCCGCCGGCAGGGTATCGAACGACGGGATCTACAGGGTCTCCGTCTGAGCTCGCTATGAAGCGGGCGATGGCTCCCCGAGGGCTTGCCGTCCTGTTGTTTGTCGCGATCGCGAGCCCCGTGCTCGCGGCGTCGACACCGGCGGACGCGGTCGGAGCAATACCGGAGTGAAGATCCGCGGGAAGGTCGGCTCCCTCTATCGGGTCGCTGTGGACGTTCCGGCCGATGGTGACCACTTCGACGCCAAGGTGCCGTGGTCGTACTTCCGATACACGTAGCTGCTCCTCGGCGAGGCCACGACCGTCGGTTGGGCCTCGCGGCTCCGGACGCCCGGGTACCCTCTGTGCGTCGCCGGCCGACACGGATGCCGGCACCGATGCGCGACGACACCTGATGATCCAAGACGAGCGAACACCTGACGAAGCGGGGCGCTCCCCGCTCGTGTCGTTCTCGCCGATGGCCCTGTACGGCGCCACGACGGGCGAGCTGATCGGCCGTCCATCCGAGCTGACCGCGATCGACCAGGAGATCGCGTCGACGTGCACCGGCCGCCTCGTCGGCATCACCCTCGAAGGTGAGCCGGGGATCGGGAAGACGCGGTTGCTGCTCGCGGCCCGCGAGCGCGCCGAACAAGCCGGGATGACCGTGATCGCGGTCGCCGCCGACGAGGAACTGCGCGGGCCCTTCCTCGTGGCGCGCTCGATCATGGGGTCGGTCCAGGCCATCGAGGTCGCGTCCGACTCCCTTGCGAACGACCCTCTGCGTCGCTGCCTCTCAGCGATGTCGGGCGAGGATGACCCGTCGCTCGCCAGTCTTCCAGCCGACCAGCGGCTCCTGCGGACGTTGGACCTGGGGGCGGTCGCGTTCCGGGCGCTCGCCGGCGATCACGGTCTCGCGGTGCTCATCGACGACGTGCAGTGGGCCGACGACGACAGCCTGCGCCTGCTTCGGTACGTCGTCCGCGCGAACGCCACCAGCCCGATCCTCCTGCTGTTTGCGATCCGTCCCGAGGAGTTCGCGCTCGTGACCGAAGCGGTCAACCTGATCGCGGACATGGACCGGATGGGAGTGATCCGCCGCATCCGCGTCAACCGGTTCACGCCCGCTGAGACACGGGCGTTCTTGACCGAGGCGCTGGACGGTCCGGTCGATGCGAACAGCGCCGCGGTGATGCACCAGCAAGCCGAGGGCGTGCCGTTCATGGTCAGAGAGATGGCTCTCGCGTATCGCGACGCAGGCATGGTCCAACGGATCGACGGGACGTGGACGCTCGCGCGCAACGCGGATCGTCTCGTGCCCTCCGCGGTGAAGACCCTGATCTCCCGCCGAGCGGCACATCTGCCCGACGACACGAAGACGCTCATGGCAGAGGCGGCGGTGCTCGGCCGTCGCTTCAGCCTGAAAGACCTCCGCGAGATCGAGCTACGCGTGCGCGACGTGGCGGCCGACCCTGATGCGCTCGCCAGCGCCCTCGCGCCGGCCGTCGCCGGCGGCTTGCTGACCCGGCACAGCGAGGACTCCGCCGCCGATTACAGCTTCCCCCATGAACAGGTGCAGGAGTTCGCGCTCGGCTCGCTGCTGCCCGAACGGCGTCGCGCGATCCACGCGGCGATCGTCTCGATGTTGGTGGCGGGCGAGCCGTCGCCCGAGAGCTTGCCGCTGCTCGCCCATCATGCGAAAGCAGCGGGCGAAGCCCCGATCTGCGTGCGCTTCTCGGTATCGGCGAGCCGCAACGCCCTGGCTGCCAACGCGCCGGAGGAGGTGCTGCGCCTGGTCGACCTGGCGCTGCCGCTCGCCGCGACGCCGCAGGAGCGGATCGACCTGCTCGAAGCGCGCGATCGCGCCCTGGAGATGCTCCGCCGCCCCGACGACCGGATGCAGGGGCTCGCCGAGCTCGCGGCGCTCGCCGAGGCGATGTCGGACTCCGCGCTCGAGCTCGACGTCCGCCTGCGTCGCGCGGCCGCGCTGCGGATGAACGAGGACTGCGACCGAGCGGCGCAGCTGGCACGGGAGGTGATGGAACTCGCCGCCTCCCGGCAGGATCCCGCGAACGAGCTCGCGGCCGCGATCGAACTCGGACAGGACCTCGTGCTTGCCACAGCGGGCGAGACCTTCACCCCCGCCGCCCGCGAGGTCGACCTGGACGGCGCCGAAGCCGCGTACCAGCGCGCGCTGGAACTCGCTCGGTCGCGCGACGACGACGCGGCAACCGCGCTCGTCCTCCGCGAGCTGGGCGTGATCTCCCTCGGTCGCGTCCGTGCGTGGTTCGTCGACACGGTCGA
>Ga0070715_10000489_pt1 | contig 10323 bp, 5 predicted proteins | sample LARL111metaG_FD_71394 | JGI IMG/M metagenome (GOLD analysis project Ga0070715, IMG submission 71394) | Corn, switchgrass and miscanthus rhizosphere microbial communities from Kellogg Biological Station, Michigan, USA - LAR L11-1 metaG | ecosystem: Host-associated > Plants > Roots > Rhizosphere ... | reverse complement strand
TGGACTCCGTTACAAGGTAGACCAATGAACTGACCGCCCGAGAAGAATGTCATCCTTTTCTAGACGGTTAACTTAAAATTTTTAACTTAGAATTTCTTAAAACTTTTTTCCTGGGTCAGTCAATAAGCGCGCTAATACTAATTACTTGAATTAGAAAAAATAAAAGGTTGAGAACACAGTATATTGGTTACTCTTACCCTACTTTGTAGAATTTGTGCTGTTCATGCCAGCGGTCATGTTGCCGCCGGTACTGTTACTCGATGCGCCGCCCGCAGTCATGTTGCCGCCGGTAGCGTTTTGTGCTGAAGCTTCTTGTACAAAGCTAATAGCAAAGAAGGATGCAACAAGTACAGCTGCAATGACCAGCGCGGATAGTGCCGTCTCACGGTTGTTAAACATCAATGGAAGAGGCGGTATATGGCATTTATAAATTTCTAAGTTTTATTCTGATACTATATTCTATTATAAATATCTATAGTAATATTATATTTTATAAAGTATATTAAGATTACACTTCTTTAGTACTCTCATACAAAATATTATTAGCCTGTCGACCATCGCTACATACAGACAGATTATATTGCAGGGCATTCAAACAAATCGATAGCTGAAATATTAATACCATCAGCGACACAAGTATCAGCATGTAGGAATACTGATAGTATTGGTTTATCATTGTTAGAAAGGAAAATCAATATAGCAACTGAAGGTTTTACTATGCACAAGTTTTGTGAACTAATCTTAAGAGATAGGAACAGGCTATCTGAAGAAAACGCATTAACGATATGTGAGTATGTCATAGCAATGAAAAGAGAGGTAATATGTGATCGATGTAGGGTTTCAGCGTTGGCTTAATCAGGTTTTGCGTCCTGGTACATTTATGCAAAACTTTGTAAATTATCTTGGTCGGACTATAAAAACCCAGAATACGTTTATCTTCCAACAGGAGATGGGAAGATCAATCTCCTGGATGCTAGAGATATTGCAGCAGTATCTGTACAAGCACTGGCGAATAACAATCAACATCTAGAAAACTAATCTATTTGACCATAATGGACATGGAATGAAAAATCTAATTTGCATTTATCCAGAATCAGTGTTTTATTATAAAACAATTCTAAAAAGTCGTTGAACGGAAGGATGTGATAATACAATTGCAGAGTTATGGGATAGTTCTCATTTATTAGTTTTAGTTGGATCACCACTAAAGAAATTGTTGAGTATTTTTACTACAAAATCTGGCTGCTCTTCTGGAATGAAATGACCTGAATTGGGAACTTTGATACCTTGGACATTTTGAGCTAATATTTTCATCGCATATATGATTGTAGGCATAGTGATATTACCTCCAAATGTTGGAATGTATCCTCCTCCTAACGCCAGTACTGGCATTGTAAGCTTGGTCTTTGAATAATTCATATTTTCAATTGCATCCTGAGGAAAAGCTCGGTAATACTCAAACCCCGCACGCATTCCACCTGGAGCAGAATAATGGCTAACATATTCGTTGATATCTGCCTGAGTTATTGCAGCTGGATTATACGCAAGATTATGATAGAACCATGGTAAATATATCAACTCTTTTCCTTGTACAAGGGCTTCTGGCAAATCGGGTGTTTGATGGAATATGCCCCACCACAGTGGCGGTCTTCCGGGAGGTGCGAAACCGGGAATCGTTAATTCCATTACTACTAGCCTCTTTACTTCAGTAGGATGTGCAGCTGCGTAAGAATAGGCTACCTGTGTTCCCCAATCGTGACCCACTAGGAAAATTGTTTTAAATCCTAATTTACCAACTAGTTGATGTATATCCTCAGCTACGGTTTTACCATCATAACCAGTTAATGGCTTTGAAGAGTCTCCAAGGCCTCGCAGATCAGGCGCAATAACGGTATAGTTCTTCGCTAAGGCTGGCATTACTTTATGCCATGCATACCATGTTTCTGGCCATCCATGCAATAAAACTACAGGATCGCCATGACCTCCAATAACATAGTGCAATTGAATACCATTAACAGAAACTGTATGATGGGAAAATGTCATATTATCCATCTGAAAAGAATTACCAGAGGGCTGATGTTGCTGTTGTGCCATTGCGGTATGATTTTTGTATAATGCTATTGTACAAACAAACAATATGCCAGTCGTAATTATACCGATCATGAGAAACGTTATTGCAGTTATATGATGTGAAGCATGAAACGTGGATTTATTTTTCCCAACCATTACTTAGTCTGGTCATCGGTTTGTTATAAAACTATCTTCTTTGCTCTGCTTCATGATGTATTTTATTTAAAATAATCCTGTCTAGTCTAAATGTGATACTTTCACTTTGTTGATGCTGTTTTTGTCTACTTCTGTTCCATAATATCTGTAACCTTTAGATCCAAAAGTGATAATCAGAGTCAAATAAATAAATAATTTTTTTCCTGTGATTTTGTTACTGTCTCGTCACTTTAGAAACAGACGTAACGATAGTTGGTGGAAGAAGAACAACAATAACAGCAAAATAATAACTGCAAGGAAGTGTTTGCTCGGCTCGGGGTAAATCTTTAGAAATTGCTTATCATTGATAGGAAAAGAAAAACTACATACAATGTATAAATATTAGGTGGCCCTGAAAAAATGGCTTGATTCCAGTTAATAAGATCTTGATATTGCAGTCTCGTCTCTCAATCTACCCGAAAGTAAAGATATAGAATTGAAATCTTTTCCTTTAACATCAATTACAATACTATGAGCAGTGTAGTTGTTATGTATAGCTAAATTATAATGTCTTTGTCCCGTCAATTCTGCAACTACCATTAGATGATAAATTATCGCACAATGAATTGTCAATTTGAATTCTTATTTCTGCTTTCTAACTCGTCTGGCCTAGATATGCAGTGTAAAAGATAATATTTATCATATTTTGGCGTAAGTTCTACTACTATAGTAAAGCAGCTAGGTAGCCCATAATCTATTGAAGAATAGAATTGAGGTTTCCTGGTGACTTTAAATTCAGAAATGATAAAAGAGATCGTATATGTGGAACGTAATTACCAACGATACTTAAATAAGAATATGTAAGCCATATTAAGGCATAAAATGGTATATGATGTAAGCAAATATGAAATATTGTCATATAATATGCTACTTAACTTGCAAGGAATTCTCGTAGCACTAGTAATTTTGTCTGCAATGCTATTTGTTAATTTTTGGTTTACAGTTGTTCTAGCGTATCCATATAATGTTAAGAGTCACAGTAGTGACAACCTACATAGTTCTAATTCGGTCGTTGGTTCGTCTAATCATGATAATAATTTATTAACATTATATAATATTACTAACAATGTATCTTTCACTGGTGAAGTTAATGTAAGTAACTTACCGAATCTTCCATCATCAAAACCTGGTGAAATCATAGATCCGGAGGAACATTACCTTACCAGAAATTACACATCATATATTAATGCAAAGAAGCAAGCCGAATTACTAAGACCGGCTAATACATCCACTAGTAGGGTTATTGAGATTCAACATCCTGATCTGCCATCACTAGTACCTAATTCTGGCAATAATAATTCGTCTGCCATCATTAAGACACGTTTTCAAGGATTATCACAAGTTTGTTGTATTCCTCCAGACATACAATTGGCTGTTGGTTCAAAATATGTAATGGAAACTGTAAATTCTGAAGCAGCAATTTATACGAAAACAGGTAGCCTAATAAAGAAATTCGGATTAGAATTTCTGTTTAGTCTTCCATCAAGAGAATCATCTGATAGTCATAGTATTACTGATCCTGTTCTGTTGTTTGACAGTACTACCAATTACACTGCATCAAACAGCCACATTAATGGGATTAATAATCTTGACAATAGAAGATGGTTTGCATCAATTTCAGATGTCACCACACATAGTATACGCATTGCAGTATCTAAAACTAATGATCCAACAGGAGTTTGGAGAGCATATAATTTTCCGTTTGAAAATTTGCCAAATAATTGTTCAGATCAACCCTTCATTGCAGTAAGCGACGACAAGCTAGTAATTGGTGTTAACACATGGAGTAACAATTGTGATTGGTCAAACAATAATGATAATTTAACATCGTCACCAAAATTCAGAGGAGTTCAATTCGTTGTTGCAGATAAACTTGATTTACTCGCTGAAGATGAAATAGCACATATTAAATCAATGCAATCGGTTCCTAATACAAAATACTTTTCATTGCGACCTGCCTTAATTTTATCGCCTACAACAGCCTTATTTTTAGTCACAACCGATGATTTTAATCATGATATGGTGCAGATTGTGACTATTGATGGTAAGTTATCTAATTTGCATATTAATAAACCGATTTCTGGCAATATTCATATTACAAGTATATCCCCTGATGGTATTCAACCAATAATATCTTCTACAATAAGCAGCAACAACAATAATAATGATAAAAGGGGACAACAACAAAATATACGGCAAGAAACGCTCGCTACTGTGAAAGAAAAACATCCAGAATACTTTGTGCATACTGGAGACGCAAGGATGCAAAGTCCAATATGGTATAAAGGAAAGCTTTTGTTTGCATTAAATGTTGGATGTTTTATTAATGGTGATACTCAAAGTAGATCCTGTATTCGTATAATAGAATTTGATACAAACACTTCTAAAGTATTACTAGACGTTAATATTGGTAATCTAGGTGCTTCACTATATTATCCAGCATTATCGATAGATAAATCTGGAGATAATATGGGAATTATCTTTGGATATTCTTCTTCTAATACTTATCCAAGCCTGCTTATTAGCTCCAGCTCAGTCAAAAATAATATTATTTTCAATTCAAAGTATTTTCAATTTCTAAAGGATGGAACTGCAAATTCATTATCTACGAGGTATGGAGATTACTTTTCAGCAGTGATGGATCCATCTGAACCAAATACTATATGGGTAGCAGGACAGTATTATTATTATTATTATTATTATTCATCATCCTCCTCTCCGCTGTTATGGTCAACTTATATAGGTAAAATAAATACGGAAAGCAGTAGAAGTTCACAGTAAAATATAGGGTATATCACCTTTCTGCTACGGTAGAAGGTATGTATGATAATTCCAGGCGTTTGAATCAAATTTGACTCTATATTGTGCTCAATATCCAGCAAAGGGAAAATTCACTTATACCGATATATACGATAACTAGTGTGCCGGGGATTTATTATTTTATCAACAACATACTCTCTTAAGGGTTCTAACATTTCAAGGTATGATCCTGTTTCTTTAAATGAAGCATGATGTAGTCATCCATATGTTTTAGTACTCAAAGATGTGATATCCATTACCAAGCAGATTGTATTTGTTGCATTTGATTACATACTATAGATCAATTCCAGAGGTTCTTTATGACTTTAAAATATCGTCAGTTAATTTTGTCTTTTTCATATTGATGGTCCATTAGATATTTATTATCTGATGCTTCTTGTTCTTTTTGATTATTATACACGATTTTGTTTATCGTCATCAGCTCCTCGTCCTTGTTCTGGCGATGACACAGCTGCGGGTAAATCTTCTGCTGGTATAGACTGTTTGGACACGTTTTCGTTTACTATATCACACAAAAATCGCTCAGTAAGGAATGAGTAAAGTTTATGCGCTTCGTCTATGAGCATATTAGCACGGTTATTGTGTAGTAGATAGAAGTGCTGTTGTTCTTCTACATGCAACGGCTGATACATATCATGCGAACATGCAGGGCGAGGATCATATATTGTTGTAGCCATTGATGGTGACGGGTAAAAGTTGTCGTTAGGATTAGTGACTAAAGACATGTATTTATCTGGATTATTTCTGATTGATTCAGCTATAGATAATACAGCCAGACTTAGTAATGCTTTCTTTTCTGACAAAATCCTAAGTATCTCATCTCGGATAGTTTTTACGAGTTTGATATATGTAGGGTCATTATTCTTAAAGTTATTTACAAATGTATGCAGTTTTGCTGATTGGTATATTAAATCATGTAATACTGCACTCTCTTTTTCACATTCTGATTTAAGGGTGTCCAGTCTTTTGGACATATGCGTTGTATAGTTGCTTAGATCCTGAATCTCTTTACGTTTAATTGGAAGGATAGAGTCCAAGAAATTATTTTCTTCTTGTAGTTCACCGTATCTATGCTCAACTGATGGTAAATAATTATTAGCGATTCTCAATAAGTTAACTACCTGCGATACGCCCATTTTTGCTGCCTTAGCTTCTTTGCACAGTTCTACGAAATAGGAGGTATCGCCTTGGAATTCCATATATATCTTGGTAATATTGTCAAGACCAACTAACTTTAAATATTCTCCATAATATCCAGTCGCCTGGGCCTGTCCCAAGTTTAAGTCAATGGTAACCTCTAATAGTGTCTTGCCTTTAGAGAATAACTCGTAAGCTTGTACAGCCAATGATTTGTGCGCTTGTCTTTCTTTTTCTTGAGATGCTTTATCTATAATAGGTTTTATGTCACGAGGAGATATTCTTGCTATTTTGGCTATTTCGCTGTATGTCTTGTTCTCCTTGAAATACAAGTCTAAAACAAGCTTGTCTCTTTGCTCTCTAGTTAATACTCCATTTGGGTTTGTATCTGAATACATTAGTTGAGACTATTTATAAAAAATGAGTATATAATAAAAAAGACATTATTATCATTCCATATCTTATATTACCATTCTGTTATCATTTGCACTGCCTTGATATCCTCTCATGATTATGCATTTTCATTTATTACCATATATTATCGTCTATTATCGTCTATTATCGTCTATTATCGTCTATTATCATGCAATTTTGGCTGAACTCAAAATATGAGCCTAGACAATGAATCGCATAACTAGAGACGGTGTACTTCATATTTGGTTAATAAATCAATCAAACTCAAATCCGTGAATAAGGAAGGGATTTACTTATGCAAAGTACTTTGGGCATTAACCAGAGCCCAAAAGCTACAGCTGGATTCCATCTAATGCTTTAAATTGGCAGGCTTAACGGTTGCTCTTGAATAGAAATTTTTGATTGACTTATTCTTGCTATAAATTACTGGTTGCTTCGGTTCAAATTTATTGTATTTCTATAGAAATCCAGATTTGAACATATGCCATGCCATCAATATGGATCCATGTTAAATAAACGACGGTTCAAAAACCAGCTAGATCCCGGTGCCTTTTACTTGGATATACAAAATACATTCGCAGCCTTTGGTCCACCTTATAGTGTGGCTGATAATAAAATCATACCAAATGGCCATCTTTAGTTTTAATTAGCCATAAACGTAATCTTACGCAGCCAAGAATATTCTAGCGAACCCACACAAAGCCAATGCAGTAATAAAGAAGAACAAATCACTAGGCATATATTGACATACCGAAGGCATCACGCTTATGGTAGGTTTAACGGCACTATCCTGGTTAAAAGTTAACCTTATCAACAAACAGAAAATGGTCACTGTCATAACCCAATTCATAACGCAAAAGACACAAACAAACCAGCAAGCTATCCAATTGGATGTAATTTCCAGAGGGACTTTATCCGATTACATTTCAGTCTTATGGACTCAATGAAGTAGGAATTATATCCCATGCCTATAGTATCATTGTCAAATTAAGAATGAAAAATATTCAAATACAGTGTAAGATAGATTTGATAAATTAATAGAGTCTCCATTATTAACTAACAATGGAACATTATGTAGTCAAATCTTCCTTACCATAGTATACAGTAGATTTTTCGATCAATTCGTCGTTGTTGAATTCAAACTTCTCAATTACAGACCACTTAATTTTATTATCCGGCGTTGCACTATATTCAAATATTACTTTTTGATTTTTAAAGAAATATTCTATTGGCATAAAGCGTAGCATCGGAAATTTCTTTAAACCTGCGCAAAAATATTCTTCCAAATCTCTCTTGTTTGTTATCGTTGCTGAAGTCCGGTTAGGATATAGTAATTTTATCTTAGGACTAGAGAATGATATATTCTCAGAATAAAGGGAAATAACTTCTTTTATATTGTGATCATTCCACGCCTTTGTCCATCTATCTATATGCTTTTTTGCAAGTGTATCATCCATCTCCATATATTATCATCAGCTGTCCTGTGAATATATTTGTCATCATTATATTATATCATTTGCCATGATTTTGTCTGTATATATAGCTGTAATTGATTTCAAATCAATTGTAAAAAGGAGTGGAATAGTTTCAATGTGCAAAGGGAATATAGTTTATCTAATTAATATTGGATTTGACCGAATCTTTGGTTAGTCGCCAATTAATTAATTAATAATAGTGGAAAAACTAGTCAATACCAACAAAGTAATATCGTTTTTCCATATGTAAGACTATCCTTGTTCAGTATCTTTTGTAGAACGACTAATGAGCAACACCATTGAATCCCCCTCTACATGCAGGGACCTAGTAGATATGAATCGGTTGAAGGCAATGAAATAACCTTAATACTGGAAACATAAGTTTCCTGTCATGGTCTTATCGCAATAAGCATTGATATTGTAGGTTCTTAATTTACAGTTTTGGTCACGAATATTTTTACTCTTATCAGAAAATCTTCCACTCTAAAGGTCATTTTGGCCATTTGAGATCAGTTAGCTTCTCACTCAGGTCCCATAGTGCTTTGGCTGTAAGCTTATCAATCGTCCAGCGTCGAACCCCCGATGACAATTGGCTGTCATCTGGCACGAGTTCAGCGATGTCGCGATCTGAACAATATACGTCACCTTTACCGTTGAGTTGAGAGCTCACTGCACACCATACCGTAGTTGCCTGGTAAGCTTCGAAGTTTATCAGCCTTAGTATCTTGTTCTAATAGATCTACAAGCTCTTGTTTCAGATTCTTGAATGTAAAAATGTCTTGAATTAGTTTTTCGCTTACTATAGCGGGTTATAGTTGATACCCAACAAATCGTAGCCTATCCTGAAAAGATGCAATGGCTGCTACTGATGGTTGTATCCTTCAAATAATAATATACTTATAACAAAAGTATACAGCAACTTGTCAAAATCGCCAATTAATTATCCTCCAGGACCTTCCTCAAGGCTAACCCTAAAGCTATTCTTTAACTTTCTTCGAGATCCTCTTACTGTTTTACATAATCTTTCAAAAGAGTATGGTGATATTTCTCACTTCAAATTTGGAAAGCACCACATATATCTTCTCAACAATCCAGATTATGTAAAAGAGGTATTGGTAAATCAAGACAACAATTTTATAAAAAGCCGAGGTTTGCAATTGGCAAAGCGCATATTAGGAGAAGGATTATTGACCAGCGAAGGTGAGCTTCATCACAGGCAACGCCAATTAATACAACCAATCTTTCATCCAGATGAAATCCCCAACTACGCAAATATTATGAGAGAGTATACTTTAGATATATCAAGTCAATGGCATGACCAAGCCACAATAGATATTCACAAAGAATTCATGCATTTGGCATTAGCTATAGTTAGCAAGATTTTCTTTAATGTCAGTATTGAAGAATTAGAGATTAAAGAAATCGATCGATATGTTACTATTATAATGGAACACTTCAATCGTGCAAGGATACCTTTTGCTAGAATTATAGAAAAAGTACCGTTACCAAGCAATATACGATTTTGTCAAGCTAAAAAACACTTGGATGAAATAATTTATCGCATAATTGATAGCCACTTAAACAATGATAGCAATAATAATGCCGATAATAGACAACAAAATGAATCTCACCTTTACAAGGACATCATAAATCTATTATTGCAAGATCAAGCTAATGATTATTTTTCAACCAGCAAAAACAATGAAGGTGTCAATATCGCCCGGAACAACAGACAGCAACTAAGAGATAATGTAATGACCATCTTCCTTGCAGGTCATGAAACTGTAGCAAATGCACTCACATGGACATTTTATCTCCTATCACAAAATCCTAAAGAAGAAAAAATGCTTCATAATGAAGTTGATTCTGTATTTCATGATGAGGATAATGTGGCTTCTGTTGCTAAAGATATATCTAAATTAGAATATACACAAAGAGTTTTTGCCGAGTCAATGCGGCTCTATCCACCAGCGTGGGCAATAGGACGTCAAGCTATAGAAGATTGCAAGATTGGCGGCTACGTTATACCTGCTGGCTCTTCAATTCTAATGAGCCAATATTTAATGCATCATGACTTCCGATATTTTCCTCAGCCCGAACGATTTGATCCGGAAAGATGGAGTCCACAAGAAAAGGCTAAACGGCCAAGATTTAGCTATTTTCCATTTGGAGGTGGTGTGAGATCTTGTATTGGAGAGACATTTGCATGGAC
>Ga0070715_10000487_pt1 | contig 10340 bp, 11 predicted proteins | sample LARL111metaG_FD_71394 | JGI IMG/M metagenome (GOLD analysis project Ga0070715, IMG submission 71394) | Corn, switchgrass and miscanthus rhizosphere microbial communities from Kellogg Biological Station, Michigan, USA - LAR L11-1 metaG | ecosystem: Host-associated > Plants > Roots > Rhizosphere ... | reverse complement strand
CGCCGTCGCTCCAGCGGACGATCGTATGCCTGAGGTAGTTCTCGTCGTCGCGCTCGGGATAGTCGTACGGGCGCGCGTGGGCGCCGCGGCTCTCCTTGCGCTCGAGCCCGGCGACGATCATGCACTCGGCGAGGTCGAGGAGGAAGCCGAGCTCCAGGGCCTGCGTCAGGTCGGAGTTGAAGACGTCACCCTTGTCCTCGACGACGACGCGCTCGTACCGCTCGCGGAGGCCGGTCACGATCTCGCCTTCCTGCTGCATCTGGTGCTCGCGGCGGAAGACGCCGAAGTTCACGTGCATCGTCTCGGCGAGCTCGTCGCGGATCGCCCACGGCCGTTCGCCCTCGTCGCGGTCGAGCAGCTCCTCGAGCTCACGCCGAGCGTCACTCTCGGCCGACTCGGGCACGGTCACGGTCGTGTTGGAGAGAGCCCACTCCGCGGCGTGCCTGCCCGTGCGCTTGCCATAGGTGATCGTCTCCATGAGCGCGTTCCCGCCGAGTCGGTTCGCGCCGTGCACCGAGACGCACGCGACCTCGCCGGCCGCGTAGAGCCCCTCGAGCTCGGTCTGGCCCCAGACGTCGGTCTCGACGCCGCCCATGTGGTAGTGCGCGCCCGGCCGCACCGGGATCGGCTCGAAGATGGGATCGACGCCGGCAAACGTCATCGCGAGCTCTCGCGAGCCGGGCAGGCGCTCGATGATCTTCTGCGGGCCGAGATGCCGGAGGTCGAGCATGACGTTGCCGTCGACGCCGCGCCCCTCGTCGATCTCGACCTGCTCCGCGCGGGAGATCACGTCGCGCGAGGCGAGCTCCATCGCGTTCGGCGCGTAACGCTTGAGGAAGCGCTCGCCGTCCTTGTTCAGCAGATACGCCCCCTCGCCGCGACAGCCCTCGGTGATGAGGACGCCGGTCGGCGCGAGCGTCGTCGGGTGGAACTGCATCATCTCCATGTCCTTCAACGGCACGCCGACGCGCAGCGCCATCGCCATCCCGTCGCCGGTGCATGCGTAGGCGTTCGTCGTCCCCGTGTAAAGCCGGCCGGCGCCGCCGGTGGCGAGGATCACCGTCTTCGCGCCGATCGTCTTCAGGCCGCCGTGCAGGAGGTCCCAGCAGATCACGCCCTGGCAACGGTGCTCGTCGACGACGAGCTGCCACGCGAAGAACTCCTCGTAGACCGGGATGTCGCGCTTGCAGACCTGCTCGTAGAGCACCTGGATCAGGACGTGGCCGGTGATATCGGCTGCGTACGCCGTGCGGGGCGCGCCGGCGGCGCCGAAGGGGCGCTGCGCGATCCGCCCGTCCTCGGTGCGGGAGAAGACCGCGCCCCAGTGCTCGAGCTCGTAGACGTCGTCGGGCGCCTCGTCGCAGAGGATCTGGATCGCATCCTGGTCGCCGAGGTAGTCGGAGCCCTTGACCGTGTCGAAGGCGTGGATCTCGGGGTTGTCCTCGGATGCGTTCCCGAGCGCGGCGTTGATCCCGCCCTCGGCCGCTCCCGAGTGGGAGCGCGTCGGGTGGATCTTCGAGATCATCGCCACCGTCGCGCCCGTGTCGAAGGCCTCGATCGCTGCGCGCATGCCTGCGCAGCCCGCGCCGACGACGAGCACGTCGTGCTTCGCGATCATCGAGGTGAAGCTAGCGAAAAGGGAAGGGCCGGTAGCCGGGGAACCGTCTGCTGTGGACGCTCGTGCCGCCGCCGACCGCTTCCTCGCCTCTCCGGCGCTGAGCAAGAGCACCCGTCGCGCCTACGGCGGCGACATCGAGGAGTTCTGCGCGTGGCTCGAGGAGCGTGATACGGCTCTCGACGCGGTCGACGTCCGCGTCCTCGCCGACTACGTGGCCTGGCTCGGCGGCGCACGACGCGGCAGGAAGCTCGCCCCGTCCACGATCAGCCGCAAGCTGGCCGCGGTACGCGCATTCCTTCGGCACGCGCTCGGTCCGGAACGCGTCCCCGACGCCCGGCTCGCGCCTCGCCGCGGGCGACGTCTGCCCGACGCCCCCGCCGCTGCCGAGGTCGAGCGCATGCTCGAGGCGCTCGAGGGAGACGGTCCGGTCGCGCTCCGGAACCGCGCGCTCGTCGAGCTCGTGTACTCCGCCGGCCTCCGCAGCGCCGAAGCGGTCGGCCTCGACCTCGCCGACGTCGACTTCGACCAGGAGCTCGTGCACGTGCGTCGCGCCAAGGGAGGCAAGGAGCGCGTCGTGCCTCTCGGCGAGGAGGCTGCGCTGTGGCTCGGCCGGTACCTGCGCGACGCTCGGCCCGAGCTGGCGAAAGGCGCGAACAACGCCGTCTTCCTCTCGGCACGCGGCCGCAGGCTCGACACCAGCACGCTCCGCCGGATCGTTCCTCACCCGCACCGTTTGCGGCACGCGTTCGCCACGCATCTCCTCGACGGCGGAGCAGACCTGCGCACCATTCAGGAGCTGCTCGGCCACGCGTCGCTCTCGACGACGCAGGTGTACAGCCACGTCGATCCGCGACACCTCCGTCGCGTCTACGACAAGGCCCACCCGCGCTCCTAGGCGACAATGACCAGATGCGGGTCTCGGCGAAGGTCGATTACGCCCTGAGGGCGATGGCCGAGCTCGCGGCCGCGCCGCCCGGCTTCACGACGGCCGAACAGCTCGCATCCGCCCAGCAGATCCCGCCCAAGTTCCTCGAGAGCATTCTCTCCCAGCTCCGCAGCGCCGGACTCGTCTCGAGCCAGCGCGGCGCCGAGGGCGGCTATCAGCTCGCACGCCCGGCGGAGGAGATCTCGGTCGCCGACGTCATCCGCGAGCTCGAGGGGCCGATCGCCACCGTGCGAGGGGTGAGGCCCGACGAGCTCGAGTACGAGGGAGCCGCAAGCGGCCTCCGCGACGTCTGGCTCGAGCTCCGGACGCACATGCGCGACGTCCTCGAGCAGACCACGCTCGCGGACATCGCGGCCGCGGCGCGCAAGTCCTGACTGTTCGGAGTCTGTTCGAACTTGCGCCCGAGGTTTCACTTATGGCAATAATCAGCATCGCCAATACCTAGAAAGGCTGTAGGGAATCCCAGGAAAGGATCCAAACGCGATGCGCCGACTCTTGCTCCTCGCACTACTCGTCCCAGTTGCCTGCGCCGTTGTCGGTGCAGCTCAGGCCCACCAGGCAGGCACGACGGTCAACCTCGTCGCCTACTCGACGCCGAAGCCCGTCATGCAGAAGCTCATCTCGCGCTTCGGGTACACCTCTGCCGGCAACGGCGTCTCGTTCTCGCAGTCGTACGGCCCGTCCGGCTCGCAGGCGCGTGCGATCGCCGCCGGGCAGCCGGCGAGCATCGCCTTCCTCTCGACCGGCCTCGACATCGACACGATCGCCGACGCCGGCCTCGTGGGGAAGAACTGGAACAAGGCGCCGTACAGCGGCATCGCCGCGGATTCCGTCGTGGCCTTCGTCGTGCGTCCGGGAAACCCGAAGCACATCCACGGCTGGAACGACCTCGTCAAGTCGGGTGTGCAGGTGGTGACGCCGAACCCGTTCAGCTCCGGCTCGGCGAAGTGGAACGTCCTCGCGGCGTACGGCGCCGCGCGGAAGTCCGGGATGAGCGACCACCAGGCCGTGCAGTTCGTGACGAAGCTCTTCAAGCACGTCGTCTCGCAAGACACGTCCGGCTCGAACGCCGCGAACACGTTCTTCTCGGGCAAGGGCGACGTCCTCATCACCTACGAGAGCGAGGCGTACAGCGCCTTCGCCGCCGGCAAGCAGGGCAAGCTGATCGTCCCGAAGCCGACGATGCTGATCGAGCTGCCGATGGTCGCGCTCAAGGACGCCCCTTCGGCGGCCAAGGCCTTCATCGCCTACGCGCACGCGCCGAAGCAGCAGGCGATATTCGCGGCGAACGGCTACCGCCCCGTCGTCAAGTCCGTCCTGAAGCGGCCCAACCTCGCGAGCTGGGCCAAGAAGTACAAGACCGGCCCGACCTTCAACATCCGCGACCGCCTCTTCGGCGGCTGGCTCAAGGCCAACAGGGTCTGGTTCGACCAGAACACGGGCCGGATGGTCGGCATCGAGCGCGTGGTCGGCGGCTAGTTGGAAGCCTCCGCCGCGAGAGCACCGCACGTCCGCCCGCGTGAGGCAGCTCGCGCGGGCGGGCGCGCGAGCACGGCCATATCGGTCGGGATCATCTCGACCTTCCTGACGGTCGTCGTCGTCCTCCCGATCGCCGCCCTCGTCTGGGAGTCGCACAAGAGCGGCGCCGACGCCTTCTGGCAGGCCGTCTCGAACCCGCTGGCGGTATCCGCGCTCAAGCTCACCTTCGGCGCGGCCTTCATCGTCGTACTCATCAACATCGTCTTCGGGACGGTGACGGCCTGGGTCCTTGTACGGGACGACTTCCCCGGCAGGTCGATCGTGAACGCGGTGATCGACCTGCCGTTCGCCCTGCCGACGATCGTCGCCGGGCTCACACTGCTCGCGCTGTACGGGCCGCGCTCGCCCATCGGGATCGACGTCGCCTACACGCGGACGGCGATCGTGCTCGCGCTCTGCTTCGTCACGCTGCCCTTCGTCGTGCGGACGGTTCAGCCGGTGCTCCTCGAGCTCGACACGGAGATGGAGGAAGCCGCCCGCTCCCTGGGGGCCCGGCAGACGACGGTCTTCCGGCGCATCGTCCTGCCTAACCTGTTGCCGGGAATCCTCTCGGGCGCCGTCCTCGCGCTCGCCCGCGCCCTCGGCGAGATCGGCTCGCTCGTCCTCATCGCCGGGAACATCCCGGGCCACACGCAGGTCGTCTCGGTGTACGTGCTGAACCAGATCGAGAGCGGGGATCCGTCCGGGGCGGCCGCGGTCGCCGTCGTGCTGCTCGGCGCCTCGTTCGTGCTGCTGCTCGCCGTCGGCGCCCTGCGGTTCTTCGTGACGAGGTACGAGCGTGGCTAAGCGGCTCGGACTGCGCGCGGTGGCGCTCGGCTACCTCCTGGTGATCCTTCTCGCGCCGCTCGTGATGATCTTCTACCGCACCTTCGAGAACGGTCTGAAGCCGGTCTGGGACGCCCTTTCCGATCCCAACACGGTGCATGCCTTCAAGATCACGTTGATCGCGACGGCGATCGCCGTGCCGGTGAACACGGTCTTCGGCGTCCTCTGCGCGCTTGCGATCGTGCGCCGCCGCTTCCGCGGCAAGGGGCTGCTCAACGCGTTCATCGACCTGCCGCTCGCGCTCTCCCCGGTCGTGGTCGGCCTCGCCCTCTTCCTCCTCTACGGCCGCACCGGCTGGTTCGGAACCTGGTTCGCGGATCACGGGATCCAGGTGCTCTTCGCCCTGCCGGCCATCGTGCTCGCGACGATCTTCGTCTCCGTTCCGTTCGTGGCCAGGGAGGTGATCCCGACGCTGCGCGAGCTCGGGAACGAGCAGGAGCAGGCGGCCGCCACGCTCGGTGCGACGCGCTGGCAGCGGTTCTGGCGCATCACGCTGCCGTCGATCCGCTGGGCCGTGATCTACGGCGTCGTCCTCACGACCGCGCGCTGCCTCGGTGAGTACGGCGCGGTCGCGGTCGTCTCGGGCCGGGTGGAGGGCCAGACCGAGACCGCGACCCTGCGTGTCGAGGACTACACGCTGAACTTCAACACGTCCGGCGCCTACGCGGTCTCCGTCGTCCTCGCCGCGACCGCAGTCCTCGTGCTCGTCCTCATGACCCTGATCAAGCCGCGGGAGGCCGTCTGATGTCGATCGAAATCCGCAACGTCTCCAAGCGCTTCGGCTCGTTCGTCGCCCTCGACGACGTGTCGCTCGAGATCCCGCAGGGCTCGTTGACGGCCGTCCTCGGCCCGAGCGGCTCCGGGAAGTCGACCCTGCTGCGGATCGTCGCGGGCCTCGAGCGCCCTGACTCCGGCGAGGTGTTCCTCTCCGGCGAGGACGCGACCGGGATCGCGCCCCAGCGGCGCGACGTCGGCTTCGTCTTCCAGCACTACGCGGCCTTCAAGCACATGACCGTGCGCGACAACGTCGCCTTCGCACTGACGATCCGCAAGCGGCCGAAGCAGGAGATCCGCGAGCGCGTCGACGAGCTGCTCGCGCTCGTGCAGCTGCAGGGCTTCGCCGACCGCTACCCCTCACGGCTCTCCGGGGGGCAGCGCCAGCGGATGGCCCTCGCGCGTGCCCTCGCCGCCAAGCCTCGCGTCCTGCTCCTCGACGAGCCGTTCGGCGCGCTCGACGCCCGCGTGCGGGCGGAGCTCCGCGACTGGCTGCGCCGCCTGCACGAGGAGGTGCACGTGACGACGGTCTTCGTCACGCACGACCAGGAGGAGGCGATGGAGGTCGCCGACCGCGTGGCGGTCATGGACCACGGCGGCCTGGAGCAGGTCGGCGCGCCGGCCGAGCTCTATGACGAGCCCGCGTCGGAGTTCGTCCTCCGCTTCGTCGGCGATGCCGTTCGCCTGGGCTCGAGCCTCGTGCGCCCGCACGAGATCGTGCTCAAGCGCTGGCCGGGCGACGGAGCCGTGGAGGTGGAGGTCGAGCGCATCGCAGTGCTCGGAGCCGATGCCCGCGTGGAGCTCGTGGAGGGCAACGGCGAGCGACTCATGGCACGCCTGCGGCGAGACGAGCTCGAGGATCTCGATCTCGCCCAGGGCGAGATCGTGTGGGCCAGCGCGGAGCCGTTCCGCCGGCTAGCCGGTGACGCGAAAGCCGGCCGACCCCTCGGGAACCTCGGACGTGACGTCGACGCGGTCGACCACGGCGCCGCGGGGGCCGCGGCGGCAGAGGTCGACTAGAGCCTCGACGTCGGCGCGCTCGCCCTCGAAGACGGCCTCGACAGCCCCATCGGGACGGTTGCGCACCCAGCCGGAAACACCGCGCGACCGGGCGGCCCGCTCGACGGCGAAGCGGAAGCCGACGCCCTGGACGAAGCCGTGCACGACGACGCGTAGCCGCTCCACGCGCGTATTCGAGCAGGCGTCGCGCTCGCCGGGACGAAGTCAGCGCCCGTGACGAAACCGGATCCGGACGTCGAGGGCTTCCTCGCCCTCGCAGCCGCGCGGCTCGCGCCCCGCACCGTCGAGGCGTACCGGCGCGACCTCGCCCACCTGGCCGCCTGGCTCGGCCGCTCGCCCGCGGACGCGAGCACCGACGATCTCGCCGCGTACGTCGCGCAGCTACGCGCGGACGGCCTCGCACCGACGACGATCGCCCGCAGGCTGGCCGCGGTCCGCTCCTTCTTCCGCCACCAGGTGCTGCTGGGCACCCGCACGGACAACCCGGCTGCGAACGTCGAGCTCCCGAAGCGTCGCCGCAAGCTGCCGCGCACGCTCTCCCCAGCCGAAGTCGAGCGGCTCCTCGACGCGGCGGCCGGAACGACCCCGCGCGCCCTCCGCGACCGCGCCCTCGGCGAGCTTCTCTACGGCGCAGGCCTGCGCGTGACCGAGGCCGTCTCGCTCGACCGCCAGTCGATCGACCTCGAGCACCGCCTCGTCCGCTGCCTTGGCAAGGGGAACAAGGAGCGCGTCGTCCCGATCGGACGCGAGGCCTCGGAGGCCCTCCGCCTCTACCTCTCGCGGGGCCGCCCGCACCTCGACAACCGCCACCGGCCGGAGCTGTTCCTCAACGCGCGCGGCGGCCCGCTCACGCGCGCCGGTGTCTTCCTCATCCTGCGTCGCCTGGCCGGCAAGGCGGGGCTCGAGCCGGAGCGCATCCACCCCCATCTCCTGCGCCACTCGTTCGCGACCCACCTGCTGGAGGGCGGCGCCGACCTGCGCGCCGTGCAGGAGATGCTCGGGCATGCCGATCTTGCTACTACGGAGCTCTACACGCACCTATCCGATCGCAGACGGCGCGAGTTGTATTTCCAGGCGCACCCGCATGCGCGCCGGAAGAAGCAAGCGACCAGGAAGTAGGAATGCACCTCGATCCGAACGTCGCACTCCCCACAGTCGCCACGCTGGCGGCCGGGTGGCTGATGATGACGGCAGGCCTGAAAAAGAACGCCCTCGAACCTCGTCGGCGCCGGCGCGTCTGCCCCTCTTGCGGCAGGGAGATTCAGGCCAGGGTCTGCGCCACCTGCGCGGGCTAGCCTCTCAGCGCTTGGCCTGAGCCTTCCGCTTCAGCCCCTGCGCCACGCTTGTTGCGGCCCGTTGTAGGTCGCCGGCCGCGCCGTCGTCCACCGCGAGACCTTCGAGCAGTACGATCGTGTCGCGCTGGGCGGAGCCGTTTTTCAACGCGAGCACGGCGAGCCGTCGCACCGCCGGGTTCTCGTCCTCGTCCGCGAGCATCTTGTGCAGGAGCGGCCGCACGGAGTTGACCGTGCTCGGGTGCTCGCGCGAGAGGAGCTCGAGGGAAAGGAGCGCCGAGCCGCGGGCCGCCGGGCTCCCGTCGTCGAGCCCGCGCCGGAGCAGCTCCTCCTTCGCGCGCCAGCGGAACAGGCCGATCGCGCGGAAGGCGAGCGCCCGCTCCCGGAAATCGGAGCTGCGAGCCGCGGCCTCGAGCTCGTCGTCCCACTCGCTGCGCAGGATCGCGAGCTCCTGCGCGGAGCCGCTCTCCGCGAGCCCGTCGGCTCGGGCTGCTGCCTCGGCGAGCGTCACGCCGGTACCGCCGCCGCGGCGAGAATCGCATCGACCGAGCGCTCGACGTCCTCGCGGGTCGTCCGCCAGTTCGAGACAGAGACCCGCATTGCATGCTCGCCCTGCCACTCCGTGCCGCCGAGCCAGCAGGTGCCGTCCTCCTGGACACGGCGGATGACCTCGCGCGTGCGCTCTCCGTCGCCGAAGCGGACAAGCACCTGATTGAGCACCACGTCGTTGAGGATCGTCCCGCCTCCCTCCTCGAGCAGCCTGGCGAACAGCCGCGCGTGCTCGCAGCTGCGCTCGACCATCTCGGCGACTCCGCTCCGGCCGAGGGAGCGAAGCGCCGCATAGACGGTGAAGCCTCGTGCCCGGCGCGAGAACTCGGGCGTCCAGTCCATCTGGTCCCGCTCGCGCTCGTCGCGCCCGAAGACGAGATACGAGGCGGTGACGGCTATCGCGGCCCGATGCGCATCCGGATGCGCGCAGAAGGCGAGACCGGAGTCGTACGGCACGTTCAGCCACTTATGACAGTCGACCGTCCAGGAGTCGGCGCGCTCCGCACCGCGGACGAGGTGGCGCAACTCTGGGCTCGCGGCGGCCCAGAGCCCGAACGCCCCGTCGAGATGGAACCACGCCCCCGCCCCCGCGGCCGCGTCGGCGATCGCGTCGAGATCGTCGAAGGCGCCGGTATTCACCTCGCCTGCCTGGCCGCAGACGATCGTCGGCCCGTCGCCGAACCGCAACTGCTCGACCTGCATGCGGCCCTGATCGTCGACGGGAACCAGGTCGAGCGACGAAGCCCCGATGCCGAGCAGACGCAACGCCCGGTCGACCGTCACGTGGCGCTTCTCTGCCACGACGACGCGGATCTCGGGCGCGCCGGCGAGCCCGTGTTCAGGGACGTCCCAGCCGGCCCGCTCGAGGACGTGGTGCCGCGCCGCCGCCAGAGCGGTGACGTGCGCCATCTGGGCACCGGTGACGAAGGCGACGGACACGTCTGGCGGCAACCCAAGAAGGTCTGTCAGCCAGCCCCGGCACACCTCTTCGACGACCGAGGCTGCAGGTCCTGAGACGTAGAGGCCGGCGTTCTGGTCCCACGCCGAGGTCAGGATGTCCGCTGCGACGGAGGCGGGCACGGCGCCGCCGATGACGAAGCCGAAGAACCTGCCCGAAGGCGTCGCGCAGAGCCCCGGCTCGACGTTCTCGACGAGCGACGCGATCACGGCGCGTGGATCCGTCGGCCCTTGGGGCAATGGCCCTCCGAGCGAGGACGTGAGCTCGTCGACGTCTGCCTCGGCGCGGATGGGACGGGTCTCGAGGGTCTCGACGAAGTCGGCGGCGTAATCCGCCGCCTGCCGGTAGAGCTCGCGCTCGTGCACTGCCGCGACTCTAGCGTCGGCGCAGCTAGATTCCCCCGTCGATGGCGCACAGGGTCGTCCTCATCCCCGGCGACGGCACGGGGCCCGAGCTGACAGAGGCGACGCGGCGCGTTCTGGAGGCGACGGGCACCGCGCTCGAGTGGGACGTGCGCGAGGCCGGCGCCGACGTGATGCAGCGCTACGGCGGCAACCCGCTGCCGCCCGAGGTCCTCGAGGCGATCCGCGAGACGGGAGTCGCGCTGAAGGGGCCGATCACGACCCCGGTGGGCGGCGGCTTCCGATCGGTCAACGTCGCGCTCCGCAAGGAGCTCGACATGTACGCGCAGGTGCGGCCGTGCAAGAGCTACCCCGGAGTCCGCAGCCGCTTCGACGACGTAGACCTGATCATCGTGCGCGAGAACACCGAGGACCTCTACGCCGGCATCGAGTACGAGGAGGGGACGCCGGAAGCCGC
>Ga0070715_10000481_pt1 | contig 10381 bp, 10 predicted proteins | sample LARL111metaG_FD_71394 | JGI IMG/M metagenome (GOLD analysis project Ga0070715, IMG submission 71394) | Corn, switchgrass and miscanthus rhizosphere microbial communities from Kellogg Biological Station, Michigan, USA - LAR L11-1 metaG | ecosystem: Host-associated > Plants > Roots > Rhizosphere ... | reverse complement strand
CTCCTCGCCGCTGACACCCACCGGGAAGCCCAGGTAGTTCTCGATCCTGGAGGTGGTGCTGATCTGCCCGCCCACCCCCATGCCGTCGATGACGGCGGTGGCCAGGCCTTCCGACGCCCCATACACCGAGGCGGCCAGCCCGGCCGGCCCGGCGCCGATCACGACCACCTCACGGGTCGTCCGCGGCACCGCCCCCGTGCCGAACCCCGCTGCGCGCGCCAGCTGGCTATTCGACGGATTGCGCAAGACCTCCCCGCCGCGCATCAGCACGACCGGGGCGTCACGTGCGCCTAGTCCATGGTGGGCGAGCACCGCACCAGCACCTGGGTCGGTGTCCAGGTCGACCCAGACGTAAAGCAGCCGGTTACGGGCCGCGAACTCCCGCAACCGCCGGGCATCCGGCGATGTCCGCGAGCCCAAAATCTGCAGGCCAGCCCGCTGCTGCACAAACCATTGCCTGCGCCGCAAGATGACCTGCACGATCACATCAGACAGCTGCTGATCGCGCGCGATCACCTCCTGCAACCGATCCACCGGGACCACCAGCACCGACCCGGGTTCCCTGACCACCGCGGTCGCGAATACCCGCTCTCCGGTCAAGATGCCCAGCTCGGCCACGAACCGGCCCGGGCCCAAGGTAGCCAGCTCCCGCACCACCCCAGCCTCGTGGTCGACCACAGCGACAGCCCCCGACAGGACCACGATGAAGTCGTAGGCGCGGTCTCCCTCACCAAACAGCACCTGCCCGGCGCTCGTCGGCCGCTCCTGGCCGTAACGGCGCAGCAACGCCAGCTGCCCGCCATCCAGCGGCGGAGACAACAATGGGTCTGTCCCCGGATCCGGCGCCGTCATCCCAGCCGCCCCTCACGCTGTCCTTTCGTCACCCGGTCCCGATCAAGGCTACCGACACCAATCCCGCGCCATCCATCGCAGACTTCGCCGCGATGGATGGCGCTAATCGATGACAATTGCCCGACAGCGGCTAGTACTCCATCAAGCAACGCTCCCGGTCGATCGCGGACTGGCACCGCTCCTGGCCAGCAACTGCCAGAATTGCGTGTTCTGTGCACGGGGCCGGCAAAGTTGAACTCCTGGGAGTCATAGAGCGTGCGAATGCAGGTCACGATGGCGCGGACGGCCTCGGCACCCTGCGCAACGCCATTCATCGCCGAGCCCTCTATGGTGACGTCGGCGGCCAGGCTGTCCAGCCAGACCGGACGGTAGTCGGTGGCCGGGACGAGGACGGCGTCTCCGGCCGCGAGCGGCTGGCGCGCGGCATCGTAGGTTCTGGGGCGGTAAGCGGCGGCCGGTCAGCCGCGGTAGGGGGCCAGGAACGCGGTCAGCGCCGCCACCACCTCCTCGGGAGCCTCCTCGAGGCAGTAGTGGCCGCTGCCGGGAATGACTACGCTCTGCACGTCGTCGGCGGCGAGCTTCATCGTGTTCGCGGCCCCCTCATCAATGCCTTTCCCTGGGGGTCTTTCCGGCTAGTCCGGCGCGCGACCGCACGTCAACCCCAACGGCCAGCCTCTGGGCATGCCCGTGCCGCCCGCATGGCCCCACCCGCCAAATATCTGCTCGCCCGACACGCCAGAATGCAGGCGACGACACACAGATCTGGCGGTTCGGATCCGGGCAGCCGGAGCCGGGGCCGGCTGGAGGCAGTTTCCCGCGTGGGCGTCTTGCAGCGTCAGCCCGTCGCGGCCGCGCGGCGCGCCTCGTCGAACGGCACCCGGTCGAAGATGATCCGCATGTGGGTGATCTTGCCGTCTCGCACCGTGACGCACTCGGCGCCCGGAGCGTCCTTCACCGGGACGGTGCCGGTGTCGTACATCACGACCGCCTTCTCATCGTCACCGAACGCGGCGATCAGGCTGGAACTGGTCACGATCTGCACGAACGGGCCCATGAACCCGCGGAACGCCGCAGCACCCTCCAGCCTGCCTGCGGGCGCCTGGCAGATGATGTCCTCAGCAACGTAGGTCATGGCCTTGTCGAAGTCGTGACTGGTCCAGGCCCGGTAGTAAGCCAGCGCGGTGTCCAGGGCTGCCCGGCCGCGGAGGCTGGTTCCGGTCCGGCATGCTGCCCTCCTCCTGCTGACTATCGGGCCCGGTTTGGGCGCGGTCCCCTCAACCGGGAAAGGCCTGCTCCAGCCGCACCGCGATGAGCTTCTCGACCAGGGGCGCCGGAAGTGGCTTGCCGATGCTGAAGCGCAAGGCCCCTGACGAGAGCGAGTAACCCCTGAGCTCATCTCGCAGTTGCGGAAACACTGAGCCGCTGTGGGGCAGGTAGCTCAGATGATTCTTAAACGCCGCGAACCCGGCGATCGTCTTCCCCCCGACCTTGAAGGCAGGGACTCCGTAGGAGATCCCCTGCTCGGCCTCAGGGATGATATCCAGGATCGTCTGCCGCAACCGGGCCAGCGTCGCGCGCTTGGGCTCCGCCAGGGCATCGAGATACCGGTCGATCTCCTCATCAGACACGACCCCATTGTGATGATCGATCAGCTTCACGAGCAAGGAACGGCAACGGCGGCGGGGGATTGTCTCCCCTACGGGTCCAGCCGGAGTCGCCCGTCGGAGCGTCGACGCAGCGCCTGGCGGAGCGCGTCGCGGGTCGCGAACGTGAGTAGCGCGGGCAGATCCGCGGTGAACGACCCCTTGACGTCGCTGGTGGAGTGCAGTTGGTAGGTCAGGCAGCCTCCCGGGAACAGGTCGTACCAGGTCGCCGCGAACTCGCCGGTGCGCGGCCCGGCCCTCTGGTAGCGGCGGACCCCCGGCGCCGGGGACGGCGCCTGGACGGCGCCGGCCGGGTCGCAGGCAGCGGTCAGGCGCAGCACGACCGCGCTGGGGCCGGCCTGATCGTGGTTGAAGATGACCACCGACCGGCCGTCGTTGACGGCCACCTCTGCCACCGTCCAGCCGGCCAGCGGTGACCGTATGCACGGCACCAGCGACGCCGACGGGACCGATTGTGCCTCCAGCCACAGCGACTCCAGATCCCCGCAGCCCAGGGCGTGGGTGCCGAGCGGGGCCTGGATGGCCCTCTTGTAACCGAGCAGGGGGGTCCAGTTCGCGGCGGTCACGACAAGGAGAAGTACTATTGCCGCCCACAGGCCGATTCGGCGGCCACTCCACCGCTGGACTCTGATCGGCTGGGGCGGGGCGGGCAGCAGCCGGGTGAACTCGGCATGCAGGTCGCGTCCTTGCGCGCGCAGCATGCGGCGCAGCTGCGAGGGCAATGCGAGCCCGCGGGCCGCGGCGAAGCCCTCGCTGATCTCCTCCACGCTGAACTGGCGCAGCGCCCGCCGGTAGACCTGCTCGGCGCCGGAGTGCAGCGCCAGGCACAACATCATGTTGGCCAGGTCGACCGCCTGCCGCCAGGGGCTGGGGCGTGCCTCCGCGAAGGCCACATCAATCAGCAACATGTGGCCGTCGCGGACCAGCAGGTTGCCCGGCTTGACGTCGCGGTGCGCCAGCCCGGCGTCCCACAGCTTGCGGATGATCCCCAGGCCGTCGTCGATGACGCCGTCGTCGACGTCGGCGTCGCTGAGCTCCACCGCGCCGGCAAAGAACTCGGTCACCAGCAGGTACTCCCGGTCTGGGGTGAGCTCGACAAAGCCGTACGGGCCGGGGCTGGGCAGCCCGGCGTCGCGCATGACGCGCAGCGCGTAGTCCTCCTGCTCCACCAGCCGCCGCACGGAATTGAACGGTTTCTCGTCCTCCAGCTGGCCGTACAGCAGCTCCCGGCCGAGCTTGTACCAGCGGTCGGCACGCAGGTGGCTGCGGGCGTAGAGCTTGCCGAACAGCTGCTCGGCTGGCGCGTCGCTGACCGTGATCCGCAGCGGGGTGGAGCCGGCCGAGCTGGCCAGCCCGAAAGGCTCGATCTGCCCGGCGGCCAAGCCCAGCTGCTCCTCCAGGGCCCGGCGGATCGCCACCCCGCGTGCCCCGCCGACGTCCAGATGGGCGCTGCGGCCCCGCCGGTATACGACCGGGAACACCTCGTCGGGGGCAAACCAGCGGAAAGCCAGCAGCGGGATGGTGACCCCGATAGCCACCCCGACCAGCATGTCGGTGGGGGCGTCGACGCCCAGCGCGATCCGGGCGCCGCCGACCAGCGCCACCAGCCCGGCCGCGACCCACTTGCCGGCGTTGCGCCAGCGGCCCCCGGGCACCAACGTGTACAGGATCGCAACCAGCACGGCCGCAAAGATCGCGATCTCCGCCGCCGGCATCGCCCAGCCACCCCAGCTGGTCCGCAGGTTCACCCCGAACGGCCGTGGCCGCCGCGCGGTCGTTGCCACCAGGACGTACGCCAGGGCGTTGACCAGCGGCCAGGCCACCAGCCACACCAGCAGATGACGCCAGCGCCGCAGGACCAGCAATGCCAGCAACAGCCCGGACTCCAGCGCGGTCAGAGTCCACCATGAACCGCCGTACGCCAAGCCCTGCCAGAGCACCCCCAGACCGGGCGCGTGCAGCTCGCCAAGCCTCCGCACCACGGCGTCGTCGGCGACCGTGACCGCCACGGCGGGACCGCGCAGCCCAGGAGCAAACACCGCCAGCGTCAGCCCAACCAGCACTACCGCGGCGACCAGCCAGCCCACCCCGCTGGTCTGCAAGTGATGCGGCAGGGGCGGTGGCGCCCCGGTGGGCCGCCGCCGCCGTGACCGGACAGCCTTCCGCGGAGTGAGGCGGGTCGGCGCGGCGCCCGTTGGCGTCGGCTGGTCCGAGGGCGCGTCCATAACATCTCCCAACCAGACAGCTCAGCCAGCACGAGAGCCTTCCTCACAGGCTTCTCCCAATCGTTTCCTGCCCGCACGCTACGGGCTGCCACCATGCCGGTTCGTCACCCGACGTACCGTTTCGGGGTGGACTCCGGCGAAATGGCTCACAATCAGCGAGACGAGTGCCGCCATGGACGTTTCACCTACCTGAGTCCCAAGCGGCCCGAAGTGCCCGGACCCGTTCACGAACGAGCGTGTTGCCAGTGGCCGCCTCCACGATCAGGCCGAGCAGGACGTAGCCGGTGTTGGAGTACGACCAGGCCGTGCCGGCGGCAAGCCCGGTGGCTGTCGGCCACCAGGCCGACCAGCGCTTGTGGGGTCCACGCGCGGAGGCGTCCCGACTGCGGCGGGAACTGATCGCAAGCTCATGACGTTCTGTGCATGACGGCGGCGGAGGAGTGCTGGTTGAGGTGTTCGAGCGGTATACGGACCGGGCCCGGCGGGTGGTGGTCCTGGCGCAGGAAGAGGCCAGGAGGCTCAACCACAACTACATCGGCACCGAGCACATCCTGCTGGGCCTGATCCGCGAGGGCGAGGGGGTGGCCGCCCGGGCGCTGGAGTCGCTGGGGATCAGCCTGGAGGTTGTGCGGCAGCAGGTGGAGGAGATCATCGGGCCGGGGGAGCAGCCGCTGTCCGGGCACTATCCGTTCACCCCGCGGGTCAACAAGGTGCTCGAGCTAGCGTCGCGGGAGGCGCTGCAGCTCGGCCACAACTACATCGGCACTGAGCACATTCTGCTCGGCCTGGTCCGCGAGGGCGAGGGCGTGGCCGCGCAGGTGCTGGTGAAGCTGGGCGCTGACCTGAACCGGGTCCGCCAGCAGGTGGTCCAGTTGCTGCACGGCTACCCGGGCCAGGAGCGGGCCAGTGATCATCCCCGCATGGGCAGGCGGGCACGGGCCCGGCTGATGGAGAACGCGCTGGTCCGGATTGATGCGCTGGACCAGCGGCTGGCCGTGATCGAGCGCTGGGCGGGCGTACGGCCCGACCTGGGCGATGTTGACCAGGAGATCGCGCAGGTGCGGCGCGAAAAGGAAGCCGCGATCGACACCCAGGATTTTGAGAGTGCTGCCGCGCTGCGCGACAAGGAAAAGGAACTGCTCACCGCGCGGGCCAGCAGGGAGAAGGAGTGGGCGGCGGCTACCGGAGAGCGCCCGTCCCTGGCCGCCGACTTCGGCCGGGTGAACGCCGAGCTGGAGCGGCTACGGGCCATCTTGCGCCAGCACGGCCTGGACACAGACCGCGGCGCCACCTAGCCATGGAAGCGCTAACGCTCCCGGAGCACTCGGCGCCGGTCGAGATGACGCACACATCCGAAACGCTGACGGCAAAGGGCTGGCCCGAACCCGCGGATTGAGAGTCGGGCTCGGTCAGTGTCGAAACCGTCCGAGACTGTCCGGTGCTCCGGTTGATCAGCGCCGCCGCATTTGAGGTGATCGGCGCCTGTCCGATCGAGTGCATCGGCGTTGCTGCTCGCATTGCTGCTCCCTGCCCGTGTGGCGCCAGTGACCTCGATAGTTCAGGCGGCCGGGGGCAGGAGGGTGCCTTGATCAACCCTGGACTCGTCGCGGGTTGCCGTGGCGCTCGCGCAGGGCGGCGCCACCTGAGATAACACTTATTTGTGTTATCTCAGTCTTACTTGTACTCTGTTGGCTATGCCGACTGATGCTGAGATCACGTTCGCCGACCACGCTGGCCGTTTCTATGCCCGCCGTTACGGCATGGCGCCGATGGTGGGCCGGCTGCTGGGCTACCTGGCGATCTGCGACCCGCGTGAGCAGAGCATCGGCGAGCTGGCCGAGGCGTTGCTGGCCAGCCGCAGCGCCATCGCCAACGCGGTCACCACCCTTGACACCCTCGGCCTGATCCGTCGCTCGCGGGCGGCGGGGGAGCGGATGGACCGTATCCAGATCGACGTGACCGCGCCCCGGTCGACGGGCTTCGACGTGACCGAATACCAGGAACAGGCCGATCTGGCGCGCGAAGGCCTGGCGCTGCTGGCCGATGCCCCGCCCGAGCGGCGGGCGGTGCTGCTGGAGTGGGCGGCGTTCGCGGACTTCCTGGTGGCACGGCTGCCAGAGCTGGAGAAGGACTGGAAAGCCCACCGTGAGGCGCTGCACACCGCCGGTGAACTCCCCGACATCCAACAGCACCGCTGAAAGCGAGGAAACCCGTGACGACCAACACGTCCGCGCTGGCGATCAGCGCCCGCGCGGTGCGCAAGTCCTTCGGCGGCCAGGTCGCGCTCGACGGGGTCGACCGCACCGTCACCGAAGGCACGATCTTCGCCCTGCTCGGCCCGAACGGCGCGGGAAATACGACGATCGTGCGCATCCTGTCCACGCTGATCCCCGCCGACGCCGGGACCATCCGGCGCAACTACCCGGCGGGTCAGTGGATCACCCGGGAACAGGAACGGCTGACCCGCTCTCTCGAGCGCGCCGCCGGACAAGACACCCGAACCCCGGGGAGGTCACGATGACCACACAGCCGGTCCAGGCGCTGCACGTGCAGGGTCTGGAGAAGTCGTACAAGAAGCTGCGTGCGCTGCGCGGCGTGGACTTCGACGTGGCGCGGGGCAGCATCTTCGCCCTGCTCGGCTCCAATGGCGCCGGCAAGACCACGGTCGTGAATATCCTGTCCACGCTGCTCAAGCCCGACGCGGGGACGGCCACCGTCAACGGCTTCGACGTCGCCACGCACCCGGCGGACGTGCGGGAGTCCATCAGCCTCACCGGGCAGTTCGCGGCCGTGGATGAGATCCTCACCGGGCGCGAGAACCTGATCCTGATGGCCCGGCTGCGGCGTGTGAAGGACGCCGGCCAGATCGCGGATGACCTGCTGGACCGATTCCAGCTCACCGACGCGGCCAAGCGGAGGGTGTCGACGTATTCCGGAGGCATGCGCCGCCGCCTGGACATCGCCATGAGCCTCATCGGGAAGCCGCCGGTGATCTTCCTGGACGAACCGACCACCGGGCTCGACCCTCAAGCTCGCCTCGAAGTGTGGAACAGCGTCAGAGAGCTCGCCGGGCAGGGTACGACGGTGCTGCTCACCACCCAGTACCTGGACGAGGCCGAACATCTCGCCGACCGGATCGCGATCCTCCACCAGGGCCAGATCATCGCCAACGGCACCCTCGCCGAGCTCAAGCAACTCCTCCCGCCCGCCAAGGTCGAATACGTCGAGAAGCAGCCGACCCTCGAGGACGTCTTCCTCGCCATCGTCGGTGCCACCGGCACCGACGATGGCGAGGCAATGACCGCGGCATCGGCACCGACGAGTAAGGAACAGCGATGAGCAAGCACTTCTTCGGTGACACCGCCCTCCTGGCGGGACGGTCCCTGCGACACATCATGCGCAGCCCGGACACCATCATCACGACCACGATCATGCCGATCGCCTTCATGCTGCTGTTCGTCTACGTGTTCGGTGGTGCGATCAGCTCAGGGTCGGGTTCGTATGTGAACTACCTGCTGCCCGGCATCCTGCTCATCACGATCGCCTCGAGCATCTCCTACACCGCCTTCCGGCTTTTCATGGACATGAAGAGCGGCATCTTCGAGCGCTTCCAGTCCATGCCGATCGCACGCTCGTCCGTGCTCTGGGCGCACGTGCTGACCTCGCTAGCCGCCAGTCTGATCTCGGTCGTGGTTGTCGTGGGTGTCGCCCTGCTCATGGGCTTCCGCTCCGGGGCAGGCGTGCTCGCCTGGCTCGCGATCGCCGGCATCCTGATCCTGTTCACCTTGGCGTTGACCTGGCTCGCCGTCATCGCCGGCCTGTCCGCGACGACCGTGGACGGCGCGAGCGCGTTCTCCTACCCGCTGATCTTCCTGCCGTTCATCAGCTCGGCATTCGTCGCCACCGCAACCATGTCAGGACCGGTGCGCGCCTTCGCCGAGAACCAGCCGGTGACGCCCATCGTCAACACGATCCGCGACCTGTACGCGCAGCAGCCCATCAGCAGCACCATCTGGATCGCCCTGGCGTGGTGTGCCGGCATCCTCATCGTCGCCTACGTCCTCGCCATGGCCACCTACCACCGCAAGATCGCCTAGAGCGCACCCAGCGGATGGGGCGAGCAGGAGCGCCAGGGCAGTCGCCTTGGCGCCATCGGCCTGGGTATGGACAGCAGGCAGGACGACCAGGGCGCAGTGCAGCCGGGACCCGAATTGGCTGGCAGGAGGTTAGACCATGACCGAAGGATCGGCAGCGAAGGGCGATCCACGCCCATTCACCGACGAGGCCCGAGCGCTAGGCATCGATGTCGACAATCCTGACACTCTGGCCTGGATGGGGGAGCACCTGCCCGAGTTTCGGCAGCAGGTTTCCGGGCAGCGGCCCTTGTACTGGATCCTCGGGATCGGCTTCGTGGTGGGCCTGGCCGCTCAGATCGTCGGGTTCCTGCTCAAAACCTCGGTGACGACGGAGCCGCTGTTGCTGATGGCCGACCTGCTCTACGCGCTCGGCTGGTCCCTGTGGACCGGTGTCGTGGTGGTGTTCTTCGTCCAGATCTGGCCGGAGGCCAAACGGCGCGAGCTCAAGCGGTGGCTCGATGCCTACGAGGCGGCGCTGCGCGAGAAGGCCCGAGCTGGAGGCGACCAGACGTCGGGGGACGACGGAGCGCCGACGGCGACGTAGCGGCCAGGCTGAACGGCCCGCGGGGTGGTGCGACACGCCTTGGCCGATGATCTCCCACGGCGTTCCGTTCGCCGCTGGGGAACTGCGTGGGGGCCACATCAGGGCCACATCCGGCCTACGAACCTGCGCTCACAGCTCCGGAGGCGGTAGGTCCTCCTGTTCCCTAGCTGCACTGATGACCAAGTGACTTCGCGTTTGGTCCACGTCTGGTCCGCGAGCGCCAGACCAGCCACTTTCAAGGCGGCGGGATGCTGGCACCAACCTTCTGGTACGGGTGGCCTCCTTGTCTGCGGCTGGTGGCCGGGCAACACTGCAGGTGGTGATGCGGTATAGCGGTCGCGGGCGCTGGACGGGGTCAGTGGTGAGAACGAGGCCAGGAACCGGATCTTGGCGGCGGGTGATCCCTGCGTGGGTTCCGAAGGGATGACATCGGCATGAAACTTACCGTTGCGCCCGCGAGCCCGGAGGCTTGGAGCACCGCCGGGCCGCCGGATCGGACCGCCGCCCAGATCCGGTCGGTGAGACGCATCACCTCGGCATTGTGGGCCGTGACGCTGCTGGCGGCGCTCGCGGAGCTGGCCCTGACCGTTGTCACGTGGGACGACCTCAAGCTCAGCGACGGGATTACGAGTCTGTATATCCCGGTGGCGGCGGTTGCCTACGCCACGCTTGGTGTGCTAATCATCCGCCGCGCGGCCAACTTGATCGGCTGGATCATGCTCGCCGAGGGCTTTGCGATCGCGTTTCTCGGCTGACCTCCCTCTACGCGGTGGCCGGGGTCGCGACGTATCCGGGGTCGCTCCCGGCGGGGGCGCAGTCCGCCGACGCTCCGCAGCGAAAGTGTCCGGTTTGCCGTTTTGTCTGTCTTACGCTGCATGATCGACTCTCGGGCTTCGGTGAGGCGCGCAGCGCCGCCGTCGAAATGGGCGGCGGCCTTGTCGCGGACGTGGCCGTCCCGCG
>Ga0070715_10000478_pt1 | contig 10404 bp, 9 predicted proteins | sample LARL111metaG_FD_71394 | JGI IMG/M metagenome (GOLD analysis project Ga0070715, IMG submission 71394) | Corn, switchgrass and miscanthus rhizosphere microbial communities from Kellogg Biological Station, Michigan, USA - LAR L11-1 metaG | ecosystem: Host-associated > Plants > Roots > Rhizosphere ... | reverse complement strand
CCGCACGTAGACCGCGAGCGCCTCCTGACGGGTCAGTCGCAGCGGGCGGGCGAACTGGTCGGCCATCGCGATCCAGATCCCGCCGTCCTCGTCGATGTCGACGTCGATCAGGTCGCCTGGACCGTACGGCGGGAGTCCCGCGAGGAACAGCTGCTCGAGGTCGCGACGGAGCTGCGGTACCGGAATCGCGAACAGCGCGGACGCCTCATCCAGCGTGGTACCGGGATGCTGGATCAGGTACGGCACGACGACGAGCATGCGCGCCAGGCGCTCCTCCACCTTCACGCTGGCGCGCTGGCGGTCAGGCACCGGCCACCGCCCGCAGGCGCGCGATCACGTCGTCACGGAGCGCCGGTGGATCGAGTACTTCCGCCTCGGGGCCGTAGCCAAGGACGAGCGGTCCGAGCGTGTCCGGATCTGCGGCCGGAAGCGTCAGCACGATCCAGCCGTCGTCCCGCGCGTGTTCGCGCGTCGCACCGGAGATGTTCCCCTCGGCGAGCACGGCGGCCTCGGGGCTGAATGCGACATGGGCGACCGGCAACCCGGAAGCGTCCCACGGCGCGGATTCCACCTGTTCGATCGCCGCGAACCCGTCGGGCGGCTCGACCCCCGGACCTGCGTCGGTGAGGTCGGTCGTCACACGCGAGAGGCGGAAGGCGCGGATCGCGTCCCGTTCTCGGTCGTGTCCCACGAGGTACCACCGACCCGAGCGGAAGACGACCCCAAAGGCATCGACCGTTCGATCGGACGTCGCCCCCTGGGCCGTTCGATAGCCGAAGCGCACGGCATGCCGGTCGCTCGCGGCGCTCGCCGCAGCCATCAACCGGTCCTGGTCGGTGTCCGACTCCATCGCGAGCGGACCCCCGGCAGAGCCGGTCAGCACACCGCCGTCGACCCCGTAGATCAGCTTGCGCACCCCGGAAACGGCATCGGTGGCTGCCGATCCGCTCTGCGCGGCGAGGTAGAGCGCGGTGATCTCCTCGGGCGTGAAGGCGATGTCGGGGAGGTAGTAGCGGTCTTTGCGGATCGTGTATCCCTGCTCGACGTCCCAGACGTCGGTCCCGGTCATCTCCAGCGGGACTCCGTAGGCGCGGAGCATGTCCTTGTCGCGTTCGAACTTGCGCTTGACGGAGTCGAGGTTGTCGCCCTGATAGGCCTCGAGCGTCTCCCGGATCTGCTCGAACGTGAGCGGCGTCGGCGTTTCGAGCAGCAGTCCCACGAGGTTCAGCAGGCGCTCGAGCGGTTCCATCGTGTCCTGGTCGGGCATCGTGCGCGATGATAGCCCCCGCATGCCGAGGGCCCTGCAGCGCCGATGATCGCGTACATCCGAGGTCGGCTCGCCGGGGTTGCGGACGCGCCAGAGGTCCTGATCCGTACCCAGGAAGGTCAGATCGTCGCTCGTACGTTCTCCCCGCCCAGCAACCTCGTTCCCGATGACGACGTCGTCGCCGTCTCCGCGACCATCGCGGTCGGCGTCGTCGATCGAGACGAGACCGCGTTGCTTGGGCCATGGGCCGCCGACGGGCCAGATCCTGGGGGGCCGCTCGGGCTCGCGTCGACGCCCGTGGTGTTGCTGTCCGGCGCCTCGACGATCGACGTCGCGCTCGAGGGGGTCGCTCGGGCCGGACGCGACCCCCAGGTCGCCATACTCGAGGCAGGCGCTCCCGATCTCGGCCTGGCAGTGCTCGCCACGGTCGGCGCTGGTACAGAGGTCGTCGTCCTGACCGAGGCCGAAGGACGGCATATCGACCTCGTGCGGATCCTTGGTGGCCGGGCGGTCGTCGCACTTCCCGCGTCGGACGCCACAACGATCTCGGCGTGGTTCGGAGACGCCGAGCTCGGCGCGGACATCCCGCTGCCGACAACCGACGCCCAGGCGTCGGCCGACATCGCCAGCCTCGGTCTCGAAGCCGTGCACCAGCTCGTGCAGGTCGACCCCAGCCCCGCGCTTGATCGAGCGTGCGTGGGGGCGATGCGCTTCAGTCTCTTGACCGTCGCCGCGGCGGGCATCCTCGCTGGCCGCATCGCGGTCGGCAACCGCCGGTGGCGTGCCGAGGTCGAGCCCTGACTCACATGTGCGTGATCAGCTGCTCCACGCGCTCGTCGGCAGACCGGAACGGGTCCTTGCACAACACCGTCCGCTGCGCCTGGTCGTTCAGCTTCAGGTGCACCCAGTCCACGGTGTAGTCGCGGCGCTTCGCCTTCGCCTGCCGGATGAAGTCCCCGCGCAGCTTCGCGCGCGTGGTCTGCGGCGGCTGGCGCATCGCGGTCTCGATCGCCTCGTCGGTCACCACGCGATCGACCGCGCCCGAACGCTCGAGCAGGTAGAACAGGCCGCGGTCACGGTTCACGTCGTGGTACGCGAGGTCGAGCAGCGCGATGCGGGGCGATCCGAGCGGCAGATCGTGCTTGGCCATGTACTTCTCGATCATCACGTGCTTGGTGACCCAGTCGACCTTGCGGACCAGCCGTTCGGGCTTGTCGTCCCGTAACGCGTCCAGCGCCTCCGCCCACTCCTGGAGCAGCAGGGCGGAAGTGTCGTCGGCGCCCCGGCGCTCGATGAACCGGGCGGTCTTCTCGTAGTACTCGGTCTGCAGCTCGAGCGCCGACAGCTCCCGTCCGTTGGCGAGCTTGACCGTGCGGGTGCACGTCGTGTCGTGGCTGATCTCCCGGATCGCGCGGATCGGGTTCTCGAGCGAGAGGTCCCGCATCACCGTGTTCGCCTCGACCATCCGCAGGACGAGGTCGGTGATGCCGACCTTCATGAAGGTCGTCCACTCGCTCATGTTCGAGTCGCCGACGATCACGTGCAGTCGCCGGTAGCGCTCGGCGTCGGCGTGCGGCTCATCGCGCGTGTTGATGATCGGCCTGCTGCGGGTGGTCGCGCTCGACACGCCTTCCCAGATGTGCTCGGCGCGCTGCGCGATGCAGTACTGCGCGCCGCGCGGCCCGTGCAAGACCTTGCCGGCGCCGCACCAGATCTGCCGGGTGACGAAGAACGGGATCAGCACATCGGCCATCCGTGCGAACTCGCCGTGCCGTGCCACCAGGTAGTTCTCGTGACATCCGTAGGAGTTCCCTGCGCTGTCGGTGTTGTTCTTGAAGAGGTAGACGTCGCCCGCGATGCCCTCTTCGTGCAGGCGCAGTTCTGCGGCGGCGAGCAGGTGTTCCAAGATCCGCTCCCCCGCTTTGTCGTGGGCGACCACCTCGCGGATCAGATCGCACTCGGGCGTCGCGTACTCCGGATGCGAGCCGACGTCGAGGTAGAGCCGTGCGCCGTTCTCGAGGAAGACGTTCGACGACCGCCCCCAGTGCACGACCCGGCGGAACAGGTAGCGGGCGACCTCGTCGGGCGAGAGCCGGCGCTGCCCACGGAACGTGCAGGTCACCCCGTACTCGTTCTCGATGCCGAAGATGCGCCGTTCCATCGCGGTTCAAGCGTACGGGTCGGGGCGGGGAACGCCGGGAGGCGCGCCGGCAGCGCTCAGCCCAGGAAGGAGCTGATCTCGTCCTTGGTCAGCCGCCGGAAGGTGCGCCGATCGGTCGTCCTGCGGTCCAGGATGCCGGCCTCGAGCTGCTCGGCGGGCACCGCACGGGTCTCCGGGACGGTCGCGAGGAGCTGCACCGCGGTGCGGACCGCGGTCGCGAGGTCCCACCCCGCCTGATACCGATCGCGGAGGGCATCGGTGAGCTCCTCGGCGTGCCCACCCATCGCCACGTGCTGGTCCTCGTCGGAGACCGAGCCGTCGAACAGGATGTGGTAGATCGACGTGCCGCTCGCGTCGCCGTCCACCTCGCCGACCAAGAGCTCGATCTCGTAGGGCTTCATCTGCTGGGTGAAGATCGTGGACAGCGCCTGCGAGTACGCGTTGGCGAGGTCGCGCGCCTTCACGTCCTCGCGCCCGTACTGATAGCCACGCATGTCTGCCAGACGGATCCCCGCGATGCGGAGCTCTTCGAACTCGGAGTACTTGCCCACGCCGGCGAACGCGATCTTGTCGTAGACCTCGCTGATCTTGTGCAGCGTCGCGCTCGCGTTCTCGGCCAGGAACAGCAGCCCGTCGGCGTACTCCAGACCGATCACGGAACGACCGCGCGCGATGCCCTTGTGCGCGTAGTCCGAGCGATCCTTCATCAACTGCTCGGGGGCGACGTACGGCATGAAGCTCACGAGGCGTCCCTCCGCTCCGCCAGCACCGCGTCGACCGCCGCGATCACGTCGGCCTCGGGCACGTCGTTCGCTCCGTCTGCGGTAACGATGACCATGATCGGCCACAGGCCGCGGGTTGCGTCCGGACCACCGGTCGCCGAGTCATCGTCGGCCGCGTCGATCAGCGCCTCGGCGGCGACGCGGAGCGCGGCGTCGCGGTCGAGGCCGGGCTTCCAGCGCTTCTTGAGCGAGTTCTTCGCGGGCTGCCCACCCGAGCCGGTGGTCTGGTAGTCGTTCTCTTCCCACCGGCCACCCGTGGCGTCGTAGTAGAAGATCCGGCCCTCACCCTTGCGCTCGTCGTAGCCGCCGAACAGGGGCACCACCACGAGGCCCTGCATCGCGAGCGGGAAGTTGCCGCGGATCATCTGGGCGAGCCGGTTGGCTTTGCCGTCGAGCGACAGCCGATCGCCGGTGATCTTCTCGTAGTGCTCGAGTTCGAGCTGGAAGAGCTTGACCATCTCGATCGCCTGCCCGGCGACGCCGGCGATCGCGATCGCGCTCAGCCGGTCGGCCGCGAAGACCTTCCGCATCTTTGGGTCGGCGATGATGTTGCCCGCCGTCGCCCGGCGGTCACCCGCCATCACGATGCCGTCGGCGAACTTGAGACCGAGCACCGTCGTCGCGTGGGTCAGCGGGAACGGCGGCCCGTCCGCAGCGATGACGGGCAGGGCGTCGGGGTGCTCGGTTCGCAGGAGCTCCACGAAGCTCGGGCTCGCGCCGAAGGGCGCACCCCCGAGGTGGAGCTGGAGCGGGTCGCTCACTGCCCGCCCTTCTGGACGTAGGACTTCACGAACTCCTCGGCGTTCTCTTCGAGGACCGAGTCGATCTCGTCCAAGATGTCGTCCATCTCGTCCTTGAGCTCTGCGGCCTTGGACGAGGCGCTCACCTGACCGGCGTCGTCGGCGCTGGCGTCGTCCGAGCCGCCCTTCTTCTGGATGCGCTTCTGCTCTTGCTCGGGCACGGTGGCTCCTTTCCGGGCGACATCCTACCGCCGGTCGTCGGCACGACCGGGAGGGCCGCGAACCTCAGGCCTGGAGGCGATCGACGAGATCGGAGGCGGTCGGTGCGGCGTCCAACAGTTCTTCGACATGCGCGCGCGTGCCCTTCAGCGGCTCACGCATCGGCACGCGTTGCAGGGTCTCGCGTCCGGCGTCGAGGATCACGGAATCCCACGAGGCGGCCGCGATCGCATCGGGGTAGCGCGAGATGCACCGGCCGCGGAAGAACGCCCGGGTGTCCTCGGGCGGCTCCATGATCGCGAACTCGATCTCCTCGTCGCTCACCAGGCGTTCGACCTTGCCGCCGGCGACGAGCCGCTCGTACAGCCCCTTGCTCCGGCGGACGTCGTGGTACTGGAGGTCGATCGCCCGGAGCTTGGGGTCGCCCCAGCCCAGCCCGTCGCGCTCGCGGTAGCTCTCGAGCAAGCGGAGCTTCGCCGCCCAATCCAGCTGGCCCGCAAGCGACATCGGATCCGACACCAGCCCGTCGATCACCGACTCCCACCGCTGGATCACCTCGCGGTTGGCCGGCGTGTCGTCCTCGCGGTCCACGTACTTGCGGGCGAGCTCCAGGTATTCGCTCTGGAGCTGCACCGCGGTCATCCGCCGGCCGTCGGTCAGCTCGATCTCGACGGCGAGATCCAGGTCGCGCGACACGGCATGGATCGCGGACACCGGCTCGACGAGCGAGAAGTCCGGCAGGAACCCGTCCTCGATCATCTTCAGCACGATCGCGGTTGTTCCCATCTTCAGGAACTGCGCGACCTCGCACCGGTTCGCGTCGCCGACGATCACGTGCAGCCGCCGGTACTTCTCCGGATCTGCGTGTGGTTCGTCGCGCGTGTTGATGATCGGGCGCTTCAGCGTCGTCTCGAGGCCGACCTCGGTCTCGAAGAAGTCTGCGCGCGCCGTGAGCTGATAGCCCGGCGTGGTCCGGTCGTCCCACGACCCCTCGAACCCCACCTTGCCCGCGCCCGTGAACACCTGGCGCGTGACGAAGAAGGGCGTGAGGTCGCGGACGATGTCGGCGAACGGGGTCGCGCGGTCGACGAGGTAGTTCTCGTGCGTCCCGTAGGAGTTGCCTTTGCCGTCGGAGTTATTCTTGTAGATCGACAGCGCGGGCGCCTGCGGCATCTCGGCGGCGAGCACCTCGAGGGACCGCTCCAAGATCCGCTCCCCCGCCTTGTCGTGGATCACGAGGTCGCGCGGCGTCAGACACTCGGGCGTCGAGTACTCCGGGTGCGCGTGGTCGACGTAGTAGCGCGCGCCGTTGGGCAAGATGACGTTCGCGAGACCGAGGTCCTCGTCGGACATCTCGCGGCCGGGCTGCGGCTCGAACCCGCGCGCGTCGCGCATCGGCGACTCGTCCTCGTAGTCCCAGCGGATCTTGCGCAGGCTCCCCGCGTACGCGGAGATCAACATCGAGGATGAGAGCACGGGGTTGAAGTCGGGCTGACCGGACGCGGCGATGCCGTACTCGGTCTCGGTCCCCATGACCTTCGGGATGGCCATGACGGCACTGTACCCCGGGGTTAGAGGTACTGCCCGGGGCTGATCCGGTCGACCTGCCGTCCGTCGCCGTCGAGGCCCAGGAGGGTGCGCACGTACACGATGCGCTCGCCCTTCTTGCCGGAGATCCGGGCCCAGTCGTCGGGGTTGGTCGTGTTGGGGAGGTCCTCGTTCTCCTTGAACTCGTCGCGGATCGCGTGGAACAGGTCCTCGCCCTTGATGCCCTTCTCGCCGGTCGACAGGAACCGCTTGATCGCGTCCTTCTTGGCGCGCCGCACGATGTTCTCGATCATCGCGCCCGAGTTGAAGTCCTTGAAGAACAGGATCTCCTTGTCGCCCGAGGCGTAGGTGACCTCGAGGAACCGGTTCTCGTCGGAGTCCGCGTACATCCGGTCGATCGTCTTCTCGATCATCCGGTGGCACGCGGTCTGGACGTCGCTGCCGTAGCGCTCGACCTCGTCGGGGTGGATCGGAACCGACGGGTGGAGATACTTGGCCATGACGTCCATCGCCTGCGGCGCGTTCGGGCGCTCGATCTTGATCTTCACGTCGAGGCGGCCGGGGCGAAGGATCGCGGGGTCGATCAGGTCCTCACGGTTCGACGCGCCGATCACGATCACGTTCTTCAGCGTCTCGACGCCGTCGAGCTCGGACAGCAGCTGCGGCACGATCGTCGACTCGACGTCGGAGGAGATGCCCGACCCGCGGGTGCGGAAGATCGAGTCCATCTCGTCGAAGAACACGATCACCGGCAGACCCTCTTCGCTGCGCTCCTTCGCGCGGATGAAGATCTCGCGGATCTGGCGCTCGGTCTCACCGACGTACTTGTTGAGGAGCTCGGGGCCTTTCACGTTGAGGAAGTAGCTTCGCGCGTCCTGGCGGCCGCTGCGCTCGGCGACCTTCTCGGCGAGGGACTTCGCGACCGCTTTGGCGATCAGGGTCTTGCCGCAGCCGGGAGGCCCGTAGAGGAGGACGCCCTTGGGCGGCTCGAGCTGGTGCTCGTTGAACAGCTCCGCGTAGAGGAACGGCAGCTCGACCGCGTCGCGGATCAGGTCGATCTGGCCCTCGAGGCCGCCGATGTCGTCGTAGCTAACATCGGGGATCTCTTCCAGAACGAGCTCCTCGACCTCTTCACGCGGCAGGAGCTCGGTCACCACGACCGAGCGCGGGTCGAACAGCGCGACGTCTCCGGCGCGCAGGCCGGTGTCGAGCAACGGGCCGGCCACGTAGGCCACGTGCTCGTCGTCACCCCGGCCGAGCACGATCGCGCGGTCGGTCCCGAGCCGGTCCTTGACCTTGACGACCTCGCCCGAGCCATCGGGGTCGAGGACCTCCACGACGTTGAGCGACTCGTTCAACAGGAGCTGCGATCCGGGGATCACCTTCGTCGGATCGATGTCGGGCGCCGGCAGGACGCGCATCTTGCGGCCCGCGGTGACGATGTCCATCGATCCGTCGTCGTTCGCGCGCATGAAAACGCCGAACGTCGCCGGGGGTTGGCTGAGCTTCTCGACCTCCTCGGCGAGGGCGCTGATCCGCTCCCGCTCGCCCCGCAAGGCGTCGGCAAGCTTCTGGTTCTGCTGGGTGGCCCGGGCGAGCTGGTTGCGGGTCTCGACGAGCTTCTCCTCGAGCACCGCGACCTGACGCGGCGATCCGGAGAGGCGGCGGCGGAGCAGCCCGACCTCCTCCTCCAGGAATTTCACCTGGGAGCGGAGCTCGTTCGCCTGCTCCTCGTATCGGTCGACCTGATCGTGCCCTGCCATCGGGGTCGCCTCCTGTGCAGCGCCGGAGTGTATACCCACTATCTGACGCTACCCGGAGGTCGCGTCAGAACGCTTCCTGAAGGTATCTACGGCACGGGCGGACGGAAGGCTTAGGACCACCGGCAACGAATCACCCAGAGTTGTCAGACGGTTCGGCGTGCGACCGTCAGGAAGCCCGTGTGCCCCACCATCCGGTGATCGGGCCGCACGCTCCGCTCGGTGACATGCCATCCGCGGCGCAGCACCTCGAAGGTTTCGAGATGAAGGAACCCTTGCGCCGGAAGGGCGAGCACGAGCTGCTGCACCTGGATCGTGGTCGGCAGATAGGAACACAGGACCCCGCCCGGCTCCAGGACGCTCGCGATGGCTTCTAGGGGCTCCCAGGGAGCCGCAAGGTCCAGGATGCAGCGGTCGTACCGCTCCCCCGTTCGGCCGACATCCTCGACCCCGCTGACCCGGAGTTCGAGGGCCTCCGGGATCTTCCCGAAGAACGCCTCGAGATTCTGGACCGCCTGGACGTGATGCTCCTCCCGGAGCTCGTAGGACACGATCCGGCCGTCGCGCCCCACCGCCCGGCACAGGGCGATCGTGAGGGCACCCGAACCCGTGCCGGCCTCCAGGACGCGCGCGCCGGGGAACACGTCGGCGTAGGTGACGATCGGCCCGAGGTCCTTCGGGTACACGACCTGGGCGCCGCGCTTCATCTTCAGGGCGAAGTCCGCGAACCGTGGGCGGAATGCCGTCAGGACCATGCCGCCAGACGTCTCGGTGCGCGTCCCTTCGGGCTGTCCGATCAACACGTCGTGCGCCAGCGTGCCCGAGTGCGTGTGATACGTGCCGCCCGCCTGCAGCCGGAACAGGTACGTCCGGTCGCGTTGGTCGATCAGCAGGACGTGTTCGCCGGGCTCGAACGGGGCGCTCATCGCGCGTCCACCGGCACGCCGTAGATCTCTTCGGGCAGGACTTCCTCGGAGAGCTCGCGTGTGAGCTCCCGCGGATCGTCGGCCGGCGGGGTGGGCGTGAGCCGCTCCCCCAGGATCTGCGCGCGGGCCCGGCAGAACGCGCAGTAGGTGCCGGTGGTCGGCTGCCCACAACGCGCGCACGAGGTGAGCGTCACCTCATCGCGCGCGGTCTGGAAGACGGGCATGCCGCGGTCCAGGTATCCGAGGAAGAACTGCGTCTTGGCGCCCGGCGACCGCGACTCGATCGCGTTCATCGACTCCTTGTACCGAAGCTGGGTGTTGCCGGCCACGAGCGGGCACTCCTCCACCACGTAGTCGATCCCGCGGAGGAACGCATACGCGGCGGTCTCCAGCTCGGTGAGGCGGTGCAAGGGCTTGACCTTCCGGACGAAGCCGTCGGCGGCCGGCAGGACCGGCGCCTGGCGCGCGATGTACTCGACGTTCCAACGCAGGGTGTTGCCGAGCAGGGTCGCGGCCTCATCGTCGAGGTTGTGCCCGGTCGCGATGACGTCGTAGCCGCCCTCGAGCGCCGCGCGGTTGAAGAGGTACCGCTTCGAGAGCCCGCACACCGCGCACGAGGAGCGCGCGCCCTTGCGACCCGCGAGCGGGATGTCGAAGCCCTGTTCCTCCGCCAGGTCGATCGTTCGGAGCGACGAGCCGCGATCTTCGGCGAACGCGACGGTGCGGTCATGCGAGCGATCCGAGTACTCGCCGATCCCGAGGCCGAGGTACAAGCCGTCGGCGTGGTAGCCGCTCGCGAGCAGGACGTCCCACAACGCGAGCGAGTCCTTGCCGCCGGAGACCGCGACCAGGATCCGGTCATCGGTCGTGCACATCTCGTACTCGTCGATCGCGCGGGCGACCTGGTTGCGGAAGACGCCCTCGAAGCAATCGCCGCAGAACGCCGCGTTGTGCCGGCGGAGCTCGACGACGGCGTGCCCGCCGCAGCGTGTGCACCTCAT
>Ga0070715_10000477_pt1 | contig 10413 bp, 28 predicted proteins | sample LARL111metaG_FD_71394 | JGI IMG/M metagenome (GOLD analysis project Ga0070715, IMG submission 71394) | Corn, switchgrass and miscanthus rhizosphere microbial communities from Kellogg Biological Station, Michigan, USA - LAR L11-1 metaG | ecosystem: Host-associated > Plants > Roots > Rhizosphere ... | reverse complement strand
CATCGTCGGAACACTCTCCCTGGAAAATTCTTTGGTCGCATCAGGTCTCCTTTTGCTACACTAAGAGTAATTCTGCTTCCGTCGCCAGGACCATCACCGCATCTTGTGCGTTCATGTCGCGGATCTGTTCGGCAGCGGACTGGACATGGAGCGGATCCACATTCCCGGCAATGGAGATGGTCAAGGCGGGCTCCGGTTTACCCTTCCAGCACCCCAGCGAGGGGATCATGGTATAGGCGTCGAAAAACAGATCGAGGATAGCGCGAATACCCTCGCGGTTTTTGTCCTCGGTCCCAATGGTGTAATGCACGGCCTTACTCCTTTTCTTCTGGCGCGGTTGTCCACGCGATCACGAGGTACACAAAGAGGATCACGGCGGCAATCCAACCCAGCATGAGGTAGGCGGGGTCAATTGCTTGCAGGTTTAGCATCAGTTACTCCTTGATCACGGTGAGTGTCACACACGCGCGATCTTTTCTGGGGAAGAACCAGGTGACGCGGGTTACGCGATAGGTGTTCACTATTTGATAGATGTAGTCCCCGACCCGAGGGACCGCTGCGAGGCAATAGGAGGCCACCCATCCCTTTTCGTCTTCCATTCTCACGTCAACGCTGTCCATCGCTCGCCCTCCAAGGTCCCCGCTCCGAAGAGCGAGGACCGGTGATAGGTTACAGGTTCACGACTTGCGCGGCGTCGATCTGATCGAACTGCGCGGCCTGATTCGGATTGGCCTCGCGAATACGCTTCGCGAGAGCCGGGCTCTCGCTGCGTAGGGCCTTTTCATACTCTCGCACGGTTGCGTACGCGTTGAGGTCGGCGATGGTCTGGGCTCCTCTCATCTGTCTCACCCCCTTCCCTGTGATTAGTTATTATAGCTTATAGCGCTGAGAATTCCATGGAGCATCTCACCATGCCCGCTAAAGATGGGATGCTTGCGCAGTACTTTACAGGCTGAGGCGAGGTGGGACAAGAAATGGCTGTGATCTGCGGGCGTGGTTGGCTGGTCGGATTCTTTTCTGAGAATGCCAACGAGCATTTTAATTGTCCTGAGATCCTCCTCTGTAATCGGCGAGCTGTTGTAGAGCCCTCCTAAAAAGTAATAGGTTCCTCTCGCGGTAGGCGGTATCCGTACCCCGCATACCGCATGACGAATACGAGCCGTGAGGTGCCCTTTCAGCTCACCAAGCGCGGGGCATCGATTCATATCGTCGGGGCCGCGTAGCGCGCTGAGGACATGGTAACAGTCCTGCGCGCTATATTTTTTCGCGCGGCAAAAGGCGACAAGGCGCTGTTTCGATTTTATCTTGTACGTGGCGGATCGGTCAACTATTCTCATGTGGCCCTCCTTGGTGAATGAGACAATCTCATAGTGTGTGGTACGCTGTCAAGCACAAAATAACAAGGGCCGCACGCGGTGTCGCATGCGGCCCTGAGCTACGCCCGTTGGCGGAACGGATTACCCTGTCGCGGTCTGCTTGCTGGCCGCGCGCTCGTTGACGAGCTGAGCTAACCCATCGGCCACCTCGCGTAAGGCGGTCACTAGCGCTTGGACCTCGCCAGGAGGCCGCTTGGGGTCGTAGATCGCCATGAGAGCGAGTCCCCTCCCTTCTGGTTTGCTTAACGTGATCTGAATCGATTGCACCGCCTGAATGAACCTCTTCGGCGGGAGAGCATGCGGCACCACGGCTCCCTTTTTCTTCTCCGTGCTGGCTCCCCGCTTGCCGGTCGTCGAGACGTTCTGAATTTTGCGATTGATCCGGCTGACTGAGGCATAATGCAGGTTCACCGCCGTCGCGACTTGTCTCACGGTCCAGTTGTATACCTCGATCAATTGCCGGATACGCGCGTCCCGTTGCTGACTCGTGACCTGTCTGCCATGCGAGACGTTGCGTTTCAACTGCTCGGCCAACGCCTCGGCTAAGTTGGCAAAGGTGAGGACGTGGCAGTTGAACTTGGGCTGCTTGGCGAGGATCGCTGCCCGATAGGTATGCACCCCGTCCACGATCAGTTTTTCCTCCTCTCCTTTCATACCCGGATACTTTCCGAGCGTGATCGCGGGGAATTCGTTGCCCGTCTCCATGAGCATCGCATATTCCTGCACCAGTTGGGGGCTCACTGGGCGCAGGAAGTGGGCAGTGTTGTAAAAGTCTCCGATCTCCTTGATCGGCAGCACCATAATAGTTTTGGGACGGCTCATCACGCACCTCCAGTTGTAGTTCGACGTTGCGATATGCAACGTCTGTGATCCTACGTATAAACCTGTTTGGAGATGGTGTCAACAATTTTCTTGACTTTTCTTTACCAGTGATGGTTCTAGGGGTTTCCCTAGATGTCTAGGGGTATTCCTAGGCTTGCTCGCCCTGCTCGTTGGGAGCTGGGGCATCGATACGTAGGAGATCGCTCGATGCAAACCACATGGTCAGTTCGCCTCGGGCATAGATATTTCCGTTTTCAATCCGCGCGTCGTAGATTACAAAGGTCTCATCAGGGTTCAGGACTGTGATGGGATGGTCCGCTTTGACGCGCAGGCCAATGAGTAGCGCGGTCCGTTTACAGTTATCGCAGGGGGTTGAGGATTGACAACGCATAATTGTCTCCTTCGGTTTGTGGGCGGTTGGCTAAGGGGCTCGATTTCATGGCTCCATCTTTGGTTGACTGTCTGTGAGAGCCCTCCAGGCCTCCTCTGAAAGGCTCCGGCTGACTGTCAATCCCCTTCTATATATTTGAAACTGAACAGGACCCACTTTTTCAAGGTCTCCAATTTATGGACGACACACTCTTCTAGGGAGATTGAGGAGCGCATGATTTCGATATCGCATTCGCCAATGACGTTGCGAATATAATTGGCGAGGGCGATTGTTTCGGTTTTGGGCACGCCTTCCAATTCGTTTAACAAGCCTAAGAGCTTCGGGGTCATTGTTTTTGTGAGGTGCGCACGCTCTCTGATTTTTGCGAAGTCAATCTCCCAGCCGGTCCCTTCACAGTTGCTACAATTATCTCGTTGCGCTCCTGGCTTGCAGAGACATTTTTTTTTTCCTGTTTTTGGTTGGTAGCTCATGGTAATCCTCTTCCTCAGATTTCCTGTTCGCTTGTATCTTCAGATTCTCTCATCTCCGCAGCGGTTATGATAAGCTCTTCGTCTGTGTACGCTCTGTATCCCACGCGTCCGTATCGCAGCATGTGATGGCATTCGACGGCGAGCGAGCCTACCTCGTCCCACCATTGAGCTTGGGTGTGCACACAGTAATCGATCAGCGCGTCACGCTCTGCTGTTGATATTTTATTTTTTGCCACGGCTCGCCCCTTTCTTCAGTTCGCCACCCCCTGGCCCGCATTCATCTTTGACATAGCGGAGCCATAAGGCTCGGTCGAATCGTGGATTCTGCGCTTGACAGAAGTCTGCGAGCACGTTCAGGATGCTGTCTCGCGTAAAGAGCGCGTTGTCGTTGTTGATCCCTTCGCGCTTCAGCGTCCTCGCGAGCTCGATAAAATGTTTCTTCGTCACGGTCGCACCTCCTTGGTTAGATAAGATCGCTACAGTCCACTTCGCGCTCGGTCTTTTTCTGTGCGAAGAATACTCTTTTCTTTTCTTCCCTGTCAATAGCCGCGTGATTCCACGGGCGATGCTCGACATGATAGGCATACTCTTTGCGCGTTTCCTTGCTGATTTCCGTTACCGGTTCTCGGCAAAATTGGCAGAGGACGTAGCCTCGGCAGTCAACCTCTGCTCCTTGGCTGTTCGCAAGTGGATAGGTGCTCATGGCTTCACCTCTCTTTCAGACAGATCGTAAAGATCTTCGCCTTCGGCCTTTGAGAAGTAGAGATGGCATCGCTCTTCTTGCGTGTCAGGAATAGGCTCTTCGTTGCAGAAGTCGGACCAGTAGAGTTGACAGTATTGGTCAAGCTCGTTCAGTGCTCCTTCCTCCGTGCGGTGAACTGTTGAATCAGTTCCGTGCTTATATGTGATTGTGAGCACCCATACAGTCGTCATAATAATTCCTTCCGTGGTCGCCCTTGCGATAGTTTCCGTTTCGAGGGTTTCAATGGTCCGCCCTCTGCAATGCGTTTATTGATTTCGTTCCACAAGGCCCCCTCGACAATTGCGCGGATAGTCGTCCGATCCCGGCGTGCAATGGAGCGTAGAAACTCTAAAATTTTGTGCTTCCCTCGCAGCGTGACGAGCGAACTTTTTTCTTTAGCCTCATAGCACGCCTTCTGCCGGTGCATTCGGTGCAGACGAAGCGCTTCGCACCGCTCAATCGGACCTGTTAACGTGTAGCTCCATCGCCCGCAGGTGCAGTACACGCGAGCATCGTGTAGAGACTGGATAATAATTTTATGCGGCATGCTCCCTCCTTGGTTTGTGGTGTTCTAGCCTTCCGTCCTACCCTTCAGATCGCTCCGAAGGGTAGCGCGCGCCCTTGTATTCACATTCGACGGTGTATTTCTGGCCGATCTTGTTGACTGTAACCCATAATTGTGTTTTCACTTTTTCTCCTCCTTCTTTTTTAGATATAAATCAATGGAGCACTTCGCCTCGGAAATCATGTAGGCGTAATCCTCTTTACCCGTCTCATGGTCGGGATAGAATCCCCAGCACGAATCGATTTCTTCGCCCTCTGTAATCTCTTCCCCGTCTTCGTCCACCTCGGCAGGTCCGCGCGCGATGAATCCAGCAACCTGGCCGGTCAGATAGTCGTCGTATGTCTGTACTTCGCCTCTGAGGTAGTCGCGTACCTTCGCGCGCCTCTGCTTAGTGATCCGGTTACCCTTGCACCATTCCTTGAGGATCTTGGCGCGCGTGATGAAAATAATCCCGACCTGGCCTGAGTCCCATGGGCAATGAAAACCCGTGGTGTTCATAGTGATGCCGGTATGGTCGTAGAGGTAGAGTGGCAGCCATTCGCCTCCTTCTTTTTCAATCTCTTTGACTTTCTCATCTATTGGCTCGCGCGTTCGGAACTGTTCGTCCCCGAGATCGTACGGGCGATGTGCGCACCACATAACCCCGGCGTTATCCCATGACGTGCGAGGGTTCTCGGGGTCTTCGTCACTGTGAAGCTCGATGGTACAGCCTTTATATTTTATGGTTTCGAACGGCTCCATGGCTATTCCTCCTCTTTGTATAATTGCACGCTGGAAAGGTCAACCCACGCCTCGCCTGAACCGGAGATCGGTTCGACAAGCACGCGTACTCGCCCATACGACGTTTTGACATCGGTGACTTTGACATCGAAATAGAGCGGGGCTACTAGCGTGTAGCGTCCCTCTCGCCCTATGTATTTATTGAGCTCGCTGGCATTCATGGTTAGCTCTCCTCATGTATGACGGCAGAGACTGTGGATTCTAGGTAGTTGATCGCTTCGCGCACTTCATATAGCATTTCCTCTACATTACCATCTATACCCTTAAGGGCATGGATGGCGTTATGGATATGGGCCTTCGCTGGGGCGAGTCTTGCTAGTGCCTTCTCTCGTCGCCTCTGCGCAATTGTGTTCATGGTCGGCGTCTCCTTTTGGTTTTGGTAACGAACGAGTTAAGAAACGGGGGGAGCCATAGAATGCCTTGCACGATATTCCCGTATTTGTCAAAGACGAGTGGCTTGTGAATCTGTTGAGCCGCGTCCTTCATTGAGTCAGATAGTGTCATGACGGGTCCTCCATCGATCCTTCCACGGTGATCAACCTATTCTCCTGACCGTTCAGGATCCCGTTAAATCGTAACTCAGCCAGAATTAATAGGGACTCTGCGTCTCTGAGGGCATCTACGGTATCGCGCCTCTCTAACGCAATAATTTGATCTTTGAGCCAAAACGAATATTGAGGGCCATTCAGGATACGTGCGCGCATATTGTTGTATCTGGCTGCGTAGCTTTCCATAGTGCCTCCTATTTCACTTTGAGGATCAGACCGTCTTGCATGGTGACTTCTGCATACCACTTGCGCTCATAGGCAGATGGCCCTACTACGCAAAACTTTCCCGTCGCTCGGTACTCAAGGCCGAAAATGGAAGTCTCCACATACCGAAGCGGTTGTCCGACAGATGATTTAAGATCCTTTTTCGTTTTGTATTTTGCAACTATCATGATAAATTCCTCCTATCGAACAATTAAACCGTCATTGATTGCGCCTTGTATAATGTCGCGAACGTAGCGAGGTTCAACCACTAACGCATTACCAAAAAATTGGGCCTCTTCTCCGGTGTGCTCCTTCACCCATTCCTTCGCCGTTGTTGTCAACATATGGAGCATAACGATTGAGCCGTGGTTTTCAATCTGGATATCTACGTGCTTATTTTCTCGGCAGAGCGGGCATAACATTTCGGTCTCATCCGATGTTGCAGGATAGTACACACAGGTACAATTAGCGCACCGTTGAGCGTTCGGCATATTCACTCTCCTTTCTCTCTGACAGTCGGCATGGTGAGCTGAAAGCACTCTGCGGCCTCTTTCAGTTCCTCGTACCAATATCCAGGTTTTACGCTATCGTGCACATACTGAAGGTGCTTCAATAGTTTGCCATTCATACTCTGTAACGTGCGAGATAAACTCCGAACTCGTTCTAGGGAGCAACCCTCAAAGGATGGCATATACTCCTCGTCTGGAATTAAACAACCGACCGCGCATTTCAACCCGTCTTTTCCTCGATAGGCACACATTAATACGGGCGCCGTACTGTCAGGTAGGATGGCTTGCTTCCCTTGCTTCAGCAAGTGCACAACTACTCGATTGAAAACCTCTTGCTTATTCATGACGCCCTCCTTAGGTTAGTAGCAGTCGTACCGTCGTTCTTCAGCGTCCTCTTGACTAGCTTGTAATTGTAGGTCTCCTTCACATTGCACACAGACGCTGCTTTCGTTCAGAGGAGCGATCTCCCCACACTCGTCACAGCTTTGTGGGTTCTGCTCGTTGTATCGTCTACGCATTTGCCACCTCCTATTGATTATAATTATTGCTACCAGGCACAGGTATATCAGACTCCAAAACCGGTGTCAAGCGTTATTTTTACCTATTTTTGAGCCAGCTAAAAATACGTGGTATTATGCAACATACGTGCCACACCACTTCAGGAGAATCACCCATGACCAATAGGATGGACGCGCCCCCAGACGAAAATAGCGATCTCTCGCAGGGCTATACCGTCGAATTCACCGTGCACGGCGACGGGAGCTACTCAGTCGGCAAGCCGGAGCCCACTGCGAACGAGCAAGCCGAGGGCGAGCCCGACCCCGAGGAGTCCGATACGATCCCCGACCTCACGCAAGCGCTGAAAAGATTGCTGAACGTCATTAAACAGAACCCAGTCGGATCGAATGACGAAGAATTGTTCGACGCCGGATACCAAGCCGGACCAGGTGGCGGAATGGCACAGGGGAAATAATGCCAGCACTCAACCTGCCAAAACGAGAGGCGTTCGCGCAACTCGTGGCGAGCGGCAAGTCGTTTGTCGACGCCTATATTGAGAGTAGGCCGCGTACCTTGATGCGACGTGAGACCGCGCACAAGGAGGGGAGTGTCCTCGCCAAGCAAGCCGATATTGTGGCACGTATTGCGGAGCTCCGACAGCCTGTGATCGAACGGGTCCGCAAGAAGTTCGCCTACTCGCTGGATAAAGCTATGGAGGAATGCGAGGCGGCAGAGCAACTCGCGAGGGCCATGCTCCAGCCGAATGTCATGTTGCAGGCCACAACACTCAAGGCCAAGCTTCAGAAGATGTTGGTCAATGTCTCAGAGACACGCAAGAGCTCGGAGCTGGACGATGCGAGTACTGAGGAGTTGGTTGAGTTGTTGACTGAGTTGAGAGCTCGTAAGTCTGGGGCGGGGAACGGCGTGTCGAATGTGGGGCAGAAACTCAAACTCGTGACCTAAAATCGGTGGAAAAGGAGACGGGACTTGCCGCCGCCATGCCCGATCTGACTCCCCGAACCGCGCGGATCCATGCACCGCCTAGGATCGATGAGGTTGTCAAGCGCACTCGAAAATTTTTCGCGCGAAATTTTTTGAACTTTTTTCACGTCAAGTCGCTCCTAAGGAAAAACCCTTATGATCCGTCTACCGACCCGCGTCGTGCTGCCGTTCGGGTACATCATCCGGGTCAAACAGATCACCGCCCACGAGATGGACTTCATATGCGACAGCGCGGATGGTCTGTGGGACGACGAGGAAAAAACGATTTACATCCGTAAGTCGCTCCCCATGACACGACGCCGGTATATCCTGGCACACGAGTTGGGACACGCGTGGCTCGACTGGCAACATCGGCATCTCGATAGCGGTAACGCGAAGACGTAAGGAAGATTGGCTGAGAGGCTCAAAGCAGCGAGTTGCTAACTCGTCAGGGGGTCACACGCCCCCTCCTAGGTTCGACTCCTAGATCTTCCGCCAATAAGGAGACCCCATGGACTACATGCACCGCATTCTCTGGCTCCTCTTCGCGCTCAGTATCAGCATGGAGAACGGCGAACGCATGTATAACATCGTCGAGATCGAGGCCTATGAATCCGAGCAAGACTGCAACCGTCAAAAGTATCTCAATCGGCAACAACTCAAAGACGACCCGCTCATCCTGGCGATTGACTGTGCGCAGATCGCCGACATTTAACTGGAGGATCTCATGAAACTGCTCGCGTCCCTTCTCCTCATTCTGGCCGTGGCGCTCGGCGTCGCGGAGACCGCCCATGCCGATACTGGCGTGCTGACCTGGGTGAACCCCACACAGAATATCGACGGCTCGCCGTTGACCGACTTGGCGTCGATCAATATCTACCGAGGCCCGTGTGGCGTCACGCCGATCACCGGTTCGGCCCTCGCAAACAAACCGTCGACCGTTCCAGGAGCCAGCGATACGTATACCGACGCCACGCCCCCATCCGGCAACACCGGCTACGAAGTGGATGCGGCGGATAGCGCGGCGAACCTCTCGGCACGCAGCGCGCAAGTCTGTAAAGTCTACAGTACGCTGCTTCCGAACTTGGTCGTGACCTCGCTCACGATTAGCCCGTTGACTCCGCATATTGGCGATGTTGTCACCTATACGGCAGTCGTCAAGAATATCGGCACGGCGGGCACCGTATCAAACGGCGACCCTACGACGACCGGGATCGGGATCAGCTTTAGCACAGACGGCACGTCATCCAAGCAATGTCAACTCGTGCCAGGGCCGCTCGCAGCGGGGGCCAGTGTCACCTTAACCGGGACGAGCTGTAACCCGCTCTACGTGGCGACCGCAGGGCCGCATACGGTCGTGGCAACGGTGGACGACGCGCTCCGTATCCCTGAAAGCAACGAGGCCGATAATACCCTGTCTATCTCCTATACCGTGTCGGTCAAGAAGCCAAAGGCTCCAACGGGCTTGGGGGTGAACTAATGGCGCTCGTACACCTCAACCTGGAAGACCACGTGGATGGAACGGTCGGGTTTCAGATCTGCTACGTGGATGGGTTCCAAGTCAAGTCGAACGCACACCGGGCGGCCTACGCCTTACTGCGCGACTTTGAGCAACACGCCGAGCGGCTCGAAGATCCGGACGTGATCGTGAGCCCGCTCGATCAGATTCAGCAAGGATTGGAGCAATCGCAGATTGTCATCGCGCGGGGGTAACTATGGCGCTCAATTTGGAGCTCGTGACGACCGTACAGTTGCTCGACGAGATTCAGAAACGCTACAGCCACTTCGTCTTCGTGGGACAGATCGACCATGGCAAACATCCCGATGGATCGCGCAATGCGATTGAGTCCTCACGGTGGAACGGCGAGCATCGGATCTGTCAAGGGATGGGCTACGCGATCATGGCTCGAATCGACAAACATTGGGACGAGTGCCAAGAGGCGGATCAGCATGGGCTGAGCGAAGAGGATTTGTAAACTTTTCCCTCTTGGTTTGTTAACAATTCGCAAAAGATTGTCAACATTACGCGTTGCATTATGCAACAGATCGAACAGACCTCTCACAACAACGCCGTCCGCGTGCAATGCACACTCTGCGGAACTGAGCAATGGCAACGGCTGTGGACGATCAGTCGGTGCGAACAATGCGGGCACGGGTACGCGCACTATGTGCGCCCCTATGAATCGACGTGATGCGGTTGGGATAGGAAGGGTTTTCTTACCGGTCTCATACGCCAGTAAAGCCGGTTCGAGTCCGGCCACCGCTACCATTACCTACTAATTTGGACCGTATTAGTACATGGATGTTTTAGAACGCACAGAGAAGGCGATTGAGCAAGTCCTGGCCCAACGCTGGCTGGACTTCTACACGCCCTACCCCAAGCAGATTGAGTTTCACGACGCGGGAGGGATTCCCGGCATTAAGGAACGCCTCTTCAAAGCGGGCAACCAATTGGGGAAGACCTTATCCGCCTCGGCTGAGACGGCCTTACATCTCACGGGCCGTTATCCAACCTGGTGGAAGGGAA
>Ga0070715_10000470_pt1 | contig 10451 bp, 8 predicted proteins | sample LARL111metaG_FD_71394 | JGI IMG/M metagenome (GOLD analysis project Ga0070715, IMG submission 71394) | Corn, switchgrass and miscanthus rhizosphere microbial communities from Kellogg Biological Station, Michigan, USA - LAR L11-1 metaG | ecosystem: Host-associated > Plants > Roots > Rhizosphere ... | reverse complement strand
CGCCTTCTCCTGGACAGCGGACAGCAAAGCGGTTTTATTCGCTTCGGATCGCGACGGCACGTTTCACATTTTTAAGCAACGCCTAGATCAAAGCGCACCCGAGTTGCTGGTCGGAGGAAACGAGGAGACTTCTTTGCCTCGTCTGACTCCTGATAACGCCAACATAATTTTCGAAATCTGGCCGAAGTTGGGTGCGCCGCCCGGTTCACCCCGTCGGCTGATGCGGATGTCGCTCGCCGGTGGCCCACCGCAGCAAGTCTTGGAACGCAATGATTTGGGCAACATACAATGTGCCCGGCCTCCATCGAACCTGTGTCTGTATGACTTGCGCGGTCCTACGCTGGTGTCGTTTTTCCGTTTCGATCCCATGACCGGCGAGAGTGAAGAATTGCCGCAGCTCAGAATTCAGGATGCAAGCTCCTACGCTTACAACTGGACCTTGTCACCCGATGGCAAGATCCTGGCCACGGGGAAAGGTAAGATTCTTCAACGAGAACCGAATATTACCTTTACTTCTGTGGAAGACGGTTCGAAGCGCACCGTGACCGCGCAAGCCTGGGCCGGGATCAACAGCATTGATTTCGCTGCCGATGGCCGAAGCGTTTGGGCGTCCGCCTTTACCAACACCGGAAAATGGGCGCTGCTGAGTATTGATTTACAGGGACGAACCAGAACGATGCTCGAGGATGCGCAGATGGCGATCGGCTGGGCCATTCCGTCGCCCGATGGCAAGCATCTCGCACTCTGGAAAGCCAATGGCGGCTCCAACGTGTGGATGCTCGAAAATTTCTGAAATTCGAAATTCAAAAACCCCACCCTAGCGCAAAGAGCGCGCTAGGATGGGGCACCCTCTAAAAATCTGAAAATCAGCGGGCGCGCGAAAACCCCGGAGAATTCGCGCGCCCGGTTCATTCCGCTGCGACACCAGGGGGGATTACTCGGTGTCGGCAGCGGTTGAAGCGTTGTCCTGCGAGTGATCCTGCCGCTCGCACCACGCCAGGAACTGGCGGGCCCGCGTGATGATCGGGCCATTGAGAACCACGCCTGTCGTGATGCCATCTGCGTTGATGGTTAACGCAATCGGATCGGGAACGCGCAGCAGGTCGGCGCATCCCAGGATGTCATAGCTCGCGACGAATCTCTGGGCGAGGAACGTGAACAGGGAATCGGCTGCTCCGGGGTCAGGAGATAGCCCGCGGGTGGGATGCGCCGCGTCGGGCATGAGCAACGCCTGGTCCTGCATCATGCGCGCCGGCGCCACCCGTAGCATGTTGCGGCAGTAACGAGCGGTGTCCGCCTGGAAAGACCACGCCACCGGCGGCTGGTCGACGCCGCGCCGGTAGGCATTCACCTTCACAAGATCTCTCGAGCCGTTGCTGAGCACCATGGGGTCCCCCGCGGGGACAAGCGCGACCGGAAATCCTTGCTTGGCGCGCGCCTGCAATTCGTTCAAGGGGAGGGCCGGCACCATCTGCCCGGGATCGGCCAGGTCGGCCGCCTTCCACGGAGTGCAGCCGAGTGCCCCATCGAGCGCGACATCCACCAGGCGATTGTCGCTGGGGTTGCCGAGCATGACTGCGTCGGGATAGCGGCTCAGATTGGCTTGCGTCCTCTGCGCCATGCCATCGCTGGTCATCAGGTAGCTAGTGGGAAGGTTGTCGCTCTGATCCTGATCGACCGCGAAGAAGTCGCGCACGGTGGGGCAGGGACGGCCATCGACCGCCATGCCGAGCGGAGGAATCGAGATCTGTCCTCGGCGTAGCGCGCGATGCGCTGCTCTGAAGAAGGCGGGAGCATTGCAGTAGGCGAACTGACCGAAGTTGGCTCCGTCGGCGCCGTTGACGCACGAAGCGCCAGCAAGCACGCCGTCCGCGCCTTGCAACGTCAGAGTGTCACCGTTATATCCAAACCAGAGAGCGACGATCGGGTTCGCGGGAAGCGTGGGAATGACAGGCGGCATTGCCGGCGTCGCGCCCTGGTCAACAACCAGCGGATTGTAGATTGATATCTGTCCGGTGGCAGGATCGATCACCGCGGCCTGCACGAAGGCCGACTGGTCAGAGTTGGTTTCGTGACAATCGCCGGCAGTGGGATCGGTCGCGACGAGTTGATAAGGGGTGGCGAGTCCCTCGGCGGTGAGCGGATTGTTAGGAACGATCAGCGAACAGTTGGGGTTGCTCTGTGCGCGCACGAGTTGCGGCGCCACGACGAACAGGATCACACACAGATACCGCACGAAGAAACTGTGGTGCTTCATGACACACTCCTCCATCGGCGGAGGCACACGCGCTCCGTCTTGCTAAGGTCGATTGTCGGGAGCTGAAGCGAATTTCGCCCGTGTTGCCGGACGTGCGGCCTGTGGGGGAGGGCCTTCACAAACGCATGATGCTTCGCGTTGCAGCAAGACCTCAGGCCGACAAATTCACCAACCACAGTCAGATTGAAAAGTTGAATGCAACTTAGTTCGAAATGAAATTACAGACAAGGTGTGAGTAGTACATTTTGAACACGCGCAGAAAACTTTTGTGCGAAGAGAGTAACCACTTCGCAGGTAACGGAAGGGCAACATGACGAGATGAAGAAGTAGACGATCATTGTGAAAAGCAACGCGTGCGGTCTAGTTCAGTAAAAACGTGTGCATTGAAAATGCACGACACGTTTCTGTCGATGCGAGCCGCCGGCGCTTTCTGTCTTGTTGCCCGCATTTGTCGCGACCATGGACGGCCCACTTCAGTGATGTTCGTCCTGGTCGGTGGACTACCGCAAGTTCTGTAGCCTTCTACACGTTGGTTGGAAACGGCTGTCGAGAAACAAGTCCATCAGGCATTGTCAGTAACGAACTGCAGCTAAGTCCTGATCGAATCACACAGGTCGACCCGTTACATTTCTCTCTCCTTTCGAAAACAGAAAATCTTTTCGGAAGTGGATCAGGAGAAAGCTGTGAAGCATGCGGCATGGGTAGGCGCAGGGATCGTGACCGGACTGGCCATTACCAAAGCGATGCAGTCGCGGGCGTTCTCGCTCGAAGGCAAGACCGTCTTCATCACCGGCGGATCGCGAGGGCTGGGTTTTCTGCTGGCGGCGGAGTGCGCGCGCCGTGGTGCCCGCGTAGCGATCTCGGCCCGCGACACTGACGAGCTGGCCAAGGCCGCGGAGAAATTACGCGCGGGAGGGAATGAAGTATTTACGGTGGAGGCCGACCACGCGTTGCAGGAAGAAGCTGAGCTCGCCGTGGAACGCGTCTCGTCGCAATTCGGGTCCATCGACGTTTTAGTGAACAACGCGGGCAAGATGACCGTGGGACCGCTCGAGACGATGACCATCGACGACTATCGGGATTCGCTCAACGTCCACTTCTGGGGCGCGTACTTCACGACGATGGCCGTATTGCCACGCATGCGGCAAGCCAGGCGCGGACGGATCGTCAACATCTCGTCAATCGGTGGAAAGATCAGCGTTCCGCACATGGTTCCGTACAGCGTAGGAAAATTCGCGCTGACCGGATTCTCCGAAGGTTTGCGCGCGGAATTGCGCAAAGACAACGTTCTGGTCACGACGGTTTGCCCAGGTCTGATGCGAACGGGAAGTGCTCGCAACGCGTCGTTCAAAGGGAACAACGAGGACGAGTACGCCTGGTTCAGCGCAAGTGCTTCGTTGCCCGTGACGTCGATCGATGCAACTGACGCGGCGTGCGCCATTGTGGATGCCTGCGAGCGGGGTCGCGCCGATTTGGTTCTGTCTGTTCCGGCAAAGGTCGCGGCAATCATGCATGGACTGATGCCGGGAACGGTGGAGGATCTGCTTGGACTCGCCAACCGCCTGCTTCCAGGGCCGGGCGGAATTGGACGACAGGCGCGCACCGGGACGAGAAGTGCGTCCAAGGTGTCGCGCAGTTGGACCAAGTTAAATGACGAGGCCGCTGAGCAGAATAACGAAGTCGCGTAACGCCTGTTCCTACTCGCCCGAGGCAGACTTCACCTTGTGGGTCTCGGGCTTGCCGTGCGCCGGCCGATGGATTTCCTGGCGGGCCGACGGTTTTTTCTTTTCGGGCATGCCCGTGAGCTCAACTGCGCTTCCGCGCCGCGCTGATTCGTAGATCGCACGCACGATCTTCACGTCGGCCAAGCCTTCCAGGCCGGAGGGCTCCGGCTCTTTATTCTTCAGAATGCAGTCGGAGAAATAAACGATTTCGGCGGCGAACTGGTCGCGCTTGGGAAACGACTGCTTCTTCGTCTTGCCGTTCTTGGTCAGCTGATGTCTCGTGCCGGTCGAATACTCGTAGGCCGGATCGGCGGTGAGAATGCCTTTGGCTCCCGCCAGGGTGTAACGTCCCACATCGGATGCGCCAAAACTACAGGTGAACGTGGCAAGCCGTTCTTCAGGAAAACGCAGGATGGCGGAAGTCATCTCCTCCGTTTTGTCGAAGCGAGCATCGTCGCGAGCCGTAGCCGACGCGGCGAGCACGTGGGTGGGTTCGGCCTGAAACAGGTAACGCGCGGCGTTGATACAGTAAACCCCCATGTCGTAAAGAGGCCCACCGCCTTTTTCCACCGGTTCGGTGACGCGCACGTTGTCTTCGGCGACCTGCTGCGCGAACTCAGAGCTGAAGAATCGCGCCTCACCGATGGTTCCGTTGTGCGCAAGCTTGACGGCTTCCAGGTTCCCACGCTCGAAGTGCAGGCGATAAGCAATCATGAGCTTCACCGCATGAGAGCGTGCTGCCTCGATCATGGCCTCGCATTCTTCTTCGGTTACGGCCATGGGTTTCTCGCACAGCACATGCTTGCCGGCTTCCGCGGCCCGCACGGTGTATTCGCGGTGCAGGTGATTGGGGAGCGCAATATAAACCGCATCCACGTTTTCGAGAGCTTGTTCGTACTGGTCATACGGGTAAGACTCTCTCAGGCGGTACTGCCGGGTGACTTTGGCGCGCTTCTCCTCGTCGCTGGAGACCACGCACCGCAGTTCAGAATTGCCGGCGGAGCGAAATGCAGGAAGAACTGCGACCTGGGCGATGTGACCGAGTCCCACGACGGCGTAACGGACTTTCTTGTTCTGCGCCTTCTTGTTCGACATAGACCGACTAGTCATGGACGTCCCCCTGAAAAGTCTGGGATGTCCTGGAGTGCGGATCTGTTGTGGGGAGGACTGCAGGACGCTGCCGATGCGTGGGGCGCAGGATTCGGGGCAAACAGGCACGGCAAGTTCGCGCATCCAATGCAAAGATCCAAAAGCGCCGAACAAAACCGGCTATCACGGAGGACAAATGTCTCACTACGGACTTCTAAAGGACTATCGACTGAGCGAATCTGCGGAAGATATACGAGGGACAACCCTGTATGGCATGCGCGAAGAGAAACTAGGAAAGATCGACGACGTCATTTTTGACCACTCCAGCGGTGAAATCCGGTATGTCGTGGTCGACACCGGCGGATGGCTTACGACAAAGAAGTTCATCGTACCCGCGGATCGTCTGCGTGCTTCCAGCAAGCATGAGGACGATTTTGCTTCTGACCTGACCAAGGAACAGATCGAGGCTTTCCCACCATATTCGGAAAAGGATCTTGAATCCGACGCAAACTGGAAGGATTACGAGAGCCGCTATCGCTCGAAATGGGAAACGCACCCGGTGATGCATCGCAAGGAAACCGATCGCAACATCACGCCCACCACGCAGCAACTCGAGGGGAATGCCTCGTCTACGCGCGCGGCGGGAATGGGAGAACCGATGCGACCGCGCAACACCATGCAACGCAACGCAGCTGAAATGGCGGAAGCCGACACCGGACGCGTAGTTCCGGCGGGCAGCGATTCCGTCACGATCAACAACAGCGCAGTCGGTATCGGCGGGCGCTGGGACACGTTCCAGGCGCGGCTGCGCGAGCGGCGCAAGGAAGCGGTCGCCGGCTGCGGCAGCTGCACGGTAGGCTCGGCCTCGACCAGGGAGAGCACGGATACCTGGAAGAAAGCGGTTTAGTCTTCTTTTTCAGAGACGGAAAATCTGGGACCCTCGAACCCGGGCGCGCGGGGTCATGCTATCGATCCACCGTGGGAGGAGATCGCCATGGGTCCGCGCGGCTGGACTGAAAAGCACGCTGCCCCTTACAATCAAAGAGCAGTTCAAGCCTCCGCATCCTCTGCGACAGCTTGAGTAGAGAAGATGGGCGCGTAGCTCAGTTGGTAGAGCAATGCCCTTTTAAGGCATGGGTCGAAGGTTCGAGTCCTTCCGCGCTCACCATCTTTTCCTTAGTGGTTTCAGAAACTTCCGAAGACTCCGGACTTAGCGTCAAATCTCTGCGATTTTCACTGTGCCCAGAACTGTGCCCACTCTGCGGGAAAAATGCATCCAGAACCCGATCTTCGGACGGGTGGATGTATCGCATTGCCACCGATGTACTGGAAGTCGATCAGGACACCAACCCGATTCTTGCGTACGTCGAACGCGGTCATGTAGCCGATATTCAGTTTGTCGAAAACGTCAGAGAAGCTGGCGCTCACGGGAATTGACTTTCCTGCGACTCCCAGATTGCCGTTCGCGCCACTGAGCCACAAGTAAGCTGGTACCCAAGAGATGTGCCAATCGCCTTGGCCTGCCGGGTCCTTTGTGGCGGACGCCGCTCCAGGTGCGGAAGGCTCTCCGTTGGTCTGAGAAAATCCGGTCGCCCCCAAGGCGAGCCACAGCAAGATCATCAGCGCCAACTTCTTCGGCCACCTCCCTCTCAAAACTGCGGCCACAGCCCACACACCAGAAATTGATCCCTTCTCTTGGTTCTACAAATCGCGACGGTTGTATATGACGGTTGTGTATGGAAGAGGATCGAGACGATTTCGGGAATAGTGCTTAGTGCTGCTGACGCACGGAACTGTCACTTCTTACAGTAGGCATGGGCTGGTATTTCTTAGGATCATCCCCGCACTGCCTCGTTCTCAAAGTGGTTTTGATGGGGACTCTCATCGTTGGTCTAGATGGTCTGGTGCTTTTTTGCAGTGATGTTCCAGTGATAGTTTGATCTCATTCACAACCTAAGGTGAATGCCGGGAGGCTAACACGTGAAAAAAATATCCATTCTGATCGTAGGACTGAGTTTCCTCATCTCGCCCCTCATGTGCCAAAAACAAGAAACGAAGCAGGAAGCGTATAGCGGCACAGCGATGGGCACCGGGGGTGCAGTAGGGGCGAAGTCAATTGGTTTTGATTTCCGGGTTAACCGATTCACTAGTGATGAAGAAGTTGACCAACTAGCAACGTTGCTAAAAGAAAAGGGTCCGGATGCACTCCGCAGGGCCATGGAAAAGTTCGACGTAGGACGAATCAACCCGACAGGCAGCGTAGGGAACCAGATTGCCGTCGCACGGAAGAGACGAGAGGGTGCCGAAACGATCATAACGGTCGTGACCGCTCGCAATATGCCGTTTGTCGAGCTGTATCGCGGCGGTCGGACGACCGACTATCCATTTGGATTCCTGCAAGTGAAGCTGAACGAAAAGGGTGAGGGAAGCGGCCAGATTATGGCTGCGGCGAAGGTTCGATTCGACAAGAAGAAGGGGCACTATGAGATCGAGAGCTACGGGAATCAGTACATCAAAGCCTTAAATGTCCGTCCAAGATCATAGTGACAAAGCTGGACTGTGTTGTGGCGCAAGCCATGAAATGTAGTCACGAACTGTCTAGGTTCGACTCCGGTTGCAAAGGGGCTGCGGCACAGCATGAAAGTTGTTACCAATCGAAGGAACAGACGGGTGAAAGCAATAAATTGCGTTCGCCTTCTGGTAAGCGTTTATCTGGTCTTGGCCGGAGTGGCGTCAGTTCTGGCAGAGGATTACACGAAAGATTCGAAACCTCAGTTGTTCTCGTACGACGAACTTGTTCAGCTTGGATCGCGCCAAGAGCTGAGTCCCGAGCTGGCGGACAAGCTTCACGTCGTCACGACGACTCCTTTCATTAACAATGAGGCCCATTACCGTGGCGAAAGGCCGCGCCCACTCGAAGTAGAGGGGCTGGGTCCTACGCTTCGCGTTGCTCTTTGGAACATTGAGCGGGGACTCGAACTCGACGATATTCAACTTTTTCTTACCGATAAGGAACGGTTTATGGCAAAGGTCGTCGAAGAGCGTAAACATGCAAAGGAGAGTGGCCAGAGGATCAGAGGTGTGGGTTTAGAGAAGATACCGCTGCAGATTGAAATCTTGAGAGCTGCCGACGTATGGATTTTGAACGAAGTCGATTGGGGGGTGAAGCGAACCCAATACCGAGAGGTCATTCGCGAGCTGGGGGAGACGCTCAACATGAATTGGGCCTACGGCGTGGAATTTCTGGAGATCGATTCCAAGCAGCTGGGGACTGACACCTTCGACGCCGGCGAGTCCGAACAATCTCGCCAGCAACTTCTCGAAGAGTTCAACATTGACAAAGATCGCCTGCGGGCGCTGCACGGGAATGCGGTGCTGTCACGCTATCCTATCCGTTCCGCACAGCTGATTCCATTCACAGTCGGATATGACTGGTTTAAAGAGAGCAAAATCCGCCCGCTGGAAAAGGGCAAGCGAAAAACGGCCATTCTGATTGGAGAGGATTTAATGCGCGAGGTACGCCGGGGGCAACGCTCGATGCTATTGGTCGATCTTGACGTGCCGGAGGCCCCGGGCCATACCGTCACTGTGGTTTCCACGCACTTGGAGAACCGGGCGAAGCCTAAGATCCGCCGACAGCAAATGGAAGAACTGTTGAAGGAGGTCCACGATATTGCCCATCCGGTCATAGTGGCCGGCGATTTCAACACCACCGGTAGTGACTCAACCCCTACTAGCGTGGAGAGGATGCTCTATAAGCGGTACGGAAGCGTGGACTTCTGGACTACAAAGGGGGTTCAGTGGGCAACGGGTGTCGGGCTGGTTTATAGCGGCGCTAAGACAGCAGCTAAGCTATCCGGCATCCAATACCGCATCGACCCCACGTCGATGAATATTCCCGGTGCTTCTCCAAATTTAGAGCGCGGACTGTTCTCCACAACGGAGCGCTTTCGTTTTGCGGATGGGCATGCTTTCGATTTCCGCGGCGTTCCCGAGCGGACTGTAAATGGAAAATCCGCGACGTTAGCAGACTCCAACGAGCGTGGAAGTGCCGGATTCGCTCCTACGTTCGTGGCCGAGCTGATCTGGGGAAAGGTTCGCGTGGCTAAGTTCAAACTCGATTGGATCTTCGTGAAATCCGATCTAGAGAACCCTCGGGATCTGAAAGGACCCTATCGTTTTGAACCGCACTTCGCCCGAACCATGAGCGATTTGAACAATTGTTTGCCAGAACCGATCTCCGACCACAGTCCCATGACAGTCGATCTTCCGTTCAATGAACCTAAATTGGAGCGTAAAGCGACGCATTGAATGGAGTAGTCCTTGAAATCACACGCTGCGAAATTGGTCTTGAGCGGGGCAGCATGTGCCAGCTTGCTCTCGGTCGCGGCTACGGCGCAATGGTTACCGGAATCGATGCTATCCCTGGCACAACCTGTGGCACAGCAATTCCATTCCACAGACTACGACGGATCGCAGGAACCTGCCCAGCAAAACAAGGCACAAAGTGCGTCCTCTTCGGACCGGAGCCTGACGGAGCTGCTCAAGCGGGGAGCGATAGATCAGAAACAGATCTACTCAGCTCCGTTTCATCGCCGCAATTTAAAATGGGATGCGCTCTTCCTGGTAGCCTCGGGAGGATTGATTGCCGCGGACAAACACGTGACGGGCGCGATTCCGCACGACAACCTGAGCGTCAGCCAGCACATCTCGGATGCCGGTCTGTATTCAACTTTTGCAACAACCGGAATCTTGCTCGTATCTGGCGTATTGAAGAAAGACGAACGTGCACGGGAGACCGGTATCCTGGGATTTGAAGCTTTCGCTAACACCCTAGCTGTGAGTGCTGTCACGCAGCTTGTGACAGGCCGGGAGCGACCTCTTGAGGGCGTGGGGCATGGCCGCTTCTGGGTTAACAACACCCTCGGCAGTTCGCTTCCCTCGATGCATTCCGGTTTGACTTGGTGCATGGCAAGTGTGCTGGCGCACGAATATCCTCGCCCCTGGGTGCAGATCTTGGCATTTGGCACTGCCACGACTGTATCTGTGACACGCGTGACAGGATTAAAGCACTTTCCAACGGACGCGGAAGTGGCCGGAATCTTCGGCTACTTTATTGGTCAGCACATCTTCCACGCGCATTCTCGCTTCTTCCACGAACATCACGATCAGAAAATCCCATGATCGGAAGGTGTTAGGCGCTGTCTTAATGCTTAAAACTGGTGGACCTCTTGAACGCAGCAAGACGGCTGATGAGCAATCATTTTTGGTGAGATAAGCTACTGGGCTCATCCGGGCATTAATTTTTGGTTAATTTTTGATCCTCGGGATTGCAGCTTTCAAGAGATTTCTAGTAGCGTTCGTGGGGTCTGGCATGTCTG
>Ga0070715_10000468_pt1 | contig 10465 bp, 10 predicted proteins | sample LARL111metaG_FD_71394 | JGI IMG/M metagenome (GOLD analysis project Ga0070715, IMG submission 71394) | Corn, switchgrass and miscanthus rhizosphere microbial communities from Kellogg Biological Station, Michigan, USA - LAR L11-1 metaG | ecosystem: Host-associated > Plants > Roots > Rhizosphere ... | reverse complement strand
TACTTGTTGCTGAACAGTTTCTTCAAGAATTGATTAAAAATCTTCAAGAATTGATTAAAAAATATGGAAAATATCCATCTCCACTGATGGTGGGCATAGTACATGGTGTCCACAAGCATGTAGATTTTTGAAGCTAGATCATCATGCGCATTCGTATCATGAAAAGAGCATCACAGGGAGAACTCTACATTATATCAAAGACAGAATAGGAAGCTTTGATGATTATTTTCCGAGATAACTGTAAATTAGAGCATGTTAAAAATCGGCATGATTATATTCGAATGAAGAGCCGATTGAATGAATTTACCAATGGCAGACATAGCAAATGCAGTTTTAGATGCAATAGCCTTTATGGCATCGGACGAGTTTCAGATTCGAAATCTCTGCCTCAATTTAAAATTCTAGTATTAATCAATATGCTCTTGCAAAAATTGCCACTATCTTTGATGGTTTGCTACAATAAATACAGACTTTGGATTCAGAGATTTTCTGACCTTCAAATGGTATTACTCGAATGTCTGCCCCCGTTTCCTCTTTTATTTTGCTTTCACACTCTTGATCTCCGCACCATCCCGCTGAGATAAATCCACCTTTCATCTCAAGAACGGATTTCAAAGTGTCATAATTTGCAGCTTCAGTTGTGTTCTCCTCCAGTTGTTTTTTGGCTTGAAAAAGCAAATTATTTTGAATTTGCTTCAAAATCGAAATTACAGATTCAGATAAATTAACACGTTTTACGAATGATTTTTCTGATATATCCCTTCTGACTAATTCAGCTTGGTCTTTTTCAATATCTCTTGGTCCAACATTAATTCTAAGAGGTACACCTTTTATCTCCCATTCATTGAACTTCCAACCGGCTGTGTATTCTTTTCGATCGTCAACGTGAACTCGAATATCCGATTTCCGCAGGTCGTATGCGATTTCATTCGTTTTTGATATAACTAACTCAGCATCCTCATCTCTAAATATTGGTACAATAACAACTTGAATAGGAGCAATTCGGGGCGGAAGAACAAGCCCTTTATCATCACCGTGAACCATTATTAATGCTCCGATCAACCTCCACGAGATACCCCAAGAGGTCTGCCATGCAAGATGTTGCTCGCTATCCCCTCCGAGATATTTTATTTCAAATGGTTTTGAAAAGTTTTGTCCTAAATGATGAGAAGTACCCATCTGTAACGCCCTTCCATCTGCCATTAACCCTTCTAAGGTCATGGTATATTTTGCCCCAACAAATTTTTCCTTGTCACTTTTAAAGCCTCTTATTGATGGAATGGCTAGATAGTCTTCTATTAATTCACGATAAATCTCCAAGATCAGCATAACTTCTTGTTCAGCTTCGTTTTCAGTAGCGTGAACTGTATGTCCCTCCTGCCACAAGAATTCTGAGGTCCTAACAAATGGCTTTGTTCCTTTTATCTCTGCGCGCAGAGCTGAATTCCAATAATTAATTTTCATGGGCAGATCTCGATAACTTGTAATCCACTTTGAGAACATAGGATAAGCAAGAGTTTCAGACGTAGGACGTAAAGCAAGCTTTTCAGATAGTTCATTATTGCCTGCCTTTGTAACCCAAAATACCTCAGGATTAAATCCTTCAAAGTGTTTTTCTTCTCGTGCAAGCAGACTCTCGGGGATCAACACAGGTAAAAAGCCATTCTGATGACCTGTTTCTTTGAATCTTTTGTCTAAAATGGATCTAATGGATTCCCATATACTGTAACCATAAGGTCGAAGAACTATGAAACCTTTGACAGGGGCATAGTCTGCAAGTCCTGTTTTCAAAACTACTTGAATATACCACTCGCTAAAACCAGCATTCTTTTTTACAGTTATCCCACTTTGTTTTACAGTATTCAATATTGTTCACGTTGAAAATAATTAGCTATATCAGGTTTCAGTAGTAATAATGTTAACGACTAAAAAGGTTCGCCTTTACAATATACTTGACCAGTTACTCTACTATGAAAGTTCTTGCAAACATAGCATTGGATAAATCCTATCTCCTTATCGAGTACCGGACAGTCTACTGCTTCGAGCTTCATACGCTTTAGCATTTTTGGGCTAATTCCCTTTAACTTTAGTTTACCTTTTTCATCCATCATACCAACGCTTTGTAATTCAGCTTTTGCTTCATCAGAGACCTTAATTGTTTTTTCTACTTGTTTTACTGGAACCAAGTATTTTACATCTGAGCTTTCACTCATGTATACTAACCAACACAATAGTGTTATATGACCGTTCCTAAGATCACATTTTCTCAATGGATATTCTTTATATGCCATTTATAGCGCAGAAATAGATTTCAACTTTTCAGAGACACAAATACGCACGAGTTCATGTAAACAAGAAGATTTGTACCGACTATATAACTCCTCAGTACCCTTTTTTCTGAACAAGTGTTTTGTCAGTGTTTTGCAAATATATTGTCGTAATGACTTCGCTAGCAGTCTTTTATCAACGACAAAACAACTACGAAATAGTAAGCAAGAGATGCGAAGTGTGGGATGATTGGGAGGTTAACTGAAATATGAAGAATCGTTCAGACATAGAAATCATGGCGTCCATATTACGCTCTACTACAGGAAAATGGGAATACAAAACTACGATAATGAACAATGCCTCAGTATCTCATTCACAATTGATTAGATACCTTGCTATTGCCGTAGAAAGAGGATTAGTTGAATATTCTGAAGTTAGAGATTTGTACAGGATTACGGAAGCAGGCCTGGTTTTCTTAGACAAGTATACACGTCTTCTTCGCCTCTTACCTAAAAGTCAGGATTTGCCAGATTTGGCTCATTAGAATGGAGCAGAGGAAGCAAAAGATAAAAATTCTTCAGTTGTAAGTGATACTATCAGAAGATGGATTTTTGTTGATAAACAAGTATATTGGTATCTTAACGGCTCAATGCAATCTAAAGTAATTTCGACTGCCTGCGCCTGTCGGTACCGGATCTATTTTTAAGGGCTGTGTAATATATGGAGCCTGTGTCAAACGACTGTCCTGAGCAGGGACTTTTGTCATATTTTGTCTTTCAGCTGCCGTAATCCATGCTGATGATACTGAGTTGAGTATGCCTAAAGTGAGATCCTTTCTCGACTACGGTTACCTGTTATACCTCACACCCAACTTCTTGTATGTAGATACGGTTTAATTAATAAAGTAAGAAATAGATTGTCTATCTGTTAGTATGTCAGATTACTACGACATAATAGTAGCTGGGGGAAGTATCTCTGGTTTGTTGGCTGCTAGGGAACTGGGTGCAGCTGGGCTTTCTGTAGCTGTCCTAGAGGAGGATGCAGAAATTGGGACACCGGAGCACTGCGGTGGGCTTGTAAGCATTAGCGGAATAGAGAATCTCGGCATCATACCTTCCAATAATGCTATTGAGAATAATGAGATTAAATACGCGAAGATTTTCTCTCCTTCAAAATGTTTTGAACTAAATGCAGGAAAACAAAAGATAGTTGTTTTAGACAGGCGTACATTTGACAAGCAGGTCGCATTCCAAGCCCAAAAAATGGGTGTAGAAATTAGAGTAAAGTGTTCCATGTACTCAATCTCCAAAAAACATAACACCACTATTAATAATTATAATAATAGGGATGATGGCTATTATCTCATTAAAACATCTGAAGGACTTCTGACATGCAATTACTTCATAGATGCCAGGGGAATTGGATCTCTAATTCAACGCAGTAAGCTGGGATTATTGCAAGCTGCTCAGTATGAAGTATATGCTCCATGGATTGATCGCAATACTATTGAAGTAAGATTCGATAGTGAAAGATATCCCGGTTTCTTTGCATGGATTATCCCCACAGGTTCGGGAAAGGGAAAGGTCGGTGTTGCAGGCAGATCAATTAATGCTGCAAATTCCTTAAAATCATATCTGGAAAGTAAAGGAGAAAAGTATTCCATAGTTCGTAAAGTATATGCTCCAATTTGGATCATGGGTCCGCTAGAACATTTCGTCATGGAACGGAGCTTGGTGATAGGCGATGCTGCAGGCCAGACTAAACCTACTACTGCAGGAGGAATATACACCTGCGGCAGCGGTGGAATATTGGCTGGAAAAGCACTAACAAAATCCATCAAAAAAAATGACGATTGTTTATTGCACGATTATGAGAAGAATTGGTTTTCAATTTTCAAAAGCGAATTTGATAGGATGCTTCTTCTCAGAAAAGTGTTAGAAAGATTAGATAATAGGGCAATAGATCAACTGTTTTCAACAATTTCTAAAGGAGAGATTGAAGATATATCTAAAACAGGAGACTTTGATTTTCATTCTTTGGCTCTATCAAAGATATTAAGTAGTAGAAGCGGCCTAAGGATTGCAAAAACTATATTTGATAATGAAATTAGACACTTTTTAACATCTAAGCAAGATATAAATTCGGATATTGATCTTTAAACTATCAACATATGTCTAAACCTTTGCAATTACCCATCTGCACATCATGTAGCAGACCTATAATGCCCAATGATGAGTGCGTTAAATATTATTGTCCCAATTGCAGCTACGTTTTGATTTGGCGATGTCAAAGCTGTCGAGAATTTGCTAGAAATTACAAATGCATAGGATGTGGGTTTGAGGGTCCATAAAAATGACATCACGTCTTGTTGCAAGGATCAGAATTCTTCCAGCCGAGGCGGATTCCAACTTGGATAATGTAGTTGTTGGTCTAAAGAACAAGATCCCAAAAGGTATGGAACTTAGGGCCCATGCTACAGAGCCGATTGCCTTTGGTTTACAGGCAATTATTGGTGATTTTCTAATAAACGACGAAGAGGGTCAAATGGACATGCTGGAAGATTCAATAAAGAAGACAGAAGGAGTTGGTGAAATAGAAATAATTAACATAAGCAGACAATCAGTAAAAATGAAATAAGAATTTTAGAGTACGATGATGAACAAATCTGCCGCAATATCGAATCTTCTGGAGGTTTATTCTAAGATTTGAAGAAGCCTCATGGATCGAATAATGGATCATCATCACCAGAAATCAAATTAAGAGTGGTGGAAGCAAGGTATGGAGACTTAGGTAAACGCAGAGCCCGGATTGATCCTCTTTACATGCAAAAACTTGGCATCGAGGCTGGCGACGTTATTGAATTAATTGGCAAGCGCGAGACTGCCGCAACTGCTTGGCCTGCTGATGAAGAAGAAAAGCCATTAGACATTATTCGAATGGATGGACAGACAAGGAAGAATGCAGGTGTGGCCCTAAACGATCTCGTGATTGCAAGAAGAACTGAAGCAAGAACTGCAAAAACTGTAGTCTTGATGCCTTTGGTGAATAGCACGATCGCTATTGATAAAGAATTCTGTGAGTTTGTAAAAAATAGATTGAGGGGTCTTCCAGTAAACGAAGGTGACGAAATATGTGTGGTAATTTTGGGTAATCCAATAGATTTCCGAATAGAAAGAGTGTCACCTCATTCGATTGTAAAAATTGAGCGTTCAAGTAAGTTACAGATACTGTCAGAAACTGATATTGATAAAAAACCTCGGGTGACGTATGAGGAAATCGGTGGACTGAAGGAACAAATTAAACGTCTTAGAGAGATCGTTGAATTACCTTTACGACATCCCGAGGTAATCGCAAGACTCGGTATAGAGCCTCATAGTGGTATTCTGATGTACGGTTCACCTGGCTGCGGGAAAACGCTAATTGCAAAAGCACTCGCAGCAGAATCAGAAGCAAACTTCTACATTATAAATGGTCCAGAGATTGTAAATAAGTATTATGGTGAAACAGAAGCAAGGTTGCGAGATATTTTCAAAGAAGCAAGAGATTCTGCTCCAAGTGTTATATTCATTGATGAGATAGACGCTATAGCACCTAAGAGAGAAGAGGCCTTTGGCGATGTCGAAAAGAGGGTTGTTGCCCAGCTACTTTCTTTAATGGATGGTATGTCAGAACGAGGGAATGTAATAGTGCTTGGGGCTACAAACAGGCCTGAAAGTATCGATCCTGCTTTGAGACGTCCGGGAAGATTCGATCGAGAGATAGAAATTGGTGTCCCAAATGTGGAGGGGAGATTGGAGATTCTTCAGATTCATACTAGAGGAATGCCTCTTGCAGAAGATATCAATCTACGACATCTCGCATCTGAACTTCATGGATATACTGGTGCAGACATAAAAGCCTTATGCAGAGAAGCTGCTATGAAAGCTCTCAGACACTATCTACCTGAAATCGACTTAGAAGGAGAGAGAATTTCACCCGATACTCTTGGGATAATTGAGATCACGAACAAAGATTTCAAAGAAGGAATGAAAGAAATCATTCCTACTGCAATGAGAGAATTTTATGTTGAAGTCGCACGCGTTAGATGGAATGATGTTGGTGGATTATATGATGCAAAACGAATTCTTTATGACAATCTTATCAATGCGATAAAAGAGCCAGAAAGTTTCACCAAAATGGGTGTAAAACCGCCACGGGGAGCACTATTATTTGGTCCTCCTGGCTGTGGAAAGACCTTGATCGCAACATCCTTGGCAACTGAGAGTAATGCTAATATAATAATTGTGCGTGGTCCCGAGGTATTATCTAAATGGGTTGGAGAATCTGAAAAAGCTATTCGTGAAATATTTAGAAAGGCAAAAGCCTCTTCCCCATGCGTCGTGGTTTTTGACGAGCTTGATTCTCTCGCAAGGCCCAGAGGTGAAGAAGACATTTCAGGTAACGAGAGAGTCCTTTCGCAGATTTTAACCGAAATGGATGATTCAGGCAGTTCAGACATCATAATAATCGGAATTACTAACAGACCTGATCTCATAGATACGTCATTACTTCGTCCAGGAAGACTAGACTTGATACAGTATATTGCTCCTCCTGATGATAAGGCTCGACTCGAAATTATGAAAATATTGACTTCTCGTATGCCGCTTGCAGCAGACTTTAATTTAGAGGATATCTCTCTATCCACGAAAGGTTTTAGCGGTGCAGATCTTCTAGCATTATGTAGAGAAGCAGCAGTTAATGCTATACGAGATAAGGAGGATATTATTTGTAAAGATGACTTTGGTAAATCATTGCGCATGATAAAACCATCGATAACGAAGGATGTAGAAGAGTGGTACGAATCTATGAAGAAAAATGTTACATATGCAATGCCAAAGCCGCTAGACAAAGCATTCTATGGATAAAAAGGAAAAACTACTTAAGAAGAATTAAAAAAGTTGGAGGTGATTCCACTTAATCTCTTTTGCTATCCTCTTCGTTCATCCTGTCAAAACAATCGGCATTAGCACAAAAGGATGCTGCTACAAATGTATCTAAGAGTATCTAAGACATGTGCTTGTTTCACTGTATGTAAAAAATAATTGACATATCAGAACGGTAGCCTCTTTCCCAGCAAAAAATTTCATCTTGAAGACAGTGATTCAGTAGATTCGAATTGCATTAAAATAATTGCATAATACGCCTTATAGATCATGAATTGCTTACGTCAGACTAGATTCTGTAGTACCAAAATGCATCTACTGCTATTGCAACAAATATTATGACTAGGTAGGGTGCGGTAATTTTGTATGCTTTCCATGCAAATTCTGGAGTAGGAGTTTTTGTTAGTTTGTAGTGATATGACAACATGAGCGTTCCAGAAATGATTGCAACTGTTGTATATAAAATGCCCAATCCAAAGAAGTAAAGAGCTATGGAATAAGGCAGTAAAATTGCAGTATTTACAAAAATATAACCAGCCGTTCTCTTGTTCCCAATCAAAACGGGAAGCATAGGAACACGAATACTAGCATACTCTTCCCTTGCTCTGATTGCTAAACACCAGAAATGTGGTGGTGTCCACATAAAGACAAGCCATCCAATTAAAAAACCAAGTAAATTAATTGATCCTGTAGCAGCGGCCCATCCGGCCATTGATGCAGCGCTTCCAGCAAAACCCCCGATAACAATATTTGAAGCATTGGTACGTTTAAGCCATGCAGTATAAATTATAACATAAAAAAAGATACCCAAAGCAATCATTCCAGTAGCGACAGGATTCAAAGTAAACCATGCAATAACAACTGACATAATACAAAGACTAATTCCATAGAATAGAACATTTCTTGCAGGTAACCTCCCGGCAGGGATAGGCCTCTCTGAGGTTCTGTCCATTATCTTATCAATATCCCTGTCATAATAGTGATTGAGAGCACTTGAACCCATAGATGCCATGGCACCTGTTAACGCAAGAAAACCCAGTTGCCATGCAGTAACATCTCCTGCATAGGCAGGTGTACTGTCAAACCTACTCCCAGCAAGCAATGAAGTAACAGCTGTGATTACAAGAACTACAACTATCCTAGGTTTTGAAACTTCAATATAATCATGTATACTCACATCTATATAGATACCTGAATAGTGGTCTGAGTAAGGTTGCATTTAATTTATTCGCTATATTCTACACTTTAACGACTAACCGTATCTGAGTAGCTATCTTCTTGATTCAAAAAATTATTCATTTATTCCGTAGTAGTAGCTTTTTCTGTTTTCATCGGCACAAGTTCACGCTTAGGTGTAGACGCAGTGGTTATCAAGTATTGCTTTTCGGATTTATTCACGCTTGCCCTAGACAAGACAAACTATACATTGTAATTGTAGTATCATCGTCCATAATATGCATTGAGATTCAGTTAGGAAATTAGTACATGCTGAAGGTAATCTGAATCCTAGAAAGTTGTTATACTATACTCTTCTTCCCCTTCTTCCACCAGGCTTTCTAGTAGTATCGTGTGGAATTGGAGTAACATCATCAATCCGGCCGATTCTGAAGCCAGCTCTAGCCAAAGCCCTGATCGCGGCCTGAGCACCTGGACCAGGAATTCTGGAACCGACGCCACCGACAGCCCTTACACGTATGTGAAGTGCATTAATTCCTTTAGTCTTAGCTGCGTCTGCTGACGCAACTGCCGATTTCATTGCGGCATATGGAGAGGATTCATATCTATCTGCTGTCACATGTCTTCCACCAGAACTAAAAGAAATGGTCTCCGCGCCGCTCATGTCTGTAACATGTACAAGTGTATTATTATAGCTACTAAAAATATGGGCTACTCCCCATCTGTATTGAGTAACGTCGTTGCTTTCCGACATAAATAAAGGCTTATTATTAAAATTTGTTTTATATATGAATGTTTTTTATTTCATAGCAACAAAATAATTAAGGGATCTATTTATGACTATCCGTAGCGGTGCAAATAACCGGAATTATCAAGAATTGAATATCTCTTTTCTTTATTCCTAGTAAATACGTTGCCACATCCCTTCTCTACCCTTCCGATAACATACAATTTTAATTTTGATCTCTTTGTTAATGATTTTGCCTTTTCTAAATTTGCTTGTGGAATAGTTGCCACGATCTCATACTCTTCGCCCCCATAAAAAACCAAAGATTTATCATCTAGATGATTTTTTTTGGCGAATTCTTTGATACCGTTTACTGCTGGAATATGATCAACAAAGAAGTTAACTTTGCTCTGTCTTGCTAATTCATATAGTGAGATTGCAAGGCCATCACTTGAATCAATTGAGGAGGAAAAATATTTTGCAAGATATATTCCAAATCTTTGTTGTGGTCTAGGTCTAATTACAGACAAAACAGCATTCTTCCTAAATTGCCCTTTAGCCTTTGCATTCCTCATCAGGATCTTCAGACCAGAAGCCGAATAGCCAAATTTCCCTGAACAGATTATAAGGTCTCCTGGTTTTGCGCCATTTCTTTTTGGAACGCGTATATCTTGATCTAAAAATCCAACTATATTGCAATCGATTATGAGTTCACTTGATTTGTTGGTATCACCTCCCACAATTTTGACACCGAATTCTTTGGATGCCTTTTTAAAACCGTTTGCGAGCTCCTTAATTTCACTTTTAGAATATTTTGTTGGAAGTCCAATTGAAATGACACATATATAAGGTGGCTTAACACCTTTTGCAGAGAGGTCACTGACGCATGCGACTATACTTTTTCTCGCAATCTGCCATGGCCGCATTCCTGTTGGTACATCGGTGCTTTCAACAAGCATATCGCATTTAAGAACTAGAATCCATGGAGTCTTAGCGGTATGCCTCTTTACCCCTTTTAAAGGGAATGTTACTACATCATCCTTTTCATTCTTTATTCGAAGCTTCGAGATAAAAAGATCAATAATCTCCCATTCATTTAACTTGGTCATATACTAACTGAATCCTTTCTCTCATCTCCTTGTACAATAACTGTGCCTTTGATGTCTTTGATTCAACTGAAATTCTTATAGCATGTTCAGTGTTTGAGGGTCTTATCAGAACCCACGAATCATCATCTAGTATTGCTTTCACACCGTCTATTGTCAAGACCTGTGATGAGTCTACCTTTAAGATATCGATAAATTTCTCGATGACTTTGCTTTGGACAACAATGTCGGCAGGAATTTTAGATCTAATCTGAACATATTGAGAT
>Ga0070715_10000466_pt1 | contig 10475 bp, 10 predicted proteins | sample LARL111metaG_FD_71394 | JGI IMG/M metagenome (GOLD analysis project Ga0070715, IMG submission 71394) | Corn, switchgrass and miscanthus rhizosphere microbial communities from Kellogg Biological Station, Michigan, USA - LAR L11-1 metaG | ecosystem: Host-associated > Plants > Roots > Rhizosphere ... | reverse complement strand
AGGCCGAAAAAGTAAAGCTCAGAGGGTATGGAGGTCTTGTGAAGCGGTTCACGAACGGTGCCAAACAGCCCTCCCCCGGCCGGCGGATAGGCTGGCCTGCGATGGTCTTGGACCTTCCGCCGCTGCAGACCGTGGATCTGAACGGACCGGTCGCCTATCGGCGGTGGGAGGGACCCCGCGAGACGACCTTCGTTCTGCTTCATGGACTTGGGGGTTCCCATCTCAGTTGGATCCAAGCGGCCCCCGGGCTGGCCGGTCTCGGCCGGGTGCTGGCACTGGACATGCCCGGGTTCGGCCGGTCGCCGCGAGCCGACAGGCCGACGCGCCTGATGGACCAACAGCGGTTGCTGCACAGGTTCGTCGAGGCACAGACCGACGGACCGGTCGTGCTGGCCGGCAACTCGATGGGCGGCGCCGTCGCCATCCTCGAGGCGGCGATGGAGCCGGAGCGCGTCGCCGGCGTGATCCTCACGTCGTCCGTGTATCCGATGCTCCGCGGGCCGATGCCCAACCCGCTGGTACTGGGGGCGTTCGCGGCCTACGACGTCCCGAAGCTGGGCGAACTCGTCGTCAAGACCCGCAGTGCGGCGCTCGACCCCGAAAGCTTCGTCCGTGTGGGTCTGCGGATCTTGACGAGCGATCCGTCGACGATCCCCGACGACGTGATCTCGCTGCACGCCGAGATGATCACGGACCTCCGTGCCGACCCGGAGGCCGCGGTCGCGTTCCTCGATGCCGCGCGCTCGATCACCTCCTATGTGAAGAGCCGAGACGCGGGCCGCCGCGCGATGAGCAATGTGCGTGCGCCGGTCCTGGTGATCCACGGCCGGGCCGACCGGTTCGTGCCTGTCGGCTATGCCGAAGCCGCGCTCGCCACCTACCCGGCCTGGCGCGGCCGGGTGTTCGCGCGGGTCGGACATGTGCCGCAGATGGAGGCGCCGGCGCGGTGGCTCACCGAGGTCGCCGACTGGTACGCCTCGGCCCTGCGCTGACCCCGTGCTAGCGTCCGCCCGGATGGGTCGGCGCGTCGCGGTGCTGGTGCTCGCAGCGACGATCGGACTCCTCCTCCCGGGTGTCGCGCATGCAGATGCCGATCCGGCCGCCGATGTCTCAGCATTCGACGACGTGTTCGCACCGAACGTGGTCCGCATCCAGCCGGGACAGGCGGTCGAGTGGACGAACGACGGCGCGACGGTTCACACGGTCACCGCGAACGACGGCTCGTGGGATTCGGGCACCCTGGACCCGGGCGCGACCTTCACGCACACGTTCGACATCGCGGGCGTCTATCCCTACTACTGCCGCTTCCACGGGGCCCCGAACCACGGCATGACGGGCACGGTGGTGGTCGGCGACGCGCCGCTTCCGGGCGAGGCCACCGGCGTTGGTCCCGGGACCGAACAGCCGCCGCAGCGATTCTCACCGACGCTGCATGTGCCGACCGACTTCCCGACGATCCAACAGGCCGTCGATCACGTGAAGCCGGGCGGCATGGTGTTGATCGCGCCGGGCGTCTACCGGGAACAGGTCACCGTCACGACCCCATTCATCACGATCCGCGGCGAGGATCGCAACCGCACGATCATCGACGGCGAGTTCCAACGCGCCTACGGCCTCCAGGTGCTGGAGGCAGATGGGGTGGTGATCCAGAACCTCACCGCGCGACATGCCGTGCTGAACGGCATCGAGTGGAACGACGTGCATGGCTACCAGGGCTCCTATCTGACCGCGTACGACGACGGCGACTACGGCATCTTCGCGTACGGGTCTGACTACGGCGAGATCGACCACTCGTATGCGAGCGGACACCCCGACTCCGGGTTCTACATCGGGCAGTGCTACCCGTGCCATGCGGTGATCACCGACGTCGAGGCGGTCGACAACGCCGCGGGCTTCTCGGGAACGAACGCGGGCGGCGACCTCGCCATCATCAACAGCGACTGGCACGACAACCTCGCGGGCATCCTGCCGAACACGCTCGACAGCGAGCTGGGCCCGCCGCAACGCGACGCGGTGATCGCCGGCAACTACGTCCACGACAACGGCAACCCCGACGCGCCGACGAAAGCGCTCACCTATCCGGCGTTCGGGATGGGGATCGCAGTGACCGGCGGGCGCGCGAACCTGATCGCGGACAACGTCGTCGAGGACTCCGCGACCTACGGGATCATCGTGATGCCGATCGTCGACACGAACCTCTGGGTGACGTCGGACAACGTCGTCCGGGACAACGTCGTTCGCCGGAGCGGACAAGCCGACCTCGCGCTCGGCGCCCCAGCCCAGGGCGGCGACTGCTTCTCCGGCAACGACGCGTCGACGAGCCAGCCACCCGCGATCGAGGCCCTCTATCCGTGCTCGGGCGTGCAGCCGTTCCCGGCGGGCGGCGGGTCGATGGCGCCGACGATGTCGGCGCTGGCGCGCTACATCGCGGTGCTCGGCGGGACCGCGCCCGGCGGCGACTGGCGCACGCAGCCGGCGCCGCCGGCGCAACCGCAGATGGCGGGAGATCCGAGCAAGGCGCCGCCGATCATCTTGGTCGGCGGGCAGAACGTGCCGCCGACCTACACCATCCGCCCGGCGAGCCAGATCGTGCTCGCGGAGGGCCCAACCGTATCCAAGGAGATCGCGATCATGGGGATGCCGCTGGCAACGTCGTGGGGAGGGCTGCTCGTCGGGCTCTACGGCTACATCCTGCCGTTCGTGCTGTACGCGACGTGGGTCGCGGTCGCGATGTGGGACCTGATCCGTCAGGAGTCGGCGCCGCTGCCGCACCGCACGCGATGGATGCTGGTGGTGCTCGTCGTGCCGTTCCTCGGACCGCTGTTGTATCTCGCGTTCGGCCGATCGCCGATCCCCCGGCAGCTGCGGCTCGTGCTGACCGCGGGCGGGATCGCCGTGTACCTGTTGTTCCTCGGGCTCGGAGTGCTGATCAGCTAGTCGAGCCGGATCCGCATCCGCTTGTTGGCCCGTCCCTTGGACTCCGTCTTGACGACGTGCACCGTGCCGACCTCGAGCGTGGTCCGGACATGCGTGCCGCCGTCGGCTTGCTTGTCCACGCCCTCGATGTCGATCACGCGGATCGGGTCGACCTCGGCGGGGATCAGGTTGGCTTTCGTGCGGATCAGGTCGGGGTCGGCCAGCGCCTCATCGCGCGGCAGGAACAGGACATGCACGTCGTGGCCGGCCGCCAGCGCGTCGTTGAGGAGACCCTCGACCTCCTGCCCGAAGTCCGTGCTGATGTGGTCGAGCTCGAGTCCATGCGCGCGGTGCCGTCGTCGCCCATGTTGCCGCCGGTGACCTTCGCGTCGAAATGCGTGTAGACGATCCCGCTGAGCGCGTGCAACGAGGTGTGCGTGCGCATGATCCTGCGCCGACGCTCGGCGTCGATCGCGACCGCCACCGGCTCGCCGATGACGGGGACGATGCTTCCCTCCGCGACCTGGTGGATCAGCGATCCCGTATCCCGATCGGTGAAGGTGTCGGTCAGATCGAGGACGCCGCCATCGGTCGTGAGCGTCCCGATGTCACCGGGCTGGCCGCCGCCGCGCGCATAGGCGACCGTCCGGTCCAGGACGATGCCGAGGGGCGTGACGTCGGTCACGCGCGCATCGCAGGTTTCGAGGTACGCGTCGGTCGCGTAGAGCTTGTTGGTCATCCCGACAGCATGCGCTCGAGCTCGAGATAGAGCCCGCTGTGGTCCAGCTCGCCGTCGCCGTCGTCGAGCGCGCGCTGCAGTTGTGCGGCGACGATCGTGAACGACGGGATCGGCGTGCCGGTCAGAGCCGCGGCTTCTTCGACGATGCGGGCGTCCTTGCGGTGCAATCGGATACGGAATCCCGGGTCGAACGTCCGGTCGAGCATCCGCTGGCCGTGCACCTCGAGGATCTTCGACCCGGCGAACCCGCCGAGCAGCGCCTCGCGCACCTTCGCCGGGTCCACGCCAGAGCGTTCTGCGAGCAACAGCGCCTCGGCCACCGCCTCGATCGTCGCGGCGACCACGAGCTGGTTGCAGGCCTTCGTCACCTGGCCCGCGCCAGACGGACCGACATGCACGATCGTCTTGCCGAGCACCTCGAAGATCGGCATCGCGCGCGCGACGGCATCCGCGTCGCCGCCGATCATGATCGACAAGGTTCCGTCGATCGCGCCGCGTTCGCCGCCGCTCACCGGCGCGTCGAGCATGGCGACATCGCGCTTGGCGAACGCCCCGGCCATCTCCCGCGTGGGCGCCGGGTCGATCGAGCTCATGTCGATCACCAGCGCACCGGCCGCGACACCCTCGAGCACGCCGCCCTCGCCGGTGAGGACGAGTTCGACGTCGGCAGTGTCGGGCAGCATCGTGATCGTGACGTCGCTCGCCGCCGCCACGTCGGCGGCACTCGACGCGCGGGTGGCGCCCGCGGCGACCACTTCGTCGACCGGGCCCGCGCTTCGCGAATGAACCGTGAGCGCCCGGCCGGCGGCGAGCAGGTTCATCGCCATCGGCTTGCCCATGATGCCGAGGCCGATGAACCCGATGCGGTCCTCCGGCACGACCTCAGTCCTCCATCGCGGCGTCGGCGATCGCGAGCGACCGGTCGATGATCTCGAAGCCCTCGGCGAGCTGCTCCTCGGTGATGCACAGCGGCGGGTTGGTCATGACGTTCCACCACCGGATGAACGTGGCGAGCCCGTTGTCCAGGAGCGAGCGGTTGAGCGCGCGCATCGTCTCGTTCATCGTGTTGAAGGGCGACAGGGGCTCCATCGTTTCGCGGTTCTTGACCAGCTCGATGATGCCGAAGAGTCCGATGTTGCGAACCCGACCGACGCTCGGGTGCTTCGCGGCGAGCTCCTCGTGGTGGCGCGCCATCACGGGCTCGAGGCGCTTCGCGTTCCCAACCAGGTTGTCCTGCTCGATCACGTCGATCGCGGCGATCGCCGCCGCGACGCCGAGCGGGTGCGTGTTGTAGGTCAGGCCGCCCCAGAACATGTGATCGTCGAAGTACGCGGCGATGTGCGGCGCGATCGCCACGGCGCCCAGCGGCGCATACGAGGACGTCAAGCCCTTCGCCGTGGTCAACAGGTCGGGCACGACCCCCCAGTTGTCGACCGCGAACCACGCGCCGGTGCGTCCCCAGCCACACATCACTTCGTCGGCGATCATCTGGATGCCGTGACGGGTGCAGAGCGCACGGACGCCCTGGAGGTAGCCGTCGGGCGGGATCAAGATCCCGTTCGTGCCGGTGACCGGCTCCAGGATGAACGCCGCGATCGTCTCCGGGCCCTCGAGCTCGATCGTCTCCTCGAGCATCGCGAGCGCGGTGTCGGCGTCCTCGAAGCCGCGCTTCGTACCGTGATACGGGTCGAGCACGTGCACGACGCCGGGCATCGGCGGCACCTCGTTGGGCCAGCGGCGCGGATCGCCGGTCAACGCCATCGTCGCGTAGGTCGACCCGTGGTAGCTGCGGTAGCGCGCGAGCACCTTCTGCCGGCCGGTGAACGCCTTGGCCATCTTCACCGCGTTCTCGTTCGCCTCCGCGCCGGCGAGGGTGAAGAACGTCTTCTCGAGGTCGCCGGGCCACAGGCCGGCGAGCCGCTTGCCGAGCACGGCGCGGCCCTCGAACGCGTGGAACGGCGAGATGTATGGCAGCTTCTCTGCTTGGCGCGCGATCGCTTCGGTCACGCGCTTGTCGCCGTGGCCGATGTTCACGCCCATCAGCTGCGAGCTGAAATCGAGCCACCGGCGGCCGTCGACGCCATACATGTAGACGCCCTCGGCGCGGTCGATCGCGAGCGGCGACGCCTTGGACTGGATGTGCCAGTCGTAGAGCGTGTATCGCGTCGCGTCCGCGATGATCTGTTCCGCCGTCATGGCGCTCGTCTCGGTGCTCATGTCTGCCCCTCTCCTCGGTCGTCGCCCACGTCCGCCGCCGGCGCCGGGCCCGACCCGACGATGTAGCTGTGCTCGGCAGCCCACCGGAGCATCACGCTTTCGCCCGGATGCGGATCGACCGCCCCGACCTCGTCGTTCAGGCGATGGACGGTGAGGCGCTCGCCGGTGCGCAGCAGCACGATCAGCTGCGTGATCGACCCGAGGTACACGACGTCGATCACCGTGCCGCCCACGTAGGAGGCGCGGTCCTCGGCCGTCCCGTTCGCGAGCTTGATCCACTCCGGCCGAACGGTGATCTGTGCCCGTCCATCGTCGTGACCCGAGCCGGGATCGATGGCAAGGATGCGCTGGCCGTCCCCGAGGTCCATCGCGAGCAGCCCGGCGTCCGTGCGGTCGACCCGCAGCTCGATCAGGTTCGACGTGCCGATGAATCCGGCGACGAAGGCGCTCGCCGGCCGTTGGTAGAGCTCGCGCGGCGTCGCCAGCTGTTCCACGACCCCGAGGTTCATCACCGCGATGCGATCGCTCATCGTCATCGCTTCTTCTTGGTCGTGCGTGACGTAGACGAACGTCGTCTCGGTGCGCTGCTGGAGTTCCTTCAGCTCGAGCTGCATCTCCTTACGGAGCTTGAGGTCGAGGGCGCCGAGCGGCTCGTCGAGCAGGAGGGCGGCGGGACGGTTGATCAACGCCCGCGCGAGCGCGACCCGCTGCTGCTGGCCGCCGGACAGCTGCGTCGGCCGCCGGTCCTCGAGGCCGTCGAGGCGCACCGTATGGATCACGTCGGTCATCCGCTCGGTGATGTCGGCCTTCGAGAGCTTCTTGATCTTCGGGCCGAACGCGATGTTCTCCGCGACCGTCATGTGCGGGAACAGCCCGTAGGCCTGGAACACCATGTTCACGTTGCGCTTGGCCGGCGGGACCGACGTGACGTCGCGTCCCTGCAACACGATCCGGCCCTCATCCGGCATCTCGAAGCCTGCGATCATCCGCAGCGTCGTGGTCTTTCCGCACCCGCTCGGACCGAGCATCGAGAAGAACTCGCCGCCCGGGATCTGGATCGAGACGGCGTCGACCGCGGTCACGTCGTCGAAGCGTTTCGTCACGGCATCGACGAAGATCTCGCCTTCGTGGCTGGTCGCCGTGGGTTCGGTGTCGGTGTCCGGTGTCGCGCTCATGTCTGGATCCTGTTCAGTCGGGCAAGTTTGTACGCCAGCAGGGAGAAGACGATCGAGACGACCAGCATCACGAGGTTCAGGGCCGAGCCGGCGCCCCAGTCGCCGGACCCGAGGATCAGGTCGCGGACGCGCTGGCCCATCATGTAGCTGCCCGTGCCGCCGACGATGTCGGCGGTGACGAAGTCGGTGAGCATCGGGATGTACACGAGGATCATCGCGATGAAGATGCCGGGCGCGGCGAGCGGGATCAGCAGGCGCTTGGACTGCACCCACCACCCGGCGCCGAGGTCGACGGCCGACTCGAACATCGACGCGTCGATCGCCTTCATCGCGGCATAGATAGGGATCGTCGTGTACGTGATGTAGCTCGCGGCGAGCGTCACGATCACGGCGAACGGACTGAACAGCAACCACGTGATCGGCGGCCCGGGGATCACCCAGTTGACGATGCCGTTGCGGCCGAGGATCACCTGCCACGCGTAGATCTTGACCACCGGCGCGAGCTCGTCGGCGAGCACCAACGAGAGCAAGAGGAACAGCTCCCACTTCCCCGCGCGGAAGACCATGTAGTACGCGAGCGGGATCCCGATCGCGAGCATGATGATCATCGCGGTCGTGCTCATCCACAGCGTCGTCCACGCGATCTTCCAGTTGAGCGGGTCGGTCAGGACGTCTGTGTAGTGCGAGAGCGTCCGCCCGCTCGAGGTGTTCGGCGGGAACTTCAGGATGCTCATGAACGCCATGATCACCATCGGCCCGAGGAACAGGACGATCAGCAGTGTGACCGGCGCGAACAGGATGCCGAACGCACCGCGTCCGCCCCCGGATCGGCGTCCCCGCTTAGCGGGCGCGATCGCGACGTCGGCGGTCGCCATCTAGGTCTCGGCCGACGCGGCCACGGCCTCACCTCCCGCGATGATGCCGCGTGCCGCGTCGTCGCCGCTGCGCGCCCGCAGGAACAGCAGGGCGACCGTCAGCAGCACCACCTGGATGATCGAGATCACCGTCGAGATCGCGTTGACGATCGCGGTGTGGTCCGGGTTGCGCACACTCGAGTAGACCCAGACCGGAAACGTCTGCTGGAAGCCGAGCGTGAACGCGCTGATCTCGTAGTTGTTGAACGACCAGGTGAACGCGAAGATCGCGCTCGCGGCCAACGCGGGCGCGATGTGGGGCAGGATGATGTAGCGGAGCACCTGCATCCGCGAGCAGCCGAGGTCGATCGCCGCCTCCTCCTGCACGCGCTGGAACCGGAACAGCTGCGCGCCCACGATGGCCGTGACCAGCGGGAACGTGCAAACGACCTGCGTCGCGATCACCGTGTTCAGCGATAGATCGACCTTGAACCGCACGTAGAACATCAGCGCGGCGATCCCGATGATCAACCACGGCAGGATCAACGGGGCGCCGACCAGACCGGCCACGGCCGGACGCGCGCGGAACCGGAACCGGGTGAGACCGAACGCGGTCAGCGTGCCGAGCACGAGGCAGATCGGCGCGACGATGCATGCCACGACGATCGAGTTCACGAGCGCGTCGTGCAGCAGCTGGTCGTGGAACGCGTCGGTGTACCAATGGAACGTCACGCCCTCGAGCGGGAACGCGAGCACGTTCGAGTCGTTGATGCTGAAGAGCATCAAGATCACGAGCGGACCGAACAGCACGAGGTAGACGACGAAGAGGAACGCGCGCCACGACCAGGTGACGGCGTGCGAGCGGAACCGCACCCCCGCGGTCGGCGGGATGGCGGTCACCACAGGGGCGGTCGCGCGCTCCGCGACGTTGGTCGCCATGGCCTCTCCCGGACCTAGCTCGCCTTCACTTCGGTCCAGGCCGCGACCCACGCATCACGGTTCTCCGGCGGGCTCGCGGGGATCGCGTTCTGCAGGTGGAACGGCGCGTCGAGCGAGGCCTCCTGGATCAGCTGCGGCGATGCGAGTTTGAGCGTCTTCTCGTTCGCGATCTGGTAGTTCCAGTGCTGCGCTTCGTACAGCTCCGCCTCGGGGCTGGAGTAGTAGTTGAGCAGCGCGTAGACCGCGTCGAGGTTCTCGGGGGCGACGTTCGGCGTCATCCCGTAGCCGCATGCCCACAGGAACTGGCCTTCCTTCGCGACCGCGAACTTCGCGTTGACCCCTTCTTGCTGCAGGGCCTTGGCGGTGTCCGGGTAGCCGGAGCTGATCACGATCTCGCCGGACTTGAACAGCGACTTCACCTCGGCGTCGCCCTTCCAGAAGGTGCGGAACTGCGACTTGTGGTCGATCAGGAACTGCTTCACCTGATCGATCTGGGTCTGATCCATGTTGATGGGGTCCTGGATCCCGAGCGTGAGGGCGCCGATCATGAACGCGGTGACGGCGATGTCCTCCATGCCGGCGCGGCCCTGCCACTGTGGGTCGAACAGGTCCGCCCAGGAGGTCGGTGGCGTCGTGACGACGTCGGCGTTGTAGACGATGCCCGAGGTCCCCGCGTCGACGGGCACCATGTAGATCCCGCCGTTGTACTGCACGCCCGGCAGTTGCTGCATCGACGGGAACAGGTCGTTCCAGTTCGTCAGGCGGCTCTGGTCGAGCGGTGCGTAGATCCCTTTCTCGTCCATCTCGAGGGTCGCCTCGTCGACGCAGCTGTTCACGACGTCGGCGTCGAAGCCCGCCTGGATCTTCGCGATCGCCTCCTCGTTCGAGCCCATCGATGAGGTCTCGAGCTTGATGTTCGGGTACTGCTGCTGGAAGGCAGCCAGATAGCCGGGATCGAACCCGTCGGAGTAGCTCAGCAGCCGGATCGTGCCGGTGATCGACGACGGGTCGACCGAGCCGTGCGGCCCGCTCGCCGGCGCCGAGGACCCGCCGCCGCACGCCACACCCACGAGGGCGATCGCGATCGCAGCCGCACCCGCACGGACCCACCGTCCCATCGCAGACCCCTCCTCGTGCATCGTTCCGCCGTCGCGCATCGCAGGGCGTCCGCGACCGGGGCGAACCTAGGTCAGGCGGGGTAGATTGTCAACGGTTGACAAGAAGGCGGGTCGGTCACCCGGCGTCCGCGGACGAGACGACGCCCGCGATCAGGTCGCCCGCCTCCTCCGCATGCTCTGCGAACAGGCGCGCAGCCTTGTCCTCGTCGCCGGATGCGATCGCGTCGACCAAGGGCCGGTGCTGTCGCGACACCTCATCAAGCGAACCCAAGACGTCGCCGTCGAGGCGGAGCAACGCGCGCAGCGTCGGGACGTACCGGTCGAAGACCTCCACGATCCGCGCGTTGCCGGACAGTTCGCACAGGCCTTGATGGAACGCGAGGTCGGCTCGCGACACCGCGGCCGGGTCGCCGGTCGCGACGGCCGCGTCGATGCCGTCTGCGAGGGCGCCGAGTTGCTCGAGCGCGTCCCGGGCGGGATCGCGCGCGAGCGTGCGGGCCGCGCGGCTCTCGAGCGC
>Ga0070715_10000462_pt1 | contig 10534 bp, 7 predicted proteins | sample LARL111metaG_FD_71394 | JGI IMG/M metagenome (GOLD analysis project Ga0070715, IMG submission 71394) | Corn, switchgrass and miscanthus rhizosphere microbial communities from Kellogg Biological Station, Michigan, USA - LAR L11-1 metaG | ecosystem: Host-associated > Plants > Roots > Rhizosphere ... | reverse complement strand
TTATCAATTATTTCAATTGGATATGGAGTATACAAAATTTTCAAAGCAGAACAACTTCGAATTCCAAATAAGAACAGGTTAATGTATTATATTACAGAAGCATTCTCAGATAAAAAATATTGGAAAGTTATGGCAATATCTGCAGCGTGCTATGGTATTTTTTTTGGATTTCTATCCCAGATATTTATTTATAAAGGTGATGTTTCATTCACCGAGCAGGGCATTGTAGTTCCATCAGTTACTGTGATTTCGTGCTGCAAACTTCCAGGTTACGTTCCTATGTATACAGTATATCTTACGGATCATTTCTTGATCTTGTTAATACCAATCAACATCATTTTAGCAGTTATTCTATCTATGTCTGTTGGATTCAATATTTCTTTAAATCTTTATGCTTTCAAATTAGCGAAAATGCAAAGTGCAAAAAAGACCTCATTTATTGGAAGTGTGGGGGCAATAGGTGGACTATTTGTGGGTTGCCCCACATGTGCAGGCAGTTTATTTTCTACGCTCCTAGGGTTTGGTGCAGAAGCGACGTTTACAGTTCTTGCACCATTTCAAACATTGTTCATTGCAATAAGTATTCCAGTTTTGTTAATTACACCATTTCTTATTGCACGTGTAATCCAAGCAAGGTCTTATGCTTGCAAGTCAATGTAATCTTTCTTCTCTTTTAGTTAATTTTGGGATCAAATTTTGCTCGAATGTTGGTAACGTTTTTGAAATACTATCCAAATACATCTGTACATGTGGCTCCGCGATCCACATTTTTTTGTTTTCAAATAGATAGCCATATCTTTGCGAACTACCTATCTTTTCACGCGATCTAAGGACGTCAAGATACCTTGTAGATATGGTAGATTCATCAAATCCATGTTTTGTAGCTATTGCATCAAATACATTATGCATACCTGAGCCATGCTGTGCCGCTTCCTTCATACGGTATGCTATATTTCTTGGAATGCCTAGTTTCTGAGCAAGTCTTCTATGTACGTGTTTGCCAAAGGAGTCATCCTTGGATTTTACATTCAATTTCATATCCATCTGCATTGAAACTCTGATTACTTCCATGTCAAGAAAGGGTTCACGCATCTCAATACTATGCGACATTGCGATTTTATCTTCTCTTTCAAGAGTCTCTCTGTAAAGTAAAAGCAAATCCTCAGTCATATGCTCTCGTAATTTTTGATACCCTTCCTTTTCTACTACTTTGGTATACCAGGAATATCCTCCAAAAAGCTCGTCTGCCCCTTGTCCAGTGAACATTACCTTAATCCCGTCATCATGTGCAAGCTTTATTGCAGCATATACTGGAACTGCAACCTCCACCTGTCCAGCATTTGTATCCTCAATCACATTGAGAACCTCTGGAATTATTTGTTCTACTTCATCATGAGTGAGTTCATTAACTCTTAGTTTAAGTTTGAGCTTCTTTGCTATCTGTCGTGCAAAAACAATATCACTAGAATCTTGAATACCGCCGGTATAACAAATAACTTCACGCACCATTTTCTTTGCGAGCCAAGCGATAATTACACTATCAATTCCACCAGAGAAAATTATTCCAATTCTATCGAAGTCCTGCGTACGCTTTTTCATCGATGAAACTAATGCTTTTTCGTATGCGCTAATAGCTGAAGCCATTGTTTTATAAGCTATTTTCATGGAATGTATTGGAGGATGAGCTACTTTGAATTCTTGCAATAAGCCATTTGACGTGATAATTATCGTATGTCCGGGCAAGACACATTTTGTAGGCTCTTTTATTCCTACTTTCCAAAGTGCTTTTCGTTCGGATGCAAAAGCGATAAAACTATTAGTTTCGCCATAGTAAATCTGCCTTACACCCATCTTATCTCTAACCAAAGCTATCGTTCCTGTTACTTCGTCTTTGATAACAAGACCATAAACACCATCAAGTTCAGCAACAGTTTTTTTAATTGCATAAAGTAAATCATTGCTTTTGATAAGATGATCTTCTAATAAGTGAACAATAACTTCACTGTCTGTTTGGGTATCGAATTTGTGGCATTTAGCTAATCTTTTTCGAATTTTTTTGTAATTGTAAATCTCACCATTGTGTTCTATAGTCAATCTATGATCGCAGCTACGAAATGGCTGCTGTCCGCAAGTGCCACCTACTATTGCAAGTCTTAAGTGTCCCAAAGCACTACTTCCAGAAAGTTTATGATATCTAAGATTCTCAAGTGAGTCTGACTGTATGATAAAGTCGTTGGCTGCTATTCCTGCTCCATCAGGGCCACGATTTACCATACAAGAAAGCATAGGCTCGATAAGTGGTACAACATTTTCACCTTTCTTACTTAAAATACCTACTATTCCGCACATATTGTTGTATCTTCTCCAAATTTTATGAAGAGCAGATTTTCCCATCTTGAACGATAGGATGCCATCTCAATCCACAGATCATAATAGATTTAGTCATAATGACTTAAAAGCATTATACATGGGAGCTTTTACAATAATTCAAATTCCATTAAAAGTTGAATTTAGACTCGGTGAGTATTATATATGTATTTGTCCATTTCGTCATAGAAATATCGATTTAACACCATTACTACCGTTATCGCATCTTTTTGCTTCAAATCTGCTATTAAATCTGTCTTCCTTGTTGTTGCAGATGTTAGCATACATGCAGGCAGGCAGGCAGGCAGGTGGGGAGGTTACTCATAGAATGTATATACAAAACAATTTCCTTAATTCCAACACACTACGAAAAGGACGCCAATTAGGGCAATTAGTAATAATTAATACATCGATTTGTTGTAAAATACTTTGTTAATAGGTCATGAAATAACATAATATAACCATTAGAATGAAAAAAGGATAGAACTATTACCATCATTATCCTTACCAAAAAAACATAACCCGACAAGTGTTCGAAGGGCTTGTGATTTCCTTTACAGCTGCATTTATTGATGATATGATTTGCCCTTTTTTCTTCATATGACTATTCGAATTCCTTCAACATGGAGTTAACTATCATCGTCTATGTGTAGGTGGTAATTCATGATAGTCACGATGAAGGCAGCAAGTCTTTAGACTACTATACACAACACGGATGGTTGAGCATTGAATAAATGCCAATTCCTTTTTTGGTTTTTTCTAGCCAGAATGAACAAAGCTTGTTGCTCGATTATGGAGAACATTTGCAAATTGATGTGTATCTATATTTTTAAAGGGACTAATTTTCTGTAATACAGATGGTTCTTCACCTTCATCTAATATGCTTCTTCCATGCAGCTCCTCAATCACCTTCTCTTTTAATCTTGGAGGACAAATCTTGCTATAGTAAACGCAACCAAGGGATCCGTTAAACATTTCTTTTAAATGAAGGTCTCCCTTTTCTTCATGAAAATGTGGATTACGTGTTTCCACCTGCATCACTTCGACTCCCTTGTCCATGGCTTCCTGATTTTCAGTCGGTACGATTCCCCCAAATTCTTCTAGTATGTTTACAATTTCATATGTTTCTACCGAAAAACCTGGTGAATAAGTTAAAAGCTCTGCTAGTTTCATCGACATGCAATGCTCGCCCGAATTTCCCGTGCGCATAATTTCAGTCTCAAAGCCAGTGTAATACGATATTAAGGAATTAAGATATTGATTTGTTACTTCAGATACTCTCCCCCATTTTGAAAAATATACGCCACTCTCTGAAACTTTCGGCTTGTAAATCCATGATATACGAATCATTGTATAAGGAGTATTAGACATCGCAATTCCTGATGCAAATATTTTTACATATTCGTTTACGGCTCCAGGCACATAATTGTCCGCATCAATAAATCCGACATATTCTTTTCCTGCCATCTTTGCAAGTAGCATTCCAATCATCATTCCTTCGGCTTTACCATTTCTGACCGTGTCATCAGGAGCAAATATACTGGTATAATCGACTTCCTTTAGTGCATCATATAATCCAGGATCCTTTTGATGCAATATTAACGCATTTTTTCCTACAAATCTATTAAATTGTTCAAGCGCCTCTTTTTCCAATTTGTATCTGTCCACAGGTTGTCTTGGACTATTAGATACGATAATTGTCAAGCAATCATGAGGGATTCCACTCAATACTCCTTCAAGTAACTTCAAACGCTCTCCTTTAATAGGTATAACAATAGCTATTTTCCTTTCAATTTCAGAAATCTCCTCATTTCCAATACTTCTTATAGTTTCAGATGTTGTCCTACCATCATTAAATCCTGAATCCAATTCATATACACGTTGGACTCCATGGAGGCTTATGGCTCCAAACCTTTCAGTATATCTTGGTAGGTCAAGTTTCATACAAGTTAGAACAAGTATTTGTTTATAACACTTTTTGTTTACCAATTTAACAATACCTGATATGAGAAAATTTAAAGGAAAACCAACAATGGTACCAGAAAACCAAGTTATTAGAAAGTTTAGGCATCTAGATCACTCACTTATCCTAAAGGAGGTAGAGGTCAATTTAAAGAATTGAAGACATTACAGATTACGTAATGGAGAAGTATATCGATCTATAACTACATATTGTATAATAAATGCGTCTTGCCATTGTTGTGTTAAAGATCTAACGTTTTCTCTGGCATTATTAAAAAATGTCTTTAGCAATACAAACAAATCAAAAAAGGAGTTATTTTTATTCCTTGTCTATAAATTCATCATAGCTTGGTGGTTCTGGATTTAAACCTTTTCTCTTTCTTATGTCTGTAACCAAACTTCTGAATATTGATTGTGGAACAGGTTGCCACGTCTTAAAATAGGTATTCCACATGGCTTTACCAGCAGTTCCTCCACGCATAACTTCAGATAGGTCAAATGTCTCTGAAGCTGGTATTTCACCTTGTATAATTGAGATTAAACCTTTTTGTTCTACATTCAGTAACTTACCCCTCTTAGATGACAATACGCCAGCGACAGTGCCAATTTGTTCCTGCGGACATTTAATCTCTATACCAAGTATAGGTTCAAGCAAAACTGAATTTGCAACCAGCATTGAGCCTAACATGGATCTCCTTGCTGCAGGCATTAGTTGTGCTAGACCCCTATGAGCTGGATCCTCATGTGGGACAAAATGATGTAAAATAAATTTTAAACCCCTTACAGATTCATGAGCAATTGGGCCTGAATGGACTACATCGTCAAAACCTGATCTGATCGAGTCCATCGATTCTTGTATAAATTGGACTCCCTTTGTTTCATCAATTAGGATATTACCACCTACATCTATTGCAGCAACATTTTTTGCTTCATCTGCATTCCAGCCTTTCTCTCTGAGAATCCTTGCCATTTCCTTCTTGTCCATATCTTCCTTAATATGGCCAGTCTTTATCATCTCGATTATATCTTCACCAAGAAGCTCTACACGCATGAAAATTTTATTATGCCTATTAGGCGACTTACTCATGACTGGGCCTGCTTTCGTACGAATAGTTTCTCTATAGTTGATCAACGGTTGGCTAGTGGTAATATTAAGGCCTGCTTCCTGCAAAAGTGATGTAGCAATTTCAAGATGCAATACACCCATGCCAGCCATCAGGGTCTCACCTGTTTCCTCGTTAATCTTGACAATGAGATTAGGATCTTCTACAGTAATTCTGCGTAATGCTTCAACAAGTTTAGGTAGGTCTTTTGGATGCTTTGGTTCTACTGCTATTGTAACTACTGGTTCTGAAACATATTTGATCGATTCAAATGCTGGAATGTTTTTGACAGTCGAAATTGTTTCACCTGCAACAGCATAATCAAGTCCAAGCAAGGCAGGAATATTACCTGCAGGTAACATGCTTACTACTTCTCTGGTATTGCCCATGTAGATGTTTACCGACTGAACCTTTCCTGGTCTTTTTGCATCAATCAAGTATACTTCATCACCATCTTTGATAGTACCAGAGAAAAGTCTGCCGGTTGCAACTCTACCGGCCTGTGGATCAACATTGATTGTTGTAACCATCATCACTGCCGGACCTTTTTCATTACATGCTAAAAGCGATTTTCCAATGTCCGAATCTAAATCTCCAGGCCAGATCTTGGGGATCCTGTATCTCTGGGCTACATGGGGTGGCGGATGATGTTGTACAACCATTCCCAAAACTGCCTCATGCAATGGTGATCTATCTGCGAGTGACTTTATAGCATCAGGATCTGTGGAAGTGTAAGCATCATAAACATCCTTGAAACTAATTCCTTTCTTCTGAGCAACTTTGAAATTAAACCCCCATCTATCTTTTGCAGAACCGAATGCAACACTATTTCCCTGTAGGCTAACTTTCCATTTTTCTTTGAGTTCTGGTTCAGCATAAATATCAATAAGCCGGTTGAATTCGGCAATTATATTTGAAAGCCATTTTTGCATTGATTGTGGATCCAATCTTAGTTCTTTTACCAGTCTATCGATTTTGTTAATATATAGAACTGGTCTAACACGTTCTTCAAGTGCTTGTCTTGTCACCGTCTCAGTCTGAGTCATAATCCCTTCAACAGAATCAGAAACAACTACTACACCATCAATTGCTCTAAGGGCACGAGTAACCCTTCCTGTAAAGTCAATGTGACCAGGCGTATCAATCATATTGATTACATATTCCTTGCCTTCATTTTCATAAAAGAGTGTAACGTTAGCTCCACGAATAGTCATTTGTCTATTTTGTTCAAGTTTCATAGAATCAAGTGCCAGAGCCTGACCTGCAACAGAAGGAGAAATAATACCTGATGCAGCTAAGAGGCTATCACTCATAGTGGTCTTGCCGTGATCAACGTGAGCAATGACACCGAAATTACGGATTTGTTCCTTATTACCAATAATCCTTAAAATATCCTGAGTTGATTTGAACTTTGGCATGTACTCAAGCGAAAAAAATTCGCTGGAGGACTATTAAATGTTCCTTACATTTTATTTAAAAACACAATACTTGTTATCTATTCTATCGGTCATAGTGCTATTTTTACTTTGTAATGGTAAGCCGATGCTATCTCATCCCATATAACCTTGAGTATTATAAACCGTATCCACAACAAAAATAAAATATTATTTCCTAAAAACATCATTATAATAATGGAAATAACATTAGGTCATACTCCAGATGCTGACGATGCTTTTATGTTCTATGGAATTGCTTCTGGTAAGGTAAAGTCCCCGAATATTAGAATCAAACATGTCATAGAGGACATTGAAACTCTCAACAGACGCGCCTTAAAGCATGAACTTGATGTCACTGCAGTTTCAGCTCATGCCTATGCTTATTTGAAGGACTATGTTATACTACGTAGCGGAGGAAGCTTTGGGTTAGAGTATGGACCAATAGTCATTTCTAAAAAGAAACTATCACATTCAGAATTAAGAAAGTGTACAATTGCAATTCCGGGTAAGATGACATCTGCTAATTTACTGCTAAATTTTGCTTTGGGAAAATTCAAGGAAAAAGAGACATCTTTTCAGACTATTCCTGATGAAGTTCTAACTGATAAAGTAGATGCCGGTCTAGTAATTCACGAAGCACAGATTGCGTATGACAATTCAAAACTTTACAATGTTCTAGACTTGGGGGAGTGGTGGACTAGTCAAACAAATGGACTACCTGTGCCATTGGGAATTAATGTAGCAAGTACCAAATCAATGACATTAGAACAGATCAGACAATTCGACAAAACTTTTAGAAATTCAATCTTATATAGTCTCAAAAATCTTGATGCGGCGGTAGATTTTGCAATGAGGTATAGTAGAGGACAATCAAGGGATGTGATGACCAGATTCATTAAAATGTACGTGAATAGCATGACCATTGATATGGGAGTTAAAGGCAAGAAATCAATCAAAAAAATGTTCGCAATAGCAAAGGAAAGAGGAATACTAGCAGTGGATCGACTACATTTTGCATAACATTAGCATTATAATAAGAACACTGGAGAACGTAGTGTTTGTTATGGTCCCATTCCTATATCAAGGCTCTGTTGTCTAGAGGTAACTTAGACTGAATACAGTGTTAGTTAGTATCTTGCAAACAATTACACTAAACATATATTTCCATCTTCATTACAAAAGCAGTACCTTGAATACATTTGAAAAACTAAAGCATGATCTTGATTTTATATTCATATTACAATAAAATAGGTCTTTGTGTTAATATCTAGTTAAATTTTCTAATTATCTTAAAGAACGTATCTCTTTGAGCTGGTTCTCTTTTAATTTCCGTTATCAAGTTAACTAACTCCTGGACAGATATTCCCGTGGCTTTGCCTGCAGCCTTGAAAATTTCCTCGGAAAATGCAGTCCCAACCATGTCATTACCACCATATGATAATGCAACCTGAGCCAATTTCTTTCCTAGAGCAACCCAATACACAGAGATATTATTTAATACATTTGCTAGCAATAATCTTGATACTGCAATAATTCTCAAATCATATGTTGAAGGACTTTCTCTAGTGAGTACGCCTTGTTTTTCTAACTCTGTATTATCTAGACTAAACTTTAAGGGAATAAAAGTAGTAAAACCGTTTGTTTTCTTGTGAAGTTCTCTAATCTTTAAAATATGATCTACAACATGCTCAGGTTTTTCTACATGACCAAAAAGCATTGTGCAGTTGCTCTTTAATCCCAAGTCATGCGCCTGACGAGCAGTATCAAGCCACTCTTCGCCAGAACATTTTCCTCTGACAATCAAATCTCTAGACTCTGGAGCAAAGATCTCAGCTCCACCACCTGGAAGAGCATCTAATCCGGCAGTCTTCAACCTGAGTAAGACTTCTTTGACCGAGTTTCTAGTTAGTCGAGCAATAAAGAAAATTTCCGCAGGAGTTAGGGCTTTAATTATAACATTAGGGAATTCTGCCTTTATTGTCTTTATAATGTTCTCATAATAATCGAGATCTAGCTTTGGATGAAAACCTCCAACTATATGAAGTTCAGTTGACCCCATTTGTTTTATTGCCATCCTTGCTCTTGCTATGATCTGTTCGGTAGTTAAGGTATAAGCATCTGATTCATTGCCTTTTCTGTAAAATGCACACAAAGGGCAACTGGCAGCACAAACATTGGTATAGTTTAGATAATAAGAAGAAACAAAAGTAACAGTATTTCCTTTAAGATTCTTACGAATCTTATCCGCCACAAGACCTAACAAAAATAGGTTCTCTTCCTTTAATAACTGGACTCCATCCCTATACGATAATTCTTCGCCTGCGAGTGCTTTTTCTAATGACGGTGTTTCCCCCGCAATACTTTTGAGCAAGTTAATTATCATATGTTTGAAGTTAATATAAAATATGTGTTGACAGATTCCCATGATTTGTAAAGAATAAATACTATTGATAGTTCAGAAATTATGTTACTCTTGCAAAACAGTCTGTTAGTACAAGACTTGATCAGCAAATCTGATGTTGCTGACATTTTAGATGCGGTATTGTGTGGTCGACATCTGGGGCTAAATGAGTGCATCAGGCTTATCAAGTCTGATGATGCCTACTCGATAGGACTTGTTGGGAGTATGCTAAGACAGAGACTCTATGGAAATACTGCTACGTTTGTTAATAATATTATCTTGAACTATACCAATGTCTGTATTACTTATTGCAAATTCTGTGCATTCTATCGTCCACCTGGACATGAACAATCTTATACATTATCCATAGACGAGATAGTGCGGCGCGTAGCAGTATCTAGAGATGCATTTGGTATTACACAGGTACTAATTCAGGGCGGTCATAATCCAAATTTAAAAATTGAATATTATGAAGAAGCTTTTAAGGCAATAAAGGAAAAATGTCCCGGGGTAGGAATTCATGGACTTTCGGCATCTGAAATTGACATGATTGCAAGAGTTGAAAAGAGCAGTATAAAGGAGATTCTCTCGAGGCTAAAAGCAGCTGGACTAGATTCTCTTCCTGGTGCAGGCGCTGAAATTCTTGATGACTATGTAAAAGCAGAAATCAGCCCACTTAAAATTAAGAGCCACGAATGGATTCGAATAATGGAACTCGCCCACGAGATTGGTATAAAGTCTTCTTCAACCATGATGTATGGAACGGTTGAAACTGAAGAACAACGAGCACGACATATTATGAAAATTGCGCAATTACAAGAAAAAACAGGAGGATTCATGGCATTTATTCCTTGGAGTTTTGAACCAAACAAAACCCAGATACAATCAGAGGGACTGATAAAATATCCTACTGGAGGATTGCAACTATTGAAAATGATAGCAATTACAAGAATAATCTACTATGGTTTGATTGACCATATCCAGTCATCTTGGTTAACAAATGGAGTCGGTATGGCTCAGCTGGCACTTAATTATGGCGCTGATGATTTTGGTGGTACTCTAGTTGGTGAAGAAGTAGTTAGCGCTACGGGTGCTAGATCGACTGAGTTAACTGCACATAAAATTATATCTGCGATTAAACAGATTGGTTTTAAGGCCGCAGAAAGAGACAACCTATATCAGACTATAAAATATTATTAATCGACTATAAGAATGCTCTAAAGATGTATAAAATTCATTTTCATTTCCAACAATGACAAATATTT
>Ga0070715_10000459_pt1 | contig 10542 bp, 13 predicted proteins | sample LARL111metaG_FD_71394 | JGI IMG/M metagenome (GOLD analysis project Ga0070715, IMG submission 71394) | Corn, switchgrass and miscanthus rhizosphere microbial communities from Kellogg Biological Station, Michigan, USA - LAR L11-1 metaG | ecosystem: Host-associated > Plants > Roots > Rhizosphere ... | reverse complement strand
GGGGGCCTGCTAGAGACCTCCAGTGACCCCGCCCAGGCGTACCAGTTCAGAGATGCCGGGGAAGCCTTCCTAGCCTGGAAGCAAGGCCCTACCTGTACCTGTCACCGCTTACGCCAGGACGGGAAGCCACAGCGGCCCCTGACGCAATTCACCATCACCCTGAAAAACCCATGAGCGGGATTCCTACTGGACTCAAGTAGAGTTGCAGATTCCGGTTGCCCAGTTTTTGTAACCATGGGTATCCTCAGCTTGGGAAGCGAGAGACACCATGGATACCGGAGAAAAGAAGAAAAAGTTGCGAGTGAAGGAATGCCAGAGGATGCTGGGGCTTGGAAGGTCCAGCACGTATCGAGTCTTGCAGGGGGAGCGGGAAGGGGTCTACCGGATCTACGTTTCCGGCTCCATCAAACCAGTAATTGTTGTGGAGCCGGAAGTCATCGAACGCATCTTGCGGCGTTCCTCTACGCGGTCTTAGTCCGAATGGGCTGCACCTTGCCGGGGGTGCGGGTGAAGTGGTTGGGCACCCCGGCGAAAGCTCCCCGCATCTCTTCGGCCAGCTTTTCCTGCCGCGCCTTCCCGAAGGCCGAATAATACTCGTTCACTACAGCCTCTGTATTGCCCAGCAGGATGCCCACCTCCCGCGCAGACTTCCCGGCATCCAGCACGATCCGCGCAAAGGTGTGCCGCAAACGGTGAGGGGTAGGCTTCCTCTCCCAGGGGCCGCAAAGCTCCCAGAGGAAATTGAGCCGGTTGCGCCAGCATGCGGTTACAACACCAATCTGATTAGTCCGGTGCTCCCCGAAAATATACGGGCCAAATCGCTTCGCCCTTTCGCGCATGATGTCGCCCAGTTCCGGCGGCACTGCGGTGTATACCGGCACATCCCCTTTGATGGTCCGAATATGGACTTGGTTGTCGTCTTTCAGTTGCCTGATATGGAATTTGGCGACGTTGGAGATCCGCATCCCGGTGAGCAGTTTCACGGCCATGAAATCGGCTACGTCCTTGCCGAAAAACCTACGGGCATGGCATGCGGTTGTTGGAACGATTTCGCCGCTCCTGGACTTGCAGAACAGGTCGTACTTTTCGAGGGCTGCGGTGAACATCCGCGTCAGCTCTTCGTTGCTGAAGTCGTACTTCTGCCGGTTCTTCTTGAGCCGCGAGGTGGCGACGTTGCGGATGGCCACTTTGAATTTCGCGGGGTTGTCCCTTTCGGTCCTCCACCCGTTGCCCATACACCAGTTCAAAAAGGCGGCATGTTTGTCCTGGTAGTCCTTGCGAGTGGCCAGCGACACCTCCCGCATGTCCAGAAATTCCTGCACCAATTCCCTCGTCCACTGGTCAACCTGGACGATGCCTTTGCGCTGGCAGAACTCCAGCGCTAGATCCAGGCGGATCTCATGATTTCGGATGGTGCCGAACGCGGAGTCATACTTGCGGTGGTCAGCCAGGAAAGCCGCCACGGCATCCGTCATCAACCCCTTTTTTTTTACGTCCGCGCCTTCGGCTTGCGGTTCGGCCAGCGGCTGCGGAGCCACGGGCACCGCTTCGATCTCCCAGGAGTTGGCTTCGATAAAGGGAGCCATCACGGCTTCGGCCTGCGCCCAGTCGCGCTGCTTGGTGGTCTTGCGTTTCGCCACCTTCCCCAGGGAGCCGTTGGCGACGATGAAGCAGTCGCATTTCTTCCACCCCTTCTTCTGCTCTTCCGGCTTGGAGGTGAAGGTGTCCTGTGCGTGTCCGCCCCGGCAGTTTTTGCCGTGGCAACGATGGTAGTTCAGAATAGCAGCCATATGGTGATTCTAGCAGAGCTTGTCGGAATTTGTCGGTTTTGGCTTGTCGGTTTTTGGTCACCCTACCAAAACACCAATAAAATTGGGGGTTTCAGCTCGATCAGGTATTGCTGAACTACAATGCCATAAATCCACTGAAAACACGTATTTTGGGCGTTTTGATGTGTCCCGGTTTACCAAGTTGTCCATGATTTCCAAGGTGTCTTGTCGGAATTTGTCGGTTTTGGCAGGTGCTCTTTGGCCTGTTTTGGAGGCCGGTGCTACCCTCTATCCATGCCCTCTACCAGCAAATCTCAACAGCAAGCGATGGCTATTGCAGAGCACGCTCCCAGCAAACTCCTGAAGCGCAATCGCGGCCTCCTCTCCATGAGCAAGCCCCAGCTCCACGAGTTTGCCGCAACCAAAACCGCAGGGCTTCCCAAGAAGGCAAAACGGTCCTAAACTGGAACCCATGGAATGGAGGATAGGGCAACGGCTGACCACCGACCTGAGCGCCATCCTAACCGTCAGACTAACGACGTACTGCTGCAAAGGGGCCGGGGCGGTCTAGGAGCGACAGCGCTGTCCCGGCTCTGGGTTTTTCCTTCTTCCGCACAGCAGGCGAGAAGATCTACGGGTAAGCGATAACGGTCACGGCAATGAGCAGCGAAGCTGCGAATTTGCCGCAACAAGATCGAAGATCTTGTTTTCTTCCGAAGCCTCTCCGGTGATTACGTATGGAGCAACTGGGATTGTTTTCAGGGAAGCCAACTGTCGATAGGGAGCTGGCCATGTTGCGCCTGATTCGTCTTTGGGATTACTTCAAGGTAGGGGTGCTTAAAAGAACTGGTATCAGAGCGCCTGATTTGATGGATCACATGGACTTCAAAAATAAGGGGCTAGAGGCGCTGGAAGATGGAATTTGTCCCTACTGCGGTGATGCCCTCACAATAGAAAACATTTCCGCCGACCACGCGCTGCCGATACATCTTGGTGGATCTTCTCGCATCCACAATATTCTGTTCGTCTGCTACGACTGCAACATTGAAAAAGCAGCCATGCCGATAGACGAATACGTAGAGTCTGATCCGGCAACCCGAATCGGGAATCGCATCCAGCATGATTGGAGCTATCGCAAGCGCCAGCGTCGATCTGCCTAGTGTCACTTTCCAAACTTCCCCTACTGCGCTAAGGTCCGTTCATGCCCAAACCAGCCTTTACCGGGGACAAGATTGAGACCCCATCAGACCTCCTGACCAGAGGCGGGAAGGTGCGCCCAGGTGGTCTCCTGGCCCCCAAGAAACCCACTCTCCAAAAGTACAGCGTGACCAGAGCCAACGGTCTGCCGCGCAGAGCCAACAACAAGCCGAACAAAATGTAAGCCTATGCTACCGATGTTTCCTCGCAGGAAAGCCAAAGCTCCGGTCTCGATAGAGCGCCCTCCCGGCGCAAAAGCGAAGGGGCCAGTTCCAAAGCGTCTGCTCCCACCTGAACCAAAATACCGTGACGTGAAGGTCCCGCACGAGGTCAGCGCTAAGCCCACCGAATACACCTATCCTGTCCAGGCGATGACGCAGGAGAGCTATGAACTCGAAATGCGGCGTCCATCGGCCTCCGCGCATTTGGGCTTTCGCCACTTCCTCAAGACCCGCAAATTCGACACTCTGACCCTGGCCCTCTCGCGCAGCGGCTCCGTCAAGGCCAGCCAGTTCCTTTCCAAGTTGATCAACCCGAAATACAAAGACGTGGACATCGCAGTCCTGGCGCAGAAATGCGGCATCGGTTTTGGGGAGCTGATGCAGATCTGGCGTAATGACCGGCTGACCGAAGCCATGGCCAACATGTTTGAAGCTGCGCCCACTGTTGCGGAGCACACGGCTATCGATGCCCAGTCCACCAAGGTCTGCTGTTCCCGCTGCGATGGTGCTGGCGTAATCAAGATCAACAAGCGCGATAAGCACTCCTGGGTGCAATGCATAAATTGTTCAGGCAGCGGCTCTGTTCGTAAGGCGGGTGATGCCAAATCCCGCCAGTACGTGTTTGAATCTACCGGCATCGTCAAGCCCAGCGCTGGGATGAGCATCACTGTGAACACGGGAACGGCTAGCTCTGTAGATAGCGTCCTGGATGAAATGGAGAGGGCCACCATCGACGTGACTTCGGAGCCGGGGGCCTAACCCATGTGGGCCGCAATCCGCACCCTGCGCCTCTTCACCAAAGTCCTCACCAGAATTGCGGTAGCTCTGGAAGGCCTCCATGCCCTCTACAAAGAGGACTGCGCTTCTCGTGGTATCGGCCTAACCGACTACACCATGAACGATCCGGTAGAGGTCTCCTACGCCTCCCGCGCTATCGAGGAGGACTAATTTGTACAGCCCTCTGATCGTGGATCAGAATCTCCACAAGGTGAAAAAGACCGGCCTCATCGTCAAGCGCTTGGGCACCTCTCAGCGCCGGGAGATCAGCCGTCGTCTCCATGCCCTGGTAGACAAGAAGACCGGCAACTATACCCGTGCCCTTACCACTGACGAGGACAGTTTCGTTCGCAGCGAGACCATCCTCTGCCGAATCGACTTCCGTTATTTCGTCGCAGCCTACGGCAACATCGATCTGGACGCGAGTACAGGAGGAGGCGTAGGCCCGATGGATTTCTGGGCCAGCCAGCAACGCGCCCTGGAGCTGATCGGGAAGCGGGAGGAGGAGATCCAGGCCCAGTACGCAAAGAACGGTTTCTCCGATGGCGTCCTCTCCGTCTGGCACAAATCCCGCCAGCTAGGAGCCACTGCGATCATGCGGCTGATCACTCTGCACCGTATGCTTCTCTACCGTAATACCCGATGCATCGCCGGTTCCCTGGACATCGACAAAATCCACGAGCTGTACGTTCGTGACAAAACCATTCTCGATAACCTGCCTCCCTTCCTGGTTCCCAAGATCGAGTTCGACGTGAAGGACTCCCACATCAGTTTTGATGTACTGAAGTCCCGCCTCACCTACCAGCAGTCGAACCAGCAAGCCGGTGTTGGAACGGGCCAGCAGTTCGATGTGAGCCACATGACAGAGGTAGCTCTCTGGCAATATGCCGAACGCCTCAAGCTGGACTTCCTGCCAGCGGTCCCTCAGGCCCCCAATGTTTTCGTGGCTTTCGAGAGCACGGCAAATGGCCGGGGCAACTTCTGGCACACCTTCACCGAATCCGTCCGCAAGCATGAGGAGGGTTTCCAGTCCTGGCTCTACGTGTTTACTCCCTGGTTCATTGAGCCAAAGAAGTACCGCCGCGCAGCCCCTGATGGCTGGACCCCGAACCAAGTCACCGTAGAGCACGCGAAGCTGGTAGAGCGCACCAGCGCAGAATACTGCGGCACCACCGTGCGCCTGGGTAAGGACCAGCTCTACTGGTGGGAGACCGAATATCAACAGAATAAGAAGGAAGGCTCCCTCCACATCTTCTTATCTAACTACTGCGCTACTCCAGAGCAATCCTTCCAGCACTCCACCCGCAGTGCTCTCCCGCTCGAAACTATCGAGTGGATGCGCTCCACTGTCGCCATGGGAATGCCTTACACGCCAGACCTAAGCAGGGCCAGAGTATGAAGTATTGCGAGATGTGCGTTTATGGACGTGGGGAGCATGCTGAGTGGTGCCCGATCTGGAAGTATTGGGAATCTATCCGGCAGCGTTTGGCTAAGATCCATCGAGGTGAGAGGTGAGCAACTTCCCCGATCTCTACACCGTAGGCACGGCAGGTAAGCTCCACAAGATGGACCCCATCGAGTTCGACGGTGATCCCAGGGGCATTATCTGGGTCTGGGAGCCTCCCAGCCGTGGCTCTACTTACGTGCTGGGCTGCGATCCCACCGTGGGCCGTACCGGCTGGAACCGCTATTCCCGCGTGAAGGAAGACGCTAAGACGGACAATGGTGCCATAGAGGTAGTGAAAGTTGGTAAGGACAGCAAGAAGGATGTCCAGGTAGCCGAATTTGCAGCCCCGGTAGACGCCTTCGACTTAGCCTACATTCTCAACGTAATGGGCCGTCTTTACGCTGGAACTGATGACGATCAATGCAAATGCATCATAGAAGTATTCCCTGGTCCTGGCGCTGGAACGCTCCAGCAGTGCTTAGAGTTAGGCTACACCAATCACTTCCGCTGGGAATACTACGGCGACACCGTAGCTACGCCTACCCGCTCCATGGGCTGGCACGCAAGTCCTCGCACAAATAGAGATCTCTGGGTAAAGGCCAGCCGTCACTTAGTGCTCCAGAACTGTGTAATCCGCTCCCCCTGGTTAGCCGAAGAATTCGCGGATTGCCGGATGAATATTGAGAAGGACTACGCAGAGAACCCCGGTGGCCACGATGATCGGGTAAGGGCTTTTAATCTCGCCCTTTGGATCGCGAATAGCTGGACGATGAATATCGAGCGCACTACTGAGCTGGTGGCTAACGTATCCATACCGGATGCCCAGTGCTCCGATATGACCTTAGCCGAAATCCAGGCAAGCTGGGAGTCGGTCTTTGACCGCTAAACCAAACCCACGCAACTGCCGGGGTGCGCGTGGGTAGCTAACTAGGCCCCGGTGATGGCTTGAGTTTGGTGATTACTATGGGAACCTTCATTACCCACATACCGGAAAACAGCTCCCATGTGGAGGAGTTCACTTATGACCCCGCGAAGCAACAGCTCCACGTTCGCTTCAGGAAAAAGTCGGATAAGCAGGCCAAGCCGCGTACTTATATCCATGCTGGCGTGCCCCCTAAGGTATTTGAGGCGATGCGGAACTGGCCTTCCGCAGGGCAGTACTACCACTCCGTTATCAAACGTCACTATAAGCTGGTGTAACTATGGAACTCTCTAAAGAGCAAGCAAAGCGTGTTGTGTACTATAAGCCGGATCAGGAGCCGCAGCCGGGGGAGCGGTGCATCACTCTTACCCAGTCGGATCTCCACGAACTGGGCCGTATTCTCCACAAGAACATTCTCTCCAAGAGCCAGTTGATCACTGCGGTGGAAGATGCCGCGTCCATGAGCGTGGAGGACGTAATTGTCTCGTTGGAACCTCGTCTACTCACTCGTTTGAGGTCTCGCTGTATCCGCAAGGAAGACTGGGACGAGTGGCTGGCGGCTGTAGTGATCAAGCAGCTTCATGATTTCGCAGGTTACTAATATGTGTCCAGATTGTGGAAAGCACTTCGATATAGGCGACTGGCCCTTTGCCTGTGCTGGCCTGGGCCACGAGCTTGGTTCCTTCTGGCTGGGTGATTCCCAGATCCACTCCAGCGAAAAGGTAGTGGTCCTGGAGAACAAGTTCACCGGGGATGTAAAGATCCCAGGACGTGGGGACCGGCCTGTGCATCCCAAGCTGGCCGCAGAGGGCTACGTCCGCAAGGTCATTGACACTCATGCCGGGGTCCGCGAAGTGGAGCGCAAGACCAAAACCATGCATGAAGCAGGCAACTACAACAGCAATTCCAGCCAGGAATTGAAGGACACCGGGGCCATCGGCAGATAGCTTACTCCACTGGTAACACTTAGTAGAAGCCCACCTCCCCACCTACTCTGTAGGGCATGGGCACCACCGTCAGCCCCAACCCTTCTCCACCTCGTCTCCCTGTTCCTGTCGTTGCGACTGGCGATGAAACCAATCTCAATGATCCGGTCATCGGCTGGCTGACTGAAGCCGTAGCCGAAGCCGAAGCCTTCTTGGAAGCGCAGCCGGGGTTCGATCAGATCTCCTCAGCCATCGATGCCATCATGAGCACCGATGAGAACACCCTGGCTGGCGGAGCCAAGAACAATATTGCAACCGCCCTCTCCAATACCCGCACCAACCGGGTAGCCAAGATCGCGGAAGATCTCGCGGCCCTCATGACGGACACAAAACCGTTCTGGGACTATTCTGTTGCCAACCGCCGTTTCGAGCAACACGCCCAGATCTACGGTAAGCTGGCCACCTTCTGGTATCAACGTAGAAACATCGACCTGAGGTTAGCCGATGCTATTAAGTACTACATTATTGGGGGGTCTGGCTTCCTCCATCTGTTCTGGAACTCCGATATCGAGGACATCGATGCTATCGCAGAAGATCCTCGAAACGTGTTACCCCTCCGTCCTCTTGGGTACGAGTCCTGCGAGTCCTGTCTTGGAATTGTCGTTAAGCGAAAAGTACCAATTAATTACATCCGCGACAGGTACAACCTGGACGTAAAGAGCGAGTCTGACGGCAGTTCGATTACATGGCTGAACAAGATGCGGGACCATGCCGCCGATGTGATCAGCCCTATCTGGACTTTCCGTAAAGCCAGTAAGAGCGAACAGGAACTCCCTCGTATCCCCACCGCAACCCTCTATACCTGCTACCTGAAGGACGAACGCCGGAACACCCGCAAGGATCTGAAAGCCCAATACACCGGCAAGCCGATCCGAATGGGCACCTGGGAAGAGGATAAGCCGGTCAATAACTGGTCTTACGAAGTGCCCTTAGGGGATAAGCTCTACCCGAACCGCCGCATGATCGTCTGGGTAGGCACTCACCGTATCTATGATGGCCCCAGCCATTACTGGCATGGCCATTTCCCCGTTCTCAAGCTGACCTTGAATCCGTACCCTTGGTCCTGGCTTGGGAAGGCCCCGGTCTGGGATCTTCTGCGCTTGCAAAATTCTCTCAACAAGCTTCTGCGTGTTGTAGATGATCACGCGGCACAGGTGGCCCAGCCGGGGTCTATTCATGATAAGAACAGCGTCTCCCGCGCAGAGTTCTCCAGCTTCGACACGAGACGCGCCGGTTATAAGATCTACCAGAATCCCCTCGCAGGCAAGGGCATCCAGATCATTACCCCGCCCCCATTAGACTCTGCGATCTGGGAACACATTAAGTGGATTCAAGACGAGATGAAAGAGCTGGGAGGCGTGGCTGACATTAGTGGCCTAATGTCACTCAAGCAGATTCCCACCAACGATAGCGTGGAGGCCATTATCCATTCGATGACGCCTGCGATCCGGTTCCGCAGTCGCATCCTGGAGGCCTTCACGCGGGAGTTGGCGATGCAGCTTGCCTATAACTTCTCCCAGTTCTATACGCTCCCCATGCGTGTGATTGAGCTAGGCCCCGGTGGCGTAACTCAGGATGACTTCGACTTTGATCCCGGCTCCATGCTCCCCGATTTCGTCAGCGATAGCGACTATGACCAGCAAGGAAACCTCACTCCCGAAGCCCTGCAACGTGGGCCGATGCCCCGCTGGGACCGCGCCAGGGAGTTCCTGCGCCGGTTCGTCTTCAAGATTGCTCCCGGCTCCTGGCTAAACAGCGCCCAGGTAGAGCAAAAGATGATCTACCTCCAGCTAACCCGCGCCGGTTGGATGGACATTTTTACTTTATGGGAGGTGCTTGGCATACCGAACATCGGAGTCTTACCCGATAACGTCCGCACCATTCCAGAGCGGCTTCTCTACCAGCAACAGCTAGGCCTTACCGGCGACGTGAACGCTGCCGGGAGGAAGGCTTCAGGACAAGCACCACCAAGAGTCGTCACAAAGGAGTCTTAGCATGGCTTACACAGCACCCCCGGTAGGTACGATCCTCCCGGCTAAACAGAACACCACGGTCTCCAACCCTGGCCCCGTTCACGGCACCGGCACCGGCACTGACGAATGGCTTCAGGCTCAGGCCCAAGACACGGCATGGAACAACAACCAGGATCTCCTGGAGGAATACCACAACGCTCAGAAGAACTCGCCCGAATATGCCCAGCGCCTGGGCGCGGACTTCTCCTGGGCCGTTGTGGTCATCGAAGCCGAAGCCGGGGGTGTGACCTTCGACCAGCAGAAACGCGGTCCTCAGGTACACACCCTAGACACGTAGCCGAACTCACTTTAGGGTTACTCCCTAGATGTAAGTTTATCGACTTTTGACCATTGGCTATAACTCACACGAGTTCCGATTAGCGAACCAACCACAATGCCAACATCGCTTCCACCGCTGCCCTCAGAGATTGGCGAATCGCCCAATGCGAGTCGTCAAGACAGCGCGGCTTCCCAGTCCCCATCCGCTTTCAGCGGGGGCATGCCCCCCATGATGGCGGCTCTCCAGCAAATTGAAACGGGCCTGAAGACGCTGGCGACAACCGTCCCTAGCCTTCTGCCCATGTGTGCCCAAATGATCTCTGCATTACGGCAGGCCGTACCTACCGCAACTGGAGCTGACGCTGGCGCAAGCGCTCCCGGCCAAGTACCCCCTCCTGGCCCCGGTGGAACCTCACCGGCCATGACGGGTAACAGCCAGAATCCGCAAACGCTACCGGCACCTCCGCAAGGAGCGTGATCCAATGCCGTCGTTTCTCGATTACATGGTGTCTGAGTTAGCTAGCGCTGGCCTTTCCGACGAACAGGTCACCGCAGCCATAACCAAGATTGCCAGCAATGAAAAGCTTGGCCCTAAGCTGAATGCCTTGGTGAAAACAGCCACTGAGGACTATCAGGCTCAAGTGGGCCGCGTAAGACAGTACCAGGATTGGTACCCGAAGGCCCAGGCAGAGTATGACCGCATGGCCGAAGAGAACGCCAAAGTAACCGCAGAACTGGAAGCTCTCAAAGCCGGTGGCGCACCTCCCACCTTCGACCCCAGCAACTACGTTTCGCGTGCTGATCTTGCGGCATTCAACCGTGACATGGGCACTCGCTACGCAGGCGTGATCAAGGATAGTAACGCGATTACTGCCCTCCATGTGACCCGCTTTAAGGATGTCCCTGACTTCGCTGCTATCGATAAGATCGCA
>Ga0070715_10000457_pt1 | contig 10553 bp, 8 predicted proteins | sample LARL111metaG_FD_71394 | JGI IMG/M metagenome (GOLD analysis project Ga0070715, IMG submission 71394) | Corn, switchgrass and miscanthus rhizosphere microbial communities from Kellogg Biological Station, Michigan, USA - LAR L11-1 metaG | ecosystem: Host-associated > Plants > Roots > Rhizosphere ... | reverse complement strand
GGCCAAGGGGACCGCGATGCTGCGGCGCGTCCGCGGCTACCGGCGCGTGATCGACACGGCAGATCGGTATATGGCGCGCTGGGCCGAGCAGGAGAACGAGTTCCCGAAGATGTTGCCGTATGCGATCGTGTTCGGGCTGACCGACAAGTGGGCGCACACGTTCCAGGCGTTGGCGGCACAGGCGCCGGGTGGGATCGCCCCGATCGTGCCGTGGTACGTGGCGTCCGGTGCGTTCTCGCCCGACGGGTTCGCCCACGCGATCGACGGATTCACGGTCGCGACGAGCGGCACGATGACCGCGACGCCGGCGGGCTCGGGGACGAGCGGGTTCGGTGGTGGCGGGTTCTCGGGCGGCGGCTTCGGCGGCGGTGGCGGCGGGTCGTGGTGACCCTGCCCGGTCCGTAGCATGTGGGCGCCATGCGGATCGTCTTCTCCGAGGATGCCCAGGATTTCCAGCGCCGCAATTGGTCCGGGCTCGTCCACCAGGACCCGGCGGGGACGTTCTTCCATCAGCCGTCGTTCCTGAAGCTGTATTGGGAAGAGTTCGGCGAGGCGTCGGATGGTCTGCTGCTCGCGTTCGGCGAGGACGATGCCGGCGAGCAGGTCGCGGCGGTCGGCTTCGAACGAAGCGGCGCCGAGCTCCGGTTCCTCGGGGGGATCGAGATCACCGACTACCTGGGGCCGGTTGCACGGCCGGACGTGAAGGACGCGTTCGTTGGCGATCTATGGGACGCGCTGCTCGCCCGCGAGGACTGGGCGACGGCGGACCTGTGGGGGATCGCCGAGGACACCGGTTGGTATCGGCTGCTCGGTGAGGCGGCCACGGCGCGAGGCTTGTCGGTCGAGGAGGCGCCCGACCACGACGGCATCGCGCCCTATCTCGGCCTGCCGCCCACGTGGGATGGCTACCTCGAGGGCTTGCCGGCCAAGCTCCGTCATGAGATCCGGCGCAAGGCGAAGAAGTTGGAAGTCGAGACGGGGCCGGTGTCGATCGTGACGGCCGGCACGCAGGACCTAACGGCGCTCCTCGATCGATTCGTCGAGCTGCACCATCTGAGCGAGGGGCCGAAGGGCGTGTTCATGGTGCCCGGGATGGAGATCTTCTTCCGGCGGCTCGGCGAGGCGTTCCTGTCATCCGGCGCCTTCCGGCTGAACTTCATCGAGGTCGGCGGGTCGCTCGCCGCAGGCACGATCGGGTTCCGGTGGGGCGACCGCTCCTATCTGTACAACTCCGCGTTCGACCGATCGTGGGGCGCGCTCGCGCCGGGGATGGTGCTCGTTGGGGAGGACATCCGGCTCGCGATCGAAGACGGGGCGAGCGGCTTCGACCTATTGAAGGGCGACTATGCGTACAAGTATCGGTTCGGGGCGGTCGCGCGACGGGTGCTGCGGATGGTGGTCCGTCGATAGGCGCTAGACGTAGGCGCGCATCGTGTGCAGCACCAGGTCCGCGATCGCAGTGTCGCCACCCAGCACCAGGATCCCCGACTCGAGCAGCGCCTCGGGATCGATGCGCTTGCCGGCGACGAGCGCGAGCTGGGGTGCGCGCCCGACGATCGTCGCATCCGGATGGGCGGTCGGCCCAGGCACCTCGCCGGCGCCGAGCCCCCAATGCCACTCGCCCTCGCCCGCGCCGGTGACCTCGATACGGACGGACCGGCCCGAGAGGTCGTGGCCGGCTTCAGCCAAGGTCCACGGCAGCATCCGCACGCCGAGGTCGATCGTCAGATGCACGGGCCAGTGTTGCCAGCCGAACTGCCACCCCGGCGCGACGCCGTTGGTCGCGCGCATGTCCTCGCCGTGTAGGAACCACTCGACCACGCGCGACTGCACCAGGTAGGTGATCGCGATGTCGCCGGCGAGCCACGTGAAGCGCTCGTCGCGCCACTCGTCGTCGCTCAGACGCGCGGCATGCTCCAGGAGCGATTCGGCAGCGGCGCCCCACGTGTCGAGGATCGCCCGGGTGTCGATCTCGGAGCGCCGGTTCACGCTCCATGCGTTCCAGGCGTCGGTGGAGAAGCCCTGGCCGTTCAGCTGTGCCCGGAACTGGTCGAGCTCCTCGGCGGACTGGCCGGCCACGAGTTGGGCCGCCGCCGTGTCCGACGCGGCGAGGTGCGCCATCACGTCGCGGTTCCACCAGCCCGGGGCCGCGCTCGGCGCGTCCCACGTATCGGGCTCGGCGAACTGGATCATCCGGCCGAGGCGCTGGCGCTCGGCATGCGCGATGCCTACCAGGTCTTCTCGGCTGATCGTCACGTGCTGCGTGCGCCTTCCCGCTCGGTTCGGGGCGGATTGTACAGTCGCCGCCATGCGCGTCCTGGTGGCTCCCGACAAGTTCCGCGGCACCCTCACGGCTCGCGAAGCCGGAGATGCGATCGCACGCGGATGGCATCGCGCGCGGCCCCAGGACGAGGTCGAGGTAGTCCCACTCGCCGATGGTGGCGAGGGCACGCTGGACGCGCTCGCACCGCCGGATGACCCTGCTGCGACCCGGTCGACCCGACGGGTCACCGGACCGCTCGGGCAGGCGGTCGACGCCGACGTCGGCCTCCGCGGCGAGACGGCTGTGGTTGAGATGGCCCGCGCGTCCGGACTCGAGCTCGTGCCGGCCGAGCGCCGCGACCCGTTGCGCACGACGACGCGCGGGACCGGGGAGCTCATGGCGTCGGCGCTCGAAGCGGGCGCCCGCCGGCTGCTCGTGTGTCTCGGCGGCTCGGCCACGAACGACGGGGGCGTGGGGATGGCGGCGGCGCTGGGTGGACGGTTCCTCGACGCCGACGGGGCGCCGATCGCCGACGGCGGTGGGGGGCTGATGGCGCTCGCGCGCCTCGACGCGAGCCCCGTCCTGGAGCGCCTGCGATCCGTCGAGGTCGTCGGGGTGACCGATGTCGACAACCCGCTGTGCGGACCCGCGGGGGCGAGCGCGGTGTTCGGTCCGCAGAAGGGGGCTTCGCCCGAAGAGGTCGTGCTGCTCGACCGCGCGCTCGCGCACCTCGCAGCCGTCGCCGCGCGGGACCTTGGTGCCGACCGATCGCATGAGCCCGGCGCGGGCGCCGCGGGCGGTCTCGGCTTCGGCTTGCTCGCGTTCACCGGCGCCCGGCTCCGGCGGGGCGTCGAGGTCGTGATGGAAGCGGTGGGGTTCCGCGAGCGGCTTGCCACGGCCTCGCTGGTGATCACGGGGGAGGGGTCCTTCGATGCCAGCTCGCTTCGCGGGAAGGTGCCGGCGGGCGTGCTCGAGGCATCCGCGCTCGCCGGCGTGCCTGCGGCGGTCCTGTGCGGGGTGGCGAGCGCCGACGTGCCCGGCGCCGTGGTTCGGTCGCTCGTCGACCTGGTTGGTCCGGATGCGGCGCTCACCGATGCGAGAGGGTCGCTGGCGCGGCTGGCGGGGGCGCTCGCCACCGATCCGGATATCCTCGTGCGCGAATGACGATGATTCCGCCGCAAGGCGTCTCGCGTCGCCGTGGAACCCGACCCTCCGGGTAGGGTTCGGCGCCGCCGCCGGTTACAATCTGATGCGTGGGAACCCCGACGGAGGATCGATGCTGACACTGACCCCGATCGCTGCGACCAAGGTGAAGGAGCTCCTCGTAGAGGAGGGCCGCGACGACATCGCGCTGCGCGTGGCCGTCTCACCCGGCGGCTGTGCAGGACTCCGCTACGCGATGTACCTCGATGACCAGACCTCGGAGAAGGACACGGTCGGTGAGCAGCACGGCGTCCGTGTCGTGATCGACAAGATGTCCGTCCCGTACCTCTCGCAGGCGACGGTCGATTTCGTCGACTCGCTCGAGCAGACGGGGTTCACGATCGACAACCCGGCCGCGCAGGGCGGCTGCGCCTGCGGGCACTCGTTCCACTGAGCTAACAGCTCGTCGCGTCGGTCCCCACGAGACGGATCTCGGTTCCCGTCGGGACCTCGGCGTGCCGCGTGATCCCGAAGACCCGATAGGTCACGGGCTCCTCGTACCACATGGTCGAGGAGCCCTTCCCGGAGCAGGCATGCGGCGACACGCGGACCTGCATCATCAACCCGGCCGTCTCACCCGGTCCGAGCCTGAAGGGGGCGAACGGGCCGAACTGCTTCAGGCCCGGCGCGCGCTCGAGCGACAGGTTCGCCTCGACGAGCGTGGTCGAGACATCCTGTTGCCCCGTCGATCCCGCGTTGACGATCGTGATGGGCACCCGACCCGTGTTGGTGATCGAGAACCCGTATCGGAACGTCATGCCCGGGCGCATCTGCAGGGTTTGGACCCGGCCCGTCGTGCCGAGCGCATCGACGTCTCGCGTGGTGACGGCTGGGGATCGGCCCCGGATGCCATACCGCTCGGGTCCGGTGGCGAGGGGTTCGATGTTCAGGACCCAGACGACGCCGACGACGAGAAGGAGCAGGAGCACGATCGCGGCGATCACCGCGAGCCATCGCGGCCAACGGCGCGGAGCCTCGGCGACCGCGCGCGGCCGCACCGGCGTCTGGGGAGGACGCGTGAGGGTCTTCACTGCGAGCACCCTATCGACGGGCGGGAGAACGCGCTATCCGCTGCCCGGCCTACCATCCGATGAGACGGGGTGCGCGACGATCAGTCGGGGTCGTACGCGAGGTTCGCGCGGAGCCAGCGCTCGGCCTCGAGGGCGCTCTCGCCGAGCCGGCGCGCGTAGTCCTCGACCTGGTCCTTCCCGATCTGCCCGACGTTGAAGTAGCGCGACGCCGGGTGCTGCAGGTAGAGCCCGCTGACGCTCGCCGCAGGCAGCATCGCGCAATGCTCGGTCAGGTCCATCCCGAGCTCGCGCGCCTCGAGCAGGTCGAAGATACGGCGCTTGAGCGAATGGTCGGGGCACGCGGGGTAGCCGATGGCCGGTCGGATCCCGCGGTACTTCTCACCGATCAGGTCCTCGCTCGCCAGCGACTCGTCGGGGGCGTACCACGCGCGTCGCACCTCGCGGTGGAGCCATTCGGCCGCCGCCTCGGCCAGCCGGTCGGCGAGCGCTTTCACGATGATCGCCCGGTAGTCGTCGTGCTCGGCCTCGTAGCGCTTGACCAGATCATCGGCGCCGAGTCCGGCCGTGACGGCGAACGCGCCGATGTGATCGGCGAGCCCCGTCTCGGCCGGGGCGACGAAGTCGGCGAGCGAGCGGTTCGGCTCATCGCCGCGGTCGGCCTGCTGGCGCAGCATCGGCAACGTCACGCCGTTGCCGAGCACGATGTCATCGCCCTCGCTCGCCGCGGGCCACAGGCCGTACGCGCCGCGGACCTGCAACGAGCCGTCTGCCTCGATCTCGGCGAGCAGTTCCTGCGCGTCGGCGAAGAGCTCGCGTGCCTGCTCGCCGTACACATCGTGGTCGAGGATCTGTGGGAAGGATCCCTTCAGCTCCCACGCGGTGAAGAAGAACGTCCAGTCGATCACGTCGCGGAGCTCGCCGATCGTCGGCTCGACCACGCGCGCGCCGGTGAACGGCGCCGGCGGCACGTCCTCGGCGCGCCAGGTGATCGGCGTGCGGCGCTCGGCCGCGATCCGCAGGGGAAGCAGCGGCGTGCGCTGCCGTTCTTCGTGCTGGGCGCGGAGCTTCGCCTGCAGCTCGCGGTTCTGCTCGTCGAACGCGGGTTTGCGCTTGTCGTCGAGGAGCGACGACGCGACGCGGACGACGCGCGAGGCGTCGACCACGTGGACCACCGGCTGGTCGTACGCCGGCGCGATCCGTACGGCCGTGTGCTGGCGCGAGGTCGTCGCGCCGCCGATCAGCAACGGTGTGTCGAGCCCGCGGCGCTGCATCTCCTTGGCGACCACGACCATCTCGTCGAGCGAGGGCGTGATCAGACCCGAGCACCCGATCAGGCTCGCGCCGGCCTCGGCGGCGGTGTCGAGCAGGGTCTCAGCGGGCACCATCACGCCGAGGTCGATCACCTGGTAGTTGTTGCAGCCCAACACGACACCGACGATGTTCTTGCCGATGTCGTGGACGTCGCCTTTGACGGTGCAGAGCACGACCGTGCCCTGGTTCGCGCCGCCGGCCTTCTCGGCCTCCATGTAGGGCTCGAGGTAGGCGACCGCCTTCTTCATCGCGCGGGCGCTCTTGACCACCTGCGGCAGGAACATCTTCCCTGCGCCGAACAGGTCGCCGACGATCGACATGCCGTCCATCAGCGGCCCTTCGATCACGTCGAGCGGACGCTCGGCCTTGGCGCGCGCCTCCTCGGTGTCCTCGACGATCCACCGATCGATCCCGTGCACGAGCGCGTGCGAGAGCCGGTCCTCGACGGACGCGTCTCGCCACGACAGGTCCGCCTCCTTGGTCTTCGCGCCCTCGCCCTTGACCGTCTCCGCGAAGGTGACCATCCGCTCGGTGGCGTCGTCCCGACGGTTGAAGATCACGTCCTCCACGTGTTCGAGCAGCATGGGCTCGATGTCCTCATACACATCGAGCTGCCCTGCGTTCACGATCGCCATGTCGAGCCCCGCGGCGATCGCGTGATACAGGAACGCGGAGTGCATCGCACGACGCACCGTGTCGTTCCCGCGGAACGAGAAGCTCAGGTTCGACACGCCGCCGGACACCTTGGCGCCGGGGCAGTGGCGCTTGATCTCGCGCGTGGCGTCGATGAAGGCCTTCGCGTACTCGTTGTGCTCCTCGATGCCGGTCGCGACCGCCAGGATGTTCGGGTCGATGATCACGTCGGTCGGCTCGAACCCGGCACGATCGATCAACAGCCGGAACGAGCGTTCGGCGATCTCGACCTTGCGCTCGACGGTGTCGGCCTGGCCGGTCTCGTCGAAGCACATGACGACCGCGGCCGCGCCGAAGCGCCGGATCGTCGCCGCCTTCGCGAGGAAGTCCTCCTCGCCCTCCTTCAGGCTGATCGAGTTGACGACCCCCTTGCCTTGGATGCAGCGGAGGCCCGCCTCCAGGACCGTCCACTTCGACGAGTCGATCATCACCGGGACCTTCGCGATCTCGGGCTCGGTGGCGACGAGGTTCAGGAACCGCGTCATCGTCGCCTCGCCGTCGATCAGGTCGGCGTCCATGTTGACGTCGATCAGGTTCGCGCCGTTCTCAACCTGCTGGCGGGCGACGTCGACGGCGGCGGCGAAGTCACCGGACTCGATCAAGCGGGCGAAGATCTTGGAGCCGGTGATGTTCGTGCGCTCGCCAACCATCACGAAGCCGGTCTCCGGCGTGATGCGGAACGGCTCCAGACCGGAGAATGAGGTAACGGTCGACGCCGCGGGCAGCTCGCGCGGAGCGACGTCGCGGACGGCGTCGGCGATCATCTTGATGTGCTCTGGCGTCGTGCCGCAGCACCCGCCGACGAGGTTGACCAGACCGGCCTGCGCGAACTCACCGAGCAGCGTGCTCGTGATCTCGGGCGTCTCGTCGAACCCGCCGAAGGCGTTGGGCAGACCGGCGTTGGGGTAGCTCGCGACCGGCACCGGCGCGACACGGGCGAGCGCCTCCACCGACGGGCGCATCTCGCGCGCGCCGAGCGAGCAGTTGACGCCGACGACGACCGGGTCCGCGTGCTCGACCGAGGTCCAGAACGCCTCGACGGTCTGGCCGGACAGCGTGCGGCCGCTCTTGTCAACGATCGTGACCGAGATCCAGCGGGGGAGCTCGGGCGCGACGTCCAACGCGGCGGCGACGGCTGCCTTCGCGTTGAGCGTGTCGAAGATCGTCTCGATCAACAGGAGGTCCGCGCCCCCGTCGCGTAGGGCCGCGATCTGCTCGGCGTAGGACGCGTAGACCTGGTCGAAGTCGACGGTCCGGAACGCAGGGTCGTCGACCTTGGGGGACAGACTCAGGGTGACGTTGAGCGGGCCGACCGAGCCGGCGACGAGCCCGCCGTGGCGGTCCGCGCTCGCTCGCGCCAACCGGGCGCCCTCGAGGTTCATGTCGCGAACGGCCGCTTGGAGCCCGTAGTCGCCCTGGCCGATCGAGGTCGCGGTGAAGGTGTTGGTGGTCGTGATGTCGGCGCCCGCCTCGAAGTAGGCGTCGTGCACCGAGGACACGATGTCGGGCCGGGTCAGGTTGAGGAGGTCGGGGTCGCCCTTGACGTCCCGGTCGTGGTCGGCGAACCGCTCACCGCGGAAGTCCGCCTCGTCCAGGCCCCAGCCCTGCAGGAGCACGCCCCAGGACCCGTCGAGCACCACGATGCGCTCGTCGAGGAGCTGTTCCAGCCTGCTTCGGGCGTCGGTGACCATGTCCATCGAGCCTACCGGAGGGTTCGACGCTTGCCGGGCGCAGGCTGGCCGGATGCGCTGCGCCGCGAACCGCTTGGCACGCCGCCACCGGCCCGGGGTAGGCTTCGCGGGATGAGTCAGGGCGCGGCGGACATCCTCGGTCGCGGAGGCGGACGGCTCGGGACCCCCCTGCCCGAGCAGCTGCCCCGGCGGACGGTGCGGCAGAACGCGCAGTCCCTCGCCGCCGTCCCGCTGTTCGCCGGGTTTTCGAGCAAGCACCTGAAGCGGCTCGCGAGCCAGAGCGATGAGCTCGCCTTCGAGCCGCGTGAGCCGATCGTCGAGGAGGGCATGCTCGGCGAGACGCTGTTCGTCGTCCTGAACGGCCGGGGCAAGGTGACCCGGCGCGGGCGCAAGGTCGGCGAGGTGCTCCCGGGAGACTTCTTCGGTGAGCTCTCGACGCTCGACGGCGGACCGCGGTCGGCGACCGTGATGGCCGAAACGCCGATGCGCGTGCTGCGCCTGTTCCGGCACACGCTTCGAGACCTGCTCCGCGATGAGCCCGGCCTGACGCTCAAGCTCCTGGATGGGATCGTCCGCCGCATGCGCGAGGTCGAGCGCGCCGACGGCAAGCCGCGCGACTAACCCAGCAGGGCCTCGATCTCGTCGAGCACCTCGGGCTCTAGCGTGCGTTCGCCAGCGGCGGCGTTCGCGCGGAGGTGCTCTCCGCTGCGGCTGCCCGCGATCGCGGCCGTGACGCCCGGTTGCGCGATGTTCCATGCCAGCGCGAGTTCGCTCATGGACACGCCCGCCCCCTCGGCGATCGGTCGCAGCCCGTCCACCACGCGGAAGGTCTCGTCGAGCTGCTCGGGGGTGGTCCACTCGTTGCCGCTACGCCAGTCGTCGATCTGCTCGGCGTCGGCGCGCGCGTACCGCCCGGTCAGGAACCCGACCCCGAGCGGTGAGTACGTCACGACCCCGATGCCGGCCTCCCCGCACCACCGGATCAGCGACCGGTCGTCGAGGGCGAGCATCGAGAACTCTTGCTGGAGCGAATCCACGTGATGGATCGGCAGGCACCGCTCGAGCAGGTCCTGGTCGAAGTTGGAGACCCCGATCGCCTTGGTCTTGCCCGCCGCGACCAGGTCCGCCATCGCGCCCCAGGTGTCTTCGACGGGCACGCCGGATTCGTCGGGCCAATGGAGCTGGTACAGGTCCAGGGCGTCGATGTCCAGGCGGCCCAGCGAGGCGTCGCAGGCCGTGCGGACCTCCTCCGGACGGAACCCGGTGCCCTCGGGCGAAGGCGCCACCTTCGAGGCCACGACGACGTCGTCCCGCCGCCCCGCGAGGGCCTTGCCGACCAGCCGCTCGGACTCGCCCTTCCCGTAGACCTCGGCGGTGTCCACCCAGGTGATTCCCGCATCGAACGCCGCGTGGAACGCCCGCACGACGTCGTCGTCAGCCGGATTCGCGCCCCAGGCGTCGCCGCCCGCTTCCCAGGCTCCCAGGCCGATCACCGAGATCTCCGGACCGTTCGCGCCGAGCCGTCGTGTTCGCATGTCATGGATACAAGCACAGTTGCGGTCGTTCGGCGCCGGGCGGCAGTACGCTTGGTTGGAACGCACGACCCCCGATACCGACACAAGGAGTGACCCGCACCGCCTGATGATCGCCACGGTCGAGGAGAGAGAACGCGTCGTCGTCCGGTTCGCCGGCGACTCCGGCGATGGGATGCAGCTGACGGGGGACCGGTTCACCAACGCCACGGCCCTGCTCGGCAACGATCTCGCCACCCTGCCGGACTTCCCGGCCGAGATCCGCGCACCGGCCGGCACCGTCCACGGCGTGTCGGCCTTCCAGATCCAGTTCGCATCGACCGACGTGACCACGCCCGGGGACCACGCCGACGTGCTGGTCGCGATGAACCCCGCGGCGCTGAAGGCGGACCTGCCGACGGTCGCCCGCGGCGGCACATTGATCTTGAACGAGGACGCCTTCCAGCAGCGCAACCTGGACAAGGCGGGCTACGAGACCGACCCGCGCACAGACGGCAGCCTCGACGGCTACCAGGTCTATTCCGTTCCGATGACCTCGATCACGGTCCGCGCGGTCGAGCCGGTCGGGGTCGGAAAGAAGGAGGCCGAGCGGGCCAAGAACATGTTCGCGCTCGGGCTCGTGTCGTGGATGTACGACCGCCCGACCGCGCCGACGCTCGAGTGGCTCGAGAGGAAGTTCGGCGGCAAGCCCGAGATCCTCGACGCCAACGTCGCCGCGTTCAACGCGGGCTACAACTTCGGCGAGACCACCGAACTGTTCGCGCACCGGGTCGAGGTCAAGGCGGCCCCGGCCGAGGCGGGCACCTACCGCAACGTCGCGGGCGCGCAG
>Ga0070715_10000450_pt1 | contig 10628 bp, 6 predicted proteins | sample LARL111metaG_FD_71394 | JGI IMG/M metagenome (GOLD analysis project Ga0070715, IMG submission 71394) | Corn, switchgrass and miscanthus rhizosphere microbial communities from Kellogg Biological Station, Michigan, USA - LAR L11-1 metaG | ecosystem: Host-associated > Plants > Roots > Rhizosphere ... | reverse complement strand
TCCTTGGCCATGAAATGGCGATAATTCGCCTTGTCGACCAGGGAGGTCGCGGCCGCATGTTTCAGAGCCTCGCGGCGAACCACCACATTGTTCCTGTCGTAGATGGTCGCGCCGGCGCGCGTCAGCACAACCCAGTCGCCGTCCTCGAGATAGCTGATGGTATCGGTGAAGGGACCAAGCGCGATGGCGTCAGAACCGAGATACATTTCGCCGTCACCATACCCGACGGCGAGCGGCGGTCCGTTGCGCGCCCCGATCATCAAGTCGGTGTTGCCTGCAAAAATGAAGCCGAGTGCAAATGCACCGCGAAGCTGGGACAGGGTTGCCTTGATCGCATCCGCCGGTTGAAGGCCTTGTCGGAGATAGTCGTCGACGAGATGCACGACGATCTCGGTGTCCGTCTCGGTCTTGAAAACGGTTCCCTTTTTTTGCAGGGCTTCGCGCAGCTCACGAAAATTCTCGATGATGCCGTTGTGGACGACGGCGACCTTGTCGGTCGCATGCGGGTGCGCATTGTTTTCGGTCGGCTTGCCGTGCGTCGCCCAGCGCGTGTGGCCAATACCGGTATGGCCGGCGAGCGGTTCGAGCCTCAACCGGGCCTCGAGATTCCTGAGCTTGCCTTCGGCGCGGCGACGTTCGAGATGATCACCTTCCAGCGTCGCCACACCGGCGGAATCATAGCCGCGGTATTCGAGGCGCTTGAGCGAATCCACCAACTGCTCGGCGACTGGACCGTGCCCGAGAATGCCGACGATGCCGCACATGCGCCTCAAATTCTCCCAAAGCAAAAAGATTCGGATGCCATCTCTTAACGAAGTTGGGCCGCATCCAGTTATAAATAATTATTGCCGATTGAAACAGCGTTAAGCCGAAACCTTAACTTCCGCTCTTCGGCGCCTTGTTGCGCGTTTTGAGTTCGCGATACCGTTTGGCGCCACCTTCACGATTGATCTGCTGGCCGCGCTCCACGGCCATGGCGTCATCTGGCACGTCGCGCGTGATGACCGAACCCGAACCGATATAGGCGCCGCTGCCGATCTTGACCGGGGCCACCAACGAGGAATTGGTGCCGACGAATGCGCCGGTACCGATTTCGGTTTTGTGCTTGCCGTAGCCGTCGTAGTTGCAGGTAATGGTGCCCGCGCCGATGTTCGTGTGGGCGCCGATATGCGTATCGCCGATATAACTCAAATGATTGACCTTGACGCCGGCATCGAGCGTTGAGGCCTTCGCCTCGACGAAATTGCCGATTTTGGCGCCCTCGCCGAGCGACGTTCCCGGTCGCAGGCGCGCGAACGGTCCGACCAGCGCGTTCCTTCCGATCGAAGAATGCACGATGTGGGTGAAGGAATGGATCACCGCGCCGTCCGCGATCGAAACACCGGGACCGATCACGACGAACGGCTCGATCGTCACATCCTTGCCGAACGTCGTGTCGGTGGAAAGGAAGACCGTCTCCGGTGCGATCATGGTCACGCCGGCATCAAGTGCCGCCTTGCGCAACCGTGTCTGCATCACTCGCTCGGCTTCGGCGAGTTGAGCCTTGGTGTTGATGCCGCGCACTTCATCCTCGCTGGTTTCGATCACAACAGCCTCCAATCCCAGGTCGCGAACGATCGCGACCGCGTCGGTCAGATAATATTCGCCCTTGCTGTTGGCGTTACCGATCTTTTCGAGAATCGCAAGCGCCTTGCTTCCGTCAAAGGCCATCACGCCGGCATTGCAAAGACTGATCGCGCACTCCGCCGGGCCGGCATCGTCCTGTTCGCGGATCGCGACCAGGTGGTTGTTTTCGACCACAAGCCGGCCATAGCCGGTCGGATCGGCGGCACGAAAGCCGAGCACGGCAAGAGCGGCGCCGTTCTTGAGGGCTTCGCGCAGCCGTTCGAATGTCGCCGCCGAAATCAGCGGCGTGTCGCCGAAGGCAATGAGCAGATCGTCCGCGCCAGCCGCGATGGCACCGCGTGCGGCGAGCACCGCGTGCGCCGTTCCCAGACGTTCGCGCTGGACAAACATCGACGCCTGCGGCCGCACGCGCCTGACTTCTCTTGCCACCGCATCGTGATCCGGCCCCACCACCACCGCGAGCGCACTCGAATTCGGGACTGCGGCCAGCACGTGCGACAACAGCGACTGCCCCGCAACCGGGTGCAGGACCTTGGGGCTTGCGGAGCGCATGCGCGTTCCCTCGCCGGCCGCAAGCACGATGGTGACGGCAGTCCTGCCGGTGGTCATCCGAAATTTCCCCGAAGTTCTTCGATGTGCGCGGTCATAAAGCGTTTTTGCACTGTTTGGAATAAGGCGGATTTGCAACCATAACGGGCCGGGATTAAGGATGAGGGGAGAATTCCTGTTAATGTCTGGGTTGATTCGGTCAGGACCCTAAACTTGCCATGGCAAAGGATTCCGGCAATCTGGAGAAGCCTTTCGAGATCGAGAACTCGGGCGGCGTGCTTTCCGGGCTCCTGGCCGAGGAGGATGAATTCGACCGGCGAACGCTGTGGCGGCTCGGGTCCTGGGCGGTTGGTTCGGTCGGCGCGGTGGTCGTGGCCATTCTCGCAAGCCAGCTTGGAATGCGGCATGAGCAGATAGCTTCCGCCGACCTGGCGCGGCAGTCGCAGCAGATCGAACAGGTCGCCAGAGAGAACCAGAGCGAAGCCCGGCGGCTGGCATCGGCGATCGACACGCTCAACAGCGATCGAGACCGGCTCTATGCGCGGATTGGGGTCCTGGAGCAAGGCCTGGATTCGGTGACCGGCGCGATATCTCGGCAGAATCCGCAACCCCCATCCCCGCCCACTGGCACACTGGCCGTTTCCGCGAGCGTCATTCCTCCGAATACGGCTCAAAGTGCCGCCGCCCAAAACGCCGCTTCATCAAGCAGTGCTTCCACCAATGCCGCGGCCGCCCCGCCTGCCCCGGCCGCGGCTCATTCCACCACGGCCACTGCCGCTGCGGCCGTGCCAGCGCCCGTGCAACCGACGGAAGCGCCGGCGAGCCCGCAAAAGCCCCCTGCGGCCGCCCCCGTCGTATCCCCCATGGCCGGAAGTCCACCGGCGACAGTCGAAAAGCCGCCAATCGTTGCCTCGAGTGCGGAGCCCGGTCCGACCCCGGCGCCTTCGGCAGCAGCTCCGTCAACGCCGACGGTGCCGCCTGCAATCCCGCCATCCACCTCGCTCGTGGCCTCGAAATCCATGATGGGGCCGCCCGATCCGGCAGCCGGAAAGCTGATCGAACCGCTTCCACCGCAGAAGGTCATTACGGCAGCGCCGATGCCGGACGTGGTGGCTTCGGCATCGCCAACCGAGGAGATCACGGAAGACGACCAGGCTCCGTCAGTGCCAAAGCTCGCGGTTCAGCGAACCGAATTTGGAGTCGATGTCGGGGGTGCGAACTCGATCCCCGGCTTGCGAGCGCTGTGGCGCGGGCTGCTCAAATCGAGGTCGAACGCGCCGCTCGCCGACTTGCGACCGATCATCGTGATCAAGGAAAACCGCAACGGGCTCGGCATGCAGCTTCGGCTTGTGGCCGGTCCGATCAATGATGCCGCGGCGGCAGCCAAAGTCTGTGCCGCGATGATGGCCAATGATCGAACCTGCGCGACGACGGTGTTCGAAGGCCAGCGCCTGACGATGAATGCCGACGAACAAATGCCTGCAGTGCCGGCGGCAGCTATCAGGCCTGCCGCGGATGCAACGCCTGCTCCCGACGTCAAACCCGCCCAAAAGCGATATGCGCCAAAGCGAGCGGCGCCCAACGAAGAGCCGGGCCAGAAACCCGAACAATCGAGCTTTTCGCAGATTTTCGGCCGGCGCCAATAGAAGTTCGGTCTGTAAGAATTGTTTCATTCTCAATGGCTTGCAGAAGGTTTCTCCCGGACTGCTGACGCGCGGTAACCGGCTCCGGAGGTCTCTTGCGGCCCTCGCGCAAAATCTTGCTTGCCACTTCTGGAAAAGCGGGTACGGCTGCTCCCGACAGACTTACGCGGCGTATCGCTCTTGGTTTTCGGAAAACAGGCCCGTGAAGAAAACTCCGTTTCGGCTCACGCCCTATCAAGTGCAGTTTCTGCTGGTGGTTGGCTTCGTCACCGTCGGTTACGCGCTCTATATCCGCTATCTTGCGATCGAATTTTCCGGCGAGGCGCTCGCCTGCGATGCCGGTTTGCAGACCATGCTCTGCAAGGCCCGTTCGCTGGCGACCTATCTGTTTCGAAATTCGGTTTTTGGCGTTGTCGCGCTGATCATCGCGACGCTTCACGTCATCCGGCCGTCGATCGTCCTGCTCACGGGCGGCCTGATCGCCGCCGGTCTTGGCGTCGTGCTTTACAACGTCGCCCTGTCAGGTCTTGCGATCGGGCTGCTTATTTTGGGATTTGCGCGGCCCGCGCCTGCCACAGCGTAGCGGCAAGCAGCAGATAGATCGCGCAGGTCCACAGCGACTGCCAGTTCTGCGGTCCTTCGTTGATGCCGGTGTAGACCGCCGCGCCCGCGAACAAGCCAGCAAATACCTGTTCGGCAACCGGACGCGTTCCCTCCTTCGGGCGATTGAGGAGCGTGAGGGCTGCGAACGGGATCGCCGCCATGGTCAATGCGGCGAACGGGAAATCCCTGTAGCGCGGGTCGAACACGAAGCCGAGCGCCGTCTCTGCGCCGATCACGACCGTCACGATCAGTGATAGCCCAAGCATGATCGTCAGGACCGATCGGCTCCTTTGCTCCTTCGGACCCAGCAATTCAACAAAGGTCGGCAACGCGCGGCCGGACATCAGGGCATGAGCGCCGAAAAGGGGAGCGGCTGTGGTGGCCACCAGCAGCCAGCCCCATAGCAGCGCTCCACCCACTCCGTAGCTTTCAATGAACATCTTGCGGGCGGCGACCCCGAACAGGATCCCGCCCGTCGTTGCCGACATTCCCACGGCGAACCAGGAAGCAAGCCGTGGCTGCCAGGGCCTGCGGCGCAACGCCAGCCAGGCCGAGCCGAACACCAGGATCGCCAGCGCCATTCCGCTTCCCGTCGCAAGCTTCCAGGACGGAAAGTTGGTGACTGCGATGCCGGGTGGATATTTCAGTGCCCGCCGCACGGAATCGAACAGACCCCAATATCCGCCGACCGTGCCCTCGAGCTGGCGCTTCCACGGCTGATCGTAAGCCTCGATCAGGTTGACGCGGAAGTTTTCGCGCCTGGCCATGTCGAGAATTTCCGAGACGACCCGGGCCTGATTGGTACGGGAGGGAAGCGCCGCGTCGCGCATCCGTCCTTCGCTCGGCCAGCCGGTTTCACCGATCAAAATCTCCTTGCCGGGAAATGCCACTGCCATTCGCCGACGGATCTGGTCGACATGGGCAGCGGCAAACCTGGCGCGGACCGGAAAATCCTCCCAGTATGGAAGGATGTGAATGGTGACGAAATCGACCGCGTCGTAGATTTCCCGGTTGCGCAGCCAGTATTCCCAGACGTCGGCATAGGTGACGGGGATGGAGACCTGCGCCTTGACCGAGCGGATCGTGGCGGCAAGGTCGGATACAGTCATTTCTCCCCGCAACAAAACCTCGTTGCCAACCACGAGCGCGGTGATCGTCGACGGATATTCCTTGACGAGTCTGAGGGTGGTCGAAATCCGCGCCAGATTTCTCTGGCGATTGCTCGACAGCCAGATTCCCTGAATGACTTTCAGCCCGACCTTCGCCGCGAATTCGGGAATCTGATCCAGCCCATTATCGGTCGAATAGGTGCGGATGCAGTCCGTGATCTTGGCAAGCTGGGCGAGATCCTCCGCGATCTGCTCCGCGCTCACTTGCGTCGCCGGCGAAAGCGGCGACTGCTCGCCGCGGAACGGGGCGTAGGATACGCATTGCAGCCTGGCATCCGGATCGATCGGCGCGCGCGCCAGATTGATCGGCGTGGCCAGCCACCACCACACCGCGGCAATCGCACCTAGGGATATCAGGAGAAGCGCCAGCGGCGTGCGTCGAGAAATCAGTTCCGTCCTCCGGCTAGTGTGGTGATTCAGAAGTTCTCTTCATTGTCGCCGCGAGTTCGTCAAGAGAACTTCTGAACCTAAACCACACTAGAATCATAGATTTCTAGTGTCCTTTCGAATCCGAAGTTCGCGAAAGAAACCGCCGCGAACGCGGCGAACTTCGGATTCGGGACACTAGTGGTCCGAATCTAACATTCGCTCCCATATGCGGAGCCAAGTTCGCGAATGTCAGAATCAAGGGACAACCAGCAAGATATTAATGCTAGTGGAGCTCGCGATTTGACGTTCGCCTGAAGGATTCGCGGCAGAAGGGGTAGCGAACGGCAAATCGGCTCCAGTAGTGATCGTCGATTAGCCGGTCGCTGGCCGTCTGCCAAGAGCAGGAACGGCGGCAATCGCTGGCCCGGCAACGCCGTGCGCTTTTACCACAGCGCGATAAAGTTGTGAGTTTGCTGGACAAAATCCAAAATGTCCGTCATGGGATTGCGCCAAACCGCTTCGCCGCATTGGAGACCCATTTGAACGGCATTGCGTAGCGGCAGGACGGGCAGGAACAAGATCGGGGAATTCATGCGTCAGCGGGTGCTTCAGCTCAAGATTGCGGTTTTGCGTCACCTCGCCGTCTCCGGGTTGGCACTGCTGATCGGCGCCGGCGGCGCGTTTGCCCAAAGTGGAGCCCCGGCCAATCAGGACCAGTCCGGCAAACCAGCCGCCGGCAGCGCCGAAGCCGCCAAGGACAACCAGCGCAGGACGGATGAATTTGCGGAAGCTGCGCAAGCGATCAACGGCCCCGCCGGTAACCCGGAATGTGTCTGGCTCGGCCGCCGGGTCGTTCGCCTGATGTGGCGCGACGACCTCGATACCGCCTTTCGCCACCTCGACCTTTACGACCGTTTCGGTTGCCCCGGCGGGCATGTCCAGGCCACCTTCCGCTGCCTGACGCGGTTTGGTGCGCAAATCGACGACAAGGTGCAAAAGAGCCTGGATGATCGGGTCCACGCCTGCTGGATCAACCCGAACGCCCAGCCCCAGGCTGCGGCGGCAGCATCCCCTGCTCCCCCGGCCACGGCCGGCAATGCCGCCGCGGCGCCGGCCGCCTCCCCTTCGCCTACGCCAGCCGCATCCCAGGCCGCTCCGGCAAAATAGCCGGCTTGGGCGTTGGAACGCTGCTGATATCGGCGGGTTGACACGGCGCGCCCTTAAAACGCCATTGCGTCATACCAGTTGTTAAATCACGTGGCAGGATTATCTTCAGAATCGCTCCCGTGTCGGCCGAACCTAGGGGACGGGTTCGCTTGTCTCCATTGCAGGCCCCGTATGGTCTAGTTGCGATGCGCGCCGTCGTCGCCGTTTTGGTGTTTGTAACCGCTGCTCACGCTGCGCTTTGGGGAATATTCCAGGAAAAGCAACAGGCTCCTGATTTCCGCGGTATTCTGCCGAGCGTTTCCTATGCTCCGTTTGAAGGAACCGCCCATCCCGACGTCGACAACATTCCCACCGTCGAGAAAATTCGCGCCGACCTGAAGAAGCTCTCCACGATCACGCGCGCCATCCGTCTCTATTCATCCACCGGCGGCGTCGAGCTTGTTCCGCCGATTGCCGCCGAATTCGGCCTCAAGGTCACGGTCGGCGCCTGGATCGACAAGAACAATGATCGCAACGAGCGCGAGATCGATGCCGCCATCAATCTTGTCCGACGCAACAGTAACGTCATCGGTGTCGTCGTCGGCAACGAAACGATCTACCGCGGCGAGCAGAAGGTCGACGACCTGATCGAACTCATCAAGCGGGTGAAGAAATCGGTCAACGTGCCGGTGACGACCGGCGAAATCTGGAACATCTGGCGCGACTTTCCGCAGCTTGCCTATTCTGTCGATTTCATCGCCGCGCACGTCTTGCCCTACTGGGAAAACTTCACCGCCGGCCAGGCGGTGGACCAGGCGGTGGCGATGTTTCAGCTGTTGCGGGACCAGTTTCCGGGAAAGCGGATCGTGATTGCCGAGTTCGGCTGGCCGAGCGCCGGTTACAATTTGCGCAACGCTGTCCCCGGCCCCTTCGAGCAGGCTTCGGTGCTGCGCAATTTCGTCACCCGCGCCGAAGCCATTGGCATGGATTACAACATCGTCGAGGCGATCGATCAGCCCTGGAAATTCTTTGAAGGCGGCGTCGGACCCTATTGGGGCATTTTGAACGCGGCGCGCGAACCGAAATTCAGCTGGACCGGACCGATCGTCAATCCTGATTACTGGAAGCTTGCAACCATTGCGCTCCTCGTAGGCATCCTGCTGTCGCTGCCGATCCTGGCGCTGGCGCAGCCGACCGTCATGCAGGCGCTGCTGCTGTCCGCCGCGGCCAATGGCGTTGGCGCCTGGGCCGCCACGGTGTTCGCCTATTGGGCCGGCCATTACTTCGTCTTCGGCTCGGCCTTTGCCTTGACGCTCGGCCTGATCCTGCTGGTTCCACTGGTCTTGATCGCGATGGCGAGGGTCGAGGAAATCGCCGCCATCGCCTTTGGCCGAAGGCCGCGCCGCCTCTTGGTCAAGGACACCGTCGCCGTCACCGATGGCGCCCATCCAAAAGTCTCGATCCATATTCCCGCTTATTTCGAGCCGCCGGACATGCTCAAGCAGACGCTCGATGCGATCTCACGGCTCGATTATCCGAACTTCGAATGCGTCGTGATCATCAACAACACGCCCGATCCGGCGTTCTGGCAACCGATCCAGGATCACTGCCGCGCGCTTGGCGAGCGTTTCAAGTTCGTCAACGCCGAGAAGGTCGAGGGCTTCAAGGCCGGCGCGCTTCGGATTGCGATGGAGCGCACTGCGGCCGATGCAGAGATCATCGGCGTGATCGATGCCGACTACGTGGTCGAACCGGACTGGCTGAAGGATCTCGTTCCGGTTTTCGCCGATCCCCGCGTCGGTCTGGTGCAGGCCCCGCAGGATCATCGCGACGGCGACACCTCGCTGATGCATTACGTCATGAACGGCGAATATGCCGGCTTTTTCGATATCGGCATGGTTCAGCGCAACGAGGAGAACGCCATCATCGTGCACGGCACGATGTGCCTGATCCGCCGCGCGGCGATGGACATGGCGGGCGGCTGGTCCAGCGACACGATCTGCGAGGACACCGACCTCGGGCTTGCGATCCAGGAGCAAGGTTGGCTCACTCACTATACCAATACCCGCTATGGCCACGGGCTTTTGCCGGATACCTACGAGGCCTTCAAGAAACAGCGCCACCGCTGGGCCTATGGCGGTTTCCAGATCGTCAAGAAGCACTGGCGGCGTTTCCTGCCTGGCGAAAGCCGGCTGACGCGCGACCAGAGACGCGAGTTCCTGCTGGGCTGGCTGAACTGGCTGGGCGCCGAAAGCCTCGGGGTGCTCGTCGCCATCCTCAACCTGATCTGGGTGCCGATCGTCGCCTTCGCCGACATTGCCATTCCCGACAAGATCCTGACCCTGCCGATCATCGCCGCCTTTGTGGTTTCACTCCTGCATTTCCTCATCCTTTATCGCCTGCGCGTGCCGGTGAAATGGGGACAGATGCTGGGCGCGATGGTCGCGGCGATGTCGGTGCAGTGGACGGTGTCGCGGGCAGTCGCCAATGGCCTCATCACCGAACATCTTCCGTTCTCACGCACTTCCAAAGGCGGCTTGTCGCGGATGTCGATCGAATTCCAGGCGTTCTGGGAAGCGGTGATCGGCGTACTGCTTCTGGTCGGCGCAGCCGTTCTTGTCGTCACCAATAACTTCAAGGAAATTCGCGAAATCTATATTTTTGCGGTGGTGCTGGTGCTCGAAAGCCTGCCGTTCCTGTCGGCGGTGGCGATCGCGATCCTGGAGAGTTCACGGATCAACTCGTTTACCTTCTGGCGCGAGACCGGCATCCGGACGGCCGAACTGATCGGGCTGCGACCCGTGGCGATGCCAACCGTGGCAGGCCCGTCCCAGCCCGTCGCCTCCGAAATCCGCCGGGAGGCGAGTTGACAGGGCGCGCGCCTGTTTGGCAGGCGGCGCTCGAGGAGGGCTTTTTGACAGGCAGAATCTTCAGGCTGGCGCGGTTGTTGGCGTTGAGTGCGCTATTGACCGGCAACCGGCTGCCCCCTACACAGCGCGGCGAGCGAGCGCGTAGCTCAGACGGTAGAGCACGTGACTTTTAATCACGGGGTCCTGGGTTCGATCCCCAGCGCGCTCACCAAGAAAATCAACAACTTACAGTAAATTACTCGTAGCCACTGGCGTAAAGCAGGCGACGTGTAGACGGGATGTAGACAGTTGCGGCCGATCGCGCTTGGTCGATCGGCAATCTTATCGACGCCGCGTTGGCAACCCAGCCGATTACGCCAGTGCCGACCCCCGCAGAACGGCGTTAGGCAGTTCCGGGTAAGAATTAAGAATAATGCGCTAAGCTGGAGCGAAAAGTGAGGCCGCATCTCCGTTCGGCGCGGCCTTCCCCTCCCATTCCCATATGTGAGAGAACATGTGCTCGCCAAGGACGTCTGGCATTATCGACATGTCCTTGTGCGAATGGGCGACAAAATAGCAGTGTTGGGCCACGTCGTCCTCAGACAGGCATTTCACTCTGCCGCGATAAACGACCCCACCGCCTACCATGTGGACCGGGAATCCATTCTTCATCT
>Ga0070715_10000447_pt1 | contig 10638 bp, 16 predicted proteins | sample LARL111metaG_FD_71394 | JGI IMG/M metagenome (GOLD analysis project Ga0070715, IMG submission 71394) | Corn, switchgrass and miscanthus rhizosphere microbial communities from Kellogg Biological Station, Michigan, USA - LAR L11-1 metaG | ecosystem: Host-associated > Plants > Roots > Rhizosphere ... | reverse complement strand
AAGACAATATCGCCACCTTCCTGGAGGCGAAGGCAGCACCGTTTTACACCGACAGTCCTGCCAACTTCGAAGATGCGGCCTTGGCATCATTGGGACAGGAATTGTACGAAGGGTTTTTCAAGGGTTATACGAACAAGCAGTGGGGTCGAGACCCAAAAGACATTCCGGCATCGGTCTTTCGTCGACTGCCCATTCATTTCAAGAAAGATTCCAACGTATTCCACCACAAACGGCAGGGGCAGCCGCGCGAGGGTTACACCAAGCTCGTCGAAAAAATTCTCGCACATGAAAACATTCAACTCGAAAACGGCCGCCGCTTTTCAAGAACCGCCCCCACCGATGAGTTTCGGCACTTGTTCTATTCCGGTCCGCTGGATGAATTTTTTGACTACTCGTACGGGCGTCTGCCTTACAGAACTCTTCGTTTTGAACACGAAGTTCGTCGCGGCACCTTTCAAGATTGCGGAACCGTCAATTACTGCGACGAAGAGATTCCCTACACCAGGATCTTCGAACACAAACATTTCTCGCCTTGGGAGTCATTTCCCGAGGAAACCGTAATCACATACGAGTATTCGCACGAATGCTCAGGGAACGATCGGCCCTACTACCCTATCCATCTGTCCGGCCAAAACAGCCTGTACGAAAAATACGTCGCGCGCGCCAAAGAAGAAACTCGAACAAGTTTTGTCGGCCGGTTGGGGACCTTTCGATATATCGACATGGACAGGGCGATAGAGGAAGCCTTGCTGGCTGCCGAAACGACCGTTTCCTGTCTCACAAACGGCACCGCAATTCCGACTTTCTTTCATAATTGAGAGTTGTCGTATCGCACGTCCTGCTACTGCTGCGTGAAAAGACGGTGCGGATTTTCCGCACTCTTTTCGATTGGCGAGAATCGCCAGTTTTTTGTCAGAAAATCACAAGACGAAATCGGACTCGCAAACTCTAAGTGCCGCGCGCACTTACGGTAACGAGCATGCTCTGCAAACGTCCCATATCTCCAGAAGAGACTGAGCGCGAGTTTCCGCACGTTGTAGAAATGCTCGTGCCCGAGGAAGGCTTCGCTTCAAAACTGATTGCGATACGTCAGTTTCACACCCTCCGCGGTATTGAAGCGCGGCCCGGGCGGAGCCGACGCGAATCTGGACGGGACTACATTCGCTGGTGCTTTGCTGATCCCGGAGTGGCAGCTGAGTTCGCGGACGAGTTCGGTGGCACGATCGGCGAACAGCACTCGAGCTGATATCGGCGAGCGGTTTGTCGCGCGACGTTCAAGAGTATGGGACGGCGTTGGCGCTTGGCGGGGATATCTAGGGGGAAGTCAAGCGCCTGCTGTTCCGGCCGAGCGGAGCCCGAAAGGTGCGCCGCTCGGCTTTCTCACCGAAGTCGGAGCTAGTCACCCAGTCTTGACAGCGCCTCTTCTGGCGGTGCTTTGAATGGCGCCGGAACACCGACCATCTGCGAAACCTGAATAGCTGGAATATCCGGAATTTCACGGCCGACGAAAGTCAGAATCAAAGCCAGCGCACTTCCGACAAACAGAAAATAGGGCAAGATTGGCATTCGCATTGCTGTCTCCCGAGTGGGCGATATACAACGCGAAGGCGGGCAAGCGCGCCTGAAGGTAAGAATTAAACTAAATCTGAAACCTTAACGCGGGCGCCGGGCGGCTCCGGCGTAAGGTTTGCGCCAAAAATGGCCGCCTCCGGTTGTCAAAGTTGAAGCTACAAAGCCGCTTTAAATCTTAACAACCAGCGGATTACTTTAATCCTTTGTGTGTCTGCGCAGCGATTCGGCTGCCCACTCGTAACATCTCGCAACATCTTCGAGCTCCGCACGGAACGCGGGACTTTCCTGGTTTCGTGCTTTGGCGCGAAACTCTGCAGCAAGTGCTCTGTATTGATCGGGTGTCGTCGACGCGCTGTCGATCATGGCCGCACAAACTTCACGCCAGTCTCGGTCATGGTGCGCCACACCACCCTGCACTGTCGGATCGAGTAGCCGCCATCAAACGTCAGGCCCAGATCGTCCGGAAGTTCGACCGTGTTCGCTATCTGCACACGGGCGCCCGAGTTGGTGACATTGCGAACCACGCAGTCCATCACCGACGAGGTACCGAGAATGATCTTCGCCCCCTTGAGGACACGGGAGCGCGTTGATTTTCTACGTTCTTGCACAGGCATCCTGCCTACTTTGACGTGAATGCGTGCCTAATTATCAGACAAGTCGTGCGACTTGCTTTAAGCCGAATGCGTGCAATTGAACCAGTTATGAAAGCACTTTTTTAATAAACAGGACCTTTTTGTAGAACACTTTGTGGTCCGCGGCCTCAAAAGACAGAGGCCGCCCGTTTTAGCGTGCGGCCTCTTGCAACATGCTGGCTTGCCAAGATGAACCAGCCGGTTGCCAACTCTGACCCGACGCAGGAGGCGTCGGCGTGAGCTCTATTTAAAGGTGGGAACCCGCCAGGCCAGCCACGCCAGTGCGACCAGCGACGGCACCAAAGCCGCGAGATACCCGAGCATCAGAAGATTCATCGTTCCAGTCTCCATCTCAGATTTGGCGGCTTTCTACCGAAGACCGCGATGACATGCTTTCAGGGGAGTTTTAGACGAGCTTTATTTTTCCTTGAGAAGTCCCGGAAACGGCTCGAGTCGACGTTTCGTTCGACGGTGCGTTGCGTCGTTACGGCCCCACCCGAGCATCCCGAAGCGGCTGCATTTTGGGCCAATTCTCAATTTGTTCTTGTCACTGCGAAAGCTGCGGTTGACTCATTCCGAGTTTGAAAAGGGGGAGACCGGCGATTCGCCGTTTTGCAAAACCTATTTTTTTGATGTGTCGATTCAACCCTAAGGCGAATCGGTCTTATAATACCCGTATGGAATCACCACTCAGAACCTATCTGACGGGCATGAGCCTCATGGTGGCGATCTCGTTCGTGCTCTGGATGGTCCCCATCATTAAGCGAGTTGGCCGCGCCGCTGTAGATCCGCGATGGCGCACCCCGCCCAAGGGCCTGACGCGCGAAGCCTCGCTATTGGCCGCTGGAGCTAAGTTGAGTCAGTGTGAAATAAAAAGGTCGAGGTAGATTCCTACCGCGACGAGAAAAGTCAGGATGACCGAGGCTAACGACGCCCTGAAATCTTGCATCGTCGTCTTCCATGTGCTCATTCCGGTCGCAATCAGAGGCATCAGCCGGGTCGAGCAATGCGCGTCCTTGTCTGGCTTCCGCTTGCACTCATTCCACTGCAATCAACCGCGACGCTGGCCGGCGTCGTTACGCTTTCTTGTACGGGAAACTTCTTTGCCCCCGACCTATCTCATGCGGCGAGCCAAACATCGGGATCGGTGATTGTTGATCTCGACAAAAAAGAAGTGCGCGGAATTATCAGCGGATACATTACAAAGGTTGGCGAAATAGAACTCGATTTCGAGTGGAAATTTCAGAGTAACAACTACAGCGATTCTCCCACGGTATATCGCCGTGGACATATAAATGGGCTCACTGGAGAAGCCTGGCAGGTCGACTCTCGGAGCGACCTATTGGTCCCCAAGTCAGACACCGCCGATTACGCCGCATTTGACCTAGTGTGCAAGCGGGCAGCGCGCGCTATCCGATTCCGAGGTTCGGGTAACTGATCGACCCGGCCAAGGGCTCTATCCTTGGCGCGACGCACTTTGCGGAATTTTGGATCAATCGTGCGGCAACTATCCGGCTGCCCGCTTGCGCAACTACGCCGAGCGGCGACCGAAATCCGACACACCGGCGCGGCTCAAGTCATTGGCAATCTTAAGCGAGCATTCCGAGCTGAGAATTGGGGCCAATTCTCAATTTGTTCTTGTCAGCATCCGATCTAAGTGCTTGAGAAACCTTCGAAGGAAGGGTGGCCGAGTGGTTTAAGGCACCGGTCTTGAAAACCGGCAACGTCGCAAGGCGTTCGTGAGTTCGAATCTCACCCCTTCCGCCAAATGTCATTGATATTGCTTATCTTTTCCGTACATTCGGATTTTGATTGCTGGACTTCGCGACCGCTGGGCGGAAAAGCGAAAAATTGTGATGGCCATCACAGAAACACTTCGCGCGCTGGTGCACTTTAGCTCCACAACAAGCCCCGCCGACATGCCCGTCGGATTTCAGAAAGACCGCTGCTCTCCCCGCGCAGCGGTCTTTGCCTTTTGATGGTATCGCCCGCCAAAATTATTTTGCGATTTGTGATCGCCAACACATCCAGGGCGTTCGAGGGTCACTACAACAGAATGAGACGTTATTATTCTGCCGGGACAGATGGGGAAGCGACGATGACATTCGATCCATATCGAACCACAGCCTCCAGCGGCTTCACGCGTATTGCCGCCTATATCGCCCACCGTTTGCTCGACGACAGCGATCGTCAATCGATTGATGAGCTGAGTCAGCAGCAACGTCCCGATCACTCCTCACGCGGTCTGAACCAACCTCACGAACTCGCCGACTTCATGTGTCGAACGATTGCTCCCTGAAGATTGCGAAAAGGATAATCCGACAATGACCCCACAGGATGTGGACAGGAGCGACCCGCGCCAATTTGAGAGCGCTTGCCGCGATTTCTGGACTGCGTTTGTGAAAATGGAGATCGGCGAGCGCCCTGGTGAACCCGTTGCGCCGATCAGAAAGATCGCGGCGATTGCCACCGAACTGAACGCTTAGAACGGCGAACAAACAGTCGGTCGCTACACTGCGTGGAGCAAATCCTTGACGCTCCTTCTCGCGCGCGTTGGACAGAGGTCCTACGCGGTCGTTGGAGCCAATTTCGATGTCCGCTTTGGGGCATAAGCAGACATGCCGATCTCGCCGACGAAGTTCTTCGTCAGTGCGGGGTACATCACAACGTCAGCGTTGCTGATCGACTAGGATGATCGCGGCTCGTCGTAGTTTGCGACGCAAGAATAAATACAAGGCGAATGGGATGCCGACCAACATGAAAAAGAGGAAAACATAGGGTAGTTCGAGACGGCCCTTTGCAACGTATTGTTCTCTGATCTCCAAAACCCAATAGCCCTCCCAAAGAATGAACAGGAGGCACCCGATGACTATAAGGAAAATCCGGCGATCCTCGGCTGAGTGATCAATTAGCGGGACCCGGTCCACATTTCGCACCCAGCGTTTCTGTTTGGGATCGAAATGGTGATTTTTTCTAAATTCCCGCGCTGTTCTCAGCGCATGCTTCTTTTCGCGTCGGCTTAACAAGCGGGCTTTTATTGCCTGGGTGGCAAGATGAATCGCCAAGCTCAGAGCAATCAGCCACGCAATCAGGAGCCCTATTTGCAGCATGCTCTAGCCCACCTTCATAACCCGCCATTGGAGCCGCGGTTACAAAGTAGGGAATAACGTGGCCACGAAAAAGATGACAAGGATGCAACGTTCAAAATGTCCCCGTCTTTTGCGCGGATTGCCGCCGGCGTTCCTCATTTCGCCTCGGTTGTCTGCGCGAGATCTTCGAAGTCTGGCAGCTTCCAGCTCCAGCTGAGATACGGCTCTAGCGGGCCGTAAAGCCGGAAATGGGCAAACCACGCCTCCCCGGGATTGGTCCGGAGCCAGTTTTTCTCGTACCCCGCAGGCACTTCAGGACCGACATAGAGATCGACTGACCCATCCGGGTTTTTACGCAAGCCTTCGTCGTGCGACGAGTGGTCGGTGTTTTGTGTCCTGTTGTCGATCTGGACGCGGTTGTACGTGTCATGGATCGTGAGCGACCAAAACTGCTGGGCTAGCGGATTTGATGGGACGGTGAGTTTGTAAGTTTTGCCGCCATCAAACCACTTGTCGTTCTTGTCCTTGTAAGCCCCAAGATAGGCCTGTCCGATGCTGGGGGTCGTACTGACCGTGCTCTTCGGTGAGGTCAAGGCCGCGTAGTCGGCACGCCCGTCGAGTTCGACATACTCCTTCTTCTCTTGGCTCGCATCAAACATGATCACGTAGGCCCACTTGGTGCCAGGCCGGTGATAGAAGTTTTCGAAACGCTTGGCATAGGAAATATTCATCGACATCAGTTCGCCGACAAGCAGACCTTGAACGAGATCGAGGCCTAGCCTTTTTGAAAGCGTCACTCTGCCCGCATACTGTGCGAGAAAAACCTTATTCATCCCGCCGTCCAGTTCGTTGTAAATCGGGGCGGTTGGCACGTTGTCTTCAAGCAATTGCGCGTATTCAAGCTCGTCGGCGCGTTGTTTCTCCAGCGTCAGCCGCGCGATTTTCGGATTCACGACAAAAGCGGGGCATTTGTCGGTGGCGTTGAACACAAGAGGTTTCGGTGAATTCGGGGGATGTTGCGCATCGAATACATAGAGGCGGTTGCACACGTCCACCTTGGGTTCGAGATGCGTCGCCTCGAAGTGATCGTTGCCGATCTTGAGCATCTTCCAATAGGCCAGGTTCGGATTATTTCGATGCCGCGCGAGATTCGCCGGCGTCAGACGAAAAGGATAGCTCTGGACCTGGAATGACGGCCGGCCGCCCTGGAATGAGTCGCGCGCCAGTGAATAGATCTCGCTTATCTGTTCGTCGGTCATGGCATAGCAACCGCTCGACGAGCAGTCGCCGTGGATCATGAGCAAACTGCCGTCGCGGTTGTTGGCTTTGTCGAAGTTGTTGGGGTACCCGATGTTGATTGCAAGATAGTAGTTGGAGTGGGGATTCATCAGCTCGGGCGTAACTCTATAGAATCCCTCCGGAGTCTGACGGTCGCCCTCCCGCAACTTCGGCCCCAGATCGCCCGACCACCGACAAATCGGATAGGTCTTGAGGATCTGGAAACGGCCGGTGGTGTCCTGTTTCCAGACTTCGAGCTCCGCCTCTTCCTTGAAGATGCGCACAAGGATCGGTGAATGTACGGGCATCTTCTTTTGCTGGAGCAGCGAGAGCAGCTCGGGCGGTAGCTTCTTTGTTGCCTTGGCCGGCAAACGATTGCTGTTTTCGCCAAGGCACGTGACCGGCGTCAACGCCGCGGCAAAAACCGCCGTCAGCACAAGCGAACGGAGTACCGCGGTTCGGATCATTGCTGTATACCGACGTGGAACTCTCAAAGTTACGGTCGCTGATGGCCAATCGCGGACATCGGCCAATCGGAAATGCGTTCTACCAGTGTCTCAGTAGTAGGCGCCGCGATACGGATACGGCTTGCACAGTCCATTTTGGACGGTGTAATGCCGCGGACAGCGACCGCCTCGGCCAACAGGAAAATTCCATTCCGGCCTGCCGAATCTGTCGTATCCGATGATGGCTCCGGATGGGTAGCCTCGCCGATAGTATCGGCCATCGTCGTAGTAGCGACCGCCATAGTATGGGCCGGGACCGTAATAGCCACCGCCATATTGCGCGGAGACCGCACCCAACGTTCCCACAAGTGCGCCAACCGTCAGAAAAATCAGCGCTACCGTTCTCATCTCAATCCTCCAGAAGTCAGAGCGCGCGTACCAAGACAATGATCCCTCCGAGATGAATGGCACCAAAACAAAGCCAAGCCAATAAGTGTCAGAACACCGCTACACCCAGCCGTCCCGTTTTGGGGCCAACATGCGCAACAGACAACATCCAAGACATGGGTTAGTTGCAAATGAATGGCCGGCGGCAATCGGCGTTTCAAAGCGACAGGCGATCCGCCCCCAAATTTGGTAGCAAAAAGACATAACCCATCAGGGGCACCGACGCGGCTAAAAGTCCTGGTAAAGTATAAGGCGTTGCCAGGGCGCCGACCCGACACAAACAAAAGCCTGTAAAGCAGTCATGGACGACGATCGCAGGGACATTGAAAACATTATCGCGCGCCAATTCAGGAGCCTGAACTGGGGATCTGAGCAAGCGGCCGATTGGGATGCCTTTATCTCAGATTTTCTGCCGGGCGCCCTGCTCTATCCGGCCGCCCGCCCGGTCAAAAGTCAGACGCCAGTTGAATTCGTAAAGCGCATGGAAGGGCTGGCAAGCTCCAGACTACAGTCGTTCAGGGAAGATGTTTTGGGCTATCGCATTCAGGTTTTTGGTAACGTCGCCGTTGCCGTTGCGGGATGCCGGATTACGGAAAACGAGACGACAGAAAGTCGAAGCGTAGAAATGATGCTCCTCACAAAAGAGGACGGCGTTTGGCGCATCGTTGCGCAAGCGTGGGACAACGAAGGCGATTCAAAGAAGCTTGCGCCTGAACTCGCCGGACCGTAGCTCGCTTCCAAATTTTGCGAAAGACAGTCAATTTTTAGCGCGCAATTTATTTTGTGTGGATTCTGACGAATGTAAGAATTTTCTCGGGGCGCTTAAATCTGAATACTTGGATTTCCGAGATGATGGTTATCACCGGCGCGGGCCTGATCGTCAGCTCCAGTTTGGTGTTCTGGCAGTTGCTTCCACGCAACGGGCGCGTACATCCATTCGCCAGAAACTCTGGAATTAGCTCGATGCTTGCTTTGGGACTGCTAACGACACTGACCCTTGGTGTCGCGATGCTGTGGGCCGGCCTATCTGGCTAGATTGTTACGTTGAATTTCGTCATCGCGTCTGTCGCGGCGCGTGTCCTGCGCCGGCCTAGAAGGCCGAGGGCGCTTGCATAGATTCTTGGGCGCGAACGTCTTGGGCCCAAACAATGTCATACCGCTGTTGGCTCTGACGGTACAACAACGGTGGCTCCACGTTGGTGCGTCACAATAGAACGTCTCGAAGCTTGCGTGATTTGATGTGCCGTATCGATTGAGTCTTCTTTTTTCGCCTTTAGCGGCACCGCTACGACGTAACGATTTTCCTTTGCCAAATAGCCTTCGTAAAAAATCCTGCGATGCAGCCTCGCCTTCACTCGGCGCCTTTGGGAGATAACCTCTCGTGCTCCGTAGCCCAAAGAAAAGCCGATGATCAAAATAGCCGCAGTTGAAAACAGTGGGGTCATGGCGAAGCGCCCTATGGTGTCAGCCGGCCCAGCCACACTTTACGGCAAGTTATTGATCAAGATGAAGATGAAGGTTCGTGCAGAAGGTGACCGGTATTTAAGCAACTTGGCCGACAGAATTTCACATCCACATGGCGTGTACGTGACACAACTTGCTGACCATTAGGACTATAGTTTCGTTTGACCGTTTAATAGGCACGGCCACGCATCAAATATTCGTTACGACGATCAAAGGCCGCCCGCGAGTAACGCGAGCGGCCCATTTGTTTCGTCGTTGCGGCTCGAATGTTTGTATCAGCGATTCCACCAGCCACCGCCGTAACCCATTCCCGCGTTAGGCGCCCAGGACGAGCTCTGGGTCTGCGCGTAGCCGTAACCGTAGCCATAGCGAGGCGCGATATAGCCGGTTGTCGGCGAAGCCGCGTAAACCGGTCCGCCACGTGAAATGAATCGCCGGCTCACGTAGCCTTGCGTGTCATTCCACGCCACGCGGCACCAGGATCCGACGCAATTCATCACGCGCACATCGGACCCGGCCGGAACCGCACCGATCACGTCATACCTGAGGCCCGGACCATTTCGCAGATTGAGATTGTCGGTCAGTGTCGCTGCCGAGACCGCGCCTGCGGAGAATAGCAAGGCGCCGACGGCAAATGAGAACGCCTTCTTTTGCATGTGACATCTCTCACGTTACCGTCCCCACATCGGTGAGAGTTTTACCCCCTGCCCTCGGCTGGGCTCGAACCACATTCCCGTGACTCGAGATCACAAATCATTTCGTCATCAAACGAGTACGCCAGCACCGCCGGCAAAAAGCCGACGTCAGCGCACAAGTGAGGGGCGCTTTGGATCAAATTTCCAATGCGGAATCAAAAATTGCATGGCGATCGAGTCGTCTCGCGCACCGAGGCCCATACTTTTGTAGCGGCGATGCGCGGCCTCGACCTGCGCCATGTCTATCTCGATACCGAGGCCCGGTCGCTGCGGCACGGCAACCTCTCCCTGGGCGATCTTGAACGGCTCTTTGGTCAGCCGCTGGCCGTCCTGCCAGATCCAGTGCGTGTCGATTGCCGTAATATGGCCAGGCGCCGCAGCCGCGACGTGAGTAAACATCGCAAGCGAAATATCGAAATGATTGTTCGAGTGTGAGCCCCAGGTGAGCCCCCAATCGCGGCACATCTGAGCAACTCGCACTGATCCTTGCATTGTCCAGAAATGCGGATCGGCGAGCGGGATGTCGATCGCGTGAAGCTGGATCGCATGACCCATCTCGCGCCAGTCGGTCGCAATCATGTTCGTGGCCGTCGGCAGGCCCGTCTCGCGACGGAATTCAGCCATGATCTCCCGTCCGGAAAAGCCTTTCTCAGCGCCACATGGATCTTCGGCATAGGCGAGAACATTGTGCTGACCACGACATAGCCGCACGGCCTCTTCCAGCGACCAGGCGCCATTCGGGTCAATCGTGACGCGCGCATCCGGAAATCGCTGCGCAAGGGCCGTCACGGCTGCGATCTCCTTCTCGCCTTCGAGTACGCCACCCTTGAGTTTGTAATCCTCAAATCCGTAGCGCTCATGTGCGGCTTCGGCGAGCCGGACAATCGCCGCTGGCGTCAAAGCTTCCTCATCACGCAGCCAAAACCATTCGTTGGTTGCGCCAGAGCCAGTACGATACGGCAGGTTCGTTCGCTTTCGATCACCGACATAGAAAAGATAGCCGAGCATCTTAACG
>Ga0070715_10000441_pt1 | contig 10653 bp, 8 predicted proteins | sample LARL111metaG_FD_71394 | JGI IMG/M metagenome (GOLD analysis project Ga0070715, IMG submission 71394) | Corn, switchgrass and miscanthus rhizosphere microbial communities from Kellogg Biological Station, Michigan, USA - LAR L11-1 metaG | ecosystem: Host-associated > Plants > Roots > Rhizosphere ... | reverse complement strand
AGCCAGCTTCGGTCTGGAGCACTCGAGCTGTTTGCACAAACGGGGGTGCTGATGTCGACCCTGGTCCCCGTCGCGGCGATCAGCGGCATTGGCTTTGCCTACCCGAACTATGGGAAAGTCTGGGAGTCGCTCGACGGCGCTATGGGCAAGCATGTGCGTGGTGCGTTCGAAAAGGCCAATCTCGTTTGCCTTGAGAAATGCTGGAATCACGGCTTCCGTCAGACAACCTCATCGACGAAACCGATACGCGTGCCCGATGATTTCGCTGGCTTCAAGATCCGCGTCCCGCCGAGCCCGCTCTGGACATCGATGTTCAAGGCGTTCGGCGCTTCTCCCGTCTCGATCCCGTGGGCGGAAACCTACTCGGCAATGCAGACGAAGATCGCTGACGGCCTGGAACAGCCGCTGATCGGGCTGCTCGTGGACAAGATGTACGAGGTTCAGAAGTACTGCTCCGAAACGAACCACATGTTTGACGGGTTCTGGGTACTGGCAAACAAACGGGTGTGGGGGACCATTCCCGAAAAGCTGCGGGAGGTCATCGAGCGCAACATAAACGAGGAGGCCATCGCACAGCGGAAGGAAGTGGAGCATATGAATGCCAATCTTGCGGACGATCTGAAATCGAAAGGGTTGGAATTCTTCAAAGTGAAGAACGAGGACTTCCGCGCGAAGCTGGTCTCGACCGGTTTCTACACGGAGTGGCAGAAACGTTTCGGAGATGAGGCATGGGCGCTTCTTGAATCCACCACCGGCAAGCTGGGCTGATCGATCGCGAATTAGCCAGCCGCTTGAGCGAGCCATATCTCACGACCTGACGAGTGCGGGTGAATTAACGCGGTCGCTCGAGCGTCCGGCTGCACGCCGCGCGATCAATGACGGAATTGCAACTGGTACAGAAGGAATGAAGACGTCGCTCGTCACCCGCGAGATGATCGCTCACAACACCAGCCCCGATATCAAACTACAGATATGAGGGCACATGCGTAAGATTTGGCTCGAGGCGGCGCTGAACGGCCCTTGGGGTCGGGAAAGGCAGCCCGGCATTCCGGTCAGCATTGCTGAGATAATTTCGGATGGCATTGCAGCAGCGGATGCCGGGGCTGCCATTATTCATGTGCACGCCTACGATCCCGCGACCGGCCGCCAGCGCGATGAATGGGAAACCTACGCGCGAATAATCGAAGGAATCAGAGCGAAAGCCGATGTGATCGTCTATCCCACGATCCCTCTGGCCGGGTCGGATTATGCCGCCGTCCATGCCGAGCGCCGATTGGCTCATACCGCGGAACTGGCAAGACGGGGCTTGATCGAATGGTTTGTGCTCGATCCCGGCTCGGTGAATTTCGTCAGGTTTGCCGAACTTGAGACCTCGTCAGAGTCATTTGTCTACCAGAACCCGCTCTCGGACATTCGAGAAGGCTTGCGCATCGCGCGCGCGCATCATGTTCATCCCGGTTACGCGATCTATGAGCCGGGCTTCACCCGCCTCGGAGCGGCGCTTGCGCAGGCCATGCCCGATCTTCCGACTCCCATCTACAGGTTCATGTTCTCCGATGAGTTCGCTTGGGGCTTTCCACCGCGTGCCGGGTATCTCGAGGTGCATCTCGAGTTGCTCTCGAGCATTGCCCCCAACGCGCCTTGGATGGTAGCCGGTCTCGGCGTCGACATCACGCCGCTCATTCGGCCAGCAGTTGCGCGCGGGGGTCATGTGAGAGTCGGGCTTGAAGACGCGCCATGGCGAACGCCGCTGACGAATTTGAATTGGGTGGAAGAGGCCGTGCGGCTTGTGCGTGAGGCGGGCGGTGAGCCCGCGAGCGCTGCGGAAGTGCGGGCCAGCCTGAACGCCATCGACCTCGCCCATCGTGGCGTAGGCCTCTCCCCCCAACTCTGTTAAAGGCTTGAGACCTGATGCCCGCCGTCGACTGCCACGATTGCGCCGGTCACGTAAGAGCTTGAGATTGGTGGCGTGGCTGGGCGGACGAGAGTGATGGGGGCGCAGGCGCTCGTGTCGTTGATCAGACCGCTCGCCACCCGTACGGAATTCTGAAAAATGCCTCAAGCGACTCGAGCGCTTCGCGATCTCCCCAGTCAACCTGCGTGCCTGCGGGGGCGCTGCGCAATTGCGCCTCTGTTATGTCGGTGCGATAGGTGCCCTCGTTCTTCTCATAAGAGAGTCTCGCCCAGGGGATCACGTAAGGCACGTCCCCCAATCCTGGCGATTGCAGCGTAATGACGATGTAGGCGACCCTGCCGTTTGCCTTGTCAATGATCAGCCGCTTGATCTTTCCGATCTGCTGGCCTTCACCGGAACAGACCGGGATGCCCTCGATTCGGTCGCTCTCGATAAAGGTGCTTGGCGCGCGCGCATCCGTCATGGAATTTCTCCTCGCGCACGGCAGTGCGGCAAACGCCCTGCGACCAACTTTCGCGAAAGCAATCTCATTGCAAGAAGCCGATCGATATCCAGGGGACCAGTAAGACCACGATCAGTCCGATGAGCATGGCTATGATGTAGCCCACGATCGGCCGCATACCTTCATCCGGATTGACCCGGCCGATGGCGCATGCGGCGTAGTAGCCGACGCCGAAAGGCGGAGCAAAGAGACCGACGCCCATCGCCAGGATGACGACCATCGCATAGTGGACCTCGTGAACGCCAAGTTGTCGCGCAATCGGGAACAGGAGAGGCCCGAACAGCACAATGGCAGGAATGCCTTCGAGCACGCTGCCGAGGATGACGAAAACGAGGACGGACACGAAAAGGAAGGACATTCCGCCGCCTGGAAGCGCCTTCATTACGGCTGCAAGCGTGGCCGAGAAACCCGACTGCGTCAGCGCCCATGCCATCCCGGTAGCGGTGCCGATAATCAGCAGGATCGCCCCGGACAGGGCCGCCGTCTCGACCAGCATCGGAATGAGACGGCGCCAGTCGAAACGGCGATAAATCAGAAGGCCGACCAGGAGGGAATAGGCTATCCCGAGCGTCGACACCTCGGTTGCCGTCGCAACGCCCTCCACCACTGCGAAGCGGATCACGAAAGGAAGCGCCAGCGCCGGTATGCCGATCAGGAAGGTGCGGCCGACCTCCGCCGGGGTTGCGCGCCGCACATGCGTCAGATCCTCGTTCCGGTACCGATACCAGACGACTGCGCACAGCGCGATGGCGAGCACGATTGCAGGCAACAGCCCGCCGGTGAACAGCGCTGAGATAGACACGCCGGTGACCGAGCCGACGGTAATGAGAACGATGCTCGGCGGAATTGTTTCCGTCTGGGCGCCGGTCGCGGACATGAGCGCGACCAGGTCTCCCGGCTTGGCGCCACGCTGTTTCATCTCGGGAAACAGGACAGGTGCAACGGCAGCCATATCCGCCGCTTTCGAACCCGAAATGCCGGACACCAGATACATCGCCCCGACCAGCACGTAGGAGAGGCCGCCGCGCACGTGACCTAGCAGACTGCTGAGAAAATGAACCATGGCGCGCGCCATGCCGGTCATTTCGATGAGCAGGCCCAGGAAAACAAACAGCGGCACCGCAAGCAGGATGAGATGCGACATGCCCTCGTCCATCCGGCCCACCAGGACGAGAACCGGCAGCCGCGTGGTCAGCGCCAGATAGCCAAAGGTTGCGAGGCCAAAAGCGAATGCGATGGGTACGCCGCCGAAGACCAGGAGGCCCGTGATACCGACGAAGAACAACAAAAGATTCAGGTTACCCAGTCCGCGCAACGCAGGACCAAGCGCAACCAGAGCCGCAATCACCAGAACAACCGTGCCGACGCCGATGGCGATGAGGGTCCAATTGCGCAAACTGATGAGTTGTATCACGCCCACAAGTGCCATGAGCCCGAGGCCGACCGGCAGCGCGGAAGCACGCCATGCATTCGACAGTTCGAGCGCCGGCGTCGTGACGAACAATTCCTCGCTTGCGAATTCGTACGCCGGCTCGATGACAAGAAGGAGGAAGGCGAGCACCGCCGCAATCGAGATTGCCTCGAGAATGGCACGCACATTCGTTCCCGTCATGCCCACGAGCGCAGTCATGCGCATGTGCTGGTTGCGGCGAAATGCGACGACGGCGCCAACGCTGGCAAGCCACAGAAACAGCAGCGAAGCGAGCTCGTCGGACCACACCAGAGGTTTTTGCACAAAATAGCGAGCGACGACCCCGGCAAACAGAATGATGATCTCGGCGGCAATTAGGAGCGCGGCGATCACCTCAACGACCCGCCCGATATAGCTCTCGCCCGCAAGAAGGATCCGGGCAGTGGCATCGAGCACACCCGCGCGGGCAACCTTCTCGTCAGGGGCGCGGCCAAGGTGGGCAGTCAAGTTGCTTTGGGTTTGCTGCATCTTGGCGTGGGCGGTTTGGGTTCAACTGCCAAATGCTTTGTGTATGATTTCCATCTTGACTCCGCGTTCGACCTTAGTCGAGCGCGTTTGTGTCAAGCTTTTCGCGAACTCAGTTAAAACGCTGGCGTGCCGGATGCCCGCTCTGCGAGCAATGCTGCGTTGCAGCGTCGGGCGGCGCAAGCTCGCCCACTGAATAGCGGCTTATGTCAGTTTGCCGGAGAATTTTTCGAGGTGCGACCAAGCCTCCTCGCCGTACTTGGCTTTCCAGTCCTTGTAGAAACTAGTCTTGGACAAAGCCTGCCGGAATGGCTCCCGGTCGACGTCGAAGAACTGAATACCCTTGGCGGTCAACTCCTCGCGCAGCGACACATTGAGTTTGGCGACATCAGCGCGCTGATCGGTTGTCGAGCGGTCGAACTCGCGGGCGACGACCTCCTGCAGATCCTTGGGCAGACGCTCGAATGCGCGCTTGTTGGCAAGAATCCAATAACCATCCCAAACATGTCCGGTGAGGCTGCAGGATTTCTGCACCTCGTACAGCCGGGTGGTGGCGATGATGGCCAAAGGGTTTTCCTGTCCTTCGACCACCTTTGTCTGCAGAGCCGAGTAGAGTTCGTTGAAATTGATCGGCGCAGGTCCCGCATCGAGGGCCTTGAACAGCGAGGTTAGCATGGGGGCTGGCGGGACGCGGATCTTGAACCCCTTGAGGTCATCGGGAGTTTTGATTTCGCGGCTCGAGGACGTGATATGGCGGAAACCATTATCAAACGGGCGCGCCACGGCGATGATCGGTGTTTTTCCGATCTGGGTTCTAATGTACTCGCCGAGCTCGCCGTCTGCCGCTTTCCAAACGGCATCATAATCCTTGAAGGCAAAGCCGGTGTTCAGAATGCCGGCAACCGGCACGAAGGTGGCGAGAATCGAGGTCGACAGGTTGAAGAACTCCACGCTGCCGCTGCGCACTTGCCCTAGCAGGTCTGTGTCGGAGCCCAGCTGGTTGGCGGGGAACAGCTTGATGTCGAGCCTGCCCCCGGTCGCCTCCCGGATACGGTCGAGCGCCTCCTGGGCGCGCGTGTTCACGGGATGTTTCGGATCCTGTCCCGTCGCGAGCTTGTATTCGAACTCAGCTGCGAAGGCAGAACGCCGCAGGATGGCGGGCAACGGCATCGCTATGCCGACCGCGAGCAACGCGCGACGCGTCATCCCACGATGGCGAATATTTGAAGTGATCATCAGTTCCTCCGCTTTCTGGGCCTTGCGTGGCCGGAGCGACCGCTCTCGTTTACTGCGCCTGCCACGCCTTGATTTTCTTCGCCACGGATTCGGCCGAGATGCCGTAACGCTCGTGAAGGCTTGGCAGAGCCCCCGCGTCCAGGAACTCATCCGGAAGCCCGATCTGACGGAATATCGGAGTTATCCCCGAACGCAGCAGCAGGCCGGCAACTGCCTCACCGAGGCCACCGACGGTCGTGTGGTTCTCGGCTACGATCACCATCCGGCCGCTTCGCGCGGCTTGCTTGCAGATTGTCGCCTCGTCGAGCGGCTTGATAGTGGGCACATGCAGCACGCCGATATCGACCCTGTCGTCCCGCAGCGTCTCGGCGGCCTCGAGCGCGCGCATGGTCATGAAGCCCGTCGAGATGAGCAGCGCATCGCGCCCATCGCGAAGGAGCTTGGCTTTCCCGAGCTCGAACTCATAGTCGTATTCGTCGAGAACCAATGGGACATTGCCACGCAGGAGCCGCATGTAGACCGGACCCTTGTGGGCAGCGATCGCGGGAACGATCTGCTCGATCTCGTGTGCATCGCACGGATCGATAATCGTCAGGTTAGGCATCCCCCGGAAGATCGCAATGTCCTCCGTTGCCTGATGGCTCGGCCCGTAGCCCGTCGTCAGACCTGGCAGGGCACACGCGATCTTCACGTTAAGGTTTTCCTCGGCGATCGCGAGACAGATGAAATCGTAGGCTCGCCGCGACGCAAACACCGCGTAGGTCGTTGCGAACGGCATGAAGCCCTCGCGCGCCATCCCGGCGGCGGCGCTCATCAGAAGCTGCTCCGCCATTCCCATCTGGTAGAACCTGTCGGGATGGGCATGGGCGAAGATATGCAGATCGGTGTACTTGCTGAGGTCTGCGGTGAGCCCGACGATGTCGGGCCTCGTCTGCGCGAGAGTCGCAAGAGCATGGCCGAAGGGCGCGGGTTTGGTGCGTTGGCCCGGGGCGGCAAGGGATGCAATCATCGCCGAAGTGGTAAGGCGGGAGGCGCCCTTCTGACCGCCCTCGCCCTGCTCCGTGAGCCTGACTGGCCTCGTGTATTTCGAGCGCTTCACGACTTTCTCCCGCCATCGAGGATCTGGATAGCCTTCTGCCATTCGTCCGGCTCGACGCGCAGGAAGTGATTGCTTTCGCGTTGCTCCAGAAACGGCACGCCCTTCGCCATTTTGGTATCGCAGATGATGATGCGCGGCTTCTGCTCGGATAGCAGGCGAGCGGTGTCGAAGGCTTCGACCAGGGCGTCGATATCGTTACCGTTCACCCGTTGCACGTGCCAGCCGAATGCCTCGAACTTCGGCGCCAGGGGCTCGAAGCACAGGACCTTGGTCGACGGCCCGTCCGCTTGCTGATTGTTGACGTCGACGATGCCGATCAGATTGTCGAGCTTGAAGCTGCCGGCGGACATTGCCGCTTCCCAGGTGGAGCCTTCGTCCAGCTCGCCATCCGAGAAGAGGTTGTAGACAAGCGACTTGGAATTCTTGCGCTTGAGCGCAAGGGCAAAACCAATGGCGATCGGCAGACCGTGGCCGAGGGAACCGCCGGTGATCTCCATGCCGGGCGTGTAGGCTGCCATGGCCGACATGGGCAGACGACTGTCGTCCGCGCCATAAGTCTCAAGCTCGTCTTCGGGCAGAATGCCCGCCTCAATCAGTGCCGCGTAGAGAGCGATGGCATAATGACCGATCGAAAGAAGAAAGCGGTCGCGGTCCTCCCATTCGGGGTCATCGGCCCGAAAGCGCAGCGCATGAAAATAAGATACTGCGAGAACATCGGCGATACCGAGCGCCTGCGCGATATAGCCTTGCCCCTGGACCTCGCCCATTCGCAGCGCATTTCGGCGGATGCGGTACGCTCTTTCGGCGAGCGACACATTGGAGAGAGCAGACCGGGCCGTGGCTAGTTGTTCGCTTTGCATTCTTTTCTCCTCCCTCGGCGCCTCGCTGCAAGCGACTTGAGGACTCCCAATCTCAATGGATCAGCATTCCGCCGTTTACGTCTATGACTGCACCGGTAACGTAGGATGACAGATCGGAGGCCAGAAACAGACACGCATTGGCAACGTCAGCGGCGACGCCGAGACGTTTGAGCGGAATACCTTCGATGATCTGTGCCTTGATGTCCTCGGTGAGCTTGCCGCCGGTGATGTCGGTCTGGATCAGTCCCGGCGTGACCGAATTTACGCGTACGCCATCCGGCCCGAGCTCTCTAGCCATGGCCTTGGCGAGCCCAAGAACGCCGGCCTTTGCGGCGCTGTAGTGCGGGCCGCCGAAGATTCCACCACCGCGCTGGGCCGAGACTGATGACATGCAGACGATGGATCCGGAACCTTGCCGGCACATGTGCGGGATCACCGCCTGGCTCATGTAGAGCGTTCCGCGGAGGTTGACATCGAGCACGGCCTCGTAATGCTTCGCCTCGATGTCCATTACCTTTAGCGGCTGAGTGATCCCGGCATTGTTGATCAGCACGTCGATGCGGCCGAACTCGCGGACCACCTGATCGATCGCCGCCATGCAGACGGTCCTGTCGGTGACGTCGCAGGCGAGGCCGCCATGACCATCCCCGATTTCCGCAGCGGCCAGCTTCGCCTGCTTCTCGTCGAGGTCCAGGATGATGGCGCGGCCGCCCTGGTGGGCAAAGACACGCGCCGTCGCGCGGCCGATGCCGCGTGGTGAAGCGGCGCCCGTGATGATGCAGATCTTCTCAGATAGGAGCATGCATCCTCGCTGCGGCGAAACACCGGCTCGATCCGCGCTGAATTTATTCAGTTTGCAGGTTGGCGCAGGGTAGTCGCCGCAGGGCAACAGCGGGCCAAGTCTCCCGCCTCCTCGTGCCTTCCCTAGGCCAGCGTTCGCTCACCCATTCTTCTTTTATTTGCAGTGATTTTTATCAGTCCACGCTGCGATTACAAACGCAGCGTTTGCAACTATTCTTGAATCTGATTCATGTGTCTCCGACCGCAATTTGCAGGGAGGTTCAGCCCCGGACGCGATCGAGCTTCAGCTCGCGCGACAGCCATTGAGTGAAAAGCCGCAGAGGTCTGCGCTGGTGGAGGCCCTTGGGCGAGACCAGATAGTGGCCGACATAATAGATGCTTTGCGAGCACTCTAACAGCGGCGCAACCAGGCGACCGCTCGCAATCTCCCGTTCCGCCAAGAGCGTTGACTCGAGTGCCACTCCGAGCCCATCGACAGCCATGGCGATCGCAAGGAAGCTGCGGTCGAATCGGAAACCGCGTGTTGGCGGAGCTGCAAGTCCATTCAACGCAAACCAGTCCGGCCAGCGGACTTGCTTGTTGTCGCTCTGGATCAGGTTCTGCTCGAGAAGATTAACCGGGCTGCGGATTGATCTGGCGAGCTGGGGCGCGCACAGCGGTGTTACGGTTTCCTTGCCCAGGGGCAGCACTGAAACGTTGGCAGCCCGGGGCAGGCCGTATGTGATGTCCGCATCGTACTCGTCGTCGGTCGTGAATCGGGCGTAGTCGGTCCCGGCGGCGAGGCGCACCTCGACTTCTGGGCACTCGGCCTGAAACCGTTTTAGCCGCGGCGCCAACCATTGGGTGGCGAAGCTCGGCGCGGAATGCAACCGCAGCAACTGAGGGCCGTGCGTGGATACCAGCTCGATACCTCGGCGCAGCTCGGCGAATGCCGGCGCGACATGACGCATCAGCGCCTCGCCCTCGGCACTCAGATTGAGGTGACGACCGCTGCGCTCAAACAGCACGACGCCGAGGGCTCGCTCCATCTTGCGGATCGCATGACTCACTGCGCTGGCTGTGAGATGCAGTTCCGCAGCGGCGGCTTGCAGCGAATTCCGACGACCCGAGGCCTCGAAGATGCGCAGCTGGGCCACGGGCACTTTCGACAAAATATCCGTAGAATGAGTCCGGTTCGTGGATTTCATGTCAGGTTGCTGGTCGGCGCACGTGCAGCAGCCCACAACGCCATGCCGCCGCTTTTGGCAGTCAAATCGTTCTCCGCTGAGTGCATCTTGCCTGACCCGACGGTCAGGTTGAACTGCCAAATGCGTTGTGTATGATTTCCATCTTGACTCTGCGTTCCAACTTAGTCGAGCGCGTTTTTGCGGAAAGCTTTTCGGAGCCAAGCATGGGAGCAAAGACTGGCGCCCGGCATCCGGGATAAAGCACCGCAGGAATATGCTGCGCTGCAGCGTAGGTTGAGTCTGCCAACGGCGGCTGTGCGACGACCATCTGGCGCACCCTGCCAAATGCATCGGCAGCAAGACGTCGGCTGGGACGTTTCCAACCGGAGCGAGAGATGGCCCGTAATTGGCTGAAGGGAACGGCGTTGGCGGTCGATTTCGGAGCGCCTGTGCGCAGTGCGGCCGAGTTCGTTTTCAAATGGGGCACCAACGTGCCGGCGGCGCACCCTCTCAACGTGCACGCACAGAGGGCCGCAGACGCGATCAGGCAGGAGACGGATGGCCGTTTTGAGCTTCAGCTGTTCCCGAATAACCAGCTGGGGGGCGACACTACCATGTTCGCCCAACTCCGCTCGGGAGAGCTGGAGTGCTTCTCGCTGTCCGGCGTGAATGTGCTGTCTTCTGCCGTTCCCGCCGCGGCGATCTACGGCTTGGGGTTCGCATTCAGGAGCTACGATGCGGTCTGGAAGGCGCTCGACGGCAAACTGGGCCTGCACCTTCGCAAACAGATCGAGAGCTCCGGATTGGTGGTGATGGAAAGGATCTGGGACAATGGATTTCGCCAGATCACGACGAGCACCAGGCCTATTGTTTCTCCCGCAGATTTGAACGGATTGAAAATCCGGGTGCCGACCAGCGCGCTCTGGATTTCCCTGTTCCAGTCTCTCGGCGCATCTCCTGGCGGGATTGATTTTTCCGACGTCTATCCGGCCCTGCAAGCCAGAATCTTCGAGGCGCAGGAAAATCCCCTGGTGATTATCTCAACGGCAAAGCTTTACGAGGCGCAGCGCTATTGCTCGCTTACCAACCATATGTGGGATGGGTGGTGGCTGCTCATCAATCGGCGCGCATGGGAACG
>Ga0070715_10000435_pt1 | contig 10705 bp, 8 predicted proteins | sample LARL111metaG_FD_71394 | JGI IMG/M metagenome (GOLD analysis project Ga0070715, IMG submission 71394) | Corn, switchgrass and miscanthus rhizosphere microbial communities from Kellogg Biological Station, Michigan, USA - LAR L11-1 metaG | ecosystem: Host-associated > Plants > Roots > Rhizosphere ... | reverse complement strand
CCTCGGGTGTGCGGGTGCCGAACGCGGATTGGATCGCCGCCGATCGGGTCGGCCTGTCAATTTGCGACGCCACCTCCGCTTGCTTTGCCCAGCAGCTCGACTGGCCGAAGCTCGACGTCGTCACGTTCTCCTGGCAGAAGGCGCTCGGCGGCGAAGCCGCGCACGGCATGCTGATCCTCTCGCCGCGCGCGGTCGAGCGGCTGGAGACTTACGCTCCGCCCCGGCCATTGCCGAAAATCTTCCGCCTTACCAAAGGCGGCAAACTCAACCAGGGGATCTTCGAAGGCGAGACCATCAACACGCCTTCGATGCTTTGCGTCGAGGACTATCTCGATACGCTTGCCTGGGCGAAGTCGATCGGCGGGCTTGAGGCATTGATCGCGCGCGCCGACGCCAATGCCAAGGTGATCGCCGATTGGGTCGCGGCGACGCCGTGGATCGAATTCCTGGCCCGTGATCCTGCGCTGCGCTCCAACACCTCGGTGTGCCTGAAGGTCGTCGACCCGTCGGTGGCAAAGCTTGCGCCCGACGCGCAGGCGGCTTTCGTCAAGGGCATCGCCGCCGCGCTGGAGAAGGAGGCCGTCGCCTACGACATCGCTGCATATCGTGATGCGCCGCCGGGCTTGCGCATTTGGTGCGGCTCGACCGTGGAGCGGGCCGATGTCGAGGCGCTCACGTTATGGCTCGACTGGGCCTTCGCCAAGAGCAAGGACGCGCTGCCGAAGGCGGCGTGATGATCGCAAATCGGTAGCTACTCCGATCGTGCGATTGCCCGGACCCTGACAGCGATAAAGCGAAGCAGCCATGTCCCCCACCGTTCTCATCTCCGATGCGCTCTCTCCCGCCGCCGTTCAGATATTCAAGGATCGCGGGATCGACGTCGACTTCCAGCCGAAGCTCGGTGCCGACAAGGACAGGCTTGCGCAGGTCATCGGCAACTTTGACGGCTTGGCGATCCGCTCGGCCACCAAAGTCACGCCCAAGGTTTTGGAGAAGGCGACGCGGCTCAAAGTGATCGGGCGCGCCGGCATCGGCGTCGACAATGTCGACATTCCCGCCGCGACCGCCAAGGGCGTGATCGTCATGAACACGCCGTTCGGCAATTCGATCACCACGGCGGAGCACGCGATCACTCTGATGCTCGCACTCGCGCGGCAGATCCCGCAGGCTGACGCCTCCACGCAGGCCGGCAAGTGGGAAAAGAACCGCTTCATGGGAGTGGAGATCACCAACAAGACGCTCGGCGTGATCGGTTGCGGCAATGTCGGCTCGATCGTTGTCAACCGGGCGATCGGACTGAAGATGAAAGTGGTCGCCTACGATCCCTTTCTCTCGCCCGAGCACGCGGCGGAGCTCGGCGTGGAAAAGGTCGATCTCGCCGAACTGCTCAGGCGCGCCGATGTCGTGACCTTGCACACGCCGCTCACGGAGAAGACGAAAGGGATCATCGATGGGAGGGCGATCGCGGCGATGAAGAAAGGCGTGCGCATCATCAATTGCGCGCGCGGCGGACTGGTCGATGAGGAGGCGTTGCGCGCCGCGCTCGATTCCGGGCACGTGGCCGGTGCCGCCTTCGACGTCTTCACCGAGGAGCCGGCGACCGAGAATCCGCTGTTCGGCCATCCTAACGTGGTGTGCACGCCGCATCTCGGAGCCGCCACCACCGAGGCCCAGGAAAACGTCGCGTTGCAAATCGCCGAGCAGATGTCGGACTACCTCCTGCGCGGCGCGATCTCCAATGCCGTCAACTTCCCCTCGATCAGCGCCGAGGAAGCGCCGAGGCTGCGGCCCTTCATCGAACTGGCGGAAAAACTCGGCTCGTTCGCCGGGCAATTGACGGAGACCGGCATCCTCAAGGCGCAGCTGTCCTACGAAGGGGGCGTCGCCGGCATGAATACCAAGGCGTTGACCTCGGCTGCCATCGCCGGCCTGTTGCGGCCCATGCTGCAGGAGGTCAACGTCGTCTCCGCACCGATCGTCGCCAAGGAGCGCGGCATCGTGATCGAGGAGATGACGCGCGCGGCGGCGAGCGACTACGGCAACCTCATCACGGTGACGGTGGTCACCGAGCGCCAGACGCGCTCCGTGTCGGGCACGGTGTTCGCCGACGGGCGGCCGCGCATCGTCAACATCAAGGGCATCCGCATCGACGCGGGCTTCGGCCGCTCAATGATCTACATCACCAATCTGGACAAGCCGGGCTTCATCGGGCGCTTCTCGTCGACGCTGGGCGACGCCGGCATCAACATCGCCACCTTTCATGTCGGCCGCGATGCGCCCGGAGGGAACGCCGTTGCACTGATCGAGATCGACGGCGACTTGCCCCCGCAAGTGCTCACCGCCGTGCGGGCGTTACCGCAGGTGCAGCAGGCGCGGCCGCTGAAATTCTGAGCGCCCCGGCATTAACCGGTTTGCGCGTGCAGCGGCTGAATGTCGGTTTGCGTCGAGCCGTTGGTTGCCCTCACCCTTGCTGCCTCGGCGGCCGCGACTTCCAGCAGGTACGCCAAATCGTCCAGTTCGACTTTGCGGCACATGCGGCAGAGTTCCCGCGTCATCGTGGCGGCGTAGTGGGCGACTTGCGTCCTGCTTTCCATGACTCCCTCCAGGTCCTTGGGGCCCCAAGGATGAAACACGACGACGCCAGCCAATGTGAGCTGGTTCACATACCGGCGGGATTGTTGCATCGGCGTTTGGTGCATTCCCCGCCGCCGACCGCAAAACGGCGCGGCGCCCTGCGCCAGTTCGAGCCGGCCTGCGTGCCGGGTTAGCCCGCATCGAGGGCAACAACGCGGTTTTCGGCCGCACAGCAAAACCGTCACCGCCCCGATGTTGCCGCGAGATTGCCTTGGAGAGAGCGAAATCATCCGCTGTGCTGGGGGTGGGCGACGGCAAGGGGTGAATAAGACCCGCAAAATCAGGCAGTTGGCTGCGGACGGCGGGCGCCGTCGCGGCCGCGTTAGCTTGCCTGGAGAGGTATGAGCCCCTGGTCAGGGGTCCGAATGGCGGGGAAACCTTTGTCGCTTCGAAAGTGTCCCGGGCGCCGCCGACGCGGAGGAAAGCCGCCTCATGGCCAATGTGGTCGTGGTTGGGTCCCAATGGGGGGACGAGGGGAAAGGCAAGATCGTCGACTGGCTGTCGGAGCAAGCCGACATCGTCGTTCGCTTCCAGGGTGGACATAATGCAGGTCACACGCTGGTCATCGACGGAATCACCTACAAGCTGTCGCTGCTGCCGTCCGGGGTCGTGCGACCGGGGAAGCTTTCCGTGATCGGCAACGGGGTGGTCATCGATCCGTTCGCGCTGCTCGAGGAAATCGACCGCCTCAAGGGGCAGGGGGTCCACGTCACGCCCGAGAGCCTGCGCATCGCCGAGAACGCGACGCTGATCCTGCCGCTGCACCAAGAGCTCGACACGATTCGCGAATCCTCCAATATGCTTACGCGCGTGGGCACCACCCGGCGGGGCATCGGCCCGGCCTACGAGGACAAGGTTGGGCGGCGCGCCATCCGCGTCATGGATTTGGCCGATCCACTGGCGCTCGGGCGCAAGATCGAACGTCTGCTGGCCCATCACAACGCCCTGCGGCGCGGGCTGGGGCTCGACGAAGTGGGCGTTGCCGCCGTCCGCGAGCAACTCGAGAGCGTCGCCCCGCGCGTACTCCCTTTCGTCGATTCGGTGTGGTCGCTCCTCGATCACAAGCGCCGTGAGGGCAAGCGCATCTTATTCGAAGGCGCGCAGGGCGCGCTGCTCGACATCGATCACGGCACCTACCCGTTCGTGACCTCGTCCAACACCGTCGCAGCCCAGGCGGCGACCGGCTCGGGCCTGGGACCGGGAGCGATCGGTTACGTGCTGGGCATCTGCAAGGCCTACACCACCCGGGTGGGGGAGGGACCATTCCCCACCGAGCAAACCAACGACATCGGCCGGCTGATCGGGGAACGCGGACGTGAATTCGGCACCGTGACCGGGCGGCCGCGGCGCTGTGGCTGGTTCGACGCCGTTCTCGTGCGGCAGACCGTCCGCACCAGCGGCATCAACGGCTTGGCTCTGACCAAGCTCGACATCCTGGATGGTTTGAGAGAACTTAAGGTTTGTGTGGGATACCGCCTCGATGGTCGGGATATCGACTATCTGCCGGCGGGCGAGCACGCCCAGGCCGAGGTTGAGCCGGTCTACGAGACCGTCGAGGGCTGGCAAGCAGAGACCGCGCGGGCGCGGTCCTGGGCGCAGCTGCCGGCACAGGCGATCAAATACGTGCGCCGCATCGAGGAACTGGTGGGCTGCCCGGTCGCGCTGTTGTCGACCAGCCCCGAGCGCGAGGACACCATTCTGATGCAAAACCCGTTCGAGGCCTGACACCAGGCGGAATGCTGCAGCCGGAACGAGTACTCCGATGGCCGACTATTATCCCCTGATCTCCCGCGCGGTCGGCGCGCTCGAAAAGAACAGCGGCGAGAATCGCCGCGCGATCTACGACCGCGCGCGCGCGGCTCTGCTCGCGCAATTGCGCGGGGTGACACCCGCGCTCGATGAGTCCGACATCACCCGCGAGCGCCTCGCGCTCGAGGAATCGATTCGCAAGGTGGAAGCCGAATCGGCGCGTCAGTTCGTAGAAGCCTCGCGGCGGATGTCGGCAGCCAAGCTGCGTCAATCGCGGCAATGGGAGGAGGAGCCATCCAAAGCTCGTTTGGCCGAGCCGCATCAGCCCGAGCCGCGCCGATTGGACCATGTAGAGCCGCAGGCGCAGCGCGCTGTCAGTCCGCCGCCGTTCGCGGCGGAGCCCGCCCCCGCCCCGGAGGATATTGCGCGCAGGCCGGAGCCGGTATTGCCGCGCGGCATGCTCGAGCCGCAGCAGCCCGAGTCGATGTTCGAACCGCCGTCGCCGCCGGAGCCACCGCCGTCGCCGCCGGAACCGGAAACGCAACGCCGGGCCGCAGGCGAACGCCGCTCGCTGTTCGACGTCTTCCGCGGCCTCCCTGCTGCGGCGTTTGGCGCGTCGCGTGCGGAGAAAGCTGAGCGTGCAGGCGACGAGCCAGCCCCTGCGGCCACGTCGGAGATCGATCGCGGCGAGCATGCGCAAGATGAGCCACAGTTCGACCGCTCCGAGCCGCGCATGTTCGCGCCGCGAGAGGAACGCGAGGGCCATCGGCACGAGGATTTCTCACAGCCGATGCTGGAGTCGTCATTCGCGGTCGACGATGCGCATCCGCTCGCCCCGGACGCGCACGCGTCACCCCATGCGGTCGGTGACGAGTACGCGTACGAAGACTTCGAGGACGACGTCGCGCCGCGCCGCTCGTATCGTACGCTGATCAAGAGTCTCGCCGCGGCGGGCGTGGTCGTCGCGCTTGCCGGCATCGTCGTATGGCAGTGGCCGAATATGGTCGCGCTTTACCGCTCGTTCCGCGCGCCGGCCGTCGAGACCGCGCGCGAGGCGCCGCCGCCGGCGGCGACGACACGGCCGAAGATCACCGATCGCATCGAGCCCGGCAGTCCGCAGACCGCGGCGACGCCGGCGCCGGGAACGCAACCCGGTGTCACGGCCGCGCAGAAGGTGGTCCTCTATGAGGAGGATCCCGCCGATCCCAACGGAAAGCGCTTCGTCGGCTCGGCCATCTGGCGGACCGAGACCATCACGCCGGGTCCCGGACAGCCGCCCGAGCTTGCCATTCGCGCGGACGTCGAGGTGCCGGAACGCAAGCTCGCCATGACCTGGTCGCTGCGCCGCAACACCGATAAGGGGCTTCCCGCTACCCACACGGTCGAAATCATGTTCAAGCTGCCGGCCGACTTCCCCGCTGGCGGCATCTCCAATGTTCCCGGCATCCTGATGAAGCAAGCTGAGCAGACGCGCGGGGTCCCGCTCGCGGGCCTCGCGGTCAAGGTCACGCCCGGCTTCTATCTGATCGGTCTGTCGAACGCGGACGCCGACAAGGACCGCAATATTCAATTGCTCAAGGAACGAAGCTGGTTCGACATCCCGGTGGTTTACAACAACAACCGCCGCGCCATCTTGGCCTTGGAGAAAGGCACGCCAGGCGAACAGGTCTTTGCCGACGCGTTCAAGGCGTGGAAGCAGTAGCTGCGTAGTCATTGCCGGGCTTGACGCGGCAATCCATCACCTCGCGTAAGACGCTTTTCCGATGGATGCCCGGGTCATAAGCGCGTCTGCGCGCGTGTTCGACGCGCTTCTGCTCGGGCATGACGCAGAAGCGCGATGTCTTAATGCGCGTGCAGCGCGGGCGCGTTGGGACGGCTTTCCATCGCCGCGAGGCGGCTCTTCACCGCGCGCTGCACTTTCTCGAAGGCCCGCACCTCGATTTGGCGCACGCGCTCGCGGGAAACGCCGAACTCGGCCGCCAGATCCTCGAGCGTGACCGGATCATCGGCGAGCCGGCGCGCCTCGAAGATGCGCCGCTCGCGCTCATTGAGCACCGAGAGTGCTTCGCCGAGCGCCTTTTTGCGGTTGTCCGATTCCTCGTCCTCAGCCAACCGCGTCTCTTGATCGGAGACCTCGTCGACGAGCCAATCCTGCCATTCGCCGGAATCGCCATCGTCGCGGATGGGAGCGTTGAGGGACACGTCGCCGCCGAGACGGCGGTTCATGTCGACGACATCCTGCTCGGTCACGCCCAGCCGCTTGGCGATGAGCTTGACCTGGTCGGGACGTAGGTCGCCCTCTTCGAGCGCCGAAATCTTGCTCTTGGCCTTGCGCAGGTTGAAGAACAGCTTCTTCTGATTGGCGGTGGTGCCCATCTTCACCAGCGACCAGGAGCGCAGGATGTATTCTTGGATCGCCGCCTTGATCCACCACATGGCGTAGGTGGCGAGGCGGAAGCCTTTATCCGGCTCGAAGCGCTTGACCGCCTGCATCAGGCCGACATTGCCTTCCGAAATCACCTCGGAGATCGGCAGGCCATAGCCGCGGTAACCCATGGCGATCTTGGCGACCAGGCGCAAATGGCTGGTGACGAGCTTGTGCGCCGCATCGCGGTCACCATGCTCGCGCCAGCGCTTGGCCAGCATGAATTCGTCCTGCGGTTCCAACATCGGGAACCGCCGGATCTCCTCAAGATAGCGGGTAAGGCCGGATTCGGCCGTCAGAATTGGCAAAGCTGCAGCACGGGCCATTATAGCGCCCTCCAAAGTTTGCCCCCGGTGACCGGCGGGCAGAGCACACCGCCGCTCCCCGAGCCGACGGTGCTCGTCATGTTGCGACCGCGAAGGTTGATCGCGGGCGCAACACTACAGGACCGGGGGGTACGAACAAAGTGAACTCGGCGTCACGTCGCCGTGACCCCGTCGTGTACACCTAAGCCCTTGCTTGGACTTGATCTTTGCTCAAGTCCTTGCGCCCTGCGCACCGAGGCCGTGGCGTAAACGTAAGAAATCATCCGGCAGTTCCGAGCGGAACTCCAGATTCGTGCCCTGCGATGGGTGTTCGATAACCAACAAGTAGGCATGGAGTGCCTGTCTGCCAAGGGCTCCCAGCGCGGCTTTGGCTTCGCTGGAAAGCTGATTCGCCTTGGTCTTGAAGCCGCTGCCATAGGTCTCGTCGCCGAGAAGAGGGTGACCGGTTGACGCGAGGTGGACGCGTATCTGGTGGGTGCGTCCGGTTTCCAGCCGGCAGGCGATAAGGCTCGCCACCGGCGTTCCATCGCGGCCGCGATAGTGTTCGAGCACCTCCCAATGGGTGACCGCCGAGCGGCCGCCCGCGCGCACGGCCATCTTCTCGCGCGCGCGAGGATGGCGGCCGATTGGCTTGTCGATGGTGCCGCGCGGCCGCTCCGGCGCGCCCCACACGAGGGCCAGGTAGCCGCGACGCAGCGCCTTGCCACGGCCTCCCTCGGCGAACTGGCGGCTAAGCGCGCGGTGAGCGCGCTCCGTCTTGGCCACCACCATGAGGCCGCTGGTGTCCTTGTCGAGCCGATGCACGATGCCGGGGCGCTTGACGCCACCGACCCCGGTGAGGCTGGCGCCGCAATGGGCGACGAGCGCGTTGGCCAGCGTGCCGGTCCAGTTGCCGGCGCCGGGATGCACGACGAGCCCGGCCGGCTTGTCGATGACGATGAGCTCGGCGTCCTCGAACACCACGTTGAGCGCGATGTCTTCCGGCGAGATCGCGGCGTCCTCGGCGGGCGGAAGCTCGAGCATGATGCTCTCCCCGGCGTTGACGCGATGGCCGGGATCGCGGATCGTGGTGCCGTCGATCGCGACGCGACCCGCGAGGATCAGCGCCTTGTGGCGCGAGCGCGACAGTTCGGCCACGCGCTGCGCCAGCACGCGGTCGAGCCGCTCGCCGGCGTCCTCGGCGGCGACTGTCAGTTTCTCGCTGCGCCGCTGCGTCATGAGCAATCCGTCGGCGGACGATAAAGCGCCACTCGATCCCGCGGCCGCGCGCATCGTCGCCAAGGTGCGCTGGCTGATGCTGATCTCCGGCGCCACCACGCTGATGGCGATCGCCGCGGTGGTCGGCGTCATCGGCTATCGCGTTTTCAAGGCCGAGGGAAGCGCGCCGGCGGAGGTCACGGCGCTGTTGCCGAAGGGTGCGCGCGTCATCGCAACCGCGATCGCGGAAGATCGCATCGCGGTGACCGTCGATATAGGCGGCGCGATTGAAATCCGCACCTTCGACGCAAAGACGCTCAAACCGACTGGCCGGCTCAAATTCGCGACCGAGCCATGATATTGGCGAGGCGGGAATATGTTCGGCCGTTTGAACAGGGATGGGCGTGACTTCCGGATAGCGGCGGCGAGGGACCAAGGCGATGAAAGCCGCCGTGACAAGGCGATCTCTGATGGGCGCGGCGGCGACGGGCGCCCTCGCCGCGGCTCTCATCGGCTCGGGCCGTGCCCAGTCCTCTTATCCCGACAGCCCGATTAAGATCATCGTGCCGTACACCGCTGGATCTCCCAACGACACCTTCGCGAGAGCCGTTGCTCCGGTCCTAATGTTGCGCGTCAAACAGCCGGTCATTGTCGATAACCGGGCCGGCGGCGGCACGCTGATCGGCTTGAAAGCCGTCATGGCGTCGGCATCCGACGGCTACACCTTGCTCTTCACCAACACACCCACGCACGTCATCGCTCAGTTTGTTGCCGACGGAGTCGCTTACGATCCGATCACGGACTTCGCTCCCATTATTGCGGTCGGCACGACCTCGCTGGTGCTGGTTATCTCGGCGAGAAGTCCGGCAACTACCCTGCAGGAGTTCATCGCTTACGCAAGACGCAATCCGGGCAAGCTGAACTTCGGCTTCGGCCAAGGGACACTGCCGCATCTGATCGGCGAAGCGTTCAAGATCGCCACGGGCACCGATATCGTCAGCATTCCTTATCGCGGCGGGGCGCAGGCGATCACGGACATGCTGGGTGGCCGCGTCGATATGAACTTTGGCGCCGGGGCGACGCTCCTGCCGTTCATTCGTGAAAACAAGATCAAAGCGCTCGCCGTGACAAGCCCAACGCGCAGAACCGAGCTTCCCGACGTTCCCACCATGATCGAGTGCGGCTTGCCGAGCCTGACCACGGTCACGCATTACGGACTTTTCGGGCTCGCGGGCACTCCCGCCGACGTGGTGACGAAGCTAAACGGCGAAATGAATGAAGCTCTCGAAACGCCTGAGGTCCGCGCCAGCATCCTGAGCGTCGGGATTGAACCGACGGGCGGCTCGCCGCAGGATTTTGCGGCGGTGATCGCGCAACAATTGCAACAATGGGGTCCGGTCGCGAAGGCGATCCGGTTCCGGATGGATTAGGTGATGGCATATGGCGATCTTCGAGCGCTTCGCCGCGGGGCGCCGGACCGCCATTTGAGGACGTCGGGCTTTTATCCCGGGGTGCAGGGGCGCTCCTTGCGCGCGGCGATGATCGGCGCTATCTCCGGAGCTTCTCCGCCTGCTCCCTTCGTCTAGCGGCCCAGGACGTCGCCCTCTCACGGCGAAAACAGGGGTTCGAGTCCCCTAGGGAGCGCCAATGATTTCAAAGGGTTAGTCGATCAAATGCCTTTTAAACGGTAGTTTTGGGGAGTTTTTGGGGAGTAAGCGTTGCTGGGTCTCAAATCCGATGTTGCCCGTTAAAAAAAGGCCGTTTGGTTGGGGAGTAAGCAGGAAGCAGGCGAGCGGATGCGGCGAGTCTCCTGTGGGCTTCGCGAAACCCCGCGCTTTAGAGATCGCTGGGGCGGGGTTCTCGTGTCTACGGATTTGCAAGAAGACGGATCGCGCGAAACAGCCGAAGCGCCGCCGATCTTTTAGCAGTTTTGTGAAAAGGGAACACCGCCGCCCCCAATTCGAACGCCTTGGCCGACGAACGTGAGTGCGTGGGGGCTTGCTACGGATCCCCGCCCCAAAATCCAGTTAGATTCAGCCCCGTCGTCCGGCGGGGCTTTTTTTACGGGAACCAGTCCCCGCCTTGATGCGAGAGTCGGCAATTGCGCGTCAGCGCCCCGACCCGTCATGTCATCCAACGGCGGTAGCAAAATGGTAGCAGACCTTCCGTCCATTGACAGGAATTCTAGAACGCGCAGATCGCATGTAGCAGGCCGCTCTAATGCTCCAGTGATTGTAAATCGTCACCGGCGAGATCTTGAGAAAACGAAGGTCAAGTCGTCCAGCTCCTGGATCGGCAGGCCCCCAAGATTCGCCCGACTGCGGACTTCCCAGATGTCTATGCCCGCTTTGCTAGCCGACCTTATGATGCAATT
>Ga0070715_10000424_pt1 | contig 10774 bp, 8 predicted proteins | sample LARL111metaG_FD_71394 | JGI IMG/M metagenome (GOLD analysis project Ga0070715, IMG submission 71394) | Corn, switchgrass and miscanthus rhizosphere microbial communities from Kellogg Biological Station, Michigan, USA - LAR L11-1 metaG | ecosystem: Host-associated > Plants > Roots > Rhizosphere ... | reverse complement strand
TCGATCATGGTCATCGCCGGGAACGAGACGACCCGGATCGCGATCGCGCACGGCGTGCTGGCCTTCTGCCAGTACCCGGACCAGTGGGACCGGCTGCGCGCCGACCCGCAGCTGCTCGGCACCGCCACCGACGAGGTGCTCCGGTGGAGCTGCCCTACGCATTTCATGCGGCGCACCGCCACCGTGGCCACCGAGCTGGGCGGGGCGCGGATCCGGGCCGGCGACAAGGTCGTGCTCTGGTACGTGTCCGGGAACCGGGACGAGTCCGAGTTCCCCAGCCCGGACACCTTCGACGTGGCCCGGGCGCCGAACCGGCACCTCAGCTTCGGCCGCGGCGGGCCGCACCTGTGCCTGGGCGCGCACCTGGCCCGGCTGGAGGTCCGGGTGATGCTGGCCGCGCTGGCCCGCCGGGTGGCCGCGTTCGAGCTGGCCGGCCCGCCCCGGCGGATCCGGTCCAACTTCACCAACGGCCTGCGCGAGCTGCCGGTCCGCGCCCACCTGGCCCCGCCGCGGGAGCGCCAGTGACGAAGATCGACGCGTTCGCGCACATCCTCCCGCCGCGCTACGCGCAGCGCCTGGAGTCGCTGACCGCGGGCCCGGTCAGCGACCGGATCCTCGGGTACCGGCCATGGATCCGCGAGGACCCGGCGCTGACCGACCTGGACGCCCGGTGGCGCACGCTGGACAAGTTCGGTGACTACCGCCAGGTGCTGACGCTGGCCGTGCCGCCGCTGGACGAGCTGGGCGGCCCGGCCCTGGCCGGCGACCTGGCCCGGGCGGCCAACGACGAGGTGGCCGGGCTGGTCGCCCGGTTCCCGGACCGGTTCGCCGGCTTTTCCGCCGCGCTGCCGATGAGCGACCCCGGCGCGGCCGCCGCGGAGCTGAGCCGGGCCATGACCGAGCTGGGCGCGCTCGGGGCGCAGCTGCACACCAACGTGCGCGGGCAGCCGCTGGACGCGCTCCGGTTCGAGCCGGTCTTCGAGACCGTCGCCCGGCTGGACGGCGCGCTGTGGCTGCACCCCACCCGCAGCGAAGCGTGGGCCGACTACCCGGCGGAGACCCGGTCGCGGTACGGCATCTGGTGGTCGCTGGGCTGGCCCTACGAGACGTCGGTGGCCATGGCCCGGCTGGTCTACTCGGGCTGCTTCGACCGGCATCCCGGGCTGCGGGTGATCGCCCATCACGCCGGGGCCATGGTGCCGCACTTCTCCGCGCGGCTGGCCGCGCCGCTGGAGGACCCGGACCGGGCCGCGATCCTGGCCGGCCTGGGTCACGAGCCGATGGATTACTTCCGCCGGTTCTACACCGACACCGCGCTGTTCGGCGCGGCACACGCGGTGCGCTGCGCGCTGGGCTTCTTCGGCGCCGGTCACCTGCTGTTCGGCACCGACATGCCGCTCGGCGGGCCGACCGTCATCGCGGACACGATCGCCGACATCGAGGCGCTCGGCCTGCCCGAGGCCGAGACCGCCGCGATCTTCGCCGGGAACGCGGCCAGGGTGCTGCGGATCCCCCCGCTCGCACCATAAGGAGGGCACGATGGCGAGTTCCGAGCCACAGTACGAGCGCCTCGGGGCGAAGATCCTCTCGCTCCCCGATGTCATCGCCCAGTCCGTCGGGTTCATCGGCCCGGTGTTCTCCTCGGCCTTCGTCATCCCGCTGGTCGTCGGGGTGATCAGCGCGTCCGGCAAGGGCGGCGGGGTCGCGTCGCCGCTGTCGGTGCTGATCGCCGCGGTCGGCGTGTTCGCGCTGGGCTGGATCGTGTCCAGCTACGCCCGGGAGATCCACGCGGCTGGCTCGCTGTATGACTACGTGACCCGCGGGCTCGGCGAGCGGGTGGGCACGGCCGCGGGCTGGCTGTACTACGGCGGGGTGATCGTGCTGCTGAACGGGCTGCTGCTGCTCATCGGCGGCTACCTGCAGAGCACGATCGCCGCCGAGTTCAAGGTGAACCCGCTGCCGTCCTGGGCCTGGACGCTGCTGCTGATCGCGCTGATCGCGGTCATCCTGTACTTCGGGGTCCGGCTGTCCACCCGCAGCCAGCTGGCCCTGGCGCTGGTCTCCATCGTGGTCGTCACCATCTTCTTCATCACGGTCATCGCCAAGCTGGGCTCGGCCAACAGCCTCAAGCCGTTCAATCCCTCCTCGGCCGCGGACGGCTGGTCCGGGATCTTCTTCGGCGTGCTGTACGGCGTGCTGCTGTTCGTCGGCTTCGAGACCGCGGCCAACCTGGCCGAGGAGACGCCCAACCCGCGCCGGGAGATCCCGATCGCGGTGCTGGCCTCGGCCGGCATCGCCACCGTGTTCTTCGTGCTGGCCGCGTACGTGGAGGTGGCCGGCTTCCACTACAGCCTCAAGACGCTGACCGCGGCGGCGGCCGCGCCGCTGTTCGCGCTGGGCGGGCCGGCCAGCGCGGGCGGCTACGGCGGGACCTGGATCGACCGGCTGCTGGAGCTGGTCGTGCTGCTCGACATGCTGGCCGTCGCGATCGGCTGCGCGGTGTCCGCGTCCCGCGGTGTCTTCGCCATGGCCCGCGACCGGCGAGTGCCCGCCCCGCTGGCGGCGGTGTCGAAGAAGCACGGTTCCCCGCTGGGCGCGGGCGCGATCATCGTCGCCACCGCCGTGATCACCCTGCTCGTCAACCAGTTCTGGACCGGCCTGTTCGCGCTGCCGGGCACCCCGCACTACTTCGCGATGTTCGCCTGGGGCTCCACCTTCGGCGGCTTCGCCCTGGTCGTGGTGTACCTGCTGATGTCGGCCGGCTCGCTGCGCAGCTTCGCCCAGCACGGGCGCCGGGTCTCGATCATCGTGTCGGCCATCATCGGCATCCTGATCACCGCGGGCGCCATCTTCGGGTCGTTCTACAAGGTGACCAGCCCGACCATCCTGGCCCCGTGGTTCGCGCTGGGCCTGCTCGTGGTCGGCTTTCTGTCTACCTTCGTGTTCCGTGCCCGGCGGCCGGCCAGCCGCCAGCTCGCCGACCTGAGCGAGCAGGCGGGCGGGCCCGGCCCGGAAGCGGCCTCGCCCGCTCAGAGGTGATAGGCGTACTCGCGGAACTCCCAGTCGGTGACGAACCGCTCGAACCGCTCGATCTCGTTGCGCTTGTAGCTCAGGAATGAGGTGACGAAGTACTCGCCGAGCACCCCGGCCAGCTCGCGGTCGGCCTCCAGCGCGTCCAGCGCGTCGCCCAGCCGCTGCGGCAGCAGCGGGGCCTGGTCCGGGTCGTAGCCGTAGCCCTCCAGCTTGGCCGGTGGCTCGGCCTTGTCCTGGATGCCCAGGCAGACCGCCGCGCCGACGGCCGCCATGGCCAGGTAGGGGTTGGCGGTGGCGTCGCCCAGCCGGATCTCCATCCGGGCGGCCGGGCCGCGTTCCGGCGGCACCCGCACCATCGCGCTGCGGTTGTCCAGGCCCCAGTCGATCAGCCACGGCGCCAGCGTGTCCGGGCCGAACCGCTTGTAGGAGTTGATGGTCGGGTTGAGCAGCGCGCTCAGCGCGGGGGCGTGCCGCAGCACGCCGCCGATCGCGTGCCGGCCCAGCCCGGACAGCCCGTCCGCACCGGCCGGGTCGCCGAACACGTTGCGGCCCGACTCGTCGTTCACCGACACGTGCACGTGGAACCCGGAACCGCCCTCGTCGTTGAACGGCTTGGCCATGAACGTGGCCAGCAGGTCGCGGTGCCGGGCGATCTCCTGCACCGCGGACTTGAGCCGGAACGACCGGTCGGCCGCATCGAGCAGGTCCGAGTGGCCCAGGTTGATCTCGAACTGGCCGGGGGAGAACTCGTGGTTGGCCGCGGTCACCCGCAGCCCGGCGTCCCGCAGCTGGCGGAGCATGTGCACGAGCAGCCCCTGCGGGTCGCCCTTGCGGCCGACCACGTACACGTTGCCCAGGTCGTTGGCGTACCGGCGCCAGGTCCCGTCCGGGCCCGGTTCGCACACGAAGAACTCCAGCTCCGGGCCGCACACCAGGGTGTACCCCAGCTCGCCGAGCCGGCTGGCCACCCGCCGGGTGACGCTGCGCGGTGACTCGGGCGCGGGCGCGCCGTCCGGCACGGCGGCCTCGCCCAGGCACCAGGCCGCGTTCGGCTCCCACGGCAGCGGGGTCAGCGTGGCCAGGTCGGGGCGGACCAGGATGTCCGGCAGCCCGGCTTCCAGGCCGCCCTGCACCGGCACCACGTCGCCCATCGGCGAGGTGTGGTAGACCGCGCGGCAGAACGCCAGCCCGTGGTCCATCGCCGTGGCCAGCTCATCGAGCAGCACATCGCGGCCGCGGTCCACGCCGATCAGGTCGGGGTAGGACACCCGGATCACGTCCACGCCCTCGGCCCGCAGGCGCTCGGTGACCGAGGCAACGTCCCCTGCGTGCGACACGGCAGCTCCCCGGGGCTATCGTTAGGAAACAAACGATTTTTCCGCAGCGTAACCACGCCCGGTGGTCCAGGCAAGGTTGGTGCAGGCAAGATCCTGGCGGGAATGTTCCCCGCCGTCTAGCATCCAAGTCGTACGGGCACAAACGATCTGGCCGGGCAGGTGCGCGGATGAGCGAGGTAGCCGGGTTCTTCTACCCGCGGACGGCCACCGGGCGGTCCTCCCTGCTGCCCCCGCCGCCCTGGCACTACTCCGGTGACCTGCTCACCGTCGAGTACCGGACCGACCCGGCGCGGGTGGCCGAGCTGCTGCCCGCCCCGCTGGAGCCGGCCCCGGAGGACCCCGGCGCGGTCGCGCTGATCTGGGCCGACTGGCAGTCCTGCGGCGACAGCCGGGCCGAGCTGCTCGACCCGGTACGGGCCCAGTACCGGGAGTGCTTCGCGGTCGTCCGGTGCCGCTACCAGGGCACGATCTACTCGCGCTGCGTCTACATCTGGGTGGACACCGACTTTGCCCTGGTCCGCGGCCTGCACCAGGGCTACCCGAAGAAGCTCGGCTCGATCCACCAGACCCGGCCGCACCCCTACGGGCAGGCCGCGCCGCGGATCGGGCCGGGCGGCACGTTCGCGGGCACGCTGGCCGCGGCCGACCGCCGGCTGGCCCAGGCCGTGGTCACGCTGCGCGAGGAAGCGCCGGGCAACGGGTTCGTCAACGCGCACCCGATGGCGCACCACCGGTGGCTGCCGTCGATCGAGAAGGGCGCGCCGGACTCGGTCAGCGAGCTGATCGCCTCCGGCAGCGCGGCCGTCGAGGCCGGCCCGGCCTGGCGCGGCGACGCCACCCTGGAGCTGTTCACCTCGCCCACCGAGGAACTGGCCAGCCTGGCCGTCCACGAGATCATCGGCGGCTACTACCGCCAGGTCGGGGTGACCTGGGACGGCGGGCGCACGCTGGCCAGCGGGCCCTTGACGGCGGGCCGGCCAGGCACATAGTTTGGAACCAAACGATATGCATTACGCACGGCACGTGGCTGGCCACCCACGTCGGGCCGGCCAGCCCACGGGGCGCGTGCCAGGAGCGCTGGGACGGCCATGACCACCGGAACGGCACCGAGCACGGCGCACGTGGCGGGCGTGGACGTGGACACCCGGCACTGGATCGGCGGCCAGCGGGTGGCCTCGGCCGGCACGTTCACCGACATCTCGCCCATCGACGAGCAGCCCATCGCGGAGATCGCGCGCGGCGGCCAGGCCGAGGTGACGGCGGCGGTCGCCGCGGCCCGGGCCGCGTTCCCCGGCTGGGCCGCCACGCCCCCCGGGCAGCGGGCTGAGGTGCTGCGCGCGATCGCCGACGGCATCGAGCGCCGGACCGGGGACCTGGCCCAGGTGGAGACCCGGGACAACGGCGCACTGCTCCGCTCGCACCGGCGCAGCGTGATGCCCCGGGCCGCGGACAACTTCCGGTTCTTCGCCGGCTGGCTCGGCCAGCTCGGCCCGGGCGGCCTGGAGATCTCCGGGCACCGGGAGCAGGTGTCCTGGGACCCGTCCGGGGTCACCGCGGTGATCACCCCGTGGAACGCCCCGCTGATGCTGGCCACCTGGCGGATCGCGCCCGCGCTCGCGGCCGGCAACAGCGTGGTGGCCAAGCCGCCGGAGTGGGCGCCGCTGACCGCCAGCCTGCTGGCCGACATCACCCGCGCGGCCGGGCTGCCGGACGGGGTGTTCAACGTGGTGCACGGCCTGGGCCGGGAGGCAGGCGCGCCGCTGGCCGCCCACCCGGACGTGGCCCGGGTCAGCTTCACCGGCTCGGTGGCCACCGGCCGTCAGGTCGCCGCGGCGGCCGGGGCGCAGCTCACCCCGGTGTCCCTGGAACTGGGCGGCAAGTCCCCGCTGCTGGTGTTCGCGGACGCCGACCTGGACCTGGCCGTGGCCACCGCGGCCGGCCAGTACGACAACGCCGGGCAGGTCTGCCTGGCCGGCACCCGGCTGCTGGTCGAGGAACCGGTGGCCGCGGAGTTCACCGCCGCCGTCACCGAGCGGGCCGCCGCGCTGCGCCAGGGCGACCCGCGCGAGGAGGCCACCGACATCGGGCCGAACATCACCCGCGCGCACCTGGACCGGGTGGCCGGGTTCGTCCGCCGCGCGGTCGAGGCCGGCGCGCGCCCGCTGCTCGGCGGCCGGGTCAACCCGGATCTCGGCGGGCTGTACTACCAGCCGACGCTGCTGGCGGGCGCGGCGCCGGGCGCGGAGATCCTCACCGAGGAGGTGTTCGGGCCGGTGCTCACCGTGCAGACGTTCACCGGCGACGACGAGGCGGTGGCGCTGGCCAACAGCACCCGGTACGGGCTGGCCGCCACGCTGTTCACCGGGGACGAGGCCCGGGCGCAGCGGGTCTCCGCCCGGCTGACCGCGGGCACCGTCTGGGTCAACTGCTTCTTCGTCCGTGACCTGCGGGCCCCGTTCGGCGGGGCCGGGCAGTCCGGTATCGGCCGCGAGGGCGGCACCTGGAGCTTCGACTTCTACAGCGACGTCAAGAACACCGTCTACGCCCCGAAGGGATGGCGCCCTCATGGATGACAGCCATGGGTGAGGTCGTCGGGGCGGGCCTGCTCGCCCATGTGCCCACGATCATGCTCCCCTATGCCGAGCGCCTGGACCTGAACGAGGGCAAGGAGATCAGCCTGGTCACCGGGCTGGAGCGGCTGCGGGCCGAGGTGTTCGAGACGCTCGACTACGACACGGTCGTGGTGCTCGACTCACACTGGTTCACCACGGTCGAGTTCGTCATCGCCGCCCACGACGTGCGGGCCGGCTTGTTCACCTCGGACGAGCTGCCCCGCGGCATGTGCCGGGTGCCCTACGACTGGCGCGGTGACCCGGAACTGGCCCACGCCACCGCGGCCCGCGGGGAGGCGCACGGCACCTGGATCACCGCCATCGACGACCCGTACCTGCCGCTGCACTACGCCACCGTGAACCTGTGGTCCTACCTCGGCCGCGGCCTGGACCGGCGGTGGATCACGATGAGCAACACCGCCGAGACCGGCGACACCGAGGACTTCCTGCGCGCGGGCCGGGCCCTCGGCCAGGCCATCGCGGCCAGCGGCCGGCGGGTGCTGCTGCTCGCCTCGGGCGCGATGTCGCACACGTTCTGGCCGCTGCGTGAGCTGCGCGCGCACGAGGCCAGCGACCCGGCGCATATCCGGAGCGAGGCCGCCCGGGACGCGGACTACCAGCGGATCGGCTGGCTGGAGGCGGGCCAGCACGCCAAGGTGATCGACACGATGCCCGAGTACCTGCGGGTCCGGCCGGAAGCCAAGTTCGCCCACTACCTGATGATGGCGGCGGCACTGGGGGAGGGGGAGCTGACCGCGCCGGGCCGCGCGTACAGCGACTACGAGAACTCGGTGGGCACCGGGCAGATGCACATCTGGTTCGACCGGCCGCCCGGCGGCTGGTGCGCCCCGGCGGCCGGGTAGCCAGGGATGGCCGAGTACCGCCGCATCCTGCTGGATGGCGCCGTGGTCCAGGTCCGCCGCGACGGTGCGGAGCTGGTCACCGGCGACGGGCGCCGGGTGGCTGCGGCCGGCGCCATGCACCTGCCGCCGGTCATCCCCACCAAGATCATCGCCGTGCACCTCAACCACAGCAGCCGGGTGGCCGAGTTCGGCGCCCGGCTGCCGCCCGCGCCCACCTACTTCCACAAGCCGGTCTCCGCGCTGGTCGGGCACGGCGGCGCGGTGATCCGCCCGGCCAACTGCAAGTACCTCAACTACGAGGGCGAGGTGGCCATCGTCATCGGCCAGACCTGCCGGAACGTGCCCCGGGAGGAAGCCGGTGACTACATCGCCGGGTACACGATCGGCAACGACTTCGGGCTGCACGACTTCCGTGATACCGACGCCGGGTCGATGCTGCGGGTCAAGGGCTCGGACACAATGGCGCCGCTTGGCCCGGGGCTGGTCACCGGCTGGGATTTCCACGGCAAGCGGCTGCGCACTTACGTCAACGGCGAGCTGGCCCAGGACGGGTCGACCGACGAGATGCAGTGGGACATGCACTACCTGGTGGCCGACATCGCCCGGACGATCACCCTGGTCCCGGGGGACGTGCTGCTGTCCGGCACGCCGGCCAACTCCCGCCCGGTGCAGCCGGGCGACGTGGTCGAGGTGTCGGTCGACGGGCTCGGCACGCTGACCAGCCACGTCGTCACCGGGCCGCCAGCCGGGACGGAGGTGGGCGCGCAGCCGGCCGAGAGCGAGGAGGTCACCTCCACCGCGCTCGGCGGCGACTGGGAGTTCCGCGGCATCCGCCCGCCCCGGCGCGGCTGACATGACCTCGCCGGCGCGGTTGAGGCGGCCCTGACATGGCCGCGCCGAGAATGTGCCTGATCCTGTCCGAGAACTGGACCATGACCTCGGGCCGTGACCTGCCCGCGCTGGTCCGCTGGGCCCGCGAGGCCGAGGACGCCGGCTTCGACGCGGTGATGATCAGCGAGCACGTGGTGCTGGGCCCGGCCGCGGCCGCCCGCGGGGTGATGGCCAACCCCCGCGAGTACGCGCTGCCTGGCAACCAGGACCCGGCCACGCCCTGGCCCAGCTCGCTGGTCCTGCTGGCCGCGATCGCCGCGGTGACCCGGCGGGTCCGCCTGGTGGCCAGCGCGGTCATCGCGCCACTGCGCCACCCGCTGCTGCTCGCCCGCGAGCTGGGCACCCTCGACCTGGTCAGCGGCGGCCGCCTGGTCGTGCAGCCCACCGTGTCCTGGCTGGAAGACGAGTACGCCGCGCTGGGCGTGCCGTTCCGCCAGCGTGGCGACCTGCTCGACGAGCACCTGGCCGCGTGGGCCGTGCTGTGGCGTGACACCCCGGCCAGCTACCAGGGGCGGCACTACTCCTTCCGCGACGTGTACTTCGAGCCCAAGGCGTTCCGGCCAGGCGGGCCGGCGCTGTGGCTGGGCGGGGCCACCCTGCACCGCCGGCTGCTGGACCGCCTGGTCCGCTACGGCAGCGGGTTCAACCCACTCGGCCGGCCCACCCCGGCCGAACTGGCGCGGCTGGCCGTCGCACTGCGCGCCGCCGGGCGCGACCCGGGGGAACTGGAACTGGTCGGCGGGACCCGGGCCGTGTTCCCGGACCGGGGGAGTGTGGCCGACCTGGGCCAGGCCCTGGCCACGATCCCGGCCCAGGCCGAGGCCGGCTTCACCACGTTCTGCCTCAAGCCATCCCAGTTCACCGATGACCCGCACGACGTGGGCCGGCTGTGCCGCGAGGTCATCCGCCGGTCCGGCGGCCTGCTGGCCTAGGTGCAGTGCAGGGCGAGCGCCAGATCGCTGGGCACGACGTGGTAGCTGCCCACCGCCCACACGTTGCTGGCCGAACTGGCCGCCACGCTGGTCAGACTCCTGGACACGCCGGGCGCGGGGCCTGGCACGCTCGCCCAGTTCGTGCCGTCCCAGTGCTCGATGACGGTACGGTCGGCACTGCCGCCGGCCGCCCAGGCGTCGCGGGAGGAGAGCGCGGTCACCGCGGACAGCTGAGTGGTGCCAGCGTCCGGGATCGGCACCCGCTGCCATTTCCGGCCGGTCCAGCGCACGGTGAAGGCCGGGCCAGCATCGGTCCCGCGAATGGTGGTGCCCACCGCCCAGGCATCGCCGGTTGAGGTGGCCGCCACACCAGTGAGATAGCTGCTGCCCGTGGGGCCCCGGTACGGTGCCCGCGTCCAGCCCCGGCCGTTCCAGTGCAAGATCGCGACCTGGGTTACGCCATGCACCGCGTAGCCCACCGCCCAGACGTCGCTCCAGGAGGTGGCGGTCACCGCGGACAGGACGCCGCTGTCGGCAACAGGAACCGGCACCTGCCGCCACGCCGTGCCGTTCCAGTGCACGGTGAAGAGTTTGTTCCGGCCACCCACCTGATTCGCGTACGCGCCCACCGCCCACGCGTTGCGCGCTGAGACGACGGCCACCGCGGTCAGCCAGCTCACCCCGCCGGGGTGCGGGCTCGGCACCCGGTTCCAGGACCGGCCGTTCCAGTGCTCGATGAGGGTCTGGTCATGCCGGGGAGCCGTATTCCCCTCGTAAGAGCCCACCGCCCAGGCGTTGCTGGCCGACGCGATGGCCACCCCGCCGAGCACGCTGGACTGCCCCGGGGTTGGCCTCGGCACCACGCGCCAGGCCGTCCCGTTCCAGTGCTCGATCAGCGCAGTGAGGCTGTCACCTTCGGCGCTCCGGGACCCACCCACCGCCCACGCGTCAGCGGACGACCGGGTGGCGACGCCGTTGAGCAGGCTGTCGGCCGGCGGGCTCGGGGTCTGAACCACGGCCCAGCCGCAGGCCCGCCCGGCGGTCTTGCCCGCCTGGACGTGGCTGACCAGCCGCATGGCGCCGGCCCCGGCGGCTCCGCCCGGCGC
>Ga0070715_10000422_pt1 | contig 10803 bp, 9 predicted proteins | sample LARL111metaG_FD_71394 | JGI IMG/M metagenome (GOLD analysis project Ga0070715, IMG submission 71394) | Corn, switchgrass and miscanthus rhizosphere microbial communities from Kellogg Biological Station, Michigan, USA - LAR L11-1 metaG | ecosystem: Host-associated > Plants > Roots > Rhizosphere ... | reverse complement strand
ACTTGAACGGAATCGCGTACATCAGGCCGCCCTTGCTCCAGGTCGCGTTCAACCCTCGCTCGAGTTTGAGCGGGCTGGTTGAACCGACATTGCGCTCAAAAATCTCGCCATAATTGCCGCCGGCCTTGATCGCCTGCAGCAGCCATTTGTTGTCGAGGCCGAGCCGCGAGCCGAGTTCGCCGGAAGTTCCCAGCAGACGCTGGACCGCAGGCGAAGGACTGGATTTTGCCATTTGCTCGGCGTTGGCCATGGTGACGCCGAGCTCTTCGGCCTCGATCAGGCCGTAATGAAGCCAGGTGATGATGTCGCTCCACACCTCGTCGCCGTTGCGGGTGAACGGTCCCAGCGGCTCCTTGCTGATGGTTTGCGGCAGCACGACATAATCGGCCGCGTTTGGCGCTGCGGTCGCCACCGCGCCGGCGAGGGCGGAGGCATCCTGGGTCATGGCATCGCAGCGGCCGCCGAAGAAGGTCTGGTACATGGTGTCGACGCGGTCGAACACCAGCGGCTTCCAGTCGATGTTGTTGGCGCGGCCGTAGTCGCCGAGCGTCACTTCATGGGTGGTGCCTTGCGCGACACACACCGTGGCGCCGTTCAGCCCCTTGAGGTCTTTGACGCCGGCGTCATGCCTGACCACAAAACCCTGGCCGTCATAAAAATTGACCGGACCCTGGCGCAGCCCGAGCGTCACGCCGCGCAGAAAGGTCTGGGTGGAGTTGCGGTAGAGCACGTCGATCTCGCCCGACTGGAGCGCGGTGAAGCGGTTTTGCGCGGTTAGCGCGACATAGCGGACCTTGCCTGGGTCGCCGAGCACGCCGGCGGCCAATGCGCGGCAATAGTCGACATCGAGGCCCTTGTAATTGCCCTGGGAGTCGGGTGCGGAGAAACCGGCAAAACCGGCACTGACGCCGCACACCAGCGTGCCGCGCTGCTTGACCGTATCGAGGGTTGCAGCCTGCGCGGTGGAAACGAGCGCGACAAGCAAGGCTGTAACTGCGATCCTCTTCATCTCTTCCTCCCTGTACTGATGTTTTATTGATTAATGCTTTTCAGGGCGCCGTCCACGGCGGCGCCCAGGCGCTCGACAATCGTGTCGAGGTGATCCCTGGTGGCGATGTAGGGCGGCGCAAGCAGCACGTGGTCGCCGCTGCGGCCATCTACCGTGCCACCGGCCGGGTAACAGGCAAGACCGCCTTCGAACGCCGCGGCCTTTATTTTGTGGTTGAGCTTGAGGGCGGGATCGAAGGGTTTTCGCGTTGCACGATCCTCGACCAGTTCGATCGCCTGGAACAGACCGCGCCCTCTGATGTCGCCGACGTGACGGTGGTTGCCAAACCGCTCGGTGAGCCGTCGCTCGAGATGCCGGCCCAGTTCCTTGACGTGGTCGAGCAGCGTCTCTTCGCCGATTACGCGCTGCACTTCCAGCGCCGCCGCGCAGGCCATCGGGTGGGCGAGATAGGTATGTCCGTGCTGAAAGGCGCCGGAACCTCGCCGGATGGTCTCGATGATTTTTCCGCTCGCGAGCATCGCGCCGATCGGCTGGTACCCGCCGCCCAGCCCTTTTGCGATCGCCTGGATATCGGGGGAGATGCCTTCCTGCTCCCACGCATGCGTGGTCCCGGTGCGCCCCATGCCGCACATCACCTCGTCCAGAATGAGCAGAGCACCATGCCGGTTGCAGATCTCGCGCACGCGGCGGAAATAACCTTCAGGCGCCGTCACGGCTCCGGCGGTGGCGCCTACCACCGGCTCGGCGATGAAGGCGGCTACCTTCTCGGGGCCCAGCCGCTGGAATTCGGCTTCGAGCTCGGTCGCAAGGCGGGCGACAAAGTCAGATTCAGATTCGTCGTCGCGCTTTTCGTGATAGGCGAAGGCCGGCGTCACATGGCTGAAGGCCGAGGACAGCAGCGGTGCATAGGGCGCGCGGCGCCAGGCGTTGCCGCCCGCCGCGAGAGCCCCGAGCGTATTGCCGTGATAGCTCTGGCGGCGCGCGATGAAATGTTGCCGCTGCGGCTCGCCGCGCTCGACGAAATATTGCCGCGCCAGCTTGATGGTGGCTTCGATCGCCTCCGATCCGCCGCTGACGAAATAGGCATAAGCCAGTCCTCCCGGTTCGTGGCCGACGAGATGATCCGCCAGCGCCTCGGCGGGTTCTGAAGAAAAGAATGCTGTATGGGCATAGGCGATTTTCGACGCCTGTTTGGCCATCGCCGCAAGAACGCGCGGATGCTGATGTCCGAGGCAGGAGACCGCCGCTCCGCCCGAAGCGTCGAGAACTCGGCGGCCATCCTCGGCAATCAGCCACACGCCTTCGCCGCCGATGACCTTGGGCGGGGTTTCGCGCAGGCTACGATGCAGCACGCGGCTGTTGCGGACGGCCATGATCACAAACCTTTTTCTGTCACATATTGGGAAGTCGCCGCGAGGCGGGCTTCGGTCTCTTCGAGACGCTTTTTCGCGACCGCGCCGCCCATCAGGAACGCCGCAGCCGCGAGCGATTGCGCGATCGCAACCGCGCCGGTCAGACTCGGAAAGAAGCCCGGCGAGGCCGCGGACTCGAACAAGAGCAGATGGTCGGCGCCTTCGGCGACCGGTGCCGTGATCGTATCCGCGATCGCGATCAGCCGCGCGCTGGCCCGCCGCGCCTCGCGTGCCGACAGCACGCTGGCGCGCGAATAGGGCGCAAAGCCGATCACTACGACGGCGTCGTTCGTCCGGAAGGCTCCGAGATCGAGATCCTCGGGTCCGGAACCGCCGACCAGTTGCACTTCGTCCGGGCGAAATAGGCGAAGCTCGTAGTTGAGCAGTTCGGCGACCCCGCGACAGCTGCGAAAGCCTGCGATCCAGATCCGCCGCGCAGCGTGCAGCGTCCTGGCCGAGGCCGTTATCGAATTGGATGAGATGCGCCTCAGTCCGAGCGCTTCGGCCTCGAGCTTTTCCGAGACAAGCAACACGTCGGAATCGGGACCGCGGCGCCGGTTCCTGGCGCGGAGCGAGAACGGCGAGGATGAGGATTGCGGCGGCCGGCGCGCTTCGGTGAGCGCGGCGCGCAATTCTTCCCAGCCCGAATAGCCGAGCGCCTTGGCGAGCCTCGTGAAGGAAGCGGGATCGGCACCGGCAACCGAAGCCAGTTCCCGCATCGAGCGCGTCGTCGCGTCATAATCGTTGGCGGCCACAAAACGTCCGACTTCCCGCAGTCGCAGCGGCAGCGAGGGCAGGGCACTGCGCAGTTCGCTCAAGGGTGAGGCTCTGGACGGCTCGGGCATGAAACAAATGTTGCATATTTTCGGTTTTGGTGCAACATATGAAACGCGCTTCGACGATCGCCAGGACTGGCGGACAAGGAGTCTGCCGTACAAGGACTGATGTGCTGTGACGACATCCACATCGAAGCCCCGCCCCCGCAAGCAGCTGCGCTTCTCGCTGCGCGATGAGAAGATCAAGGGTTTGATCTGGCAGGTTGTCGTCGTCGGCATCGCGGTCGCGGTCGTCGCCTGGCTGTGGTCGAACACCAGTCACAATCTCGCGGTGCGGCGGATCTCCACCGGCTTTGCCTTCCTCGGCCGCGAGGCGGGAATGCCGATCGTCGACACCTGGCTGCCCTACAGTCCCAAGGACACTTATTTCTGGGCCTTCATCGTCGGAATCGTCAACACGCTGCGCGTCGCCGTCATCGGCATCGTGCTCGCAACCGTGCTCGGCACCATCGTCGGCATCGCGCGGCTGTCTTCCAACTGGCTGTTGTCCCGTGTTGCCGCGGTCTATGTCGAAGTGCTGCGCGACATTCCGCTGCTGCTGCAGCTTCTGTTCTGGTACGTGCTGATGCAGGGACTGCCAGGCGCCCGCGCCGCGTGGAATCCGCTCGACGGCGTGTTCCTTTCAAACCGCGGCCTGGTTCTGCCCTCGATCCCACTCGGAACAGGGCAATTGTGGGTGCTGTTGACGCTCCTTCTCGCGTTGATCGCATTTTACCTGTTGTGGCGGCACCTGATCGCGCAGCAGATGCAGGACGGACGCGTCCGGCGTGCCTGGCCCTATGCGCTGGCGCTTTTGATGATTCCCGTGGCCGTGTCGTGGTCGCTCGGCGTTTCCTGGGCCGTGACGATGCCCGAGCTGCGCGGCTTCAATTTCGTCGGCGGATGGACGCTGTCGCCGGAATATTTTTCGCTGCTGATCGCGCTCGTGACCTACACCTCGGCGTTTATCGCCGAGATCGTGCGCAGCGGTATTCAGGCGGTTTCCAGGGGACAGTGGGACGCCGCGCTGGCGCTGGGCCTGCGCCGGAGTTTTGTGCTGCGGCAGATCGTCCTGCCTCAGGCGCTTCGCGTCATCATTCCGCCGATGACCAGCCAATATCTCAACCTGACCAAGAACTCTTCGCTCGCCGTTGCGATCGGCTACCAGGATATCGTCTCGATCGCCAACACGACGCTGAACCAGACCGGCCAGGCCATCGACGCCATTGCGCTGATCATGCTGGTGTTCCTGACCATCAGCCTGAGCATCAGCCTGTTCATGAACTGGTACAACGCACACATCGCGCTGGTGGAGCGCTGAACTCATGACGTCGGCGGCGGACATACAGGGCTCACGCGCGCTTCTCTCGCACTCCGGCCGCGGCGTCTTCGCCCGCGCGCTGCGCTGGCTGCGTGCCAATCTGTTCTCCTCGATCTTCTCATCGATCATGACTCTGGTTTTGGTCTTCCTGCTGGCGAAGGCGCTGTTCAGCCTCGCGCAATGGGGGATCTGGGACGCGATCTGGAGCGTGCCGGGCAACAACACCAGCGCATGCCGCGCGCTTCGTGGCGTCGGCGCCTGCTGGGCCGTCATCCCCGAAAAAATCCGTTTCATCCTGTTCGGCAGCTACACCTATAACCAGCAGTGGCGGCCGGCGGCCGCAACCCTGATTTTCATCGGACTATTCTATTTGTCGAGCCGGCGAAGCTGGTGGCGGCGCGAGCTGGTGTTGGTCTGGGTGGCGGCGCTCGCGCTGATCAGCGTGTTGATGTGGGGCGGCATCTTTGGCCTGAGCTTCGTTCCGCAGGATCGTTGGGGCGGTTTGCCGGTGACCCTGATCCTGGCGACCTTCGGGCTCGCCTTCGGCTTTCCGCTTGGAATCCTCGTGGCACTCGGCCGCCGCTCGAAATTGCCGGCGATACGCTCGCTCTGTGTCCTCTATGTCGAACTGATCCGCGGCGTGCCACTGATCAGCCTTCTGTTCATGGCGAGCGTGATGTTCCCGCTGTTCATGCCCGAAGGCTTCAATATCGACAAGCTGCTGCGGGCCCAGATCGCGTTCATACTCTATGCCGGCGCCTACCTTGCCGAAGTGATACGCGGCGGCCTGCAGGCTATCCCCGTGGGGCAGCAGGAGGCAGCCGATGCGCTTGGACTTTCCTATTGGCAGAAGAACCGCCTCGTCATCCTGCCGCAGGCAATCCGCCATGTGATCCCGCCGCTGGTGAACACGTTCATCGCCTTTTTCAAGGACACCAGCCTCGTGCTCATCATCGGCATCTTCGACCTGCTGACGACGGCCAAGACCGCGATCATCGATCCGGCCTGGCAGGCGTTCAGTGTCGAGGTCTATATCTTCGTGGCGTTAATCTACTTCGCCTTCTGCTTTGCGATGTCACGCTATAGCCGGCAGCTTGAAGCAACGTCGCCGTCGAAGTGACGCACCTGCCCTCGCTATTGCTGCATCATGAAGTGCGCGCTAGGCTCCGGAGAACGATGAGAATAGGTTGAATTGTTCCAGGCAACGAAGGTGTGCTCCCTCTCCCTTTGGGGGAGGGTTGGGGTGAGTCTCTCACCAAGCTAATGGCCCTCACCGATTTGCACTGGACGATGCTTTCGCATCGCCAGGAGCAAATCGACCTCTCCCCAACGGAGAGGTGATGTCTGCCAACAGGGCGACCAAAAATCATCCGTTCTAGCGATTGTTTTGCAGGAGGGACGCTTGACCACATCGGACGACAGCAAGGTTTCTGAAGATCGCCGCGAAGCGCTGCGTTACGCACTTGCGATTGGCAGCGGCGCGGCCGTCGCCTCGGCGCTGGCGGGCCCGGCTTCGGCGCAAGGCGCCTCGGACAACACGCTCGACCGCATCCGTGCCACCAAGGTGCTGCGCATCGCGGTGCTGCCGGGAGAGTTGCCCTATTTCAACAAGGACCTCGCTACAGGGACCTGGTCGGGCTTCTCCATCGAGATGGCCAACGACATCGCAAAGCTTCTCGACGTCAAGCTCGAATACACCGAATCGACCTACGGAAACTCGATCCTCGACCTGCAGTCGAACAAGATCGATCTCGGCTTTGCCCTCAACCCGACCCCGCAGCGGGCGCTGGTCGTCGATTTCACCAATCTCGTGTTTCCGCATCCGTTCGGCGCCATGCTCAGGAAAGGACTGGAGGCCAAAACCTGGTCTGACATCAACAAGCCCGAAGTCCGAATTGCGGTCGACGTCGGCTCGGCCAACGAGGCGGTGGCGCGGCGTTTTGCGCCGAACGCGACGATCAAGTCGCTCAAATCGCGCGACGAGGTCATGCTGGAGATGTCCTCGGCGCGGGTCGATTGCGTCGTCAACGCGCTGGTGCTCGGTCTGACTGCGATCGCCAAGAACCCGAATCTGGGCACCTACAAGATTCTGCAGTCGCCTTCGGTCGCCATTCCTTCCAGCATGGCGGTCCGGCGCGAGCCGGACAAGCGTTGGCGCGATTTCCTCTCGGTGTGGGTCGATTACAACCGCGGCATCGGGCAAATGCGCGAATGGTTCGTCAAGGGCCTGACGTTGAGTGGGGTGAAGCCGGAGGACGTTCCGGTCGAACTCAATATCTGAAAAAGCTTTCGAGCACCTCACGCCTTGTCGTAGGTCATGCCGCGCTCGAGCCTGCGCGCCACGAGCGTGGCCGGGAACAGGATCGCGAAGTAGATCAGCGCCACGATGGTATAGACCTCCAGCGGTCGATAGGTTTCGGCATTGATCAGGGTTGCGTTGTAGACGAGGTCGGGAACGGCGATGACGGACACCAGCGACGTATTCTTCAATTGCGTCACCGACTGGTTGACGTAGGGCGCCATCATCGGTTTGAGCGCCTGCGGCAGGATCACGAGCCGCAGCACGCGCCAGGGCGACAATCCCAGCGCTCGCGCCGCGTCCCACTGGCCGCGGTGCACGCTTTCGATGCTGCCGCGAACGATCTCGGCGTAAAATGCTCCGCCATAGAGCGACAGCACGGTGACGGCGGCGACATGCGCCGGGATATTCACACCGATGACGACCGGAAATGCGTAATAGAACCAGATGATCTGGACCAATAGCGGCGTGCAGCGGAACAGCTCGATATAGGCGATCAGGAACCAGTCGATGACTGGCAAGCGAGCGACGCGCAGGATGCCGACAAGGAGGCCAAGCAAGGTTCCCAGGACAATGGTGCCGATCGTGTAGGCGATGGTCCAGCCGAGCCCAAGCCAGAACAGGTGGCTGTATTTTCCAAGGATCGCAAAATCCCAGACGTAATTCATGAGCCCACCCGTTTCACTTGCGCCCGCGTGTGCGATTGGGCGGTCATTAGAGCATGATCCGGAAAAGTGGAAACCGGTTTTCCGAAAAGATCATGCTCAATAATAGAGAGGAGATCATGATGCGATTCCGTTCAATCGCATCATGATCTAGAGATAGCGACGCGGCGAAAAGGCGGTCACGTCGAAAGCAGGCCTTCCACCAGCGATCATCGATGCAATCGCCGCTCCGGTCGCGGGCCCGGTGGTGAAGCCGATGTGCTGATTGCCGAAAGCAAGCCACAGGCCGGGATGGACTGGCGCAGGCCCGATCACGGGTAGACTGTCGGGCAATGTTGGCCGCGATCCGCGCCAGGGTTCGCCGACCGCCTCGCCGAATTCGACCACGCCGTGCGCGAGCGGCACCACCGCTTCAAGCTGGGCGAAGGACGAGGGCGCATCGCGGTCGGTCAACTCGACGCCTGTCGTGACGCGGATACCTTGCTCCATCGGTGTCATCAGAAAGCTGCCCTCGGCGTCATGGATCGGACGCTGCAATGGGCGTGCCGGATTCGGCTTGAATTCCCGATGATAGCCGCGTTCGAACGCCAGCGGCACGCGGTAGCCGAGCGGACGGAGCAGGTCGGCCGACCAGGGCCCCAGCGCGACCACGACATGGCGCGCCGTCATCGTGCCGTCCGAAAGCGTCACGCGCCAGCGATCGCCCTCGGGCGTGATCGATTTGATTTCCGAGCGGTGGATTTCACCGCCGGCGTCCGCAAACATCCGCGCATAGGCCTTGACCACGGCGCCGGGCGAATCGACCGAGGCGGTCTGCGTGTGCAGGAGCCCGACCCTGTAGACGGGCATGATGTCGGGCTCCAGCGCCGAAATCGCCTGGCGATCGAGCAACTCGCTCTCGATGCCATACTCGGCGAGAAAAGCCTGTTCCTGCTTCGCCGCTTCGACGGCGTCGCTGCGCCAGACTTTCAACCAGCCGGTCTCGCGGATGCGGTGCGCGGCATGCGCTTTCACGATCCACTCGCGATGCAATTCTAGCGACGCGCGGATCAGCCCGTGCAGGGCGGATGCGCGCGGTCTGGTTCGCGACGTTCGCGCGTTGGCGAGAAAACGAGCGACCCAGCCGATGTTGCGGAGGGTCCAGGACGGATCCCAACGCAGCGCAGCATGGCGGTTGGCGAGGTAATGCGGCAGCGCGTTCCACAGCGACGGTTTGTTGAGCGGCAGGATCGAGCCACTGCTGAGAACCCCGGCATTGCCGTAGGAAGTTTCACTGCCCGGCTCGCGCCGGTCGACGAGGACGACGGAGAGGCCCTGCTGCCGCGCGGCGATACTGGCCGAAACGCCGACGATGCCGGCGCCCAGCACAATGACATCCTTGGTCCCGCCCGCAAAATTCTCCGGCATCATTCCCCTTCCAGTTCGTCTACATCAATGCCAAACCGCCATCGACCGGCAGCGATGCGCCCGTCACGTGTCCGGCCTGCGGCGACAACAGAAAGACGATCATCGCGGCCACCTCGTCGGGTTCGGCCAATCGCGCCAGCGGATTGGCGGTGGCGACCGCTTGCCAGGCTCGCGCGTCCAATGCACCCATCAGGCCCGCATCCTTGCGGGTATAGCCAGGTATGACAATGTTGGCCGTTGCGCCCGAGTTTGCGAGCTCGATCGCAAGACACTTGACCAGCACCTCGAGCGCGGCCTTGGCCGCCCCGGACCCCGGATAGATTGCTTCCCGAGTGAAGCGATGCGCCGCAAAGCTCGAGACGGCGACCACGCGCCCTTTAAATCCGCGCGTCAGATCCGGCAGAGCCGCGCTTGCCAATTCGTGAAACGCGCTCGCCATGACGGCGAACGACCGTTCGAGGTCTTGGCGCGGCAGGTTGGCGAAACTGCGCCGATCGGCAAAGCCCGCGGCATGCACGATGGCATCGATGCTGCCGAACGCTTCGCGCGTGGTGCGGACAAGCTCGGTCGCCGTTCCGGCAATCGCCAGATCGCCGCTCCGCCAGGCGACATCAGCGCCGGCACGCTCACACTCGGCGGCGACCATTTTCAATCGCGCCAGCCCCGCGGCATCGGCACCTTGTCCATGCAGCATCAGGCATTCATCCGGACCCGCAAGCCGGCGCGCCACCGCAGCGCCAATCCCGGACCCGCCGCCGGTGATGATTGAAACGCGCATGGATTGCTGTTCCCGAATGCCCCCGATCGCGAGCGACTATAGGTGTGACACATGGGAATGCCAACCATCGCCATTGGCCGAGATCGCCGGCCACACGCTGCCTGCTCGCGTCGCGCCGCGCTCAGCCGGCTTCAGTCAATCGCGTGCCGGCGTTGTCGTCAGCGACATGGTGGCGGTCGAACAGAGGACCAGCAAGGCCCCGATCCACTGCAGCGAACTGAAACTTTCTCCGAGAACGCCGAACGCGATCGCGGCAGTCATGACGGGTATAAGCGGCAGCAACAGCGCCGCAAAACCCGTACTCGCCCGCTCCAGAACGAGGCCATAGAGAAGAAAAGGGATTGCATTCAGCAACAGCCCCGATCCCGCGATCAGTGCCGCATCAATCGCGTCGAGATGGAGTGTCTCCGGTGTTCGCGTCGCGCACCACACGACGAGGACGGCCAACCAGCCGATAGTTTGGCTGGCACGCGTCAGGCGGAGAGCGTCGGTATCTACCGACATCCGGCGGATTGCGATGACGTAAAGCGCGGCGGAGACAGCTCCCGAGATGATCAAGAGGACGCCGAATCCATGTTTGGGAGAGGCGTCAATCTCAGATCGCCATGTCAGAATGATTACTCCGGCAAACGCGACTAGCCCGAGGGCTGCTAGCAACCTGGTCGGCCGTTCGCCCAGCAAGGGCCAGGCGAGAAGCAGAATCAGCGGCGTCTCGATCGAAAAGATCATTGCCTCCAGGCTGGCAGGAACCAGCGCAAGCCCGATGGTGGACAGGCCGTAAGCGAGCCCCGGTTGAAGAATGCCGGGAAGCCCGACGCGCCAATCGTCGAGCCGGATTTCCGATCTTCTTGCCAACGATATCGTCCACAGGCCGACGACGCTGGCGGTGAGTTGTCCACTCAATACCGCCAGCGGCTCGGCGTGCGAAAGCAAGGCCTTGGTCAAGACGCTGCCTGACGCCCAGCACAGGCAGGCAAGCACGCCGTACACGAAAGGCGTTGCATGGGAGCTGTTTGAGCGCATCCGAAATCCAATTGTTTGACTTGACCCGAGGATTCTGAAGACGTGGTTGGTAAAGCAAGCCGGCTTTCTGCTTC
>Ga0070715_10000412_pt1 | contig 10898 bp, 18 predicted proteins | sample LARL111metaG_FD_71394 | JGI IMG/M metagenome (GOLD analysis project Ga0070715, IMG submission 71394) | Corn, switchgrass and miscanthus rhizosphere microbial communities from Kellogg Biological Station, Michigan, USA - LAR L11-1 metaG | ecosystem: Host-associated > Plants > Roots > Rhizosphere ... | reverse complement strand
GTTGTGCGTACCTGTTAAATGCGTGGTTCGAGATCGAGTCGCATGGGTAAAGTAGCGGTAGCGATACGGGATCAGTTAATTCATCCTCGGAGAAATCCTGGCAGGATGAATAAATACCATCGGGAAATTCTGGATATCCCGGTGGAGCAATTAATCCAGAAAAGCCTACCCGCAATGAGGAATTGCGGGAATATATAGGGAATAAAAAGATGAGACACAATGCCCTGTTAATGACTACCGCGATAATGGGAGTCCTGTATTTAGGGACACCTACTGCAAAAGCTGCTGTTACCGATGCATTCTGCGGCCCATCTTCGGGCCAAGGTTGTGAAGTCGGCGGCGAACAAATGGTATTCCTGCAAGCCAAAACGAATACCATGCATGGACTAGGTAATATCGGAAGCCAAACCGGGTTGCCACTCATGCATATCGATAGCGATGGCGGCATGTTGTCGCTATTTATTGACTTGAAGAACGGTTTTGCTACTATTAAACCGTCGAACGGCGTGTCGTTTAACGGGCTTGATATTACCATTCCGGGCTTCGGTTTTACGGAATTGGTATTCGACGATCAATTAACGCCGAACGCTACGCCGTCATTTACTATTACTGGCTTCAGCGGCGCTCACGTCAGTGACGGTATTGGCACTGAATTTGAATCCGCTGATACCGATAAAGAATATTCGATCACTGCACTCGGCGGCGTGTTCGATGAAGTCGATATCCGTTCGCTTACGGGTTTCGATGAAGTAAAACATATAGAAGTTGGTGGTCTGTGTACTATCAATTCCGATGGTACTTGTTCACCGGTGATTTTTGCCCCGGAGCCAGCATCTATGCTGATTTTGGGTACGAGTGCGCTCGGCCTCATGTGGGCGCGCAAATCCGGCCGTAAGACTTGCAAGCGCGAAGCGGTCGAAATTTAATACACGAAATAGGTGGAGTGGTTTGATAATAAATCACCGCCTATTTACGATATACCACCGGGAGATTCTGGATATCTCGGTGGAGCACTAAATCCAGAAAAAGCCTACCCGCAATGAGGAATTGCGGTAATTAGTAGAAGGAAACCCATGCTATGGGTCCACGAAACCTGCTTGGCGCTGCTGCAATTGGCATCGTCACACTGGTTGCGAGTAATTTGGTAGCGCCGAGTGCGAATGCTACCTTGCAGCTCGCAATTAACATCAACGGCTCACTGTTTACGTGTGCTGATGGTGCGGCCTGCGATACCAATTCGACTACTGGTATTTTGCAGACTGGTACTGTTACCATTGGTGGCGTCGATTTTCTGGGTTCTTCACAGACTCAGTTGACCGGTGGTACTAATGAATTGACCACGACTAGTTTCCAGATTACCAACAACACGGCGACTGCGGCTAATTACCAGTTTGCGGTGAGCGGCACCAGTTTTGTTGGTCCGGTTACTGGAGTTAATCAGACTGGTAGTGGCACATTCACAAATGCGATTGGTTCGACTACTGACCTTTCGTATTTTGCGGATTCTACAAATACCCAAGGTGCTGCTACGCCTACCGACTTGCCGGGGACTCTGCTTTCGGATAGCGGGGTAATTACCGCCGCTACGATCGCAGATTCTATTCTCTACAATAACGTGACGAATTTCGCAGACCCCGATCTCTATTCTATGTCTATGGGGGCTGTCGGATCGCTGAGTGCGGGCGGACAATTTACTGGTCGCAGTCAGTCGGAAATCGCGTTTAATGCGCCGGAGCCTGCATCCCTCGCTTTGCTTGGCGTTGGATTGATTGGCCTCGGATTCATTCGGCGCGAGCGTCGCCACAGCTAGTACGTAAAGCTGTGGTATGAAATTGGTGGGGGATATAATTATCCCCCACTGATTTTTCACAAAAAGGGAAATAGGTAAAGTGAAAATGAGTAAGACGAAATTGCTACTGACTACTGCGTTGCTGGCCGCGCTAATTGCGCCAGTGACGGTGAACAATGCGAAGGCGGATATCATCTACACGTTGGGTGAATCCAATATCGTGAGTCCGGATGTTCCTGGTCCGGGTCCGTATGGTTTTGTTGACCTACATCGGGTCGATGATACTCATGTGGATTTTACGTTCTTCGGCAACAGCGTCGCAGGATTTAACTACACGTTCGGCGAAATGGCAGTTAATTTGGCGTTGACTGGATTTACTGATCTGGCAACTCAGGTTACTGTATCGGCGATGTTAAACTTCACGACATTGCCGGGCGTTTCGCATCCGGTGCCGACATTTGCCGCCTCCATCGATCCAAATGGTGGTCAGGCGCAAATGGATGGATTTGGGAATTTTAATATCCACGAAATTCCCAGTCCAGACGGTGCTTCCGCTGCGCTTGTTACCGCAAAATTCGAGTTAACTCGGACAGTGGGTAGCTGGCTTACTGAGGCGGGAGTACTTACAGCTACCGGAAATGGTCACGGCAACGTCGTGTCAGATCATGTTTTCGTAAATGCTCTGGCTGGCGGACCTACTGGATTTACTAATGATACATCCAGTATCACTTGTGCGCCTGCGGATTGTCCGGTAATTAATCCGCTTGCCGCTGTACCGGAACCGGCATCGTTTCTGCTTTTCGGTACTTCCGCGATGGGTTTGGCGTGGGCACGTCGCAACGGCCGGAAAATTTCTGGTCGTTAATTCCTACGCCTAAACGTGCGTAACTTGGGGCGGGGGAATTAATTTTCCCTCGCCCATTTTTTTGCCCGCTACCGGGTAAACTAAGGATGAGGAATGTTCCTCACCTTTTTGGAGACACGACGATGACGAAAACCAACGATGGATTGGTGACGATTAATAATAAATTCCGCGCGGAATTTGCTGGATATGTGGCTATGGTGCAAGACACTAAAAAATCTGATCCAGCATGGTGTTCAAATGTATCATGGTGGACGAAGTTTGAACATGCCACGGTATTTTTGCGTATCAGTCGCCGGGTAATGGATCGCAGTAAATTTACCTCGCATGATGATTTTAGTAAGAACCTGGAATTATGCGTGGACATTGCTAATATAGCCATGATGGAAAGGTTCCAGCGCAAGGGCACTTTCACTAGGCTGGTGTTGACCATTCACGAATTAACTGATCTGCCGATCTATTTGGAAAATGCCAATGACCATTTCAATTGGGTGGCGCATTTGGTAATTAATCATGGTTGGCGGATGCATCATACCACACACCGGATGGATAATAAACATGGGCAGTATTGTCTATGGCGTCCTGGTGTGAAATCCGTAATTTCACAACTCGAAGTGCAGGAGGCCGATCATGGCCGATAATCGCGCCAATAATTTCATTGTGGTGGCACCGAAGGAAGGTGAGCCATTTACCTACGGGTTTACTTTTGATAATACGTACGACAATTCGCAATTGCGTAGCTTCGCTTCTGATGTGACCATGATTCAGGTGGCGTTGCGTGATAAGGAAAGATTGTTTGCGCAATTTCGTAATCTGCCGATGCCAATGGTACAAGATGTTGGTCCGGTAGTTTATTATGGTGATATGGCGAAATTCGTCTGCCGTCATCTGAATTTGCGCCATCAACCATCTTTCGATAAAGAATGACATGGTAATTAAATGCCGTCTACCGCAATCGGTGTGGGTGATTTGGCGATTAAATACTCGCCAATTTATTGGCTTGCGTAAGTTGGGTAAATCCGAACATCAATTCGGATTTGGCTTAACCTCGTTTGCCAATGCGACGTACTACACTGAGCCAGAAAAAGCGCAAGCTGCCTTGGCTCATTTACGCGCTACCCCAAAGCAACGTAAATTGTCCGCAGCAAAATTGGCAGCACTGCGAGTCAGGCGAGCCGATGTGCAATTGGCAATTAACCTCAACCGGAGAAACCATCATGTCTGATCCCGAAAATAAAATGCTTCCTCCAGCGTGGACACCGGGCCTTATCGAACAGGCAATTGGTCGCTCGCAGCGGCGGACATTGCGCGATATAATTCTCGAAGTAATTAATGAGTCCACCGGCACGCGCAGCAATCAATTTATCGTGGATGTAATGAGCTACATTCGCGACAACAATCTCGAAATCAACACGCAAAATTTGGTGGAGGAAATTGACGCCTGCATCAATGACGGATTAATTATGGAGATTGACTACACCGTGCCTGAGTCGAATTGGCGTATCCGTTCGCTGTTGCTGCCGAAGGATTCGCAACTTATTAATATCACCAATCACGGCAAGGATGGCAGAATATTTTTGTCAATCACTGCCGAACATTTTCGCATGTTGCAAAAGTGGGAGGCAAACAATACCAGTATGCCGATCGAATTAATTGCTGCATTATCCGCAGCAGTGAAAAGAGTAGCAGACGTGTTGGCAACGCGCGATCTGCCCAACGACGGTGTGAAGGGGATTGTTTAAATGTCTTGGGAGGAAGATATTTTACTAATAGTATTAGCTACACTGCTGTTGCTAGTGGTGTCGATATATTTTTTCCGTGAGAGCAAACCAATTCAGCAGTACACTAATGATGATTATGATTTTGAGTTGGGTGAAGAAAAATGTAGCAACGACGATGATGACAGAGAAAAATGTAGCTGTAGTCGGTGTGCAGTAACGCGTACCGAGTAAAGTAACTTCACGATGGAGAACCAAGCGATGTTGAAGCGCGACGTGGCGCTAGCATTAATTCCAATGCTGCGCATTTTGGATGACCACTACACCAATGGTAAAACCTTGCTGCCGGATCGGGTTTACGATAATGTGCGTGAACAGGCGCGTAAGGCAATTCCCAATCATGCGTATTTCAAGAAAATTGCTGCGCCACTGAAAGCCAAAGGTCGCAAGGAAGTTAAATTACCGACCCGCATGGGGTCACTGGATAAAAAGCGGCCACGCGATGCAATTAATTGGCTGCACGGTTTGCCAAAGGGCACTGAGGCAGTTGCCTTGCCAAAACTCGATGGCTTGGCATTGCTGCTGGAATACCGCAACAATAAATTGTATCGGGCGTATACGCGCGGCGAGGATGGCATTACCGGATTTGATGTGACGGAAAATGCCCAGCACATTCATGGCGTGCTGTCGAGGTACGGTCGGAAAACTTCAATTAATCCTTGGCAGGCGACGCGGAAAACTCCGCCACGCATTAGCCGGACATTTGTTATGGGCGAAGCAATTATTCATAAAAACACATTCGCTAAAAAATACCAAGGCAAGACACTGGAAAAAGGTGGCACGCCATATCGGAATGCGCGGAATTTTTGCATCGGCATGATTAATAGGCTGAATGTGAAAAAGCAGCACATTGCCGCGTTGCATGACATGACATTTATTACCTACGACATGCAATTTGTCGATCAGCAGGATAGGTTGTTGCCGTTGCATTATGCTGGTGTGTTGAATGCGCTCGCTGCCTACGGATTTATTACCGTGTTGGCGCCACGGCGCAAGGATGTACCACGGACTGATGGATTATATGGATTTTGGTATGCTGATCCACAAAAATTGACTCTGGATCGGTTAAATTTTATGTTGAAGGATTGGCGTAGCAAATTCGATCTGCTGCAAGATGGCATTGTGCTGTCAACGTGTGCGCCGGATCGATTAATTAATCCTGGCTACAAGAGTGGCCGACCACAATTTTCTTTTGCCGTGAAACCCGAGGTTGAGGATCAGCAATCTTACACTGGCATCGTCAGTCACATTGCGATGGATATCAGCAAGGCACGGATTTATTATCCGGTATGGATTCTGAAACAACCACTCAATTTCGATGGCGTGGAAGTCCGCCGTATCAGTGCTGGTAGCATGGCGTTGTTGGAAAAATCCAAAGCGGGACCGGGCGCGCGAATTAATGTAGTGCGCTCGGGTGATGTGATTCCGCATTACATTTCTACTGTTAAATCCGCGCCAGTGGAATTGCCCAGGCAATGCGAGTACTGCAATACCAAACTGAAATGGACGGTGAATAATAAAAAGGAACGCACGCATCTGTTTTGCCCCAATGAGAAATGCTCCGGGCCACAATTGCGTATCATGCGGCATTTCTTCCGGGTATTAAAAGTAGATGGTATGGCGGAAGGCGTGATCGAGGCGATGGTGGCAGCGAAATTAGATACCATTCAGAAAATCCTGTCAGCTTCGCCACAACAATTGGCGCGCGTCGAGGGATTTGGCGAACGCAAAACCGAGAAGATAATTCAAGGTTTACGCAAGATTGTGCAAGGTGTCACATTGCCCAAATTGATGCACGCCAGTTCATTGTTCTCGGACGAAATGCTTGGCGTAGGATTGCGCCGACTGGAACCAATTGTAAGTAAATTGGGGCGTCAGGGTATTTTGGTAAAGAAAATAAATCCCAGCCAGATGAAAGCTGAACTGCTGGAAATTCCTGGCATCGGTGCCGCAGTAGCAGATCGCTTCATCGAGGGATTAATTATGTTCCGTGAATTTTATCGCACAGTGATGGGTATTGTCACCATATCACGCGATAAGCGTGGCCGGTTGCTGGGCAAGACGTACGTTTTCACCGGTTTTCGTAATTATACAATGGAAGAATTAATTGAGAAAAATGGTGGCACGGTTAGCACCGGTATATCAAGCAAAACCAATGTGCTATTTGCCGCTGATTTGGGCACTGGTAAGGCAATTAAAGCTGCCGAAATCGGGGTGCGTATCGTGCCGAAAGAGCAAGCCGAAAAATATCTGCAAACTCAGATAGGATAGCTGATGAAAGCGATCGCAATTACCTCGGCTATAATTGCTATATTTTTAATAGGATATATTACAGCAACTGCAAGCATATCATATGTGCTAGCAGCAATTGGATTAAGTGTTACGTCATTTGTCGTTGGATTGCTCAGTAGGTGAAAATGGAGTGAATGCAATGGAAAGATTAATCAGCTACACGATATATCAGCGAGCCAACACAGAATGCCCCGGTCTGGTTGGTTGGGTTGGTACGCCTAATTCGTCTATTCACGGTGGATCACCGATGATGACTCGGCAAGAAATTCTACAACTGGCAGATGAGTTACAAATAATTGCCAAGGAAATGGAAACTACGAGACTCTAGGAAAGGAACAAATCACATGGAATTTACTTTGGACAATATACTGGAAACAATTGTAAAATTGTTTCCCAAGATTAATGTAAACAGAGATCGATTTGATGCTTGCTACAGCGAGGGAATCCTGTTTGTTAAATTATTCAATAAATCGGCAACTGTCACTGCGCGTCGCCGGTGGATCGATGGTGATTGGCAGTCATTGCAAACGCCATTACCCACTGACGAACGGCAAGCTTTAGTTAAAAGAATACGCGAAAAACCCGGACCGAAATTTATCAGTGCAGTACAAATTGCTGAAATGTTGGGGGTATCGTCAGCAACTATATATAATGATATACGCTTCATAAATAAATCCAAATAATTGCCAAGGAAATGGAAACTTGAATCTCAAGAAAAACCGCCGCAAGGATAAACGCTACCTAAACTACATGCTGAAAAAATTGCATGTCGATATGTACGTGGAAGATTGCCGGTATCATCCGTGCATTGTGACTGCACAGAATCATTGGGATGCAGATTTTTCCTGCATATCATTATTAAATGATCGACCAAACAGTTGCTCAATTTATCATTGTGGTCCGGTGCCATTGACCAGGGAACAAGCATCTGAGCGACGCGATTTTGTTCGTGAACATGGTTGGGAAGCTTATTTAATAAAATATATAGGCTACACTGAGGAAACCATAATCGAATGGCGCAAGTTGGATGCGGTGTGGAATTTCGACAAAGGCGAAATCAGAAAAACCTAGAAGGAACGTGATATGGCGAAGCCAGACAAACCAGTTTATGCTATATTTGGCGATGGCACGTACAAGATAGGTGAAGGTGCGCCCGACAATATCGAGAAATTAACTGATTTGTTGTTTGTTATCGGTGAAGCCAAGGAATTAACCGGTGACATTGCTGCTTTGTTGGAAATTGCTGAACGCAACGCAGCATTGGTTAAAGACCTTTGCACTCGCAATCCCACCGCGCCGATCACTCTGAGCATTTATGGTTATGACAATGATCCACGCGAATTGTGGGATATTCCCGAAGCCACATTATATATCCGAATATTTGGCGCGGTGTTACGCGCGATGATTTATCCGCCGGATTTCCTCAAACGGCTGACACCAGAATCAATTAAATGGGTAGGAGCAACACACGAGGCACCAAATCGGCCACAATAAGCTGGTAAAATAGAGGTATGGCAATGGACTTGGATCAGATGAAGCAACGCGCACAGGAATATCTTGATATGGACAAGATATCTCTGGCACATGCTTCAATTACGTCGGATTTACTAAAAAATCCGGCAACCAAACATTTGTTACCGCAGGCAATTGCCATGACTAAACGCTTGGCTATCGGTGTCAGCAAAAGTGAATACGAGACGTGGCTTAACGGACTTGAATAAACTATCAACAAATGGAGCAGTCAAATGGCTAACCGACCAATGAACCGCTTGGAAATGTGGGGGTGGCAATTCATGAGCAAAGGCGCAATCGCGATGCAGCAGGCATTTTTTAATGTTGGCTGGCAGCTTTGTCAAGGCATTTTGCTTGATCTTGTCGAAAATAAAGGTGTAGCTACGGCACGCAAAATGAAGCCAATGAAATTGACCGAAACCGATGTGAATAAGATCATGACTAAATATAAATTAGCCAACACTGCGACACGCGATGCCATCCAAGATCATGTATCCAGCGGCAAAGATGAATCCAAGATCAAGATGCCTAGTTTATCCAACAAGCAAATTACTCACCGAGTTACCGAAATGTTGAACGAGCGACTGGCCACTCACGAGGAAATTATCGCTGAGTTTTCCAACACGCGGAAGTCACGTATCGACACGATTTTAACTACTGAATTTACCAAATTACCGAATGGTCGCTATGCTACTAAGCGGCTTGATGCTTTGGTCTTACAATTGCAAAAGCATATCGGCGCTGATTTGGTTATAGTGAATAGTAAGTTGCTGGCGTTGAATTATACCAGTGATGAAATCCATTTGATGATCGAGCAGTCGGGATTTTTCACCGTGTCCAATGACACGCTATTTAATTCCGAGGCTGTTAATGAGCAACATGCGGTATCATAAATGGGTAAGATATATGTAATTTTCAACCCAGTGGATCGGTTCTGCTTGAACCTTGAACGCAGGGCTTTTGTCTTGGGGGTTGGAATATTTTTTGGTGAGACGTTGGCAGCTTTACTTACTGGAGTTTCGATGTGGTCAGTGCTGGCATTATCGCTGGCATTAGTTATTTATGGTGTCTGGCGCCCGACGTTTAATAAATTAGGTTTGCCGTACAATGCGCAATGGACTAAACCACATGGCAATGAATGAAAGGAATATCCGGTGAAAAATCTCGATGCTGAATGGTTGAGGTTATCGGAAGGTGGTGTGGCATATGATAAGCGGTCATTTTATTTGGGAGCTATGATGACTCACCATTTACTGCGAGAAGCTTTAAAACAAGGTGAAAATTCGCAAGATGCGATGTGTTTATTGCTCCAATGTATGATTGAAATAACCGAATGCACTGATGCTTTTGGCTATCAAGCGGTTGAGGAAATTGCCAAGAACCTAGCAAGCGATCCTGATACCGCAGCAAATATGCTGTACCGTGTGGAATTTAACGAACTTAGAAGGTCACTCAAAAAACCGTGAGACGCCACCGCATTGCAATTCCCCAGCGATTAATTACATACCTCGCGGAGTTCTACGAGGTATCCCACGCCAGCGCGCTGACGACTATTCGTACAGCGCGTGGCGATGGTTTGCTGGAACAAGGCACCAGTTTGCAGCTAATTAGTTTACAATTAATTAGCACAGCATGGCATTATCGCTGGGTTATTCGAGCCTGCGATGCCGGTTACTGAATTTATTTTAGTCGGCGACACACATATAGGTCGTCTTGAGTCAACATTTGCCAAGCATGATTGGCTAAAATGGTCGTTCGCACCCTTATATGAGGTTGAGCAATATGCCATCAAACATGGAATTAAATATATCATTCAGACTGGTGATGTATTTGATGTGCCTGCTCCTGGTCAACACTTACTGCGTGCCTTGGCTGCTTTTCTTTTACGAAGTAGACTTAATTGGTATTTTGGTATTGGCAATCACGACATCAGTCATCGTGGCAGGCACAGCCTTGTGCTTCTTCATTATCTGTCTCGCCGTATTGCGACAAATAACTGGCGATTTTACCCGAAATCCACTGCAACGCGAATTGGCAGAATCCCGGTTATCTTCCTTCCTTACCCGGTCGTTCGGCACAAGATACTTAATAATCAACCTGCACTGGTAATTGCTCATGCAGATCGTGCCGGAATGCGTTATGATAACGGGCGACAGATACGCGGTAATAAATTCAAGTTGCGCGGACATTTCTGGGCAATAGGACACCTTCACGAGATTCAAACCGACACTAATGTATTATTTCCCGGCGCGGTATCACAACTTCGCTTCGGTGATGGCGAAAATAAATACTTCTGTCATCTGCGAGTGCGGCATGATCGCACCGGTATCTCGGTAAAATATAAACGCATCCGCTTCACTCCGGCATTTCGCTTGCGAGATTTCCGAGTCGATTCACTCAAATCGCTCAAGCGATTGGACTTATCCGATCCAACTGTTTTTTATCGATTAATTATCCAGCAAGATATGGCGGTGCCCGAGCAATATTTTAATCATCCACAAGTCATCAGCCACAAATTCTATGGCGATGAAAAAGACATTCGGGCAATTAAAACAGAAATGTTCAATCTGCGAACTGCGAAATTGACCGTGACCGACCGATTAGCTGCCTTGGAAATCTGGCTGCGTCGTAATACTAAATTGTCAAGACGCCGTATTAGGCTAGC
>Ga0070715_10000407_pt1 | contig 10951 bp, 13 predicted proteins | sample LARL111metaG_FD_71394 | JGI IMG/M metagenome (GOLD analysis project Ga0070715, IMG submission 71394) | Corn, switchgrass and miscanthus rhizosphere microbial communities from Kellogg Biological Station, Michigan, USA - LAR L11-1 metaG | ecosystem: Host-associated > Plants > Roots > Rhizosphere ... | reverse complement strand
CCGATCTCGGCGATCCGGCCGTCCCGCACGCCGACGTCAGCGATCTCACGGTGGCCGGGAGTGATGACCGTTCCGTTACGGATGACGAGGTCAAAGGGCGGTGTAGCCATCAGAGCATCCTGGCACGCCCTCAACTCGCGGCGTGCTGCTGCTTCAGGACTGACATACATGCCCCGATCGCAGTGACGCCTGGCGATCTTTCAAGATCAGGCCGCTGCGATGATCTTCGGCACGTATTCGGCACCGCCAGGCTGGGTCGGGCGAACATCAGCTTCGCATACCGCCCATGGCCAAATCTCGATGCGGCCAGGTGCTGGTTGTCACTGTTGCGGGCGGTGGTAAATCTCCGAGCGGTGGTCGATGTCGAGGACGTGGACAATGCGGCTGTCCTCGTCGATCCGGTAGACGATGCGATAGGTGCCTCGCCGGGCACCATGACAGCCAGCAAGCGGCCCGAACAGCGGCTTGCCCACCCGATGAGGGTTGACCGCAAGCGCGGCATCGCAGAACTCCAGGGCGGCGGCGGCAACGGTTTCCGGAAGCCGCTGGGCGAACGCTCGCCGTGCGGCGGGCTGGAACCGGATCTCGTACCGCTGCGCAGGTTCGGTCGTCACGCGCCAGTGACGCGGCGCCGGGCCAGATCCTGGCGGACGGTGGCCGTGTCAGCGCCAGGCTCACCCCGGCCCAGCGCCGCCAGGCTCTCTGAGATCCGGGCAACTGCATCGGTGTCACCGAGGATTTCCAGGGTCATCTCCAGGCCCTCAAGGTCATCCACCGACAGCAAGACAGCCTCAGGCTCGCCGTTGCGGGTCAGGGTGATCCGCTCGTGCTGCTGGCGTACTCGCCGGGCCAGCTCAGACAAGCGCGCCTTAGCTTCGGACAGCGGCACAGGCGTCGCGGCAATCGTCATGGTTAGAAGTATAGACCTTATTAGTCTATCTTTAGACCAACCCGCGCGAGGAGGCACCGCTCAAGCTACTGAGAGGGCAGCACACGACGCGGTCTCTTGAGCACGACGTAGATCCCACAGCCGGTGACCGTCCGCAGCAGGCCTTCCCCGCGCAGGATGTCGATGGCCTTGTCCACCGCGGATTGAGAGCTTGAGTGGGGCGCGTTCATCGGGGTTCACGGGCATTCGCTCCGCAGCTCAGACCCCACGCGCGTACCGGGTGAACTGGGACGGACCGCGGTGAACTGCAGCCCTTGGGAGTTCGTGATCATGCTTCAGGCTGGAGATGCCAGCCCCGGGTCGAGTTATCGACTGCGGATCTGCCCATCAAGGCCACGCACCCGGTACGGCACTGCGTTGTAAGCCTCGGGCGGTTCCAGCGGCCAAGCTGATCTTGACGTTGCCGATCATGATGCTGTATCGGCATGGCTGAGCGACGCCTAGCCATTCACCGCGATTAGCAACGCGCCACGCACCGGCGGCCAGACCGATACAGCCAAACCAGGCCAAACCAGCCCCGCCGCCTCAAGGCTTTCCGGAACGTTTCGGCGCCTGACTGTCATGTCACTCAGTGTGGACAGCTTGACCGGAAACGTCTTCGCATCTCGCAGGGAGTTTTACTAACTGGCAGGCGCGTCAGGTGATCTTGGTCAGACAGAATCCGCAGGTCACAGTGTTACGAACGCTGGTTGCGTTATCTGTTCTGGCACCGCGCGCTTACCAGGCCATGAGGCTTGACGATGTGGGGGACGTTGCCCTCGGTTCGCCTTGAATCGGGTCGTTGTATATCAGACTGCCGGATGTCTACCATGGTTTGGTAAAGGAGCTGTCAAGTTTCGATGTGGGCGGGCAGGGCGCTGCCCTGGACCTGGGGCTCACGGTGAACTGAGCCTCACTACCCGCTCGGCTGGCGGCTGGGGCGGCGGAATTGCCGTCCATACCACGGCCGCTGCGGGTTCCAGTTCAACCAGGGGGGAATCATGGAATCGACCTCAGACTTTATCTTCGACCCGCTGCCACCAATCGACGAACCGGATGCGTCCGGCGCAGCCGGAGAACCAGCCACGTTCGCCGCAGCGGCGGAACCGCCGGAGCATCCGCTCGGCCGGCTCACCGGGCTTCGCGGGACGTGGATCGGCGAGGGCTTCAACGTCATCTGGCGGCCCCACCACCCGACGCACCGGCAGCTTGTGGACGACCACGTCCTCGAGCTCAACCTCACTAGTGAGCGACTGGACTTCGGCCCCGGCCTCGGGAAGATACCCAACCGTGGCCTGCGGCAGCGCAACATCGGCCTGCACGGCTTGAATTACCTTCAGCAGATCTCCGATGCCAGCGTGTCTCACGCAGACCACCATGATTCGAAGCAGCACTTCGAACCGGGCCTGTGGCTGCTGATCCCGGGGACTAGCCACCCCGAAGAGCCCCAAACCGTGGCCCGCCTGGCGTGCATCCCGCACGGCACGGTGATCCTGGCCCAGGGCACCGCCGAGACCTCCAATGGTGGCCCCGACATCAAGCCCGTCAGTATCAGGCCCTTCCCGATCGGCGAACCGGGCAACGAGCAAGACTTGCTGGAACAGCATGTGGACTTTGACAGCGATTTCCGGATCCCCCGCCACCCCCTGCAGAAGGGCATCAAACAGGAATTGGTCGATAACCCCAACAGCTTCATCTTCATACCGCCCTCCACCCCACACCAGCCCGTCGCCAAAACGACCAAGCTGCATGTGTCTACCCACGGCTCGCTGCCAGGCGGCGGAACGCTTCCGGGTGGCGGAGCCGCGAATATCGCCTTCTTGAAAGGCGGCCCCGATGGGCCGAACGCGGTTACAGCGCACGTCACCGCCACATTCTGGCTGCAGACGTTCCAGGGGCACCAAGAACCCGGCCTGCTGCAGTACTCACAGCGCGTGCTGCTGAACTTCAACGACGTGAGCTGGCCTCACGTCACGGTCGCCACACTGCACAAGCAGTAGCAGACCAGCTGAACCAGCATTTACACGGCGCGTTTGCACTGTGGCCGGCCGGTACCACACCGACCGACATCCCTTACGTTGCACCACACTGCCAAGTGCCCGGCCGCCCCGCCGCCGGACGTGGCTCGTGCGGCTGGGCGGAAGCTCCGGCTCATGGCGCTCCAAGGCGAGCAGATGCCCGGCCATGCCGCCCGTCAGTTCGACCAGCGGCGGCCATGGCGTCTTGTCCCAGGCCATGAGCCGAGTAGACGAAGTTAGATTCGATTCGTGCGCTTCTAATAGCCAATCAGTACCTGCTTTCTCGTTGCGTAACGCCGCTGTAACCCGCTGCTTGCAAAGCATGACCAAGATGTCCAGCAGCGTCCATGGCCTGGCCAAAATCAGACCACCGACAGGGCTTACCGCCAGGTGGCGCTTACCCCGGCCGAGCAGGCGTCGCCGCTCGCGCGGCGACCCTACGACCTGCGGCATGCCTGCCTGTCCAGGTGGCTGAACGGCGGCGTCTACCCCACCCAGGTGGCCGAGTGGGTCGGGCACAGCGTGGACGTGCTGCTGCGCATCTACGCCAAGTGCGTCACGGGCCAGGACGAGCTGGCCAAGCGCCGGATCACCGAGGCGCTGCGCCAGGACTGACATGAGCGGCCGACGCTCACCGGGTAAACCTGCTTTCCGAGTATCTGGGAGGGGTTTACGCCCGGTCTAGCGGCGGCGGAATGCCGCACCGAGCGCCGGCGTGCCGACGTTCCACATGTTGTCGGCGACGTTGATCGTGACTCCGGGGGGAACGATCTCGTCGATGCGATCAAGCACCTCGGCGGAAAGCTCGATCCCGTCAGCGGCGAGGTAGCCGTCCAGGTGCTCCATGGTGCGCGGGCCAATGATCGCGGAGGTGACCGCGGGGTGGCGGATGACGAACGCGACCGCCATCTGGATGAGGGTCAGCCCGGCCTCGTCGGCGAGCGCGCCGAGGGCATCGGCGGCGTCGAGCTTGGCGGCATTGGCCGGGTTGGTGGCGTCATAGGCTCCGGGGAAACGCTGAGTACGAGCGGCGGAGCCCGGACCACTGACCTCCTGGCCCTTGCGGTACCTGCCCGACAGCCAGCCCCCGGCCAGCGGGCTGTAGGCCATGACGCCCATTCCGTGGCGCAGGCAGGTCGGAAGCACGTCGTACTCGATAGCGCGGGTCAGCAAGGAGTACGGCGGCTGCTCGGTACGAAACCGTCCGTGGCCGCGGCGGTCGGCGGTCCACTGGGCCTCGACGATCTCAGAGGCAGGCACCTTCGACGCGCCGAAGGAGCGGATCTTGCCAGCATGGACGAGGTCAGACAGGGCGCCGAGGGTCTCATCGATATCGGTGTTCCGATCGGGAACACCTACTTGGTACAGGTCGATCCAGTCGGTCTGCAGGCGGCGCAGCGAGCCCTCGACCGCTTCGGTAATCCACCGCCGCGACGCTCCGCGATGGTTGGGGTCCGAATCGCCGAAAGGAACACCGAACTTGACGGCCAGCACCACGCTCTCGCGCCGTCCGCTGGCCAGCGCCTCCCCCAGGATCTCTTCTGACTCGCCGGCGGAGTAACCATCGGCGGTGTCGATGAAGTTGATCCCGGCGTCCAGCGCCTTGTGGATGACCTTGACCGCGTCGTCGTGATCAGAGTTGCCGAAGGCGCCGAACATCATCGCGCCCAGGCACATCTGGCTGACCGAGATGCCGGTGCGTCCCAGAGGTCGGTAATCCATGGAAATGCTCCTTGCGTCGCCGCGAGCTAGTCGCGGCAAGTAAGTGGGGTAAGATGTGCCAGCAAGCGGATAACCTGTCCGTTTCACTGTAGCGACTATCGGATAGGCTGTCCACTTAGGATGTCAACGCCCCCGGACCAGATCACGTCACCGGCGAGACGAGCTGACGCGGAGCGCAACCGCGACAAGATCCTCGCGGCCGCCCGTTCCGCGTTCGCCGATCCTGGGACTGAAGTGTCGATGGCCGAGATCTCGCGACGCGCGGGAGTCGGCATGGCGACCTTGTACCGCAACTTCCCCGGACGCCGGGAGCTCCTTGAGGCCCTCTACACCAACGAGGTCAACGCCATCTGCGAGGCCGCCGAAGCTCCCGGCGCGAGCCTTCTCTCCTGGCTGCGCCAGCTCTTTGCCTTCTTCGCCAGCAAGCGTCACATCGCCGCGGAGCTGCTCAAGCACACCGACAGCGGCAACTCTGTGTTCGGCGGCAGCCGCGCCCGAGTCACCGCCGCCGGCCAGCCGTTGCTCGCCACTGCGCAACAGGCCCGCGAGGTTCGCAACGACCTCACTCTCGAACAGGTCCTCGACCTGATCCACGCCATCGCGACGATCCGTGGCGACACCAGTTATGTACAGGCGATCCTTCAGGCCGCACTCGACGGCCTGCGCTCATCGACCGATGGGAAGCGCTCCCTGGAGGGCTCGAACCCCTAAGCCTGCTCGCTCTCCTCGGGAGCCAAGCCCTCGGGCCGAGTCTCCGCAGGGCGCTGAAAGAGAGTGGGGCTGTGAAGAGTGGGGCGGATGGGACTCGAACCCACGACCGACGGATTATGAGTCCAGCCTGCCAACAACCCGTCTCATATGGCGTGACCTGGCCGGACACGAGTTGACGCGATCATGAATGCCACGATTTGGGCACGTATTTGGCATGATCAAGCCCGATGCGGACCAGGCTGCGCTGTCCGGGCCCAGCGCCGATGCGGCTCAGCGTTGTGTCTGACGCCAGTGCCTGATCGCCTGGTCCATTCGCGGAACGTCGTCACGCAAGGTGACCCAGACCTCTTCGTAGTCGATGCGGTGGTAGGCATGTGCGGCGATGATCCTCATGCCCTTGACCTCCCGCCAGGGAATCTCAGGCGTCGCCTTGATGACCTCATCAGGCAGCTTGGTGGCGATGTCGCCAAGTCGGCCGATGATGGCCTCTCCTGCTAGACGCAGCGGGCGCTCGGTATCCCAGCGCCTCTTCCCCAGGCTCACCAGCTCGGCGGCTGCATCGGCCGCCTCAGCCAGATCTGCCAGAAGGTCATCGACTCCCCTGGTCACAGATCCACGGCCTCGGACCGAATGTGGTCGTCCCGCGGCTTGAGGGCGTTTCGCGCGACGACGTCGACTCCGACGCCCAGGAGTTCCTCAAGATCCTGGAACAGGCCGACGTGATCAAGAAGGGAGGTACCTGGCTCAAAGTCGACCAGCAGGTCAAGATCGCTGTCTGGGCGGGCCTCGCCTCTAGCGACTGAGCCGAACACGGCGATCCGATGAGCCCTGCGCTTCCGCGCGACGCCGAGGATCTCTGCGCGGCGTCGGCGCAGCCCTTCCATGGTGAGCACGTCATCGGTCACCCTTTAAGGGTATCGCCGGGTGCCCCGGGCGACGCTTCGAGCAGGCGAGATGCAAAGGAACGGCTGAAGCTTCATGCGGGCTCGCTGAACGTCGCTGGCCACACTCACGTCCCGGCGACGTAATAGCCCTTGCCGATCACGGAGGTGATCAGCCCCGCGTCCTTCAGCGTGGTGAGTGCCCGTTCGGCCGTGATGTGGGAGACGCCATGCTCCTGGCTGAGCGTCTTGACGCTCGGCAGCCGCTTGGTGATCGTCCCGTCCTCGATCTGAGCGCGCAACAGCGCCGCGAGCTGCACATACAGCGGCGTCGATGACTCATGATCGATTTCCACATGATCACATTAGGTCTCCCTTGCATCCTTCCTGGTCCCAGGGAGTACAGCAGGAACCATATGGTTCCTGTACAATCTGGAATCGAACCAGACCGCTCGTGTCGCCGGAGGGCGCATGCAGGATGAGCAACCCATTGCCAGGAGAGGACATCCCGGACTGGTGGCCCTATGCCGCTGAGTTCCCCTGCTGGCATGTCTGGCGCGGTGTATCGGGCCTGGTGTACGCGCGGCGGCCACGCACCAGCCCGCCGCTTGTGGTGCGCGCAGAAAACCCCGCGGATCTGCTTGCTCAGATCAGGCATGCAGAGGACAAGAGGGCTGCCGGCATCTCCTCGCTTACATCAGGCCGCCGTCCTGAATCCGAGGATTAAAAGCTTGAGCGGGGCGCGTTCACTGGGGTTCATGGGCGTTCGCGCCGCAGGTCAGGCGGAATGCGCGCACATCGGTGAACTGGGCTGTACCGGAGCGAACTGCAACCCGGACTGCAGCCCTGCGGTCTGTGATCATGCTCTCCTGACTACGACTGGCAGTTCCTGGGTTGCACGGCTGCGGGCTGGCATCGGCGAGCTGGGCGAGTGCGAGAGCTTACGGCTGGACGCTTGCTCCCTTCCTCAAGACGGCCGTGGACTAGCGAGGCGCTACCACTGTCGTGACATGGCGCTCGGGTCTCTCGCTTTTGACACCGCGTCTCACATCCTTCTTGATCATGCGCCCTTTACACTGGCTTTACCATCCAAGCCAAGGAGGGCACAGTGGCTCAGAGGGTCACAGTTGAGCTGACTGACGACATCGACGGTACGGACGCGGCCGAGACGATCGCATTCCGTGTCGATGGCACCGCATATGAGATCGACCTCTCGAAGAAGAACGCAGCGAAGATGCGCCAGGTCTTCGGACGCTATATCGAGCATGCACGCAGGGCGACGGGTACCCGGCGCTCTGGCCGGCCACGTCGTGACCGGCACTTCTCATCAGCCGTGCGCGAGTGGGCGAAGCAGCAGGGCATCCAAGTCAGCGAGCGAGGACGCATCCCTGCATCCGTCGTCTCTCAGTACGAGGATGCCCACGCCTGAACCAGGTCTCCATCCCCGGATCAAGCCAGGGACGCCAGCCCAGGGCTGAGCCATCGACCTCATCCTTATCGGGTTGTCGCCGCCAGGCCCTCCGATCGTGCGCAGGCAGCTCAGCTGTTGTGCGGACATCGCGTGAATGCTCGCGATTGTCCTTTATGGTCGACTGTTTCTGGCACGGAACTGGCGCGCATGAGTTGCATGTGATGCGTGGAGCGGCCTAGGGCCCGATGAGCCAGATGACCGCGTGCGTGGACCCGGCGGAGGTCTCGCTCTGGCCAGCGACCTGGCCGGTGGTGTTGACAGCGACGGCGTCGTTGTGGGTGCCGCCGAGCGACCCCAGGGCGACCATGCCCGTACGCGGCGTCCAGGAGAAAGCGTCGCTGTTACCGCCGTGGCGCAGCGTCGGGGAGCCAGGGGGGTTGCTCCGCCCGACTACCTGGCCGCGGACGTTAACCGCACGCGCTTGGCTTTCGCCGCCGCCGAGAGTGCCAAGGTCGGTCATGCCGGACCCGCGGGTCCATGAGAACGCGTGGAAGTCACCCGCGGCCGTGGTGCTGTCACCGGCTATCTGGCCACCAGCGTTGATCGCAGCGGGTTGGCTGCTGGCGCCGCCCACAGTGCCCAAGTCGATCATGCCGGCCCCGCGGGTCCATGAGAACGCGTGGAAGTCACCCGCGGCCGTGCTGCTGAAACCGGCTATCTGGCCACCAATGTTGATCGCAGCGGCTCCGCTGATAGCGCCGCCCAGAGTGCCCAGGTCGACCATGCCGCCGCTCTGCGTCCACAAGAACGCGTGTGTCTGGCCTGACGGCGTGGTGCTACTGCCGATCACCTGCCCATGGAGATTGACCGCGACGGCCGAGCTGAAACCTCCGCCGAGAGTACCCAGGTCAACCATGCCGCCGGCGGGCGTCCACAAGAATGCGTGGTGCGCGCCGTCGCTGGTGTCGCTCGTGCCGGCGACCTGCCCGAAATCATTGACTGCTATCGCACTGCTGCTGTCGCCGCCCAGGGTGCCCAGGTCGACCATGCCGCCGCTTTGCGTCCAGGAGAAGGCATGACTGATCAGAACATTAAGGAAGCTGAAGCCAACGACCTGGCCGGTGTTGCTGACCGCATTGGCAGCGCTGTTGGTGGCCGGACCGCCGAGACTGCCCAGGTCGGCCATGCCGGCCGCGCGGCTCCACAGGAAGGCGTGCTGGGCACCGGTGGAGGTGATGCTGTCGCCAGCGACCTGGCCGAGCTCGTTCTGGGCAGCTGAGAAGCTCTCGCTGCCGCCGAGAGTGCCCAGATCCACCGGCAGCAGGGCTGCTGCCTGGGCCGGCGAAGGCGAGGCTACCGCCGCCACCACCAGCGCAAGGGCGAAAAGCAAAGCCGCGAGCAGCCGGCGGAACGCGGTGGTGCCTCCTTGCCAGACCGGCTGGCGAGCAGGCACAGCACGCGCGGCGCCGGTGCCGCCGCGGGTGTGGACACGCATGACTTATCCCCCTCCTGCCTGGCGACCAGCCAGGCGCAATCACTCCCGCGCTCGACCGCAGCCTGCACCCGGCGGAGACGGCTTCACCGCGGACAAATTCTTGGGACCATGACGCGCGAGCCGGGCGCTCGGATTACCCACGGCCTGCCCACCGGTTAGCCTTTGCCATCCCTTGGCGGAGGCTTTACCGCTGTATTACCTTGACAGAGCATGGCCAGACTGGCATCCCCAGGGCTTGCGCTCGCTCTGAGCACCTCGATGCGACTCTCGGCGCGGAGGTCGTTCGAGGTCGTTGGGGCAAGTCAGCCGCCGATTGAAGCTTCTCAAGGCCGATCCCAGTCCATGACGTTGCTGTACTCCGCTGCTGTACGGCTCCTGGTCTGGGTTATCCCCCGGTCTTGATCAGCTAGCCCGTCTGGATGATGACGTTGTCGCCGCCGGCAGTGTGATTGAAGTTGATCACACCCGGGACGTCGAGCATCGCGCCCTCGCTCCGCTTGTCCCCGAAAGCGCTGTCGGGCGGGTTCGGACCAATGATGCAGATCACGGTCATGGTCGCCGGGAACTGGCCGACGGGCGTGGTCAGCGTGACGCGCAGCTTCACCTTGCCGCCACAGAAGTCCGGCGGAAGGATGACGTCGCCCTCAGGGAAGTGGACGATCCCGCAGCCGTACGACTGGTAGGCGAGCAGGCCGGCCGCCATCCAGGTGCCGCTGCCGACAACGCTGCCGTTGCTTGTATGCGTGAACGTGCCCGATCCCTCGGCCGACTTCGGATTGACCGAGAAGTCGGCGTGGCCGGTGATCGTCACCATGTCGCCATTCGCAGCCGTACCGAAGTTCGGACCGTCCATCTCGAGCGTGTACGTGTGCGTCGCGCTATCGGCGACGGCAGCGCTCGGCACGAGCACGAGCGCGGCCACGAAGCCGAGCACGAACAGCATCAGTCGCCTCATCCTTCCCCCCCCCTCGCCGGGACAACTCCCCTCGCCATGGCGAATCGCCTCATGGTAGCCCCCCTCTGAATCGCGCCCGGGCTGCCGAATGCAGCCGGCTCGCTGAACCCGCCTGCTTCACACTTGCACTGGGCCAGTTGCTGGTAAAGGGGGTTCTTTGCCATACGCATGAAAAGCATTGGTTGAGCCTTTATCTAGTTACGAAGCGTCAGTACGTGATTGCTTACAGTCCTTGCCGGCCGTGAGGAGATACGAACACTCAGTGCTCGCAAGTGCCCTACGAGCGAGCACCTGCTTGCAAAGCATGGCCAAGGTGTCCAGCACTGTCTGTGGCCTGGCATGCAGCGCTCCCAGAATCCACCTGTGTACAGCAACGTCCAGGCTCGTTGGTGTCGGTTGTGGGTGTCATCGCGACCTGGTGATGGCCGCCGAAGCCAGTCCGCGTAGCTGTCAGGTACTGGAGCCATTAGCTCGTGCCCCTGTCAGCCGCGTGGGCTAACGGCTCCGCAGGCGGTAGTTGCTCAGTGCCGGTATCTGTCCCGAGCGGTCACCAAGTCACCGAATGCAGGGTGGTGGCACGGTGATCTTGTGGAGTGGCTATCGAAAGCTCACGGCTCAAAGTATGCGAATATCTCAATCAGGCATTCCCGTATGTCATCCATGGCGAGCTTGACGGCAGGCAAGTCAAGCTCGAATCGGACGTTTGGATCTTCAGCCACTGCTATATTACTACTACCGCACTTCACGCTGAGTGGAATGCGAGATCGTTGTAGCTGACCAACGCCATAGGCATATTCTTCAAGATGGGAGAAGATGTTGCGCAGATCTCG
>Ga0070715_10000404_pt1 | contig 10963 bp, 11 predicted proteins | sample LARL111metaG_FD_71394 | JGI IMG/M metagenome (GOLD analysis project Ga0070715, IMG submission 71394) | Corn, switchgrass and miscanthus rhizosphere microbial communities from Kellogg Biological Station, Michigan, USA - LAR L11-1 metaG | ecosystem: Host-associated > Plants > Roots > Rhizosphere ... | reverse complement strand
CAGCAAGATGGCCACCACGACTCGCTGCGACATCGACGTCCTCCGATCGCGCTGGCGGAAAGTCAGCCCTGCGGAGCCGGAGCATATTCCTCCCGCACCGGCGTGAAGATATCGAGGTTCAGGACCGGCTCGTCGCCGACCACCTCCCCCCAGTGCATCACATCCGGCGGAATCTGCAGAAGCCCGCCTGGACCGAGCACCACGCTCGTGTCGCCGACGTGAAAGCGAATGTGACCGGCGAGAATGTAGACCAGCTGCTCATAGGCGTGCTTGTGCGGTTTCGGTTCGTGCTTGGGCATCAGCTTGTGCAGCGCGAGCGTCGCTCCGTTTCCGGAGAATGCCTTGCGGGTGATGCCTTCGCGCACCGGCTCCCACGCAATCTTCTCCCAGTCGATCTGGTGCAGGTTCATGACCTCCTCCATCACTTGGGTTCGCCGAGAATTCCTCCCGGGCGGATGAAAAGAAAAATCAGCAGCACGGATAGCGCCGCGACATTTTTCAGCCCCGCGCCGAACACCACGATCGCAATCGACTGGGCAAGGCCGAGCATGATGCCGCCGGCGAAGGCGCCGAGCGGATGGCCGAAGCCGCCGACGATCGCGGCAATGAAGCCCGATATGGCGAACGGGACGCCGACGTTGAAGGCGGTGTACTGGGTGGGCGTGATCAGCACACCGGCGACCGCGCCCAGGCCCGCGGACAGTGCGAATGACAGCGACAGCATCCGTGACACGTTGATGCCCTGAAGTGCCGCCGCCTCGCGGTTGAAGGCGCAGGCCCGCATCGCCTTACCGGTGCGGGTGTGCCGGAAGAACTGCATCAGCAGCACGATCAGGAGCACCGAGACGCCGACGATCCAAATGACCTGATAGCTGACGAAGACGCCGCCGAGCCGCAGCGGCGGCAGGTCGGTAAACTGCGGCAGCGACTTCGGCTGGTCGCCGGCAATAATCAGCGCCAGCCGCTCCACTACGATCTGGGCGGCGAGCGTCGCCAGGATCATCACGAACATGGTGGCCTTGCGATCCCACAGCGGACGCACCACCAGCCGCTCGATGACGACTCCGGCGACAGCAACGACGATGATGGCGAGCGCGACCGCGACCACGAGCGGCAGGCCGAGCGCCTTGAAGGCGCCGTACGCGATCATGCCACCCATCATCACGAAAGCGCCTTGGGCGAAATTGACGATGCCACTGGCGTTGTAGATGACGCAGAAGCCGATGCCGACCAGGCCGTAGATGCAGCCCACGGCGACGCCCGACAGCGCGATCTGCGGAAGATAGGAAAGATCAGGCATCGGCAGTCCCGAGATAAGCGGCGATCACCGCCGCGTCTTCGCGCACCGTCTCAGGCGGCCCCTCCGCGATCTTGCGGCCGAAATCGAGCACCGCGACCGTGTCGGCGGTGTTCATCACCAGCTTCATGTCGTGCTCGATCAAGAGCACCGTCGTGCCTCGCTCGGCGATGGTGCGGATCGCGGCGGCGAGCCGCCGCGTCTCCTCGACGGACAAACCGGCGGCAGGTTCGTCGAGCAGCAGAAGTCGCGGGCCAGCAGCGAGCGAGCGCGCAATCTCCAGAAGCCGCTGTTGGCCGTAGGCGAGCGCGTTCGCCTCCTCATCGGCCGCTGCATCAAGGCCGACGAACGCGAGCAACTCGCGGGCCCGCGCCTCGAGGGCGCGCTCAGCCGCGCGCGTGCGCGGCAGGCGCAGCACCGCCGACCAAAGCCCGCCCGTCGTGTGCAGATGACTTCCCACCTTCACGTTCTCCAGCACCGAGAGGTTCTGGAACAGCTGTACGAGCTGAAAGGTGCGGACCACGCCAGCCGCTGCGATAGCCTCTGGCGGGTGGCCGGTGATGTCGATGCCGTCAAACACGATGCGGCCCGCGTTCGGCGCCTGGAAGCCGGAGATGATATTGAACAACGTGGTCTTGCCGGCGCCGTTCGGGCCGATCACCGCGGTGACGCCGCCCTTGGCGACCGCGAGATCGACCCCGTCCACCGCGATCAACCCGCCGAACCGCCGGGTGATTCCATTGAGGGAGAGAAGCGTCATGCCCTCCCCCGCCGCGCCGCCAAGCCGTCGAGGGCAGCGAGCCCCTTCGGCGCATAGATCAGCAGCAGAATAAGTCCCGCCCCATAGAACAGGTCTTGATAGTCCTTGAAGCCCCGAAACAGCTCCGGCAGCAGGCTGACGATCAGCGCACCCAGCAGCGGACCGGACATTGTCCCGATCCCGCCGACGTAGAGCATGGTGAAGGACAGCACCACCATGTTGAGCCCGAACACCTCGGGACTGACGAACTCGACGACATGAACGAGTAACGAGCCGGCCAGCGCCGCATAGGCCGCCGACACCAGGAAGGCCGCCAGCTTGTAGTGAGCAACGTCGATGCCGAGCGCGCGAGCAGCATCCTCGGAGCCGGCGATCGCCACCAGCGCACGGCCGAAACGCGAGACGCGCACCCGCGCTGCGGCGAGCCAAGCGAGCGCGACGATCGCCGCCAGCACGAGCAGCTTCCCGCGGTCGGACACGACCTCGACATGCAGCGTGCCGAGCGGCGCGATGCCGGAGATGCCCATGTAGCCCTGGGTCAGCGACTGCCACTGAATGGCGACTTCGTAGACGATCAGCCCGATAGCGAGCGTCGCCATTGCAAGGTAATGGCCCTTCAGCCGCAGCGTCGGCCAGCCGACCACGAGCGCAACAGCCAGCGCGAGCGCAAGCCCGACCGCAAAGGCCGGGATCGGGTCCCAGTAATAATTGGCGGTGAGGATCGCCGAGGCGTACCCCGACAGTGCGGCGAATGCGTTGTGACCGAACGACACCTGTCCGGCGAAGCCCATGAAGATATTGAGGCCAATCACGAACACCGCATAAATCAGAGCAAACGACAGGATGGTTACAAAGTAGCCACCGGCGATGAACGCATAGGCGAACATGGCGCAGGCTACCGCCCAGGGCACCGCGGCGAGCGCCTGCAACATTCGCTCGGGCGCCGAGCGCTCAGGAGAGGTAGTTGCGGGCGATTTCTTCATGCGAGGTGGTGCGAGGATCGATTTCGGCGATCAAGCGGCCGAGCGAGAGCAAGTAAGCGCGGCTGGTCATGCGGAGCGCGAGCGGCGCCTTCTGCTCCACGAGCACAATGGTAAGTCCCTCCTTGTTGAGAAGCGCCAGCGTGCCGAGAATCTCGTCGATGATCTTGGGGGCGAGCCCGAGCGAGGGCTCGTCGAGCAGCAGTATTTTAGGGGCGGCCATCAATGCGCGGCCGACTGCGAGCATCTGCTGCTCGCCGCCCGACAGCGAGCCCGCGACCTGCGACAACCGCTCGCGGATGCGCGGGAACAGCCCGAACACCTGTTCGCGGCGGCGTTCGAACTCGGCTGCTTCGTCGAGGAGATAGGCGCCGAGCTCGAGGTTCTCGGCGACAGTCATCGGCGCAAAGATGCCGCGGCCCTCCGGCACCAGCACCACACCGCGAGCCACGCACAGATCGGGCGATTGGCGCGGCAATGCCTCGCCGCGGAAGCTCACCTCGCCGCTGTTGGCGACGAGGCCCATCACTGCGCGCATCAGCGTGCTCTTGCCGGCGCCGTTCGGTCCGAGCAGTCCGACGAATTCGCCTTCCGCGACCGACAGGGTGACGTCGTGCAGCGCGTCGATGCGTCCGTAGCGCGCAGATAGCCGCCGGATCTCCAGCATCGAGGGTCACTTCACGACGACGCGATCGCCGATGATGCTGGCGAGCAGGAACGGATTGACCGTGATCCCCTGATGCACCGTCGCCGACATGTTGTAGACCCCGGTGGTGCCCTGGAAGCCGCCGATGGTCTCGAGTTGATCGCGGACTTTTGCACCCTCAAAGCTCTTGCCCGTTTCGATGGCCTTGGCAGTGAGCATGACGCCGTCCCAGCCTCGCGCAGCCCAGTTCGGGTCGCGGTCCTGGTACTTTGCCTTCCAGGGGCCCAGGAACTTGGTGATTTCGGCCTTCATGACGCTGTCCGACAGGGCGTCGTAAACCTGCGAGGGCGAGGCAACGAAGAAGAACCTATCGCCGAGCACCTCGGCGACCGGACGGAACACCGCGAGGTCCTCGACGCTCGTGAGCATCAGCATGTCGAGACCGAGCTGTTTGATGTTCTTCGCCGCGGTGAACGTGGTTCCGCCGAGGCCGATCTTGAGTATGGCGCCCGCCCCGGCCGCATTCATCTTGCTGATCTGCACGCTGAGATCGGCGTCGTCCTGCTTGTACTGCTCGATGCCCACCAGCTCGAGTCCGTAGTTCGAGGCGGTCTTCTCGGCGATGTTCTTCTGCAGCACCGCATAAGGCGACGGGTCGTGTAAGACGCCGAATTTGCGAACTTGCGTCTTGTTCTTCAGATAGTCGAGACGGGTTGCGACTTCGAAACCCGCCGGCGGCAGCGTACTGAACGCCCATTTCACGTGATCCGGGTTCTGCGGCAGGATCGAGCAGAGCACCATCGGGATTTCCGCACGCACCGTCAGCGGCGCGCCCGCGAAATTGCCGGCCGAGACGCAGCCCGAAAGGAAGATGTTGACCTTGTCCGAGGAGATCATCTTCCGATAGACGGTCACCGCCTCCTGCGGCTCCGACTTGTTGTCCTCCGTGATGACCTCGATCTTGCGGCCCATGATGCCGCCCTTGGCATTGAGCGCCGCGGCCGCGACCCCGACGCCGTCCCGCCAGCCTCGGTCGACAGTCGCGGCATAGCCGGTGAGGCCCGCGGAGATCCCGATTTTGTACGCCTCCTGCGCGCCGGCGGACGACGCCGCCAGCGCCACAGCAACGGTGCCGAGCGCTGTGAGTGACTTTTTCATGGAACAATCCTCCCTTGAGGTTTTCATTGCAGCCTCAGTTTTCATTGCAGTCTCAACTGTATCCGTAGCCGCCGCCTCCAGGCGTCTCGAACAACACGACGTCGCCCGGCTGCATCGTCAGCTTCTTGTGGTCGTGGACCGGCTTGCCATTGATGTGGAATTTTCCGGGCGCGCCGGGTGCGCCGCCGCCAAGCCCCTCCGGGCCCTCATCCACGCGGCTCGCCACAGCGTTGAGTAGCCATTCGTGGCGGGTGTCGAGATGGAACTGGATGATCTGGCCATCGCCGCCACGAACCGCACCCTCGCCGCCTGAATTTGGACGAAGCTCCTTGCGATCAAAAATGACCGGCGTGACCGCCTCCACGATCTCGATCGGCACCGCAGCGACGCCGGTCGGATAACACGTGGCGCTCGGCCCCGGCTTGGTGGCGCGGGCACCCATGCCGCCCGAGTAGTTGAACATTGATGAGGTGAAGGGCCGCCCGTCCGCGCGCTTGCCCTGGATCTGCATGGTCCAAACCGCGCCCGAGCCCTCGGCCAGAACCCGGTCGGGGACGACGCGGTAGAGCGCCTTCAGGATCGGCATCGGCACGTACATGCCGACGACGTGACGAGCCGCGACCGGCGCCGGATACTTGCAGTTCAAGATCGAGCCCTCGGGCACGTGCACCTTGATCGGAGCAAGACTGCCGGTGTTGTTCGGCAATTCCGGATTGAGGCAGGATCGGATCGCGAAGGTGGAATAGGCGTGGGTATAGTTCAGCACCACGTTGATGCCGCTGTCGGTCTGAGGCGACGAGCCGGTGAAATCCACCGTCACTTCGCCGGCATCGGGGTCGACAGTGACCGCCGTTTTCAACGTGATGATCTCCCCGCCCGGAACATCGAAATGACTCTCACCGCGATAGGTGCCGGCCTTGAGCTTGCCGATGGCCGCACGCATTGCGGCCTCGGAACGCGATATGATCTCGTCGGAGAGATTCTTGATATCGATCAGTCCATAGCGACGGCACATCGCAATCAGCCGTTCGCTCGCCGCCTGCCCACTCGAAACCTGCGCCGCCAAGTCGCCGAACACGGCGTCCGGCGTGCGCACGTTGTGCTTGATCATGGCGTGCAGTACCGGACACGGCTCGCCGGCATTGTATAGCTTCAGCGGCGGGATCCAGAGGCCCTCCTCGTGCACGTCACGTGCACCGGCGCCGATACCGTAGCCGCCGATATCGGTGTGATGAATGGTCGAGCCGATGAAGGCCAGGATGCGATCGCCGTCGAAGATCGGCGTCAGCACCGTGATGTCGAAGAAGTGGCCGGCCGACAGCCACGGATCGTTGGTAGCGACGATGTCGCCCGGCTTGAGATTGTTGGCAAAGATGCGGACGAGGTGCGAGCCCGCGATGGCGAGCGAGTTGATATGACCGGGGGTACCCGTGTTCGCTTGCGCCACCATGCGCCCGCGGCGATCGAACAGCGCGCAAGCGAGATCGCCGGCTTCGCGCACCACCGGGCTGAAGGCGATGCGCTGCAATGCCTTGGCGCGCTCGGTGACTATGCCGATGAGGTTCGACCAGAGAATCTCGAGCTCGACACCGTCCATCGATGTCATCCCTTCCGTGCGAAGATGCAGCCGATCTTGTCCACCGTCGCCGTCCAGTCCGGCGGGATCACTGTGGTGGTCTCGCGCTCCTCGATGATCGCCGGACCTTTTACGCACTGACCGGCGGCGAGCGCTGCGCGGTCGTAGACCGGCACCTGATCGCCATCCGTCCACGCGTGTACCGGCCGCATGCCCTTCGGCTTGCCCGGATTGGCGACGAGCTCCATCGCCCGGTTGAATGGGATGATGGGGCCGCGTGCGGTGACCCGCCAAGTGACAAGCTCGATCGGCACGTGCGATGGATTGACGCCGTAGAGCTTTTTATAGATCCCCTCGAACACCGAGACGATGCGGGTGGCGTCATGGTGGCTGCGCGGGTCGGCGTCGAGCGGTACGGTCAATTCGCTCTGCTGACCGACATAGCGAAGATCGGCAGCGAAAATCAGCGTCACGCTGTCCGGCGCGCAGCCGGCCTCGCGCAACGCCGCGGTGGCCTCGGCGACGAGCTCGCCGAGAATACGGTCGACGCGCGTCCAGTCGAGCTCGCCGACGTGAACGAGATCGCTGCGCACGAGATCGAGCCGAATCGAGGTGACCAACGTGCCGAAGGCCGACAGCACGCTCGGCTGCGGCGGCACGATGACCTCGGAGCTCTGCAGCAGCGCTGCCACTTCGCAAGCATGGACCGGCCCGGCGCCGCCGAACGCGAACAGCGGCATGCCACGCCAGTCGACGCCGCGATCAGTGGCATGGGTGCGCACGGCGGCCGCCATTGATTCAGTGACGACGCGAAAGATGCCGCGCGCCGCCTGGGTCGGCGTGAGATCAAGCCCGTCGCCAAGCTTGCTGATCGCGGTTTCGGAGGCCTTGCGGTCGAGCTTCATGTCGCCGCCGAGGAAGTTGTCGGCGTCGAGCAAGCCGAGCACGAGATCCGCATCGGTGACGGTCGGCGAGGTGCCGCCGCGGCCATAGCACGCGGGCCCCGGAGCGGAGCCGGCGCTGTCGGGGCCGACCTTGAGGAGGCCAAGCGCGTCGAGCCGGGCAATGCTGCCGCCGCCCGCGCCGATTTCGATCATATCGATCGAGGGGATGCTGACCGGCAGCCCGCTGCCTTCCTTGAAGCGCCAGCGCCGGTCGACCTCGAACAGACCGGTGATCAGCGGCTCGCTGTCTTCGATCAGGCAGGCCTTGGCGGTAGTGCCGCCCATGTCAAATGACATCAACCGCGAGATGCCGAGTACCTCGGCGTAGTGACATCCCGCGAGCGCCCCAGCGGCAGGGCCGCTCTCGATCATCCGCGCCGGATTGCGGCCGGCGGTTTCAGCGCCGACCACGCCGCCCGACGACAACATGATCAGCGGCGAGTTGGGGAAGCCTTCCTTCGCGAGGCGTTGGCTCAACCCGCGCAGATAGGGCAGAGAGATCGGCATGGTATAGGCATTCACCGCCGCGGTCGAAGCGCGCGGGTATTCCCGGATTTGTGGCGCCACATCCGACGACAGAGTGAGGAATACGTCGGGCAATGCGGCCGCGAGCCACTTGCCGACGATGCGCTCGTGGTCCGGGTTGGCGTAGCTGTTGAGGAAGCAGATCGCGGCCGAGGCGACCCCGCGGGCCTTCAGCTGCGACGCCAGCGCCTCGACCTGTTTGCGATCGGGTGAGCGCAGGACGGTACCATCGGCGCGGATACGCTCGGAAACGCCAAAGGTCAGCTCAGACGATACCAGCGGATCGGGGAACTCGATCTGCGGGTCGTACATCTCATAGCGATGCTCGTTGCGGATATGCAGGACATCGCGGAAACCTTCGGTGACCAGCAATGCCGTCGGCGGCCCCTTCCGCTCGATCAAGGCGTTAGTGACGATGGTGGTGGCGTGCACGACAACGCCATCGACGTCGCGCGGGCCGATCTTGGCCACCTTCAACGCATTGCCGACGCCGGCGAAGAACCCTTCCAGCAAGTCGTGGTGAGTGGTCAGCACCTTGTCCACCGTCAAAACGCCGGATGAGTGCCGCAGCACGACGTCGGTAAACGTGCCCCCGATATCGACTGCCAGCGAATAGCTCACCACGCCCTCCAACTGAACACGACCGCGAAATCCCACACGTTCCTATCGTTGCCAGCCGAGCTCCCGCGAAACACTCCGGGCTGCCTCCAAGACCGCTCGGAGCTGCACTGGCCTGGGCTTTGGCGCGATCACCTGCGTCGAACCGACGATGGCGATCGAGCCGACCAATACGCCTCGATGGTCGAGCACCGGGGCCGCGATCGTATTGACGCCCGTCACCGCCTCATTCGGGGCGGTCGACCAGCCACGCTTCCGCACGGCCATGACCTCGCTCTCCAGCGCGCGGGCATCGGTCAGTGTTTTCGATGTCCAAGGCTTCAGTGGTGCCGCCAGAACCCGCTCGAGAAGCGACTCCGGCCCGAAAGCGAGCCAGATCTTGCCATGGGCGCTTGCATGCAACGCGAGACGTGTCCCCGGCCGCGTGGTGAACTCCACCACCGAGCGTCCGTGCATCAGATCCAGAACGACGAGATCGTCGTCGAGCAGCGTACAAAGCGACACTGCCTGTCCAGTGACGTCGCGTAGGCGCTGCAGCGAGTCCTGCGCGACCCTGACGATCTCGAAATTCCCTCGCGAGGTTTCGCCCAGCACCATCAACTTCACGCCGATTGCGTAACGACCGGTGCTGGTATCGCGACGAACAAACCCGTGACGAGCAAGCGCGCTGAGGTGCCGGTAGACCGTCGACTTCGAGGCGCCGAATGCCTGCGCGATCGCGGTCAGCGCGATCGGCGCGCCTTTGGCCGCCAGATGATCGAGGATGCGGAGCGCGAGGTCCAGCGTGCTGGTGTCCTTCGGTTTGGCAGCAGCACGTGACAGCCGACGTTGCGCCTTCAGTCGAGGGCCCGTGGCGGTTAGTTTCTCTGCCGACCGACGATTTTCCAGCATTCGAAACTCTGTTTCGAATAGCGAAACTCATGGGCTACGCTTTTACACCACCTGCGCCGCCGAGTCGCGCGCAAAAGCGCTATTTTCGCATCGCAGCAAAAAAGCATTAGCTGGTGATCTAGCGTGGGTCTGAAGCGGCTCAGCGAGACCGAGCGTGGCGCAGGGAGATGGATCACAAACCGGCAATGGCCTGACAGATTAGATAAGCCCAGCCCGCTGCCCTCCGAAGGCAGAGGTCGTGAGTTCGAATCTCGCCGGGCGCGCCAGCAGCATCAACCATTTAGCGCGGGTAGTGATGCAGCCTCCGCACCGGCTGTCCGCGAAATGTCCGCACAATACGTTCGGCGCACGTAGTGCCAGGAAGCGACATATGCACCGCCGCAGGCAGCACCATCTCGGTCACCTCGTCGGCGCCGGCGACGATGAAACTGGCGGGGATTGCCCGGCCGAGCGCTGAAAATATGTGAAAGTTGCGCGGATGGAAAATGAGGTGAGCTAAGCGAGAGCGTCGCCATCCTTCCGTTGCCGAACCGTTAGGTGGCTCGTCGCGCTTAACGCCAAGACGCTCGTCACATACCCGCATTTTGGGCACTCGTAGGCGACGAGCCCCGGTTGGCGCCCCATCGGGGCGATAGCGACGACTTCCGGCATCCGCGTCCTGCATCGAGGGCAGGTAAGGAAATCAGGGTTTTCGCTACGTCGTGCGGCAAGTTGCATCGGGAACAAACGCAGTAGCATAGCCTTTGTTCCATTATTTTCATCTTGCAAAAAAAAGAGTAATTGAGCATTATTTTCATCTTGACAAAAATGAGTAAGCGACTATTTTATGGACAAATATCAACTTGTGGGGTTCTCGTCATGAGGAAGGACAACGGACCAGGTGGTTTAGCGAGGGGAGAACGCCTGCAAATTATGCTGTCTCCCGAGGAGCTGAGAGTGGTCGACAGTTTCAGGTTTCAGCACCGAATGCCCAGCCGGGCTGCGGCAGTACGCGAACTGTTTCGGCTGGGGATTGCGGCCGCGGGAGCCGTAGTCGACAACGCTGGGATAAAGTCGAGCGACTACGGCGTGCTCAAGGCACCGAAAAATCTAACAAAACTCCGATAACGACGAGGCCAGACTACTTAGCCGTTGGCGGATTGCCTTGCGCCTTTTTTACATAAAGCGTCGGTAAATTACCGACAACGGCTCCCCCGGAGGCGTTGCTATGCCGATCACCCCGTTCCTTAACGGCCAGAAGTTCGACGCCGAGACTAGGCGTGTCCTCGGTGTTGCCTTCGAACTTGTTTGCGTCGCTCTGCGGACCGGAGACTGCGACGACGACGTCAAACAGTGTATCGCCAGCCAGATCATCGAACTTGCCAGTGACGGCGAGCGCAATCCCGACGTGCTGTGCGAAAGAGCACTGAAGCTCATTCGCGGGGAGTGCGTCGTGGCAGAGGGCGCAGCCTCCAATAGCTAAAGTTCCGATCAATGATCCGCGGCATTGGCGCGAGCGTGCGGAAGGAGCGCGCACGCTGGCCGACCCCCGATAAAGTTGCATCCACAGCCCGGAGAGTTTTGATCTT
>Ga0070715_10000386_pt1 | contig 11051 bp, 11 predicted proteins | sample LARL111metaG_FD_71394 | JGI IMG/M metagenome (GOLD analysis project Ga0070715, IMG submission 71394) | Corn, switchgrass and miscanthus rhizosphere microbial communities from Kellogg Biological Station, Michigan, USA - LAR L11-1 metaG | ecosystem: Host-associated > Plants > Roots > Rhizosphere ... | reverse complement strand
CCCTTGCCAGGGACTGAGAGACGATCACTCTCCACCGGCCCCGGAGGCGGTGCGGGGCAAACCGCCGCCCGTGTACCCTCGTAGAATCAGACGCATTGAACCTTTCCATCGCCGGCGCGACCAATGAGATGAGGGTTTCTGCCGGGATCGGCCGGTGTTCGACTGGGGGGCTTCATGCATCCGTCGCACCCACTCGCGGCCTGCTCAGCCGCGCTTTTTCTGATGTCTGCGACTATGCCGCAGTTGGCGCAAGCGCGCGAACTCGTTGGATTTTCGGACGCTTACTCGAACGGCACGGTCGTGGTGAAAACGGGCGAGCGAGCGCTCTATTACGTGCTCGGCAACGGCAAGGCCGTGCGCTATCCGGTCGGCGTCGGCCGGGCAGGCAAGCAATGGACCGGTACGGCCGTGATCAGCGGTAAGCAACTGAGCCCGGCGTGGTCGCCGCCCGAGGAAGTCAAACGCGACAAGCCCTCACTGCCGAGCGTGATTCCAGGGGGAAGCCCCGGCAATCCGATGGGAGCGGCCGCCATGACGCTGAGCGGCGGCGGGGAATACGCCATCCACGGCACCAACGACCCACGCTCAATCGGCGGCTTTGTCTCCTACGGTTGCATTCGCATGTACAACGCGGACGTGCTCGATCTTTATAACCGCGTCAGCTGGGGAACGACGGTGGTTGTGACCCGCTGAGGTGTCGCACGCTGAGGATAGGGGGGTTGCCATGGGCTCGGCGCACAACGCACATCCCGAATCTGGTCTGTGGTCCAATTTGCATCGGAAGGACGGACGTGTAGTCGCCTTCATCGTATGCGGATTGATCGCAAGCGCCAGCGGCCTGGTTCTGCAAATGGCTGGCCACGACGCCAACATCGATGGCAGATCAATCATCTCGGCGGCACCCTCCGGCACTTTACTCTCAACGATCGTCTCGCCGGCTTCGCCCGCTGCGAGCGCGCCGGATAGTCGACAAGGTACCGCATCGCCGGCTAATTCACCGCAAACCGCACCGCTCAATGCAAGTCCCACGACGGTGACAGCGTCGACTAGGGAAGCGCCGACGGAACTGCCGCAGCAACCTGTGGCTGCTTCCAATTCGCGGCAAACCGCACCGCTCAATGCAACTCCCACAGCGATGACAGGGTCGACTAGGGAAGCGACGACAGGGCTTCCCCAGCAGCCTGTGGCTTCCAATTCGCCGCAAATCGCACCGTTGAATGCAAATCCCCCAGCGGTGACAGCATCGACTAGGGAAGAGACGACGGGGCTACCCCAGTGGCCTGCGGCTGCTTCCAACGAGTCGCAAAAAACGGTGGCCAGCCCGAAACAGCGCAACCATGCCCGGTATGATGCTGCTGCGTGGGGTCGCTATGCCCCGAGCTGGTGATCAACCTTGAAGCCGGCCCAAAGCGCCCGGGCGAATATCGACTGGACTGTGTTGAAAACGCAACGCTCCGTACGAATTTTGCGCCGCCGCTTCACCGGTAGCCATGCACATCAGTGGCTCCCGGATAACGTGGCAAATTGCGGGTCGGGTGCTCGGCATGGCCGGACCGTACTTGAGCGCTCGACTAAAGAATCGCCCACAATCTGACAGAGGAGACTTCCCGATATGACCAGAGCAGCGCATCTTGCGGAACTGGAAAGGCGCCATCAGGCGCTGCAAGCAGAAATAGTCGAAGCGTTCGCACACCCGTCGACAGACGATCTCCAAATCGTGGCGTTGAAGCGTCGCAAGCTGCTGGTGAAGGACGAAATCGCGCGCCTGCAGGCGCTGATCACCGATCGCAACCATGCAACCGGGCAGACCGAGCACATTGTTGCTGCAGCCGCGCGTTAACTCGGCCCGCGCAGCCCGAATAGCCGGCTGCGCGCGCAACTGAGCAACGCGAGGGCTTGTCATTGCGAGGCTAGCACAGCGGCCCGCGGCCGCAGCAGCACCTGTTCGCTCACGACTGCGGAGTGGCTTTCGGCGATCACATAGCCGCTCCGCTCGGCGAGCGGCGCGAAGCCTTCCAGGCCGCGCGGAAACAACCGGAATCTCGCCTGCGCGATCATCCGCTTGCGTAGCTCGCTCGAGTTCGTGATCGAGCCGGCGACGATCGGCACGCCTGCCCGTGCGAGCGCGGTGAGGTTGGCGACGACCGCGTCGTCGGTGCCGTACTCGAACAGGCCGCCCTCCGACGAGGCCGCGATGATAGCGTCACACGCCGCGAGGCCGGCAAGCTGGCGCGCCAGCGGCGCGGTGTCGTTCCAGTCGTAGACGTGGTGCTGGAATTGGATCTCGAGCCCATGCAGCGGCCCATGGGGCGCGGTAAGCGCAAGCAGAGCGCGCGCGCCGAAGGTCGGGCCGTCCTGCTGCGCATCGAAGACGTGGATTGCGATCGGACGCTGGATCAGCGTCGCGTGCGCGCGCGCGAGTATGATCAGCGCGTTGATGCTGTCGAGCGCCGGCCCGCCCGCGATGTTGACGAGATGCAGCGGCGCGTCCGGCGCGTCGGCGAGCGGTGCGAGGAGCGCCTCCGCCAGCAGTCGGGCGATCTGCTGCATGCGCAGCCGGACCAGCGCCATGTGCGGAGCCGTCGCGACCTTGCGGTCGACGGAACTGTCGAAGCCGGGCGGCAGGTGGTCCGCGCCGAGCTTCACCATGTAGGTCGTGATGCTGTCGAGATATTCGTTGCCCGACGTCAGGATCTTCCGGAGCAGCCGCGAGCGCCGCGCCGCCAGCCGCATGAGTGCCCGCGTGACCATTGTGGGCATGCGGCGGTTGCGACGGTCCCAGGCCAGGAACGCATCGCGCCTCGCCGCGAGGCTCGCGGGATCGTCCGGAATCGCGAATGCCGGATGCGTGACGTCGATCACCGGCAATTTGAGGCCATCGGCGGTGGTCGCGAACACGACGGCACGGCTGTCTCCGGCCGGGACATGGGACTGCATGACAGGTTCCAGATACGCCGGGCGCCGATGGCATAGAGCCAGACGTCGTCCTGCCGCGTGCCGTCAATGTCGGGCGAACGGGCGCGCTCGCGATGCGCGACCTGATCGCGATCTGCGCAGATCTGTGGTGATGGCCCAGCCCGCCGCCGTGGAAGCGCGGCTTAGACGCGCGCGGCGCGGGCGAAACTCACGCCCTGAGACTGTCCGGCACCTTGCCGCCGCTCTCGGCAAGCTTCGTCATGACTTGCCTGTGCAGCCACACATTCATTTCGCCGGAGCCATCGAGCGCGCCGGTGTAGCCCAGCTCCTGCGCCAATTGCTTGCGGGGACCAAGCCCGCTGTCGAGCTTCAGCAGCTTCATCAAGTCTACGATCGATCGCCTCCAATCGAGGTCTTCGCGTTGTTCCGCGGCGAGCTTCTGGAGGATACCTTCGACGTCCGCTCTTGAGATTGGTTTTGCGCTTGCTGAGCCGGCCGATGTCCCCGTCGACGTTGATGTCCCCGCGGACGTTGATGTGCCCGCGGACGAAGGCGGTGCCGCCGCCTTCCCGCCTGCCGGAGTTACACCTGAAGCATGCTTGGAGCCGAAAATAGCTGATACGATGCTGCCGAAGATGCTCATTGTCGCCTCCTACTGTGTTACGTTCTTTTCTACCTGCACCTCGCCCTCCAACAACCAAATCACGCGACAAACGTTGCGGTTTGTTCTGGCTATTATTTGTGTCAGTCGGACGAGGAGCAAGCACGTGTTGCTCGAGCCGCTCTGCTGTGTGGACTTTAATTCAGCCCCGACTGAATTGAAACGTCACTGCCCTGTTGCGAAGAATCGTTGGAGAATTGGTAAGAGGAACTGTCTCAAATTCATCTGGGCTTCACGGAGTTGTGATCCCTCCTGCGCACATGGCGGCGCAACATCGATGACGCTTATAGCACGCGCCGCGCTGAGCTCGCTCTGATCATCGCGGCCGACATAAGCCTGAAGTGTCCCGGCGGCGGAGGACAGGGGCCACCTCGCAGCAAGGAAAGGGACGCGCATGGATACAATCGTCAATCTGATCATTCAGCTGATCTCCGGAGTTGTCGGCGGAAACGCCGCGGGGGCAGCGCTGAAAGACTATAATCTCGGCAACCTCGGCAACACGATCGCGGGCGCCATCGGAGGCGTCGGCGGCGGGCAGCTTCTGCAAGCGATCATCCCGGCGATCGCCAGCGCGGCTGCCGGCGGGGGTGTCGATATCGGGTCCATCTTAGGTCAAGTTGTCGGCGGCGGCGTCGGCGGCGCCATCCTCACGGTCATCGCTGGGCTGGTGAAGAGCATGATGGCCCCGCAGCAGGCGCGATAATGGTGTTCGCGGGCGGGTAACGACGCGACGGCGCTGACCGAGAGGTATAAAGTCTTCGATCGGACGCGGCCGACGGGCCGCGGGTCCGAGGCCTCCGCACGTAGTGGAGGGCAGCGAGCGTGAGGAGAGTTGAAAATGCGTCTCGATCAATTGCCGCGTAGCGACAACGTCGAAGATCGGCGGGGCGAGGGCGGCGGCTTTCGCATCCCCGGGGGGCGAGGCGGGATGGGGATCGGCACCATCGTCATACTCGGTCTCCTCGGCTGGTGGCTCGGCATAGATCCAAGCATTCTGATCGGCGGAGCGGACATTCTCACCGGCGGAGGCCGTTCGCAGCAGCAACAGCAGCAGGAGTCGCAAGAGACCCGCACGGGAGCCCCCTCGGACCAGATGGCGCAGTTCGTATCCGCCGTGCTCGGCGGCACCGAAGCGCAGTGGCAGAAGATCTTCGCGCAGTCAGGCAGGACCTATGAGCCGCCGACTCTCGTCATGTTTTCCGGCGTAACACGGTCGGCCTGCGGGTTCGCACAATCCGCCATGGGGCCATTCTACTGCCCGAACGATCGCAAGGTTTATCTCGATACGTCCTTCTTTCAAGACCTGGAACGGCGCTTTCGCGCCTGTGACGCCGGCAGCAAGTCCTGCCAGTTCTCGGAAGCCTACGTGATTTCCCATGAGATCGGGCATCACGTGCAGAACCTGCTCGGTATCCTGCCTAAGGTGCAGCAATTGCAGCAGGGCATGGACAAGGCCGACAGCAATCAACTGCAGGTGCGGGTTGAGCTGCAGGCCGATTGCCTCGCGGGCGTATGGGCCCATCACTCGCAGGAAAGCTGGTCATTCATCGAGCCGGGCGACGTGGAGGCTGCGATGCAGACCGCATCCGCCATTGGCGATGACCGGATGCAGCGGCAGGCCCAGGGCTATGTTGTGCCCGACGCCTTTACCCACGGTTCCTCGCAACAGCGCACCCGGTGGTTCATGACCGGTCTGAGATCGGGCAAGCTCGAGAGCTGCGATACGTTCAACGCTGCAGCGCTCTGAGACCGGGACGAGGCCGAGCGTTCACCCTCTAGACGCGCTCTTGCGCCGCCATTGCTATGCCTCCCTCTGGCATTTTTGCATGAAGCTTCTCTTTGCGGCGCCGGCAAGCGGCCTGCCGTCCCTGCCGACAGCTTTCGTTTGACAGCTATCGCGCTTGCACTTCTTCAAGAAGCTTGCTTTCGCGGCGCCAGCGAGCGGCTTGCCCTCCCTGCTCACGGCTCTGCTCTCGCAGGTCCCCTGCGCGGATGCAGAAGCGAAATTCAACGACAGCAGCAATGCCGCCAGAAGAACCCGTTTCATGTGTCACCTCCCGTCATTGGAATAGAGTCGGCGTCTTGGGCCTTTTACGGTTGGTCGCCTCCCTAGATCTCGTCGAAGCAATCATTTTCCGTCCATTTCGGCCGCCTCCGCAAGTCGATTTGCCAGCGTGCACGAACGAAGAGGGTGAGCAGGAATTCGGCAAACGGCGTCTTACTTTCGACAGGGCTCGCAGGGGCTGGTCGTCGGTTTGATTGTTTGCGGCACCGGGCTGCGATCATCGCGATTTGATGCGCATCCCGCCTTGCCACCGTCATACGCGTGCGCGATGCTGTGCCGAGGTCGGGGGCAAGTCAGGAGAGTGATATGGGCTTGCTCGATATTCTCAATAGCATTCAGGGCGGCGGTGTCTCCAACGATCCGCGCGCCCCATCCGCGCAGGCAGGCCAAGGCATGTCGCCGATGGCCAAGGCGTTGCTGGCTCTCCTCGCGGTCTACGCGGCGAAGAACCTGCGTCGGGCCGACGCGCCGCCGACCCAGCCGGCTCAACCGCCCCGGCCCGCCGGCGGTGGGACCAGTGCCGGACCATCGACGGGAGCAGGCGGAATGCCTGGTGGTGACCTGGGCGACCTGCTCCGCGGCGCCTTGGGCGGACTCCTCGGCGGTGCTGCCACCGGAACAGTGCTCAACGGCGGGCTCGGAGGTCTGCTCAAGCAGTTGCAGGAGAGCGGGCAGGGCGACGTTGCGAAGTCGTGGGTCGGCAAAGGCCCCAACAAGCAAATCTCCGAAGGCGATCTTGCCGACGCCCTCGGCGGCAACACCCTCAACGAACTGTCAAGACAAAGCGGGATGGATCAGGGCGACTTGCTTTCCGGACTGCGCCAATATCTGCCGCACTTCGTCGATCAGCTCACGCCGGACGGCCGGGTGCCGACGGAGGACGAAGCGGAGCGGATGGTCTAGCTCGCCTCCGCGCAAAGGTGATCGGGCGAACGTCCGCCTGCTGACGCAAGCGCGCGCAGCGCGCGCAGGGAGATGATTGTCTCAAGAGGGCTTCTTATTGTCCTCGCCGCCATCGCTGCGGCCTGCTTAGTTATTGCCTTCATCTCCATCGACTCGAGGTTTTTGACCGTTAGCGCGCTTGCGAGCCTCGCCGTCTTCGGTGTTGGCAGTGGGATGGCGTGCCCTCAACCCGCGATACGGGCCGCTCAGGTTTCGGGACGGATAGGGGGCACATAAGTTAATTTCTTGGGCGGGATGTGATTCCACCTGAAATCTCGCTGGCAACGGCGGCAGGTCGGCAATTCATCGGAGGGAAGGATGCGAAACGTTCGAGGGACACGTCACAGTCTCCCCAATACGCGCACTCTTACCGTCATCGCCCAGGATCCGTCCGTAACGTTCCGAGGCAAGATGCTGACCACAGAGTTGACGGTGCCCGCGGAAGAGCTTCTGCCCGGCCCGTGCGGGTACCGTATCAACGTCGTCGATTACGACGCGGCGACGAACACACTCTACAAGCCGATGGTTTATGGGCGGTCCTCGGGCGTAAAGTACGAAGATCCGTTCGAGTTCAAAGAACGTGGACGCAGCTCTTTGCGGGCGAGCAGGCTTCACGATCAAAAGCTTTTGCAAGATCCTCGTTTCCACGCGCAAAATGTGTACGCGATTGCGATGCGCACGCTGGCACAATTTGAGTTTGCGCTTGGACGCCGCTGCGCTTGGGGCTTCGATGGGCATCAGATGTACCTTGTCCCCCATGCATTTGCCGACGCGAATGCGTTTTATTCCCGGGAGGATCGCGCCATTTTTTTCGGATATTTCATGGGAGGTAGCGGCAAGCCCGTCTTCACCTGCCTTTCGCATGACATCGTGGCACACGAAACCACCCATGCGCTTGTTGATGGCCTGCGCAGACGATACATGGAACGCTCTCAGCCCGACCAGGCTGCTTTCCACGAAGGGTTCGCAGATGTGGTGGCGGTGCTCTCGGTGTTTTCCCTGCCGGACGTGGTCGATGCCGGATTGGACCTGGCATCGGGCGGACGAAGCAACTTGATCTCATCCAAATTGCTCGAGCGAGACGTCCTGAAGCAGTCAGTCCTATTTGGATTGGCCGAGCAGATGGGCAGGGAGCTTTCCGTCGTTCGCGGCGACGCGCTCCGTCGCTCCGTCTCGTTGCCGCCGGGTAAACCGTACATGTCCACGCTGTCGTATCCGGAGTTCGCCGAGCCGCATCGAAGAGGCGAACTACTGGTGGCGGCCGTCTTGAACGCCGCTCTCGACATTTGGCTGGCACGGCTCGCAAAGATCGGCCCGGTTGCACCCGGCAAAAAGGACCGAAGCATCGTGCGGGACGAGGGCGCTCGGGTCGCCGGGCATCTGCTGACGATGGCGATTCGCGCCCTCGACTATTGTCCACCGACCGATTTGACCTTCGCCGATTACTTGTCTGCGCTGCTGACCATTGATCGCGAAGTCGTTCCAGACGATGACAAATACGGCTATCGCAAATGGCTGCTGAAAAATTTCAACGACTATGGCATTCAGCAAGCGGGCGACACCGACGCCGACGGCACGTGGAAGCGTTGCGACGAGGAACTGATCTACAGCCGAAGCCACTACTCCTCGATGCTGCACGAGCCGCAAGAGGTGTTTCGCTTCATTTGGGAAAATCGCGACACGCTCAAGATCGACGCGGACAGCTATATCGAAGTCGAGTCGGTTCGTCCCTCAGTCCGCGTCGGACCGGACGGTTTCGTGCTGCATGAAACCGTGGCTGAATACGTTCAAATCCTGACGCTCCAGGCCGACGAGTTGAAGAAGAGGCTCGGCATCGTTCCGCCGAAGGGCATCGACCCGAAGCGCCGCATCAGGATCTTCGGCGGAGGGGCTCTCATCTTTGACGAGTACGGGCAGCTGAAATACCAGATCGCGAACCGTATCGAAAATGTTAAAGGGCAGCAGGCGCGGCTCGACTATTTAGGGGAATCGGGTTTCTTCGACGAACCAGCTGTGCCGAGACCGCCCACCGGCCCGCAGTCGCAATTCGCTGAACTGCACCGCATGCGCCAGATGGGATAGGAGGTTGCGATGGCGACGGCGCCCACCAGCGCGACGATCCGCACCTACCACGTCGGATTCGGTGACTGCTTTCTCATCAGTTTTGAGTACCGCCGAAAATCTGAGCGGCACGTCTTGATCGATTTTGGCTCGACTGGTGTTCCCAAAGGAGTGCCAAAGTCGCGCATGATAGATATCGCCGCGAACATCAAACAAAGGACGGGTGGCAAGCTTCATGCCGTCGTCGCGACTCACAGGCACCGTGACCACATTTCCGGATTTGCGACGGGCAAAGCTGGCCAATCAACAGGCGATGTCATCAAATCGCTTAAGCCCGATCTCATAGTGCAACCTTGGACCGAAGATCCGAAGCTGGGACCAGAGGCGACGGGTCCGAGCGGCAGCAACGCAAACAACAAAAAATTCGGCGCGGGAACGAGCAAGCAGGTTGCCGCGCTGTCGCTCATGCATGAGGTCGCCCACCAGTCGCTGGCGGCCGGTAACTTGCCGAAAGATTTGCGGCCCGAAATCGGATTTCTCGGCGAGAGCAACATCGCCAATCCGAGTGCCGTCAAGAATCTCATGAAGATGGCGAGGAACGCTTACGTCTACTGCGGCAGCAAATCGGGGTTGGAAAAGGTCCTTCCGGGAGTCAAGGTCGAGGTTCTTGGGCCACCAACCCTCAAGCAAACCGACGCGATCAAGAAAAAGCGCTCGCGCGATCCCGACGAGTTCTGGCATATTCAGGTTGGCGCCACGGCATTGGCCGCGCGCGCGGAGAAGGAGCGGACGACCTTGTTCCCGCGGTACGTGGAAAGCCGCGGCCTCTCATACCGCATCAACGCCCGCTGGCTGATCAATCATGCACGCACGGTACGGGGTGAGCAGCTGCTCCAAATCGTGCGCTCGCTCGACCAGGAAATGAACAATACCAGCGTCATTTTGCTGTTCCAGATCGGCAGGAAGAAGCTTCTCTTCCCGGGCGACGCGCAAATCGAGAACTGGCAGTACGCGCTCGGCCAGAAGCGGTATCAAACGCTTCTGACGAGCGTGAATCTTTATAAGGTTGGCCATCACGGCAGTCTTAACGCGACGCCTAAATCCTTGTGGAAGCTGTTCAAGAACAAGTCGGAAGAGAGGACGGCAAATCGCCTGCTGTCCTTGATGTCGACCATGGAAGGCAAGCACGGCAGTGTGTACAGCGAGACCGAGGTGCCGCGGATCAAGCTTGTGCGCGAACTTCAGCACGAGTCGGACCTGTTCACGACGCAACTGCTCAAGGGTAAGGACTTCTTTCACGATACCGTCGTGACGTTTTAGAGACACTACGGCCCGACGCCACGGTCATGTCTTGGCGGCGTTACCGAACCATGTCGTTGTCGGCGGGCGAAAGAACATGAGCCGCCGGTTAGCCTTCACGCTATCGGGTTGGAAATAGCTGGCGGTCCACCCATCGGTCTCGTCAAGAAAGATCGCGGCCGCGTCGTCGCCCTTGGCGGCCAACTCGTTAGCAATGTCACGGAAATAGAAATGGCGGAACACGCGATCGAACTCGGTCATATAGATGTCCGCGACGCGGGTGTCGCCACGGACGAGGAGCATGTTCTCGTCGTTCTGCAACAGCGAGTCGGGTGAGAAGTTAGCGGAGCCGCTGCACACCAACGGGTCGTCCGACAGCGGATCGATGAGCAGGAACTTGGTGTGGACGAAGAAGACAAATCCGTCATTCTTCGAACGGTAAAGTTCCTCTTTGAAGAACCACTTGTCGAGCGCGAACTCCTGAATTCGTTTGCGCGCGGTCGGCTTGCCGTCCTTCATCGTGTACAGCTCGCCGAGCGGGACGCCGTAGGAAAGGATGACGTGAGTGAAATCCTCCGTCAGCTTCGTCTTTACGGCGGCCGCCGCTGGCTTCTCCATCAACACGAAGCGCATCTGGTCGCGCCGCTGCGCAATCGGCTCGACCAATTCCGCGGTCACTCCGAATGCCGCGGTGAACCACAGCGAATTCGCGCAGTCGTGCATCCGCCGGCCATACCATCCGAGCAACTGCGCGGTATTGCGAGGCGAGAACAGCTGGACGATTGATCTCTCCGAAATGACCTCCGCGGGATTCGGCGTGAGCGCCATTGCCCCAGCCCTTGCAGCGGCACGCTCCGGGTCCGTCTTCACCAAGTTCCAGTATTGGAAATACTGCTTTGCCGTTGCCGGATCGGCGACCCGATGGCCGACGTTAGTCTGGCCGAGAAAGCCGGAGGCGGTGAAATTGGTCGAGCCGGTCCACACTTCGATCGGATCGCTCCCGCCCTTGAGACGGACGATGAACTTGTTGTGCGGGATCTTCGTCCGCGAACGGTGAAAGGTGGTCTTCTGGTCATTGATCGGAAGACCGGCCGTCTGCATGGCCGT